>VTLG01012831.1_pt1 | contig 41056 bp, 46 predicted proteins | sample 4694571 | NCBI WGS metagenome assembly VTLG01 (sample SAMN12604809, study PRJNA352737) | marine metagenome | biome: ENVO:00000447; feature: ENVO:00000209|ENVO:00000569|ENVO:01000036; material: ENVO:00002151; isolation source: viral sequences binned using virsorter ...
AAGAGTTATTTGATTCTCTATGGACGAAACTTCCTCAAGACGCATATGAAAATCCGCCGAGTACCTTTATCCCCGAAAATGAACATTACAGATTTGAATGGGAAGGTGAACCCAATAAACAGAAACAATTGCCTTTACATAAAAAAGGACGACCTGTTGTCTTACGTGCAAAATCTAATACTGGTCCTATTCTACACCCCTTTGATGACTAGCGTTTATGTATTGTTAATTGTATTTGTAGTAATGGCGATTATTCTTGGAAACTTATAAATTATATATAACTGTGTAGTGTCCGCAAGAATGCTTAGAGTACCTAAAGCACCACGACTCGGCAAATTTCAATAACGAGTATTCTTCTTATAATTCTTATTCCACAAATAGATATAGTGACCACGTCTTACATATTTTATTGTAAGAGGTTTCCATCTATCGTGTAGTCTTAATGTTTTAATGTAGGCAATACAATATTCAGGTTCCCAAGGTTCTATTCTTACACGAAATGGTGTTTTACTATATAATGCCTTTTGACAATAGACGATAAAGTCTACGTCAGCAAAGCAGTGACTATGATGGTTATGTTCTATGATGATTTTGTTTTTAGATGGTACGTCTGTAATAAGCACTTTAACCTTCTAAATTTATATTTATAATAACAGCAATGTAGGGTAATGTCAAGTCTAAAAATTTTGCGAATCAATCGTAGTTTCTATGAGCGTGTGGGAGGTCGTATAAATAGTATTATAGGAGATTATGATGACTGATAGAAATATAGAAATGATGGCGCAGAAAATAGCGCAACAACAAGATAGTGGCATTTATAGTGCTACGTATGATTTTGAAGCAAGTCCAAAAGAAACCTTTTTAGATGATATCGCAAACAACACACCCAATTCAGGTATGTTTGACGTGGTCAAGAAAAAATCAAAGAAACTAAAACATCAAGTAATTAACTTAAATAACTATGAACGTTATTGGGATAATTCAACACCCAATGGTCACCAGATTAGAATTTTAAATAAAGACGATTCTACATTGACGATTAATTGTAATTGGCCAAAAGGGTACAATCCAAGATTACACGATATAGACGAGGAGAGATATGGCGGAACTAAAAGAAAATCACAAAGACTTAAAAAGAAAAGTAAATCTACAAGAAGAGGTAAGAAATAACGATAGGTCATTTACTTCTTGGAGAGAACTCAAAGACTTGAAAAAGATTAAATTAGCATTGAAAGACAAGTTATTGAAAAGTAAAAATAATGAAAAGAATAATACAACAACTAAATAAAGAGTATCCTAAATTCTTAAAAGCAATTCCCAAATTAAGTAATAAGGATATAATGAAACACAAACTAATGAAACTATTAGAGGAGCTAAAACAATGTATGATGAAATGAATGGAGTACAAGTGTTATGGCATTTATTAACAAACTGGGAAGAAGGAAAGGGATTATATTTTATAATGGCGTTTGCTATGATTGCAATATGTTTTTCTATATGGTCAGATAAACATTTAGATAATGAATACAAAGCGAAACCTGATGAATATAATTATTGGATGTAATGAGTATAGAAATAGACGTATTAAAAGGTGGCAATTTAAATTTTGGTCCTTATGTTGCACTCTATAAAATTCACGAAGAATTTTTAGAAGGACTTTTACAAAGAGGTGAAAAGTGTAGACCTGGTTCAAGTAATAGTAATTTGGCTGGTATAATGGACGACCAAAGAACTTTTACGCAAGAAGATAAGAAATGGTTTATAGAACATTTCCAACCTTACATAGATAATTACGTTGAAGATTCAGCACGATATGTTGGTCAAGAAATTAATTATAATAATGGAAGTATATCAAACAAATTTACTCTTATGTCTTTATGGATTAATTTTATGAAAGAGAACGACCAAAATCCAGAACACTCTCATAGTGGTGCGTTATCTTGGGTTATCTTTTTAAAAGCTCCTGATTTAACAGAAGAACGAAAAAATTATAAAGGTAAGAGTTATGGACCAGGTGGAGTTACGTTTCATTATGGTGAAAATCAATCTTGGGCACAACACTCATATGGTTATATGCCTGAAGTTGCTGGGATGTGGATATTTCCTGCACAATTAAGACACCGAGTAATGGCTTATAAAACACCAGGTGAAAGAATTAGTGTGTCAGGTAATTTATATTTTAATCCTCCTAATGATACATCAAAGACAATTGAAGAAGTAAACTTACAAAGACAAAATATGGACTTTGCCCAAAAAGTAGCGTCTGAAATAAGGTGAGATTAATTCAACCAATATTCGCCAGTTATTCTACAAGAGATACTGGACTAGGTGAAAGAAATAAAATCTATAATGCGTGGAAAGAAGTTAATGAACGTGTTAAGAAAGATATAGATTTAGGCGTAAAAGAATTTCTTTTATTCTATGTACCTGAATTTAAATTAGGAGAAAAATCTGATACACATAGAGGTGATGAACATATTGATTCACATAAGTTTGACCAAGTGTGTGTAACTGCCGCTAGTCTTTCAAGAGATATACAACCACATTGTAGATTAATTGTAGATGTATGTTTATGTTCATACACGCAAGACGGACATTGTTGTATCATAGGCGACCAAGAAAAAACAGATAAATTATTATTACAATCAGCAAAAGATATTTACACAGCGTCAGGCGCCACAATTGCACCAAGTGATTGTCAAGATAATACAGTTAAGAATATAAAATCATTAAAAGATGGTAATATAGAAGTTATGAGTTATAGTACAAAGTTTCGTTCAACATTTTATAGAGGTTGGCGTAATGCAATGAAGATACCAAAAGGTATTCATAGACCATATCAATTAGATGTACACGATAGAGAAGGTGCAATTAATCGTTCTATAAAATATTCAAATGATGGTGCAGATGAATTAATGTTAAAACCTGGTATTACTAGTTTAGATTTAATTAAACCTATCAAAGAAGCAACAAATAAACCTGTTGGTGTTTATCAAACATCTGGAGAATATCTAGGTGTAGGTGCGCCTGGTAGTTTAGAAGAAACATATCATATATTCAAAAGAGCAGGTGCAGACTATATGATTACTTACGGAGCAAGACGGTTAGCAAGACATCACTCATAAATAGTAGTATTATGAGTAAATACTACCAAGTGGTAGAAGACCTAGAGATTAATTTAGAGGAGTTAATAGCGTGTTATGAAGAGTTTAGAGAATCAAAAGGTTTTTCTACAGATAATCCTGATAATATAGATTTCAATGCTATATGTATCAACCGTAAACCTGGAGACCCCAAATCAATCTCTGGTGGTAATATCCGTGGAATCTATTGGACCTATCCAGATAATTCAGGTAAAGAAGAACAAAGACTTGAAGAAGTTGAAGAAGAGAAATACACCCAAATTTGTCCAGAATTTAAAGGCACGTATATTGAGACTCTTTACGAATATTTAACATTAAGATTTAAGTTAGGTCGTGTTCGTTTTTTAATGAAACCACCTAGAAGTTGTTTAAGTTGGCACCGTGATCCAGAAAAGAGATTACATATCCCAATGATAACAAATGGTGGTAGTAGAATGGTTATTGAAGATGAGAGTTTTCATATGCCAGCTAATGGAAATGGCTATATTACTGATAATACTAAATATCACAACTTTTTTAATGGTGGTGAAACGTCAAGAGTTCACCTAGTTGCGACTTTATTACCTCCTAAAGAAGTAAATAATGGTGGATTGTTAAATATTGATAATTAGTCTTGTTCAGAATACAATGTTTGCGAGTATAGAGCTAAAATAAACATAGCAATTCCTAACAATGACAAAGTACCACACAAAAACCAATTATCGTTCATAGGAATTCCTTTATAACCTCCGTCAATTGCGCCAACAGCTCCAATTAACATCAAAGTACCTAATATTGAACAAATAATTGTTGTATATTCGTATAGTTTTTTCATAATGTTTCCTTTTTTCAACTTATACGTTAAATATATACTAAAAATTTAAGAAAGTCAAGGGAAAAATTCAAAAAAAATGAGAAAAATCAAGATTTTATTACTATTTTGTTCGCTTTTTGTTCTAGTTTCTTGTGGAAACGTGCATAATTGCAGATTTTCCTATGATATTGAGAAATTCCCGAGTCGTTCTGGACTTTACACTTGTAATTTTTAGTATAAATATATCACTATGACTTATTGCAACAATTGTGGTAGGGAATCCCATTGTGGAGAACCGAAATTTGAAATGATGGAAGCTAGGAAAATAGAAATTTGTAAATATTGCAGATGTGATGATAAAAAATGTAAAAGAAAGTTGAGAAAACAGAATGTCAAAAGAAAGAAAATTTAAGTTTACTGATAATAAAGATATTAATGAAGAAATAACGTCTATGAGTTGGAAAAAGGCAGTTAAATCTTTTCAAAATAAAGTAAAAACACCTTTAATCTTTATTGAGTGGATAAGTAAGAAAGGTGTTGAAATGACAAAATGGCAAAAACTACCCATTGGTAGAAAAGATAAGTTAGGAAAATAGAATATGTCAAATATTGATACGTTAGTAGAACAATTAGGTAAATTAACAGTAGTTGAAGCAGGTGAATTAGCAAAAAAATTAGAGAAAACTTGGGGTATAGATTTAGCGGCTATACAAGGAAGCGCACCTGCACCTGTACAAGAAAAAACAGAAGAGTCTTTATTCAAAGTTACGTTAACAGGTTTTGAAGATAGTAAAAAAATTAGTGTAATTAAGGCAGTTAGAGCATTTAAAGATATGGGATTACTTGAAGCAAAGAATTTTGTTGAAGGCGTTCCTTCTGTAATTGCAGAAGACCAACAAAAAGAAGAAGCAGATAAGATTAAAAAAGATATAGAAACAGCTGGAGGCAAAATAGAAATAAAATGATAGAACCAATAGACACAAAAAAAGTAAAAGAATGGTTTACTAAAAGTTCAGTACCAAATTGGGTTATAGTAGTTATCGTAGTTATTTGGATAATTGCGTAATGCCAAAGCTTTGTAGGGATTTAGATTTAGGCACAACTGGTCACGGTTGTGATGCTGTAATAGGTGTTAAAGCAACACAATTTACAGTTAGAGCAAATAATAAACCAGTTGCTAGACTTAATGATCCTACATTACCACATACTAGACCACGACCTCCTCCACCACCGTGTATGCCACATATGGCAAAGGTTAACATAGGTTCTTCTACAGTAAGAGCTCAAAATATACCTGTTGCAAGAGTTGGAGATTCTTATGATGGTGGAGCAATGATTCAAGGTTCTGATACAGTAAGAGCGGGATAACTGTTATAAATATTACAGTTATGGCACAAAACAATCAAGCATTTTTAGGCGATTATACACCACACGTCAAAAGTTCTAGTAAAAGGCAATCTAGGAAGTTTAAAGATTTAGATTTAGACTTTGGTAGACATCCAGTTACTAATGATGTTAATGTGGTTGAAGACGCAATAGCAATAAAAAGGTCAGTAAGAAATTTAATACAAACAAATTTCTATGAAAGACCTATGCATCCAGAATTAGGATGTGGTATAAGAGAAATGTTATTTGAAAATTACTCACCAGTAATTTCAATATATATCAAAAGAAAAATAGAAGAAGTTTTAATTAATAATGAACCAAGAATTAGATTAACTGGTATTACAGTAAATGGAGATGATTTTGAAAAAGGGGCAAGAGCAGAAGAAGCTAATGAATTTTTGTCTGGCGCAACCGAGATTGATAACAATAGAGTAGTTATAGATATTTTTTTTGATATTATAGGAGTACCACAACCACAACAAGTTTCAATAAATTTATATAGGGTAAGATAAGATGGCACAACACAAATTAGAAATATCAGAATTAGATTTTGACGCAATAAAAGCTAATTTAAAAACTTTTTTACAAAGTCAAACTCAATTTCAAGACTATGATTTTGAAGGTTCAAGTTTATCTATTTTATTAGATGTTCTATCTTATAATACTCACTATATGTCTTACATTGCAAATATGTCCACAAATGAAATGTATTTGGATAGTGCAGACATAAGAAAAAATATTGTTTCATTAGCAAAGATGTTAGGATATACTCCTACATCTCCTAGAACACCAAGAGCACAAATTGATGTTGTTCTTAATAATGCAACTGGTTCGTCTGTAACTATGCAGAAGGGAACAGTTTTTACAACTACAGTTGATAAAGTAGATTACGAATATGTAACTAACGCAGATATAACAATTACACCAGAAAATGGAGTTTATAAATTTAATAATGTACCTCTTTATGAAGGTACATTGGTTACATTTAAATATACGTTTGACTCAAATGATAATGATATGAAATTTGAAATACCTAGTGATAGAGCAGATACTTCAACTTTAAAAGTTACCGTGCAAAATAGTAATACAGATACAACTCAAACTGTTTATTCTTTAGCAGGTGGTTATAATGATGTTTCAAGTGATTCAAAAGTTTATTTTATACAAGAAGGTTCTGAAAACAAATATGAAGTATATTTTGGTGATGGTGTTACTGGTAAGAAATTAGAAGATGGTAATGTTATTATATTAGAATACATTGTAACTAATACAGTAAAATCAAATGGTGCTTCAAAATTTTCATTGTCAGGTAATATTGGTGGTTTTACAAATGTAACTATATCAACTGATTCAAATTCATCAGGTGGTGCAAATGCAGAAACAAATGAATCAATAAAATTTAATGCACCTTTACAATACGCTGCTCAAGATAGAGCAGTTACATCAACTGATTATGAAACGTTAGTTAAATCAATTTATCCAAATGCATTATCAGTAAGTGCTTGGGGTGGTGAAGATGATGAAACTCCACAATACGGTGTTGTAAATATTTCAATTAAAGCAAAATCAGGAACAGTATTATCAGATACATCAAAAGCAGATATTGTAACTCAATTAAAACCATATAACGTTGCTTCAGTAAGACCAGTTATAAAAGATCCAGAAACAACTTCTGTATTAATTACTTCAAATGTTAAGTATGACGCAAAGGCAACAGCAAAAACTGCTGACACTATAAAGGCAGATGTTATTGATTCATTAACAACTTACAATGCTTCTACTTTACAAAGGTTTGATTCAGTATTCAGATATTCAAAAGTTACAGGTTTGATTGATAGTGCTGATACAAGTATTTTATCAAACATTACAACTGTTAAAATTAGAAAAGATTTCCAACCAATAATTAGTACATCTTCAAAATATAATATCTATTTTAGAAATGCATTATATAATCCACACTCGGGACATTTATCAAGTGAGGGTGGTATATTAAGTTCATCAGGATTTAAAGTAGATGGTAATACTAACGAATGCTTTTTTGATGATGATGGCGCAGGTAATGTAAGATTATATTATTTGTCAGGTGGAGTAAAAACTTATTTAAATTCAACACAAGGTACTGTTGATTATTCAACAGGTGCAATAACACTTAATTCAATGAACATTGTTAGTATATCAAATATTGATGGAGCCGCTTCAACAGTAATACAATTAACTGTAGTACCAAGTTCTAATGATGTTGTTCCAGTTAGAGACCAAATTGTTGAAATGGATATTGCAAATTCAAGAATAACAGTTACAGCTGATAGTTTTGTAGGAGGAAGTGCTGAGGCAGGTGTCGGATACACAACTACTTCCAGCTACTAATGACTAATGGCAAAGTTTACTGATAAAATCTCAACATTACTTTCGGGACAACTACCCGAATTCGTAGTTAGCGAACATCCAAAGTTTGCTGAATTTCTTAAAGTCTATTATCAATTATTAGAGTCTGCTGAATTATCAGTAACTTCTATTAAATCAACAGAAGGTATTTTATTAGAAACAGAAACTAATCAAGCAAATAATTTAGTATTAGACGCAAGTGCTAAAGGTAGTGCAAGAACATCAATAGACGCAGGTGATAAAATTATTTTTGAAAAATATTCTGGTACTGAATATGGAAAATTTGAAAGAGGTGAAACAATTATAGGACAAACTTCTAATGCAACTGCTATTGTATTAACAGAAGATTTAAATAATGGAAGATTATTCATAAGTGCAAACAGTTCATTTATAGATGGTGAAACAATTGTAGGTGGTAGTTCAAATGCTTATGCAGTAATAAGTAATTATAAACCTAATCCTGTAAATAATATTGCTGACCTAGTTAAGTTTAGAGACCCAGATGGTGTAATTAGTAATTTCTTATCAAATTTTAGAGATGAATTTCTTGCAACATTACCAGATAAATTAGCTAACAATGTTAATAAAAGAAATCTTATAAAAAATATTAAATCTCTTTATCGTTCTAAAGGTACAAATAAAGGACACGAAATATTTTTTAGAGTATTATTTAATGAAGAATCACAAACATTTTATCCAAGAGAACAATTATTAAGAGTATCAGATGGTAAATATGATACATTAAAAGTTTTAAGAGCAATTGCTGATACTGGCGATACAGCACAATTAGTTGGAAGAACAATAACAGGTTCAACTAGTTCGGCATATGCAATTATTGAAAATGTTAATAAGTATCAAATTGGTGCAGATACAGTTACAGAATTTATTTTAAATAATGATTCTATTCAAGGCATATTTCAAATTGGTGAACAAATAGTAGGTACTGCTTCAGATGAAGACGATTGGTATATTAAAGCTACTGTAACTGGAATTCCAGGAACAAAAGTACTTACTAATGATGGAACATTAAATGAAATTGCTGATACAATTAAAGTTGTTGCAGGTGGTGTTGGTGCTATATTTACTATTGACCAAATTGGTTCAGGTGCATTAACAGAAATTGTAATTACAAACAAAGGCGCAAACTATACAGTTGGAGATGAATTAGTATTTGATAATAGTGGAACCAACGGAAGGGATGCCGCTGGATTTGTAAGAGTTATTAATGGTGGTATTGCTGCTGAAGATTCTGGTCAAATAGTTTTAGAAGATGGTACTATGTCAGGTGACCAATATTTTGGTAATAGTATTATGCAAGAAAAAGATACAGGCAATGGAACAATTGAAAAAATATTTTTAACTTATGGTGGTACAGGATATACTTCTTTACCTACTGTAACTATAAACTCATCAACAGGTTCAACTGGAACTGTAAATGCGTGGGGTAATGAGATTGGTAGAGTTGTTAAATTAAAAACAGTTGAATTAGGAAAAAAATATCAAGACGCTCCTACTCCTCCAACATTATCATTTTATAATAGTACTATATTATCAAATGCAACAGGAGCTTTTACAGTTGGACAATCTTGTACAACATCAAGTGGACAAGGAACAATAGTTTCATATAACTCTAATACAAATGTATTAAGAATAAAAGATATTACAGGTACATTTACAGAAGGTCAAGTATTATCAGCAGATTCAGGTGGTTCAGGAACTATTGCAAAAAATGATCCTGCCTCAGCAACAGTTAATGTAGTTTCAGTTGCAGATACAGATGGAATCTTTATTAATGAAGATGGTAAATTATCTGAAAGTACAATGAAGATACAAGATAGTTTATACTATCAAGATTTTTCTTATGTATTGAAAGTTGCTAGTTCTATTGCAGTATGGCGGGATGCATTTAAAAAGACAATGCATACAGCAGGTTTTTATTTTACAGGTCAAGTAGATATTACAAATAGAATAGACGCAAGAGGATCATTACCTATGATTGGTGCTGTTTCTGGTAGACAAGAAGTTGAAATACCATTAATTGCAATTCTTAATACTTTATTCTCGGTTATATTTGGTAGAAGATTAGGAACAATAGATGATGGAACATCTTTAAGAGCAAATGCTCTTGAATCAGGAACAATTGACCAAGACCCACAAACACACGAACACTTTGCTAATAATCAAAGGGATGTAACTCTAACAAGAGCTGGAATAGATTATGATTATTTAACTAGAAAACGGTCAACAATAGATAAGCAACTTGTTAAACAAGGTCACGCATATGCAGGACCACGCTGGGGAACTTTAGACAAATACGCAACTACTATATTTGCAAATGATCCAGGATATACATTTAAAGTATTTAATGAATTAAAGGTATTTGGAACAAGGACTAGTTTAGATGGACGAAGTGGAATATTCTTAATGTCTTCAGACGCTAATGGAAAAAACGTTAAGATGATGACTGCTTTTCCTTCAGTAGTTACATATAACCAAAATGACTTTAGTAATACAGTTGTAAGGTGGGATGATGAAGGACCACTTTTTGATGATACAACACCGTAAAAGATTATAAATAGTAAAGTAATTTAAAGGAAGAAATGGCTAAACAATCAATATTTTTAGGAACAGTATCCAATGATGGAACAGGTACTAACCTGCGTGGTGGTGGTAGTATCATAAATCAAAATTTTGACGAAATCTATACAGCGATTGGTGATGGTACTAACTTAAAAGGTTATATTACTATTGAAGATACAAGTTCTACAGTAGATACAGTAAATATTGGTGAAAAATTACAATTTATTGGAGCTAATGGTATTACAACAACCGTTGGTAATAACGAAGTTCAAATAGCAATAGACGGTACAGTTCTTACAGAAACATCAACAGATACACTAACAAATAAAAACATAGCTTTAGGTGTTAATACAATTACAGGAACCGTAGCAGAATTTAATACTGCTTTGACAGATGGTGATTTTGCGACAATTGCTGGTACAGAAACCCTTACAAATAAAACTTTAACAAGTCCAGTTATCAACACACCAACAGGTGATGTTGCAACTAAAGACGGTACTCAAACTCTTACAAACAAGACATTAACAAGTCCAGTTATTAACACACCAACAGGTGATGTTGCAACTATAACTGGAACTCAAACTCTTTCTAATAAAACAATAGATACTGGATCAAACTCAATTACAGGTACGTTATTTACTTTTGCTGATGATACATCATCAACTAATACTATAGTACAAGGTGATACTTTAAAATTTTCTGGTGGTAACGGTATACAAACAACTTTAAGTGGAGATTTAATTGAAATTAAAGCTTCAGGAATTACAACTACAGAAATAGACGCTAATGCTAATATTGCAAATTCACAATTAGCAAACAATTCAGTTACTATTGGTTATACAGCAGTTGAATTAGGAACAAGTGCAACTAATGTAAGTGGATTATCAATAACTGGTTCTGCTTATATAACAATTAACGGACAAGGATCAGCAATAAGATTTAATCATCCTAACCTTGCTAGTTTTCCTACAGCGGCAACTTATTCAGGTTCGCCTGCTTTAGATGAAGCAACACTTAAACCTTATATCGCTTCAGCGTCAGGTTGGATAAACTTATTAACAGAAAATGATCCTGTTGAAAGACACTCAAATGTTAATGTAACAGGAATTGCAGATGGACAAGGTCTTGTTTGGAATGCTTCAACAACAAGATTTGAAGCAGGTTCACTTGGTGGAACAATTGGTAGATACGAAGACGCTTCAGCAAGATTTGCAGTAACTTATAATAGTACAACTTCATATAGATTTACTTCACACTATGGAACACTTGATAATCCAACACTTTATATAAAACAAGGTACAACTTTTGCTTTTGATTTATCTGCTTTAGCAGGATCACATCCTTTTGCTATACAAACTTCAAGTGGTGCTTACAATTCAGCAAATAGAATTTCAACAGGATTAACACACGTTGCTACAGATGGAACAGTTACAACAGGATTAAATGCTCAAGGTCAAACAAGTGGTGTATTATACTTTGACGTACCACACGACCAAGCTGGACCTATATATTACGTATGTACTGCTCATTCAACTATGGCAGGTACAATAGAAGTTAATTCAAAAGGAACAGGAAAAGTTTTACAACAAGTTAATACTCAAACAGGTGCTGTTAATACAGGAACAACAATATTTCCAGAAGACGACACAATTCCTCAAAATACTGAAGGAGATGAGTATATGACTTTAGCAATAACTCCTAAATCTGCTACAAGTACATTAATGATTGAAGCACAAATATTTTATTCACAATCAGCAGGTACTAGAGGTGGTGCAGGAATATATAAAGATTCAGGCGCAGACGCATTAGCATTTACATCTAACTTTATAAAAGACGCAACCAGTATGGGTAATATGACAGTTATGTATTCAGAATTATCAGGTAATACTACTGCTAGAACATATAAAGTAAGATGTGGAAATATTGCAACAGCAGGAACATTTACATTTAATGGTCAAGCAGGTTCAAGAATGTTTGGTGGAACAGTTTTAAGTACAATTAGAATTATAGAAATAGAAGCGTAGAATAACTTGTATAAATATATGAAAGAGGATAATTAATGCCAGCAATTATAACAAATAAATTCAGAATTCACAACTCGGAGCAATTCCAAGAAGCATTTTCTGAAGCGTCAGGAAATACTTTCTATTTAGGAATAGGAAGACCTCAACCATTTACTACTTCTACAAGAGGAGATGGTAGAACAAATAACGAAGGTACAGATTTATTACCTGTAACTCCTCCTGACAATGAAAATACACAAAATTTTACATACGACAGTATGCTTGCTTGTAAAAAAGTTGCAAGTACAAATGCTGGATTTGTAGTTCCTAGAAGAAATTGGGTGACTGGTACAGTTTATGATTATTACAGACACGATTATGGTGGATATGTAACAGGTGGAACAACAGCACAAACTTCAACAAGTGGTGCTGCTACTTTATATGACGCAACTTTTTATGTTTTAACAACTCAAAGAAACGTATATAAATGTTTAGATAACAATAACGGTGCAACTTCAACTGTAGAACCTACAGGAACATCAACAACAATATTAACAACTGCTGACGGATATAAGTGGAAGTATATGTATACTTTAACTGCCGCTCAACAAGCAGATTTCTTATCTGTAGATTTTATGGCAGTTGGTACAAATGCAACAGTAAGTTCTGCTGCTGTAGATGGTGCAGTTAATATAATTAAAATTAAAACAGCAGGTTCAGCTGGAACAGACGGAACACATACAGGTGTTGCAATACGAGGAGATGGATCAGGTGGAGTTTGTTCAGTAACTATTGCTTCAGGTGCAGTTACAGATGTAACCGTAACTACTCCAGGAACAGGATATACTTTTGCATATATTAAACTTGCAGATATAAATTCTGCTGGTGGTGGATCATTAATCAGTACAGAATTAGATGTAATAATTGAACCAAAAGGTGGACACGGATTTAATGCAGTACAAGAGTTAGGTGGTTTCTTTGTTATGTTAAATACAAGTTTAGAAGGAACTGAATCAGCTAATTCAGGTGACGTAACTGTTGCAAACGATTTTAGACAAGTAAGTTTGATAAGAGACCCTAAATCTGGAGGCGTTGCCGCTACTGCCAACACATTAAGAGCAACTTCAGCAGTTGTTGGATCAGGAAGTACAGGAACATTTTCAGTTGACGAAAAAATTTCACAAGCAAGTACAGGTGCAGTTGGAAAAGTTGTAGAATGGGATCCATCAAATAAAATATTATATTATATTCAAACAAGACACAATGATGAGGGAGTAGATAGCAACGGTAATCAAACAGCGTTTAGTGGCACAAATATAATTACAGGTGCAGATACATCAGCGACTTTAACACCTGCAACAACAACAGGTACAGTTAATAGCCAAACTTTTACAAGTGGATATTCTAGTTCAGAAATAGACCACGGTTCTGGTGAAGTAGTCTATGTAGAAAATAGAGCACCAATCACTAGAGCTGCTGACCAAACCGAGAATATCAAACTGATTATAGAATTTTAGGAGAGATAAATGCCAAGTCCAACAGATTTTAATTTATCGCCCTATTATGATGACTTTAACGAAAGTAAAAAGTTTCATAGAGTTCTTTTTAGACCAGCATTTGCTGTACAGGCGAGAGAATTAACACAAGCACAAACTCAATTACAAAATCAAGTAGAAAGGGTATCAGACCATCTATTTGAAAAAGGTGCTATGGTTATACCTGGTGAAATTGGGTATGACTTAAATTACACTTCAGTAAAACTTTCAGCAAAATCAAACTCAACATTAGCAGATTATAATGGATTAACTTTAACAGGTGCAACTTCAGGCGTTGTTGCAAAAGTTATAGGTGTTGCAGTTGCAGATGGAACGGATCCAGATACATTATATGTAAAATATAAACAATCAGGATCAGATAATGTGGCTGCTACTTTTTCAGTAAGTGAAACATTAAATTGTACAATTAATAGTTTACCTGCTACAGCAACTGTTGCTTCAGTTCATACAGGTTGCGCTGCTGAAGTTCAAAAAGGAGTTTATTACATTAATGGATATCACGTTGAAGTTTCACAACAAACAGTAGTACTTGACAAATATACAAACAAACCTTCATATAGAGTTGGTTTATTAATTACAGAATCTTTTGTAACTCCAAATGAAGACGCAAGTTTAAATGATAATGCTCAAGGATCATCAAATCAAAATGCTCCAGGTGCTCATAGATTTAAAATTCTTTTAACATTAACTAAAAAATCTTTAACTGCTACAGATGACGCAAACTTTGTAGAGTTATTAAGATTAAAAAATGGTATTATTCAAAACCAAGTTAGAACAACAGAATATGCTGTAATAGAAGATACTTTTGCTCGTAGAACATATGACGAATCTGGTGATTATGCATTAAGAGATTTTGATTTAGATTTAAGAGAACATTTACTATCAGGAGATAATAGAGGTATATATTCATCAGGTGATGGTGGGGACGCAGATAAAATTGCTGCTGGTATGGGACCAGGTAAGGCGTATGTTCGTGGTTATGAAATAGAAACAGTTGGTACAACTTTTATTGATGTAGATAAGACTAGAGATTTTGATACAGAAAATAATTTTAAAACAAGATTTAATTTAGGCAATTACTTTAAAGTTAATAACGTTTATGGTTCGCCAGATATTGGTTTCGTTTCAGGTGATTCAGAATCATTTAAAAATGTAGCTTTATATAATACAGCAACAGATGTTAGAGGTACTCCTAATGTTGGTTCTCTTTCAGGAATAACTTCAATAGGAAGAGCAAAATCAAGAGGGATGGAATATTCTTCTGGTACTGCTACAAACAATGTATTTTCAAGAAATACTTTAACAAGTGCTGTTTATAAACATTATCTATTTGATATAGAAATGTTTTCTCATTTAAATATTTTAGAAGCAACATCATTTACAACTGGTGAAACTGTAACAGGTGGTACTTCAGGTGCAACTGGTGTAGTTCAAGGAATTTCTACAGCAGAAACAGTTACTATTAATAATATAACTCAATCAAATCCTGCAGAAGTTCAAATTGCAACTACTCATCAATTACAAGATGGACAACAAATAACAATTGCAGGTGTTGGAAGTTCTTGGGCAATTGATTCAGTTGTAACTACTGGTGGAACATTTACAGTTAGAGATAGAGGTAGTGTAAATTGGTATTTGTATAAAGAAGATGGAATAACTCCTGTTAATTGTACAACTCCTGGTGTAGGTGGTACGGCAACTCACGGAGTTGTAGTTCTTTCAAATGTACAAGGTTCTTTTGCTACAGGTGAAACAATCACAGGTGGAACATCAAGTAATACAGCAACTGTACAAGCAAATACATTAGGACGAAAAGGTGTAACTAATTTTGGACCAAGTGATGTTAAACAAATTGGTATGGCAGGTTCTCCAACCTATACTTCAGATGTAGCAACAACAGAATTAACTTTAACTGGAACAGTATCTAATACTGGTGGTCAAAAATCATTTACAGGATTTGGTACAAGATTTACAGATGAATTAAGAATTGGTGATAAAATTACATATACAACAGATAATAATTTACAAGAAACAAAAATTGTAGGTTATATTGTTAGTGATACATCTTTATATGTAACTTCCGTTTCTGGTGCAACATTAACTAAATCATCTTGTACTAGAGGACGTGGTGCAATAGATGACGCAAACAAAAACATTTCTATATTTGAAATGCCAAATGAAACTGTTAAGACTTTAAAAACGCAAGTTAATTCAGGAATTACTGATACAAACTTTTCTATACGAAGAGCATTTACAGCAACATTAGGATCAAATGGTGACGCAACTATAACATCAGGAACAAATGAAACATTTAGTGGATTAGCAGAAAAAGATTTTACTGTTTCTATTATGGCTATGGGTTCAGGTACAGGAGGTGAAGTTGGTGCTGTATTAAGTTTAAGTGGTACTAATCATTTAGCAGGTAATATATTTACATTAGGAGGTTCTCCAACTGGTAAAACTTTAACATTAAATTTTGGTACTGATTATGCAGGTCACAAAGTAAAAATTTTAGCAACAATTAATAGAGCAGTTGCAGGTTCTAAATCTAAAACTTTAAATAGTTCGCAAACAGTACAAATTAGTTCTCAATCAATTATAGAAAGTGGAACAATCGGTTTAGGTAGAGCAGATGTTTATGCTGTAGCTAGTGTTCATATGGCTGCTGATTTTAGTACAAATGCAACGACAAGTGATACAGATATTACAAATAGATTTAATGTAGATTCAGGACAAAGAGATAACTTCTATGATATTGGAAGAATTAAATTAAAAAATGGTGCATTAACACCTACAGGAAGATTACTAGTTACATTTAGTTATTTCTCACACGGTTCAGGAGATTACTTTGATGTAGACTCTTATTCAGGTGTTGTAGATTACTCAAATATACCAAGTTACTCTTCTGATACAACAGGAAAGAAATTTGAATTAAGAGATTGTTTAGATTTCAGACCTAGAGTAGATGACGCTTCAACAATAGATAGTGGAGTACAAGACCGTTCTTATGATGGTACAGGTGCTTCTACAGTTGATATAATTAAATTTGGAACAGATATTACTTCTGACTTTGAATATTACTTACCAAGAATAGATAAAATCTTTTTAGATAGAGAAGGAAACTTTAAAGTAGCTAAAGGCGCAAGTGCTTTAGTTCCACAAGTTCCAAAAACTTTAGATGGTGCAATGTTATTATATACTTTAGAAATACCATCTTACGTTTTATCTTTAGACGATATTAAAATCACTAAAACTGATAACAAAAGATATACAATGAGAGATATTGGTAATTTAGAAAATAGAATTGAGAGTATGGAATATTATACTCAATTATCATTGTTAGAAACACAAGCACAAAATTTACAAATACAAGACGCAAATGGTTTTGATAGATTTAAAAATGGAATCATTGTAGATAATTTTAGTGGTCATAATATAGGTGATGTTGGTAATACAGATTACAAAGCATCCATTGATATGGCGCAAGGTCAATTAAGACCTATGTTCAATGAGGACGCAGTTAAATTAATAGAAGCAGATGATGATGGTACTGCTATAACAGCAACTGATAGAACATCAGGCAATTATCAGAAGACAGGAGATTGTTTAACATTACCTTATACTGAAACAGCTTTAATAACACAACCTTTCGCAAGTAAAACTGTCAATGTAAATCCATTTGATGTATTTACTTGGGCAGGTACAATAGAATTAACTCCGCCTTCAGATGAGTGGAAAGAAACTGAAAGAGCTCCAGAGTTAGTTATCAATAACGTGGGAGGTTTTGATACTTTAGTTTCTGGTCTAGGCAACAATGCATTAAACGGTGTAGAAATTGGAACTGTATGGAATGATTGGCAAGATTTCTGGTCAGGTGCGACTAGGGATGTTTCAAGTAGACAAGTTGGTGGTGGAAGAAGTGGAAGAAGAGTATTTGCTGTTGATGAAATAGAAACTGCTCAAACAGTTCAACAAACAAGAACAGGATTAAGACAAAGATTAGTTCCTCAAGTAGTAAGAAATTCAATAGGCGATAGAATTGTTAATGTTGCTTTTGTACCATTTGTTAGAAGTAGAACAATAACATTTAATGGAACAAGAATGAAACCGAATACAAGAGTTTATCCTTACTTTGATAACATTGCAATATCAACTTATTGTACACCAACAGGTGGTTCATTAGGAGGCAATATTGTAACAGACGCTAATGGTGCGTGTTCAGGTACTTTTGCAATTCCTGATCCTACTAATAATGCAAATCCAAGATGGCGTACTGGTCAAAGAGTATTCAGATTAACAAGTTCAGCGGCAAATGATACAAGTTCAGATGTAGAAACTTCAGCAGAAGCAGATTATATCGCAAGAGGAATTTTAGAAACTGTACAGAATACAATTATTTCAACTAGAGAACCTAGACTTGAAAGACAAGCTACAACTGAAAACAGAAGTATTACAAGAGCGTCTACAAGACGAAGTGAAAGAACGGTTGGTTGGGTTGACCCATTAGCACAAACATTTATGATTGATGATGTTGGTGGAGTATTCTTAACTTCTGTTGATTTATTTTTTAGTACTAAAGATAGTAATATTCCAATTACAGTTCAAATAAGAGAAGTTGTAAATGGATATCCAGGATCAGTAATTGTACCATTTAGTGAAACAACATTAAATCCAAGTTCAGTAAATATAACTACTGATGGAACAACAGCAACTAAATTTACTTTTGCAGGTCCTGTTTACTTACAAGAAAACGTTGAGTATTGTTTTGTTGTACTTGCAAATTCAAATGAGTATAATGCTTATGTTGGAAGATTAGGTGAAACAGTAATAGGTTCTGATAGAACAATATCACAACAACCATATGCTGGTGTTATGTTTAAATCTCAAAACGGTTCAACTTGGACTGCTGAACAAAACGAAGATATTAAATTTACATTAAATAGAGCAGAATTTTCAAATGCAGTTGGTAGAGTTACACTTTGCAATGAATCATTACCAGCAAGAAAATTAAGAAACAATCCAATTAGAACAACGCAAGGTTCAGATATTGTTAGAGTTTATCATCCAAATCACGGAATGCATAGTACATCAAACAATGTAACTATATCTGGAGTTCCTTCAGGAACATATAACGGATTGGCACATAGTTCTATTAATGGAACATATACGACTATATCAAACATAACTTTAGATAGTTATGATATACAAATACCAGGTTCTACAAACGCAAATACTTCAGGAGATATTGGAAGTAATGCTGTATATGCAACACAAAATAGATTGTATGATGTTATGAATTTAAATTTATCAACAATGAGTGTACCAGGTACAAATATATCTTATAAATTAAGACCTACAACTGGTCAATCAATACACGGTTCAGAAGCAGAATTTAGTACAGTATCAGTTGCAAACGCTGGTTCAGTAATTGCAAATGATAATATCTATTGTACTTCACCTAAAATGGTTGCAAGTCAAATAAATGAAACAAATGAAATGAACGGATTAAAATCTTTGTATGTAAATGTAGAAATGACAACTACAAATACTAGACTATCACCACTTATAGATTTACAAAGAGTTAGTGCATACACAATACAAAACAGATTAAATAGTCCAACATCAGGTAATACACCAGACTTTGTTGCTGATACTGCTCCAACTGGAAGTTCAACAGCAGGTGTGTATTTAACTAGACCAATAGTTTTAGAAAATAATTCTACTTCTCTTGATATAAGACTATCGGCAAATGTTCGTTCAAGTTCACAAATTAGACTTTACTATAGAACATCTGGAGGTGCAGAAACTAGAAAAATTGAAGATATGAATTGGTTACCATTTAATTCAGATGGTAGCGAAGATATTACAATTGCTCCTGCAGAAGACGATTTAACATTTAGAGAATACAAATATTCAGCAAATGGATTAAATGATTTCACTTCATTTCAAATTAAAATTGTAATGAAAGGAACGATATCATCTTATCCACCAATTTGTAAAGATATGAGAGGAATTGCATTGGCGATATAAGAAAATGGCAAACGGAATATTGAAAGTTGAAGGACACGCAGATTTAATTAGGGATGTAGAAACTAATGCTATAGTTAGAACAAGCAACGAATATGCTGTTTATATGAGAAGAGTAAAACAAAGAGAAGAGAACGCAGACAAATTAAGAGGTGTGTGTTCCGAGATAAATAATTTAAAAAAAGAATTAAGAGAAATAAAAGATTTAATTAAGAAGGTTGTAAAATAAAATGGCTGCTAGACAGATATTACCAAATCAAACGTTAGAAGATTTAAGAGTTCAGTTTAATCTCTTATCTGCTGATGATTTTGGCGACATAGGAACGTTAGACCCTTCAATGTCAGCAACTAGTGTTATTGGTGCAGTTAATGAATTAGCTGGTCAAATATTTTCTGCTGCTGGTTGGAAGATGGAAGACGCCACTTCAACTGTACAAACAGTTGGTGCAGGTCAAACAGCTAGATTTCTTGGAACATCAAACCAAATAAATGCTGTTGTATCTTCTCCAGATATATTAACAATGTCATTAACAGATGATGTATCTATTACAACTTCTTTATCAGCTCCGACTGTAAATGCAGGTAATTTAACTTTATCAAGTGGTTATATTACAGACTCAAGTGGTATTATAAATTTTGATAATGAAAATATAACAACAACTAATGAAGTATCTGGTGGAACAGGTACTTTTGGAACAATTGTAGGTACAGGTGGAACTCACACATTAGGAACAGTTCAAGTTTCTGGTAATCAAATTTCATCTACAGATTCTACAGAATTAGTTATTAATGATAATTTACAAATTTTAGGAGATGTAAAAGCAAATAATTTTACTCCTTTATCAGGTGACCAAGTTACTATAAATTCTAATTTAGAAATAGGTCAGAATAAAGTTTTATTTTTTGAAGGTGCAACAAGCAATAGTTTTGAAACAAGTTTAACTGTAGTTGATCCAACAGCAGATAATATAATAACATTTCCTGACGCAAGTGGAACAGTTGCTTTAACAAATACAACAGGATATGCGACTAGTTCTATTTTTACATCTTCAGTATCTTTAGTAATATATAATTCAGCAGGGGTAGCGCAAAAGACTATTTTTGGTAGTGCGAGTTAGGAAAATTAATTATGGCTATACGAGCTCCTTTATATTATAGTGCAGGCAATTTGAAAGAAATGACTTCTGCCGAAGTCAATGAAATAATTTCACAAACAATCTATCAATATTCATTAGCACCATCTGTTTCATTATCAGTAGTTAGTTCTGGTGGTAGTATAGGATCAATAACAGATACAAGACAACAAGCAGGTATCCATTCAACAGACGCTTCATCTTTTCCTACCGAGGCAACAACAGCTGAACCTTCAACTGTAACTGTTACCTACGATAAAATAAATTTAACTAGAAATCCTGGTGGAGCTCCATCTGATACAGGAAAAACTTGGCCTTGTTTTAGAACACCAGCTAGTAATATTCAAGCAATGTCATTGCAAGATGTTAAAGATACTTTTCTTCATCCTGCAATAGATTTATTAGTAAGTGCAAGTTTAGGAACTGACCAGGGTGGAACATATCATATTAACACTTCAAATAATGTTTCAGGTTCTACTTTAGTAAGTTCAACACCAGTTTTTGTAAATACTCAAGCAGATTTAACTGCTTATGACCCTACAACAATTGGAGACCACGCATTGGATAATCCTACAACAATTGAAAATTATTATTTACATCAATTAAATGGTGCTAACAATACTCCAAAAACACCACTTTATGTTACCGCTGCTAATGATATAAGAGAATATGCAACAGCAGATTGGAATACTTTAATAGGTAATGCTCTTAAATATACTGCTGGAAATTCAGCAGATGGTTATAAAATAAATTATAGTTATTCATCAGGAACAAATAGAGGTTCTGGTATGGCAGATACAATCTTGACAGGTTCAGGTGATTATCAACAAAGATTTGTTAATGCAGATGATTATAGAGCGCAAGAGTTTCCAAATGGTTCTGCTTCAACAGCAAATACTTGGTATTTGAAAATAAGTAAGAGTTAAACAATGAGATTTTATTATGAAAATATTATTAACTGGTTCTGATGGATTTATAGGAAAAAATCTAAAGACATATTTAGAAGTAAGAAATCATACTATTATTGAAATAGACCGTAATAGTGGTAATAATTTATTAACCTGTGATTTAAAATATGATGTTGATTGGGTAATACATTTAGCAGGTATAGCTGGTGTAAGAGATAGTTTAGCAAATCCTACCGAGTATTGGACACAAAACGTTATCGCAAGTCAAAGAGTATTTGACCATTTCAAAGACACAAAAATTTTATACGCAAGTTCAAGTACAGCATATGAACCCTGGAGAAATCCATATGCAATGAGTAAGTATTCTATGGAACAAATTGCACCAAAAAAATCTATTGGTATGAGATTTACTACAGTCTATGGAAAAGGTGCTAGAGATACTATGTTGATACCTAGAATATTAAGAAATGATGTACCATATGTTAATACAAACCATTGGAGAGATTTTATTCACGTAGATGATGTATGCTCAGCAATAAATACTTTAATATCTTCAACTGAAAGTATAGTACCATTTGGAGATGTTATAGATATTGGTACTGGAGAAATACATAAACTAACTGATATACTACAATACTTTAAGATTGATACGAAAGAACAATTGGCAGATGAATCTGAAAGAATATTGAATAAAGCAAATATATCATTTTTAAAATCTTTAGGTTGGAGTCCTGAAGTGAATTTAAGAAAATATATAACAAAGAACAGGAGAACAAATTAATGATAACTAAAGAAAATTATATTACAGCAAGTTTTATAGATACTGAAAGAAAAAATATTGAGATTTTATTAAAGGATGGTGATAAAGTAAAATCACATATAGTTGAATATGATATGAAGTATCCAGTTTGTCAAGAGTTATTAAAGGTTTGTACTTTAGACCAACTTCACGAAAATACATATAATAAAAAGAAAGGTGAAAAAGCAGGATTTGAAGAAATGGTAATGAGAATTGCTAAAAAGGATGGATTAGTATTAGATGAAAAAAAATTATCTACACAATTTTATCCTTCTCTTGTTAGAGCAATTTTTCAAGATATAGAAAATGAAGACCACCTATTTGCGTTGAAGTTAGCATTATTTGAAATTGAAGAAATTAGAGATTCAAAAGATAGTGAAAGTAAAAAGAAATTAAGACAAGCTAAAACTAAAATTGAGGTATTGAAAATTGCTTTTGATTTAGTAAAATGAATATAGTATGTACAGGCAAACCTGGTGATGGATTATTACGTTATAGTTATGAACATTGTTGTTATCTTAATTCAGTAGGTATTAAAAGTCAAGTAATAATAATACCCAATCCTAAACACACAAAAGAAGATTATATAAAGGCGATTAAAGACCAATATAAGACTTACGAAAATATAATCTTTGACCATTACACACCAACTACAGATGAAATAACTTTAGTACTAGGTAGAAGTATGATAACTTTGCCATACCTAGATAAACACAAATATACTAAAGACCAATTATTAACTTTACATTTACTATTTAAAAATAATGTAATAGCACTTTATTCAGAAAATCATCCTAAAGACTATCCTTTGGCGTTAAAATATTTTAAAACTAAAAAGGTTTATGACTTATGCGACTACGAAGTTTATCCAAATGGTGTTGGTACACAATATGAAAAGATAATTAATTTTGATGTATATAAACCTATTAAAGATGATATTCAATTTAGATATTTGTTTTTAGGAACAAATGAAATATATTATAAGGAACTTGAAAAAGTAATTGATAGATATCCAGACCACGGCATTATAACTTATAATGAGAAGTGGATTAATCCTAAATTGAATAATTTATTTGTGCCTATATCAAATATACTAGGTAAATTTGAAACCTATGTATATACAAAACCTAATTTTGATCCTGCACCTAGACTTTTTGTAGAGTTTAGATGGTTAGGTAAAAATGTAGAGTATTTGAGAGATAAAAATATGAAAGATGGTGGTATAATATATTGGAATAGACCTGTGCCTACGGAACAGATATATTCTGCCAATATAAATATTCTTATTGAATTGATAAAGGCAATAAATGAAAAAGATATTATTAGTAAGCGGTTGTAGTAATACAGATAAGAATTTTGAATCAGCAGTACATCCAGAAATGGATTGTTCTTGGCCGAAGTGGCCCGAACTTTTAGCAAAAAAATTAGATATGGAGTGTGTCAATCTTGCTCATAATGGAGCGGGTAATGAATATATCTATTCAACTATATTAGAATATATATTAAAGACTAAAGACAAATCTCAAATAGGATTAGTTATACCTGCTTGGACACAATGTCAAAGAAAAGATTATCAAGAAAGTCATTTAGGTACTTGGCACCAAAAAAGAATTGATCCAGATGGAGATGTTTTTAGTTTTGTAAGAAAAGATTTAAGATATATGATAAGTTTACAATTAATATGTAAACTATATAATATTCCTCTTAAAATGTTTCAAATGATATCTTTGTTTGATGGTTTTATTACAGGATTATCAAAAACAGATGCTGAGGTTTATGAGAATAGAAACAATCCAAATTTTAAACGAAGATATAATTATAATTCAAAAAGTCTAACTAAAAACCTAGATAGATTAAAATGTAGTAAAATTATGCTTGAATATGAACCTTATATAAATGTAAAAGATTTTATAGGTTGGCCAACTTCACCAAGATTTGGTGGGTTTCACATAGAATCTAAAACATTATATAATGAAAATGAAGATTACATAGAAGATTTAATAGTATCTAAATTAGATGTACATCCTAATGGAAAAGGACACGAAAAAATAGCGGAGTTTTTATATGACTGGTTGGGATAGAGAATATTTAGCAAATAAAGAAGAGTATTTAAAAATCTTTGACGGTGCTATGCAACAAGAACAGGAACAAAATGTAGAGTTCCTTGAAAAGAGTCTTACTAAAATAACAGGTAGAAAATATGCTGTTGCTTGTAATAGTGGTACAGACGCATTACATTTTGCTTTAATTAGTTTAGGTATTGATTCTAGATATGATGTATTGACAACTCAATTTTCTTGGATAGCAACAGCGTCTTGTATATCTATGGTGGGTGCAAGACCTGTATTTTGTGAACCTAATATTTTAACTTATCATATGGATTTAGATAGTATTAAAAGAATGTGGACGCCTAGAGTAAAAGCAATAGTGTATCCACATCTATTTGGTAATATGTCTGAAACAAAAGAGATATTAGATTTTTGTAAAGAAAAGAATATTGCATTTATAGAAGACGCCGCTCAGTCATTAGGTGCTAGTTTAAATGGTGTTCAGGCAGGTTCAATAGGAGATGTTAGTTGTTTAAGTTTCAACGCAAATAAAGTTGTTGCTGGTATAGCAGGTGGTGGAGCAATCTTAACAGATGATAAAGACAAAGCAGAATTGTTTAGAAAGTTAAGAAGACACGGCAACAATGAAGTGTTAGGTCGTAACTCAAAAATGTTAATGCTTAATGCTTGTTTTATTAACTTTAGATTAAAGAAGATGAACGAATGGATATCTAAAAGACAAGAGATAGCAAAACAATATGATGAACAATTAAAAGATTATGTGACCATACAACCTACAACAAATGGTCTTAATCATAACTATCACAAATATGTTATTAGATTGCAGAATAAAAAAGTAAGAGATATGGTTAAAGATAAACTAGGTGCGAAAGTACATTATGATAAACCTTTGTCTGAAAATACTATGTATAAAAAAATTGCTCATAGAAAAGATAAAACTTTTATTAGTAAGATTATTTGTGATACTATATTAACGTTACCTATACACCCTTATATGAAACAAGAAGAGATTGATGAAGTTATTAATACAATTTTAATTTTATTAGGACACGAAGAAAATAAGTTTGTAAAGAATATGAAAAGAGTATTGGGTGATGATTTATTTGACAAGAGTTTAGTCAACGAAACAACTGAACCTATTTACGATTATATTGTAGAGAAGACATATCAAACACCAGGGTATATTGAAGAAGTTGAATTTAAAAATAAAAGAAAGTTGAAGATAGCATTTAATAAATTTTATGAAAACATTACAAGAGATACAAGATAATTACTTAGCAATAGATTTTTTCTTATCTATGTCCTGTAATAAGGATTGCCACTATTGTACAAGTTATACTTTAGAAATGAGAAACTTGACAGTAGATATGGATTTTCTAAAGAGTACTTTAGAGAAGTTAAAGAATTATAAAATTAGAATATGCCTATTAGGAGGAGAACCTGGTTTAATTAAAAATTTAGATAAAGTTATTGCAGAAATTAAAAAGTATCCTAATTTTGTTTGTTCAGTACTATCAAACTCTTTTGTTAGAAAGAGATATCCTGAAGTATTAGAAGATAAAGAAATACTGTATGTTGAACATAATATATTAGATTTTTATGAGGATGAGGTAAAGATGTTAGGCAATTTTGATTTTATACCTGAAAATGATATGAACAATTATAATGTTGTTTTAAAATCACCTAACTATTTTAAATACAAAGACAATCATAAAGAAGTAATAGAAAAATTAAATCATAAGAATACTATGTGGAAAGCATTTAATGGTAGGTCACCAGAGTTTACAGATGTTATACAAGCAGATGAAATAGATAGAAAGATGTGTGCTTCTTTTCCAATGGTGCCTGTTATAGATTTTGAAAAGAAACATATTGTACATTGTAGTAAAAAGTTTGCAAACAATAAAGAACTATCTAAAACTTTTGCATTGACTCAAGAAAACGTTGATAAGATGATGAACTTTAGATTATTTAAATATGAAAACTATTGTAAGACTTGTACTGAATGGGTACAACCGAAAGGGCATTTTCCTATGAGAAAATATGCAAAGTTATTAAATGACTAAAATATTTGCAATAGCATTAAATCTACACGACCATAATACCTATAATGGTGTATGGCATAATCAAAGAGAAAGATTTACTAGATTTAAACATAATCTTCCTTATGAGGTAGACTCTTATGCTCATCAAGAATTATTAAATACAGGTGATTATAAATTAAATAATGAATTTGTTAAAGACTATTTTAGAAAACAAGAGGGCGCCGTGTTAGCTTTTTCAATGACAGTTGGTGGTATTAGAATGTGTAAAGATATAATACCAAAAGAAGTATTAGATTATCAACCTACACACTTATGGGATCATTATTTTAAAGATGATATGTATTTTATAGACCATCATCAAGCACACGCTACTTATGCGTATATTAATTCTGGATTTGAAGAATCTGATATAGTTGCTATTGATGGTATTGGTTATAAATTTAGATGTATCTTTATTGATAGAAATAAACAGATAATAGATTTATCAAAAGAATTACCTATAGGTTGGTTATGGAATCATATGTCTAAACTAACTGGATTTGGTTCATTAGGCGCAAGTAAATTAATGGGGTTAGTTGGTTATGGAAGTTTTAGTCAATACTACTATGATGTATTTGAAACAATATTTTCTGGAAAAATAACAGAAAAGAAACAACCAATGCATAAACTAATTAATGTTGAAGAATATGGTCGTGAAGATTTGGCATTTACATTACAAAAATTTACAATAGATAAAATAAAAGAACATATCTATCCACTTAAAACTTGCGAAAATCTTTGTTTAGCTGGAGGAGTTATATACAATGGTTATTTGAATGAAGAATTTACAAAACATTATGAAAATGTTTACATACCACCTGCTGTAGGAGATGAAGGACAAGCATTAGGAGTTTATCAACACGCTGATTATGTATTGAATAAGAATAAACATAAAACAGAAACTTTTGCTGGAAGAGAATATGAATATATTGGTAATTCAATTATGAATATTGAAGATGTTGCTCAAGAAATTGCTAATGGAAAAATAGTAGGTTGGTTTCAAGGTAAATCAGAAAGTGGTAACCGTGCATTGGGTAATAGATGTATATTAGCAGACCCTAGAAATCCTAAAATAAAAGATATTATTAATCATACGATAAAAAAAAGAGAAGACTTTAGACCTTTTGCGCCAGCAGTATTAGAAGAACATTATCAAGAATACTTTGATACAAATAGTCCTAGTCCTTATATGTCAAGAATATGTAAAGTTAAATCTGATAAAGTGCCAGGCATAACTCATAGAGATAATACTGCTAGGATACAAACAGTTAATAAACAATTTAATGAAAAGTTTTATAATCTTATTAATGAGTTTTATAAGATAACAGGTATACCAATGCTATTAAATACTAGTTTTAATTGCCACGAACCTATTGTTGAATCACCAGAAGACGCAATTAGAACTTTTAAAAAAACAGAACTAGATATATTAGTAATTAACAATTGGATAATACGAAAATGAATTACTTTGATACACTAGAAAAGAAAAGAAAACATATAGCAAAATATAGCGATAAAATACCACCAAAAGAATCTGTTGAAAGAGCATTATGGAAGGCGTGGAAAACAACACCAGGTAAAAACAATGCAATGGCATATCAAGCATTAGTTTGGGGACCTGATAAAGAATTAGAAAAAGAAGCAATCCATAGATTGTGTGTAAAAAATCATAGGGATGCTGAAAATAGAGCAGTAAATTTGAAAAGGATGAATAAAACACAAGGAGGTGTTGTCAATCCTTTCTATGAACATATAAAATTAAATCCATATTTAATTACTATACATAGTAGATTGGCAAAACCAAATCGTTATTATAGAGAACAAGTTGAAAAAGGACATTATTTTGACCAATCATATGATGTTGAATTTATAATAGATTCAGTATCAGTTGAAGTAGGATTATTTGTAGGTAATTTAGGATATTATTTACTAGAAGAAGGATTAGATATATCTTACAATTCTTGTTTTAAAAGAGAAGTAAAAGATTGGCACAAAGTTGGTTTAACTATGGTTGACCAAAGACCTATAACAATGATAAGTTGTGGTTATGCAAAACGATATAGGGAACAAGATATGAAAATTTGGGGTAAATTGGATTGGGACAAAAAACCTGAAATAGAGGAAATAGTAAAATGGATATAGATTTACAATTATTTAAAAATATAATGCAGGAGGGAAGAACTAATACAGACCTATTAGATTCATATAGTCCTAATCAATTTAAATCTAAAGAAAGAATGGTTAAACTTATTAGGGACCAATTAATAGTTTCAACTAATTCAGAAATAGTAATCTTTGGTTGTTGGTATGGTAGTATATTAATACCTGCATTTAAAGAGGTAAAAAGAATTACTGCTATAGATATAAACCCTACAACTATTAGTATTGCTAAAAATAGATTGTTTAATCATTATAAGAATGTAGATTTTATATGTGATGATGTGTTTAAATGGGCGTCTGATTCAAGTAGAATTAAAAAAACTAATTTGATAATTAATGCGTCTTGCGAAAATATGAAATCAATGAAAGAATTACATTTAGACACAAATGCTTACTTTGCTTTTCAATCAAATGATATGTATGATAACCACGATAGTGTAAATTGTGTTAAAGGTTTAGGTGAATTTAAATTACAATTACCAAATAATACCAAAGTATTATTAGAGGATAAAATACAAGATGATAGAGGCACTAGATTTACATTGATAGGAAAATATGAAAGTAATTTATAGTCTTTATGTTGATGTACCTGCAAAGGAACATTACGGACAATCCAAACAAGAATGTGATACTGTAGCTAAAGCAAAAATAACTGTTAATGCATTTAAAAAGCATTATAAAAGATTAGTTGATACTAAGCGCAGATATGCTAAATCCATAGGTGCAACTTTTATTATGTTTGAAAATGATAAACGTTATAAGACATATGAAAAAAATCTACGTAAAGACTTTCCTCAATTAACAGGTTATGAAATAGTTAATTTCTATAAGATACATTTACTATATGAATTAGCAAAAAAGTATGATGAGATTTTGTATTTAGATTTTGACGCTATACCATTAACTACTGATTCATTTTTTGATGTATGGGATGTAAAAAATCATATTGCTGTTTATAATCAAAACCATATGGTTAATAAACATACTATCAACGAAATCAGACATAGTATTAGAAGTCCATCAGCAAAGTATTTCAATTGTCAAGCAATGCTTTTAGACAAAAATCTTGACCCTAGAAATGATGTTATTAATACTGCTATTATTGGTGCTTCAAAAGAACAAATTTTAAAACTAGATTTTTTTGGTGGGTTTAAAGATACGATAGATTTAATGACAAAGTTAAGAACTGACAAGAGTGGTTTGTATCCACAAAATATTCTTAATATGTTTAGGTATGATAATGAAACAATCTTTTCATATAAAGTAAATGTAAATAAAGTTGGTATACAATGGTTGGATAGAAGATGGCATTACTTCTTTGATACTCAACATTTTATACCAGATGAAACAAAGATAGTACACGCTGTCTGTAAAGACTTTGATACTGTATGGAGAAAATATGCCAAAAAATGTCCAGAGTATAAATCAATCTTTGTAGGGGAAAAATATGCTTAAAATATGTACGGTATACTTTGACGGTTTTTATACACCAGATTATGTATCAAAGTTATATAGAAGTTTAAAAAGAAACTCAACTATACCTTTTGAGTTTATATGTTTAAGTGATACTAAAGACATTGAAGCAGATGTTATATTACCTTATAACTCTCACGATAAGATTAAGAAACATTGGCACAAATTAAAATTCTTTAGTCCGCATTTTGCATATCAAAACCCTGGTGATGATATTATAGTTATGGATATAGACCAAGTTATTACAGGCAATGTAGATGAACTAATAGGACATCCTGTACAAGATAATGAATTAGTTACCTATGGTATATGGTGGGAATCAAAGTTAAAAACAAATGGTGGATTTTATAAGTTTAAGTCTGGTAGTTTAAAGCATATATGGGACGATTTTGTTAAAAATCCTGACTATTGGCAATTACTTTATTATAATAATGGTGATGTACATACAAAATACTATGGAGAACAAAATTATGTTAGTTGGAAATTACAAGAATATAAAACAAAGGTAATTAAAACACCTGAACAATGGATATGTAAATACACAAATGACTTTAAGGAAAATGTCACACTAAACAAAATGTATCGTGACAAATTTAAGACTGAATATATGATACTTGGTGACGTACATAAATATATTAAAGTGGTTCATTTTACAGGTCCAGGTAAAACGATACACGAACACAATGATGATTTTATAAAGGAGTATTGGAATGTCTGAAGATGGAATAAGAAAAATGTTTTATAATTGGGATGAAGAAAGACAAAACCTAATTCAAATGCAGAAGTGCCAAAGGAATTGGGACTATAAAAGATTTGATATGAGTAAATCAATATACCGAGAATGTATTGATGAATTGTTATGGGTTGCTTCAAACTCTCCTTCAAAACAACACGAAGGATATTATGATATTTACTGGACAGCAGATAGAAAATTAATACAAGAATTATCCAGATATACTTGGGGTTATACTCAAAGCAGAAAACCACCAGCAACTTGGAGAAACTCACAATCAAACGCAAGTCTTTATATTGTTTGGGTTGCGAAAGAACCTAATTCACAATTGAATGCTAATGCTGATGGTACTTTAAAATCTAATACAGACAAGAATAGATGGCAAAATGCTTATTGTAGTATTGGTATATCATTGGGTTTAACTATGAGAGCGGCAGTTAAAATGGGATTTCATACAGGTGCAAATAAAAGTCATAATGATTTAAATGGTGATGATTATTGGGAAAAGAAATTAGGAATACTTGAAGATGTTAAAGCAGGTAAAAAACAAATATGTTATGGATTAGGTGTGGGGTATCCTCAAAAAGATAGACCTCGTTGGGAATCAGATGAAGTTGAAATAATGATTGGTGCCGCTAATGGTAGTAAACTTACAACAACTGGTCAGAAATTACATCAAAGAAAAAAATTAAAAATGAGAAAATGTAAGATAGTAAATATTAAAACAGATGGTGGTAAAAAAATAAAAGACCCATATGGTAATATTCATACAATACCTACAAGAGCTGATTTTAAAATTAACTCACATAGAGAACGTGGTATTGAAATTACAGAAATAAAAGAAGGTGATTTGGTAAGAAAAGCCACAACACCTAAAATTGATAAACTATATGAAAATTAAAATAAAATGATTCCTTTTAATGAAAGAACTCTTAATATAGACGCAGGTCCTAAATGTACATTACAATGCTCTGCTTGTGCTAGACAAAGATTTGCTGAACAAAATAGAAGAATACCTGGTAAAGATTTAACACCAGAACAATTTAAAAAAATAATAAAATATTTTAAAAGAGTTTCTTTTTGTGGAACATTTTCTGATCCTATTTTCAATGTACATTTTATTGACATATTAAAAATATGCAAAGAAGAAAAAATTAAAACTGAAGTACATACTGCCGCTACACATAAACCTGAAAGTTGGTGGCAAGAGGCATTTCTAGCAAATACAAATGCTAATTGGATTTTTGGTATAGATGGATTGCCTAAAGATAGTCATAAGTATAGAAAGAACCAAGATGGTGAATTTTTATTTGATATGATGTTATTAAACAAATATTTAGGTTTAAATCCTGAATGGCAGTACATTGTATTTGATTATAATAAAGATAATATTGAAGAAGCAAAAGAGATTGCTAAAAAACATAAATTAAGGTTTATGTTAATAACATCAAAAAGACCTGTATCAAAAGATATTTCTAATGTTGAAGTAAAAGAAGAAGGTTTTGAAGGATTAATAGGTTGGAAAAATAGTAATAAAGAAACTGATGGAGAAAATCCTAATAACTTGTATGCTTCAATAGATTATTCTAGCGGAGAATGGACTCCAAGACCTATGAGTAAAGTTGAAGATATAAAAAATAAAAAAAATACATTAAAACCAAAATGTCTTTTGACTAATAGAGATTTGTCTTATTCAGTTACAGGACATATATTACCTTGTTGTTGGGTAAATATTAGTTGGGAAGATAAACATTTAAAAAATTTATTCAAAGATAATCTACACATAGATAATAATGAATCTATTGAAGAAATTTTAAATAAAGATGAGTGGAAAGAATTTATAAATGTATTACAAAATAATCCAAATGAAGATTTACCTAAACAATGTAAAAAATATTGTAATGTAGATTTAGAGAGAAATGTTGAAAACGAAAGAAAGTTATATGAGAATTATTTGTTGTAGATTTGGAGATAAGTTTACTAACTGGCACGTTAGAAATTTGAAACATATGATAGACACTTATTCAGGTCTAAAGTATGATGAGTTTGTTGTTGTATCTTCTGACTTGTATGGCAACTGGTATAACAAACTTCAAATGTATGATATCTATAGAGATGGAGAAAACTTATACTTTGATTTAGATGTGATTATCTATGATAAACTAGGCACACAAATAATAAGAAAGGATTTTACATTGTTAGATGATACTTGGTGGAGAGAACCAGCACATACACCATTAAATTCTTCTGTTGTGTCTTGGACAGGTGATGTATCTCATATATGGAAAAAGTTTAAGTCAAATGATGAATACTATTTAAAGAAATATAATAAAGGTAGTGATGAGTTTTATTATAAAGAAATAAAATATAAAACATACAATAAAATTTGTCCTAAATTTAATATGGAAAGACCAGATTTAAATTATAGTATGTGTACACTTGGTCAATTACATCACATAATGGAGGAAGGTTGGACTGGTTGGTGGTCACCTTATTTTATAGATAGGAAAAAATATGAGTTATAATAGTTTATTATCTTTTGGTGATATGATACCTTTAAAATTAAAGTGTGATGTCAATAAGTTGTTTAATGAGATTAAAGAGTTTAAATATGCTCATTACAATCCAAGAAAACCAGATATAAAAAGATATGGTCTAAGCGTAACTAGTTTAGATGGTTCTATAAATGGTATTGATTTGGAGTCCATAAAAGAACATAACGCAGAAAATAAAACTGAATATGATGAGTTAAGTTTTAATAAACTAACAGATGTTTATTATAAAAGTGAAGAAATACAAAAGATAGTAAAACCTTTTATTAAACATTTAGGTAGGTCTCATATTCTATTTTTAGATAGAGGTGGTTATTTTCCACCACATAGAGATTTGCCTGTATATATTGAACAACAAAATAGTTTGAGAATACTAATACCTTTAAAAGGATGTAATCCACCAGACTTATATTTTATATATGAAGATAAACCTTTACATTTTGAACACGGAAGAGCGTATTTTTTGAATACAAATAAAGCACATAGTCTGTTTTCCTTTGAAGGTAGTTATATGCTAGTGTTAAATGTTAAAGCAAACGAGGAAGTATATAAAATTATAGGCGACAATTTAAAAGCGTCATAAATAGTAGTATGAGTTACACATTTAAAAACGTATATACAAAACCTAACGCTGAAACAAATATTGATTTTTGGACTAGTGATATATTAACTTTAATTGATACATATTTTGACGCAGGTAAAATTACACAAAAACCTGTTAAAGTAGTAGATGGTTTAACAGAAACGTACACTACAATTTTTAAAGATAGAGCATCCTATGATGAGTTTACAGCTGAAAGTGCTTGTACAAGTAATTTAAATAAGATGGAAACTTATTGTGATGAAAATGGAATATCTTGGAACCTGGTAGAGGATGAATAATGGAATTAACAATTGCTATCTTACTAGGCATTTTATGGTCGCAAATTATATCTCATTGGGGAGCTAGTCTATTATTACATAGACATTATTGCCACAATCAATTTAAAGTACCAGTATGGTTTGAAACAATTGGTTTAGCAATGTTGATGATTGCTTGTATTAGAACACCAATAGGTTGGATTGCAAGTCACCGAATGCACCATAAGTTTTCAGATGGACCAGGAGACCCACACGCAGTTAAACACGTGGGATTTTGGAAAGTATTACTGACTACTTGGAACATTAATAATATACCAACAAGATATGCTAGAGATTTATATAAAAATCCTAGATTAGTATTTTGTCATAAACATTGGTTGAAAATATTAATTGGAGTTAATGTAGTTAGTTATTTAATTAGTCCATACTTTTGGTTGGCATTTTGTGTCGTACCATTTATCTTTGCAAAAATTGGTTTTGGACTTTTAAATACAGTTGGACATAGAACACCAAATGGAGCTAACGTTCCTTGGTTAAACTTCTTTATTGCAGGTGAAGGTTATCATAGAAACCACCACACAAATATGAAAAGAGTTAGATTACATAAGTGGGATATAGGTGGTTGGATAGCAGAAAAATTATTTTTAGATTATGGAAAAAATAAAACAATCATTAAGAGATAATCGCTGGGTAGACGTACCTATGTCAGAAGATGTTAGGCGTCTTCTTGATGAACAATTGGTATCGGATACTTACTATCGTAGAGGCGATGGACAAGCAACTAAAGATTTAGATTTAGTTGAACAAACCCATAGAAAATGGGTGGGTGAAATTATAGACTTATCAGAATTTCCATATTGTTATTTTGTTAATGGCACAACAGACGCCATTCATCATTGGAAAATAATAGAACAAAGAGAATGGCAAAAACTATGTTATGGTGAATATGAATATCCTGACGCAATAGGACCTTGGGGAGATGTTTGTTGTGATGTACCAGGTCAATATATGGGTGATGATGGTCGTTCAGCAATACCATCAATTATAGACCCTAATAAACCTGTTTTCATTTCTATACCATCATCAGCAGATGGTAACTTTTTTAATCTTAAAGAACAAAAAATAGTTGCACCAGTAATATTAGATTGTACATATATTGGTTCAACTAATATTCAAAAAATTGATATACCAAAAAATACTGAACAAGTCTTTTTTAGTTTTTCTAAAGGGTTTGGTGTGATTGGACAAAGACTTGGTTTAGTATATACAAAAGAAGAACATCCAACATTAGCAAGATTAAAAAGATTAGAGAATTGGAATTATAATGGAGTGAGAACAATAAATTTATTAATGCATAATTTTACAGTTGATGAAATGTGGAAAAGAAATAGAGAAAAGCAAATTAAAATTTGTAATGAATATGGATTTAAACCATCAGATTGTTTTTTCTTAGCAACAACAAGAGACCCTTATTATTTAGAAAGAAGGCGTATGAGATGGAATGATAATGCTAGAATTTGTATTACTCCTCTTTTAGAAAAATGAAACAGATATTAGATTATACAGATGAAGAGTTAGCTCAATTAGTTAAGAAACTTGTAAAAGATGGACAAGTTGTTTTATACGAACAAAAATTAACTATGAATCAATATGCTGATGTTTTAACAAGAATAGGTGAAGTTGAGAAACTTGATTACTATATGAATCCAAAAGAAGAACAAAGATTAAGTTATGTGGGTAAAAACTATTTATTTGGAGATACAGAATTACTATGGCACGCTAATGGTACAGGTAGACATAATTTTAAAGAGATATGTGTAGGATTATATTGTGTTAATGAGTGTATTGATACTGTTCTTTCAATAAACAATAATTGTAGTGCGTTTGCTAGTTTATCGGAAGAAAAGAAAAATTATTATCGTAATATAGATATTAGATTAGACAATTCTGGTCCTCGTGCTAAACTATGGCCAGATGATAGCGATTATAAAGGTGTAGCAGAAGATACATTTAGAGTTGGTCAAGAACATTATAAAGAAAATGTTGATAGAAGACCTTTAGTAGGTATACACCCTTTTGATGGAAGAGAATATATATATTTTATGGTGCCATATATAGTTAAAGCATTTACTAAAGATGGAAAAGAAATAGAAGACTTTGAAACGTTTTACAAAACATTATGGGATGATGTGATAAAATCAAAGTATCAATATCATCACGTTTTTAAAGTTGGTGATTTACTTTTAATGGATCAATTACATACAATACATAGACGGTCACCTATAAAAGATAAAAATAGAATGTTGTGGAGGACAGCATTTGATTACTCAAAGGTAAAAATATGAAAATAACAGCAGTATCATTTAGTTATAGTGAAAACTCTATGAGTTATAGAGGTCTATTGTTAATGGATCATTATATAAAGTTTTCTAATATAATTAAAATGGATTTACCTATTTGTGATTCTAATAAACCTGATGGTGAAATACCAAAAGAAGTAGAAGAATTAGATAACATATTGGATAAAAGTGATATACTAGTATTTTCTGTGCCTGAATATACAGGTCATTATTCAGTAGGTTTTAAAAATTTATTAGATTGGTTAGTTGTAAAAGGATATTATAATGCAAGTTTAGGACAAAAATATTCAATATCAAATAAACCAATTTATGTTATTTCTTTTACACCTTCTTATAAAGGTGCTGGTGATAGACATTTTGAAATGACAAAAGATATATTAGAGAAACTTGGTGGTAGAGTTAAAAAAATGTTTGTAAAAAATGATTGTTGGAATCATCTTCTACCTGATAATTATAAGTTTGTTGAAAAAGAGTGTAAAGAAATTTTGAGAAAAGATATGGAAGATGAAGTTAGTGGTTGGAAAGCAAAATATAAAGAATGGAATGACAAATGGAAAAAATAGATTGTAAAGGTCTTTATATCTATAAAGACAAAAAGTTTGTACCTTATGAATTAACAAATAGTAAAACTATAATGTGTGGAATACCTGGTGCATTTACAGATGGTTGTACAAAAAAACATTTACCAGGATTTGCAAACGCTTTAGATTATCTAAAAGAAAAGGGTATTGATAAAGTTGTTTTTGTTGGAGTAAATGATCCAATAGTTATGGACGTTTGGAACAAACAACACGGTCACAAAGATATTGATAGTGTATCAGACCCTTTAGCAGTATTTACAAAAAGAATAAAAAAAGATGAAGATTGGGGAGATAGTTTTGGTGTAAGGTGTAGTAGATATGCATATTTAATAGAAGAAGGTAAGATTGTAAAAGAATTTAAAAATCCTTTTATAGAAGGAGTATTGCAAGAAATATGATAAAAGGTGTTGCAGAATATCTTGATATTAAAGTTGATAGAGGTCTATTACTTTCTTTGTATGAGAAAGTTAAAAGTGATAGAGTTGGTAAAGACTTTAATGTGTTTGGCAAAACACCATTTGAAAGTTATTCGTTAGAATATAATATGACAGGTAAACCTACAGGTTATGAAAAAATATTTGATCCTATATTATCGCAACATAGAAAAGTACATCCACACTATCAGTTTCGTTCAACAGGATTTAATACAGCAAATAGTACAAAGAAAGATGTATTTCCGCATACTGATATTGATTTAGATACTGAACATCCTAATGGTTATAATATAGTAATTCCAGTATTAGGTGGTTCACGTATAGATTATTATGAAACAAAAGATGAAGAAGTTTATTTACCTGAAAAGAACGCTCACGGTTATGCATACTATCACGAATTTAAAGTACAAAAAGAAATGGGTCAATATACACCAGAGTTTGAAAAGTTTTTAAGTGATAGAAAGATAGGTCATATTGTAGTAGATAAACCATTATTAATACAAACTACAACAATGCATAGGGTGGTAGTTACAGAAGCACCTAGATGTGCTTGGATTACTAGATGGAATAATATTCCAAAAGATGTTAGTTTTCAACAATTCAAAAGAAAGGTAGAAAATATATTATGATACGTCCAGATAAAGTAGATATTCAAATTAAAGAAATGGATAATGAAAATTTATTAGCAATTGCTAAAGGTATCCATAAACAAGGTGTCGCAGTATTTTATAATCAAAAATTAAATGAATCAGAATATATTAGTACTATGAAAAGATTTGGTGAGTGTGAAGCGCCTGATTTGTTTATGAATCCAAAAGAGTATCCAGAAATATTTTTAGTTACAGGTAAGAGAGATAAAGATGGTAAAAAAATTGGTATGTTTGGTGATACAGAATTAGGTTGGCACTCAAACGGAAACTCTAGGCATTTAATTGATAAGATATTAATAGGTTTGTATTGTATAAAAGAAGATATTAATACAACTTTAAGTGTTTGTAATACTCAATTACCATTTGAAGATATGTCAGATGAAGAAAAAGAATATTATAGGTCTATAACAATTAGATTGAAATTTAAGAATAATACAATATATAATTTAGAAGAAGGCGATCCTGAATTAGAATTTATGAGTAAGAATAAAGGTAGTATTCGTAAATTAATTGGTAAACATCCACATACAGGTAAAGAATACTTTTACTTTCCATATCATTTTATTATAAGAGCGTGGGAAGGCAAGAAACAAATTGACCACGAAGAAATGATTAAAAAATTAATGCCAAAGATATTTAAATCTCAATATCAATATCATCACATATTTAAAGAAGGTGATTTACTTTTAATGGATCAATTTACAAGTCTACACCGTAGAACACCTGTGATGGATAACAATAGACTATTATGGAGGATAGCAAGTGATTTCAAAAAAATCTATACCGTGGCCCACAATTACAACTAAAACTGGTGAAATACCAATGCATAGAAAATATGGGTTGAGAGATATGTCATACCTTGACACTCTACAAGCAAGACCTATATTTGAAAAACAAGCAGAAATAATTATTAAAAATAATTATAAAGGTTTAGTTGATATAGGTTGCAGACACGGACCAATCAATGATTTTTTATATGAAAAAGGTTATAAAGATTATCAATACTATGGTTTTGATACTTCACCTGAACCGATAGAGTATGCTCAAAAAAGATGGATAAACGAAAACAATATTGAATATGAAATTAGAGATTGGGCAGAATTGCACCAAGTTGGTTTTAATGTTGATTGTGTTATCTTTAGTGGTGTTTTATTATATGAGAAAGACCATTATAAGATGTTTACAAATATAATGAATTATTATAATTGTACAAATGCTGTTATACAAGAACCTTATCATACGCAAAAATATTATGAAGAAAAATTAAAATTAAAATCTATTACTAATGATATGCAACAATATAAATTTAAAGAACAAACAATTGTTGAAGCAGAAATATTTTGTGGTAGAAGATTAATAGCACATATATGATAATAGTTAAAAGATATTCAGAAGACCCTAATAAGTATAGACCCCTTATAGAAGAATTTAGATTGCAGACTTTTGAGGAAGGTAATGATAGTCTAACTTATAAGAAATATAATCCAGATAATCCTGATATTGAAACTTGGATGTGTTTTAAAGATGATAATTTAATATCAATATCTGCTGGTGAAAAATCACATTATACAAACGATTCAGATATTGCATTAAGAATTTGTCGTTATCATATTCTAAAAGAATATAGACATACCCATTGTGGTTTGATTATGGCTGAACATCAAATTAAATGGGCAAGAGAAAAGGGTTACCAAATACTATATATTACACACGATATAAAAAGTAGAGCAATAAATAGTTTATATCAAAGAAAAAAGAAAATGACCGATAAGGCATTTGAACAATACACAAAAGGAGAGTGGTGGAATAGATTACAATTAGAAAGAAAGTTTTTATTTGATAGTGGTAAAGTATTACAATATGTTTATAGTATAAGATTACAAGATGATAATTTTAAATGGGAACCTAAATCTAAATTTATTATAGAAAGAGAACACAATGGACAAATTAAGTAAACATAATCTACCCACGGTAGCAGATTTAGGGTTAAATATAGACCTTGATAGATTGAGAAAAGAAACTGATAAGTTAGCAGATAAATTTGTTGATGTTCGTACAGCAAATCCTATGTTGTGTGATAATCATATGGAGTTAGTAAAAAATGTTTATGATAATTTTGAACAAATTAATCTTACAACACCAAGTGAAATATTACCACATACGACTAGCATAGCAGAAAGATTAAGACGAAAAGAAGAACACTTATATAATGTGCCTACCGAAGATTATACAGGTAGTTATTTTGAGGAAGTTGTAACTCAATTAAAATCTCCAGCAAGTAGGATTAGAATAACGAAATTAGCACCTGGTAAAATGATACCTTGGCACGTAGATTATAATGTCAATTATGGTGTTAGATGTATTATACCAATTTATGGTAATGAAA
>VTLG01017318.1_pt1 | contig 41050 bp, 21 predicted proteins | sample 4694571 | NCBI WGS metagenome assembly VTLG01 (sample SAMN12604809, study PRJNA352737) | marine metagenome | biome: ENVO:00000447; feature: ENVO:00000209|ENVO:00000569|ENVO:01000036; material: ENVO:00002151; isolation source: viral sequences binned using virsorter ...
TACATCGACCGTAATTCAAGTTAAACATTTTCACCCTTCAAGTTCTTACCCAATAGGATATAAGGTAACTGCTAATAAACGAGGCTCACAAAACGCTGTAGGCGCAGCGATCTTTGGCGCTGACTCAATGTGGCAGAGAGATGTTAGTACTTTGCAGTATCCTGACGGACAAGTGCAAGTTATTTCGGGCGCTGTTTCTGCACCCTCTTACTCTTTTACAAATGACGTAGACACAGGAATGAGTCGCCCTACTACGAATGCGTTAAACTTTGTTACAGGTGGTAGTGAACGAGCGAGAATTGATGCAAATGGCGTCATGTTGGTAGGCTCACAGACTTCTTCTGGTAACGCTGCTCAGAGATTTCAAGTTGGAACCGTGCTAGCTAGTAGTAGTAGTGCAATCGCTCAAATAGGAGGCCTCTTGAGAACGAGTTATGTTATCACTCACGCAAGTGGCACAGCGGAAACAGCTCATTCAGGAGTGCAACCGGCATCCAACAATACGGGCAACCTTGGTAATACTGCTTATAGATATTATGGGTTGTATTCTAACATAGGAAATTTTTCTGGTAATGTTGGTATAGGAGCAACTCCAAACGCGGCTAACAAGCTAGAAGTAAATGGTCAAATTAGAAGTACGACCGCAATGTTTGGCGATGCATCGTTAAGCAATGTCGCCGCTAAGCCAGTTCATATTAAAGTCGGAGGCGCAGCAATGCTTCGTCTTGAAGATTCAACCAGCAGTAATTTAGTATACGATATAAGTTCAGATTGGGGAATTGGTTTCGTAATCAGAGACGAAACAGCAGGCACTAATCGACTAATAATAGACCAAAGCACTGGAGACGCAACTTTCTCTAACGACGTAATAGTCACCGGAGACTTAACTGTAAACGGAGACACTACTACTGTTAATACTACTAATTTATTAGTTGAAGATCCTTTAATAGTTTTAGCTAAGAACCAATCAGGTACTCCTACTTTAGATGCAGGATTAATAATAGAAAGAGGAGACTACTCAAATGCTGGCTTAATATATGACGAAAGCGCAGATGAATTCGCTTTCATGTTTACTGATGAGACAGGATCTACGGCAGGCAATACAACTATATCCTCTTACGCTGCTTTGAGAGTTGGAAGTATTACAGAATCATCAAGCATAGCAATAAAAGAAAATATATTTGATTTCACTTCTCCATTAGAAAAAATATCTAAAGTACGTCCAGTTAAGTATAATAGAAAAACAAGTAAAGACAAAAAAGAAATTGGTTTAATTGCTGAAGAATTAGCAGAAATCTTCCCAGAATTAGTAGAAAATGACAAAGATGGGAATCCTACAAGTGTAAATTATACTAGAGCAGTAACAGTTCTTTTTGATGGATTTAAACAGATGTACAAAGAACTAAAAGAAATAAAGGAAAAAATTAAGTAAATGGCAAATCTATTACTAACTTGTGCAACAAAGTTAACGGTAAACGGCACAACCACAGCGCCAGAACATTTAATGGTTTGCGGCAACGCAAGGTTTGTGAATAGTGGCACCAATAATATCTACATGGGAACTTCCCATGGCTCTGTAGACATAGACTTTAATAGAGCAGCTAGTCAAGATTTAAAGATAAGAACGTATAGCGGCGGATGGAATACTGCTCTTAGAATTTTAGGAACAGGTGTCTTTGCTTGTTCTTACCTTCAGAGTCCTACTCTTTGTGCTACTACCTGCGCTATAACTCACTCATTAAGGCAAACCACGAACCAACAATATATTTGCTTATATGGTGGTTGTGATGATTCTTCTCCGGGCGGCATGAGATTTATGTCATGCGGTGGTACACTTAGAGGGTATGTATATTATGATGGTACGTCTAACTTTGGTTTATTGAATTGCAGTGGGCAGTGGGCTATTAGAATAGTCGGAAATCATTCTAGCAATACATGTATGTATACTTGTCATCCTTTACAAGCGGCTACTTGTCTTGCGACTCCTATCGTTAGAGGCACTTCAGGTACTTATTACATTAATTTAAATAGTGGAATCCTTAATACTCCTACAGCCTATATTAATACTATCAATAATGCTAGCAGTACAGCGGTCTTAAACCTTTCCGCTGGTCATACTGTAGCATGTACTTGCTTACAGTCTCCTATTCTTTGTGCTACTTCATGCACAAACTATGGTGCTTGTGCCACTAGTAAATTAACCTCTGATGGAGATAACATGCGTCATACTACACAGTATGGTTATATGCAATTCGGTCCGGGTAATGCTAGTTATGCTCATTTTAACACTGATAGAGCGCAGTTTTATTTTAATAAAAAGCTTGTAGTCAATTCTGGTCAACTAGAGTCTTACGATGAGAATTTAGTCCTTCAACGTACTAGCAGTGGTACAGCTAGATTTGTTATAGCAGATGGCGTTACTACTAGTTGCCAGAAAATGTCAGTTTGTACCTGTATTCAGTCTCCTGTTGTTTGTTCGACCGGTATAGTCAGGGCGACCGCTGGTTGTTTTGTTAGTTCCGCTGATAGTTGTTTCAGCGGGATGATCAAGACATGTTGTAACTTGGTAGTTGGAGCAGGTGGTGCCAATAGGACCCTTTCTGTTAGACATATAGATGGAAAGTGTCATACCTCTGACGCTTCTGATACTTTATACTTACAATATAGCACGGGTAAGAATGTTATCGTAGGTAGTGGTAGTAGTACTTCTCATTTATATACTTATGGAAACATCTACGGTTGTGGTTCATGCATAAGCACAGCTACTGTGTGCGCTAGCACTTGCGTCGTTGGTAATCGATTTAAGTCAAACGTGAGACTATGGGATACAACCGCGCCTAGCGGTAATAACTTTTTTGCTGAGTCTGGTTCTTCAGGGGGAGATGCGTTCGCATTAGGTCAAGGTACAGGTATTTTGGATATATGGGTAAAAGATGATAGTGTAAGCGAGCTTCGAAGTGTATTTAGAGCTAATAACCAAGGTAACTCCATTGTTATAGGTAGAGGTTGTAGCGCTAACGACAATGCAAATATACCAGTCTATGCATGTAGCTGTCTTCAGTCTCCTATGTTTTGCGCTACTAGTTGCATTAGATCAGATGGCACTCTTAGGTTTACCCAAAACACTCCTTATATTTGTACTGGTGGGGCGTATGTAATCGTGCCGGGTGGAATTTACGTAAGCGGCGGAACTTTCTATGCCGAAAATACTACAATGCACCGTAACGGTATTTGCGATGATACTGGAACTATACTTAATATATGGGGAGGCTGTGATTCTAATAAATGTACTAACTTACGAGGCAGGACTTATGTATGTCATTGCCTTTATGTTCATTGTAATATTTGTTTAGCTCCTGACACAACCGGAGATATGCAAAATGGTATTTCTTTGGGTAAAACAAATGCATTACCGCAAGCTTCTTGGGGAGAGAGTGGTGGCAAAACTGGTCGTATAGAAATTGGCTTACCAACTCGAGATGGTGAAGGCGGTACTGTTCATCACGGAATGGTTCACGTAGCTATTGATGTTTATGAATACAACAGTAATGATGCTACAACTATTATTGTAGGTGGGCATAACTGGAATTGTCGATGGTATAACTGTGGAGCCCATATGACAGGCGGCTGCACAGATAAAACTATTAAGTTAGCTTATCATTCTTGTGGAGGCACTAATAACGGTCGATACGTAATACTACTTGGAGAATGTGATAGTACTTGGACTTACGGATCTGTTCATGTAAGAAGTATAACTAATGGATTATATTATTGTGACAATATGAACTTGGGTACTCCTTGGTATGTTAAGAGAGTAACTTGTGCTGATAGTCATTACAATCAAACCACTGCAGACTTAAGATCTACTTCAAACAGTATGGCAGGATACCAATGCGCTATGGTTTGTTTTCATGGCCCTAGGGTTTGCGCTACTACTTGTCTTGAAACATCTGTTGTTTGTGGGTCAAGTGTTATAAAAAGTGCCGATTGGGTATGTGCGGCTAGAATTTGTTCTACGGCTTGTATTTTAACTCCTACGTGTGTTCATGGAGGCTCAGTTATAGCTACGAATGTTGCGTCTATTCATACAGGCGGCGCTAGTTGTTGCGGACTAGCTGTTGGGCAAACCTTCTCCAATGAAGGCGGTTGGCATAACCAGCTTAACACTTATGGTAGTCAGCACAATATAATAAGAATAAAGAAAGCCGCTGGTGACGCTTCAAATAATGCTCAGTGCCTTTCTCTTTATGTCCATAACAGTCAAGCTGCTACTATAATCTCTACTGGCAACCTGCTACTTAAAGCTGCCGGTGGAGTTGGTATGTGCCTCTTGAATGGCGCAGCTTGTTCAGCTGTAATCAAGGGTTCTACTTGTGTTGTATCCCCTATGGTATTCCCTACTGGTTGTTTGCAGTTCGATCAAAGTGGCACGAGATCTTGGAAAGTATGTGCTTCCAGCGGTAACCTCAATTTCCATAGTGGAGATGGTTCTGGTACTTTTTATTTTCATTCTCAGCTTTATTCTAATATCCTTTGTGGAACAAGCTGCGTCTCCTCTAATAGTTTAGTAATCAGTCCTACTATTTGCGGTACTGGCAGTATACAAACTCATTCATATAGAAGCGGCGCTAATAATATGTGCCTATGTCCTTCTGGCTGCGGCTATGGTATATTTTTCGGCCCGGGCAATATTGGAGAAAAACAGCATTGGACAACTTCTCTTTTCACAGCAAGTGGTACTCAAGCACGAAGAGCAAAACTTTTAGAATTTGTATACAACACTCACCATTGGGACTCTGGCGGGTCAATATTTATTGATATATATCATAACTATTTTGGAAAAGGTAGCCACCAAAGATGGCAAGTAATACAAACAGGCTTAGACGGTACTGGTTCACAAGACTGTTCAGCTGGAGCTGATTTACCAGCAGGCGCACGTGATGTGGCGTTGATTCTGATGGAGTCTAATGGACCTGATGCTGGTTATTTTAAGCTTCATCTTGATATGCATGCAGCTGGGTATAAAGTGTCAGATTATGATGCAGGTATTGCTGAAGTTTATTTAGATGTAGACTATTATGCACAGGTAGCTGCTAAAGTAACCATGCATGGTACTTGGACTAATATTAACACTGGAGCATCATTTACTGGTACTAATAAGTATAAATTTTACAATAGTCCAGCAAGTTATACCAACATAAGCGCTTTTCATAACGCGGCACCGACCGTGCCTAGTACTGGTGGACGCATCTTGTTCGCTGATAAAATTTATGGTAGGGCTTACTGGCAGGCTTGTTGTCAAAATTGCTATACTAATGTTTGTACTAGATATTTAGATTTAAACAGTACGTCTTGTATGAGTACTATACATACAAGCAGTACTATATGTGGTAGCGGTTTAATTTGTGCTAATTCATGCCTGCATTCTCCTATTATGTGCTTCTCTACTTGCCTTTGCGCAACTGCAGGATGCATTAAAGTCCCAATAATAGAAGCAAGATATTCTAACGCTAATACAAACCATAGAGGTGGTATGTGTTGGAATTCTCTGCAGCTTGGTAATAATGGCGTTAATACTATAACAGCAGGACAAAATGGAACTGGTGGTTATTTAGATATTTATACTAATACTACTAATGACATGCTTGCCCAAGGCACTAATAATGGCGTGCATACTGCAAGATTTCATACTACTAGCGGCAATGCTCAAACATGTTTATATGGTACTACGCGCACGTCTGCTTTATATGCAAGTAGTTTTGTAAATTCTGGTAAGTTCTGCGCTAGCGCTTCTTTCTTTTGCAGTGGATGCATTTATGTTGCCGGGCGTGTAGAGGGTTGTTGTCATGTAGCTGGTAGTTCTTATTTTTGTAATAATTGTTTGCATGTAGTTGGTAATATTTGCTCTACAACTGGTTTTTATGGCGATGGTTCTAACTTAACTGGTGTTGGTGGAGGTTTATGTGGCTGTACTGCTACATCTAGTTTATACCAAACGGCTGTCGGTCAGTGCGCGATGAATGCGGGCGGTGGGATACAAGCAATTGCAATAGGTTATAAAGCTGCCCAACACGCTGGCCAGTTTAGTCCAACTGACGACAACCTTAATATGATTGCAATAGGTACTGAGTCTCTAAATATTGCTACAACCTCTTGCTATACGGTAGCTATGGGCTACCGGGCTGGTTATGACAACGTTGACGGAAAAGAGAATACTTATATTGGTAGTTTAGCGGGACAGAACAACGATGATAATCCCGCTGGTGCCGGTGCTGTATTTTTAGGATATAATGCAGGGATGTGCGTTAAGAAGAGTTGCGGTAGTATATTTCTTGGAGCTTGTTCATATGGAACAACATGCGCGTGGGCACATTGCTGTATTGTAATAGGAAATTCTTTAACTGGCTCAGGATGCGGTAAGATGTGTTCTGGCTCATTTACTTTTACCGGTAGCGTATCTAAATCCTCAGGTTCATTCCGAATTGTGCACCCAAATCCTGCAAAGTCAGAAACAAAAGACCTGTGGCATTCATTTGTTGAGTCTCCAAACGAGGGAGATAATCTCTATAGGTTCTCATTAGATGTTACAGGTTGTCGAGGAGTTATAACTCTTCCTAATTATTATCGTCATTTAAACAAAAATGATCAAATTTGGGTTTCCCCTGTTGGTCATTTTGGGGCAGCTTACGGAACTGTTACAGAAAATCAAGAATGCGCTGTTATATGCACTAATGCAGATGGTTGCTATAATGTATTATTAGTGGGAACAAGAAAAGACAGAGCGGCGACACACGCATGGAAAGGCACCGAAAGAGATGTTGATTCAAACTCCCCACACTCTGAGCCTGTTTATACGCACGGAGAAGAAGATGAACATGGAGAAAAGGAACTTCTTTGCACTACATGGTCTAGGGACATGGCGGAATACAATGAAGCTTATGATTAAGAAATATTTTTTAGTCGAAATCACAAGATAATAATATAACTATTTGTGAATGACAAGAATATTATCTTCCATGTAGAAGGCGGAATCGGTAAGAATATCATGGCAACTGCGGTTGCCGCGGCTATCAAAAAGAAGTACCCAGAAAGAGATATTATCACTATTGGCTCATGGCCAGCTATTTGGTTTAATAACCCAAATGTTGAAAGATTTTATCAATTAGGCAATACCCCTTACATTTTTGAAGATTATATTAGAGATAAAGATACTCTAATTATGAAACAAGAGCCATACCACCACCATGGCTACATTAATAAAAAAGTTCATTGTATTCAAGCTTGGTGCGAGCTTTTAGGAGTTGATTATAATAGTGAAAAACCAGAGATTTATCTAACTCATTCAGAATCTGAGCAAGCCAGAATGCAGTTCGGCTCATCAGATAAACCAATTTTCTTAATTCAAACTAATGGCGGAGCCATGGGTCCAGATAGGGCTCCTATGTCTTGGGTTCGTGACGCGCCTCTCCCAACTGTGCTTAAAATGATTGAACCATTTTTTGAGCAATACAATCCGGTACAAATAAGAACAGAAAACCAACCGGGTTTTGAAAACATGCCTTGGATTTCAAGTCCAAATGTTAGAGAGTTAATAGCATTAATAAAATGGTCTAGTAAAAGATTATTTATTGATAGTTTTGCTCAGCATGCAGCTATGGCTTTAGGTAAAAAGTCTACTGTATTATGGCCAATGGATAATGTTAAAGCTTTAGGTTATGAACATTTTCATGATAATATAGTGAGTAACGTAACATTAAAAAAGACTCATTTAATTGATAGTTATTTAGGAGATTTAGATATATCTGGTCAACCTCACATGTGCCCATTTAAAGATGATGACATTTTTGACATTGAACAGGTTACAAAAAGCTTAAAAAGACAAAAAGATACAAAATTTCCTAAAAGTTTAATGAATTTAGCTCCGCCCCCTCAACAACAGGGATGCGGACCGGGACAGCCTTGTCCACCTCAAGGTATGCCGCCTCAAGGTATGCCGCCTCAAGGTATGCCTCAGCAAGGCTTCGGAGCTCAACCACAAGGCATTCCGATGCCTCAGCAGGCACAACCCGCCCTGCAACCAGATGTTCTCCCCGTAACCTAAGGAGTGTAATTTAAAAAAAGAAAAGGATTTTTAGAAAAATGGCAATAGCATACGAATTCAGCAGGATTAACCCTCTTTGCACATCAGATGACGATGGGTCTAATGAGAAAACAACAATAGTCGAGTTTACTTTAAAAGGCTCGGAAACAGTTAATGGAGTAACTTATGAAGCTTACGCTAATCATGAAATAGCTCTCTCTGGCGACGCTAGCGTTGCCCCGGCGTCTCTTGATTTGGATACTCTTTTAAATGGTTATATATCAGACAATAATGTTAAAGCTACTATTGACGCGAGCATCTCTGACCAAAAAGGTGATGCTCATGAGTGGACTGGCAGCTTAACCGCTCCTAGCGTTTCTTAATTTAAAGGATTAATAAAATGGCAATAGAATATTCATTTTCAAGAGTAGAAGCAAATTGCGTCTGCAAAGCTGGCGATCCGGATGAAGGTAAAGTTTGCGAAGTTATAGTAGGAATGACAGCTGTAGATGGGGAAACTTCTGCTTATATCGATACGACTGTTAGTCTAACTGGAGACGCTAGAAAAGCTGCAGGAGATCTAGACCTTTCTGCAATCTGCAATGGAGCAGCAACGGACGGAGACTGGAAGAACGTTCTTGCAGGTCAAATAAGTGGCTTAAAGGACGCACCTGACCCTTATACTGGTGTTCTGACTCCTCCAAGTGTCAGTTAATTTTTTTTGTTTTTTTTACTCATTCCTAATATAACTTTGCGATATGAGTGAAGATAACGTAATTGATACCCCACCTGTGGAAGATGCAGCCCCTCAAGAGGCCGCTAGCCAAGCCGCTCCGACACCAGAGCAGGCGTTGAATACACTTGCTGCTGCTGCTCGTCAGGCAAGACTGACATACGAAGAGCATGCGGCTGTTGATGGTTGCGCTAGAGTCCTAGCTGAGCTAGTACAAGGCTCTCAGTCTTAATTTAGGAGCTGTTATTCACAAGAAGGGTATGTTCCAATATCGAGGGTAACCTTTTAGGTTGCCCTTTTTTCTTTTATTAGTGTAATATTTACAGATGAAAGTAGTTGACATAGCTGACGAGCTTTATAGGGAAATAGGCGAACCGTCTACTTATTCCATAGCATCTATTTCTTATTGGGTTAGATCTAATATTGGTAGATTAAACAATCATATTAGCACTTTTTTCGAAATAGATTCTTCTACGTACGAAATAACCCAGCAAATAGACGAAAAAAACGATAATACATTAGTTACAAAAGAAATAACTTTTGACGAAGCTTCTATTCTTAAAAAGATGTTCATGATTCATTATTATGAAAGAGAGATAAGAACAAACATAACTAGTGCAAATAACGATACTATTATTCAAGTTACAGACCAAGGCTCAACAGTAAGAAAAATTAATAAAAATGAAGTTGTCAGATCTTTAACTACTCTTAAAAAACAAGAGTACCAAGAAATGAAAGATCTTATTACTGATTATAGAAGATCTCAACTTAAGCCTAGGCAAGTTGTCGGAGACGATACTGTCAAGGGTCACCATGGGGGAGACGATAAGTTCATAAGAACTCAAGTATATACATATAACTAATGCCTAGTCTTATATCAGATGCAGAGAAACAAAAACTTACCGGAATCTTTACTGACATATTTGATACTTTTAAAAGAGAAATTGTCGTACACAAAGAGCCGCGTAAGGTAATTTCTCAGGTCAACACCGCTTCTCTGTTCGGGTACGGCGATCCTGCTAGCTCGGTAAATTATACCTACGAACCTGTCTCTGGGGTTTATAGCGCTACCATAAGGTACGATATGAACCAAGAGACGGAGAGACTAGCTGATATACCACAGAATATATCTATGGGAAATGTTTATATCAAGGTACAAGAAAATGCTAGAGATTATATAAACAAAGGCAAAACAGAAAAAATCACCTTTGATAATAAGTCTTTTAAAATTATTTCTGAAGATGCAAACAGAAGCTTTCTCGATAGTAAGTTTTTTATATACAGACTGGAGGCTACAAAATAATGGCTGTAGTTACTTTAAAACAGTTTTTAAAAAAAGATTTCCTAGAGAAGACGGTAAGAAATTCTGCAGCTGTAGCTTCTCAGGCCGACACTATATTGCGAAAAAAAGTAGGAGGTTTAAAAGGGGTAGCTTTAAGAGAATTTGATAGTCATGTAGTAACTAAAGAAATAGCTCAAGGTCCAGAAGGAATCAATTTATCAAATACGCTAAGTGGAGAAGGTAATTTATTTACTTTTATAGGATTTAACAAGTCCTCAGACCCACTTTTGCCTGTTAGGGAAATATTAAAATCTAGTCTTACTCTTACAGGGAGACAGAAAAAAAATAGAGGAGCTAAGGGTGCAGTTACCGGCTTTAGATACGAGCTTAGCTTTCCTACCTTTGCTGCCTTCGATTTAGTATCTAGAATGCCTTGGGAGAGTGGTAATAGTTGGGTAGAAGGAATAGAGAAAGGTATTTCGGGCTATAGTAATTATATGTATTTTAAATTTGGAGAAGGAAAAGAATCATTAACGGCTAAATCTAGATCTGGAAAAGCAATACAGTTAAAGAAAAAAATAAATAGTGGGATTTTTAGAACTACTCCTTATATAACTGAAATATTAAGTAACTACAGAAGGAGATTAGAAAGCTGATGAAGGTACAGTTTGAAAATAAAGTAATGAGTAGCCTTTTAATGTTCGTGGATCACGAAGTAACTCAAAAAGGTGAAGCTTTTACTAATACAAAAAGTAATTTTTTTAAAATAGATAGCCTATTTAAAGACTATCATGTCTATGCCGCTCCATTCAAACAAATGGTATCAGACGTAAGCGTTACAGGTAGTTCTGCCCCTACGGTAATGACTGGCATATATGTAGATGGCGATGGGCCGCTTGAAGTGGGAAATAGTGGGTTTGATTCTATAAACTTTATGCAAGGTCAGCTTTATTTCAAAGGCGAAACAGATCCTATGGCTGGCAAAACAATAAGCGGAAACTATTCAATAAAAGACTTTAATGTATTTTTAACAAGCATGCCGGAAGAGCAGTTGCTTTTTGAGACCAAGCTTACGCTTAACCCAAAAACAAGCGATATAAATGTGACCACTGGAGTGGACTCAAGTACTCAAACCTACCCAGCTATTTTTATTAAAGATAACGGAGGGAGAAATGAAGAATTTGCTTTTGGCGGCATGGACGATACCATAATAAATGCTAGAGCTATAGTATTAGGTGATTCTATGTTCTCTTTAGATGCAGTATGTGGTATCTTGAAAGATACAGTTAGAACAAACATGCCAATATTAGACCAATCTGATTTAAATTTAAATGCCTTAGGCGCATTTACAGGTGTAAATTATAACTATACAGGTTCGGCTACAGGAAATTATTGTCACATAGACAGGGTAACGGTATCGAAAAACATAGCAAATAGGGGAGATTTTAATAATTTAAACCCAAATGTTTTTTCGGCGTTCGTGGACTTTGAGCTGCATAGTCATCGCTATCCAAGGCAATGAATGTGGATCAGAAAATATTTCTCTAGATACCTTTAGAGATGTAATTAAAACTAAAGAATAAGGAGATTTTTATATTATGGCAATACAATACGCAGGAACAAAAGAAAGCGCGACTGGATCACGCAGAAGAATCATTTACCAGAGCGAGGCTCTGTATGCTGGAAGCACTAATATTCAGAGGGTCCAAAGCATAAACTACGGTTTTACTGTCCCCAGAACTGACGTTAACCAATATGGCCAGTTAGGGCAGATAGAAAGAATTATTACAGAGGTTCCAACTGTTAATATGGATTTTACTTATCATATGGCAGGTAGAACTAACGAAATTGCTTTACTAGGAACTGGTGCTCAGGGCTTTGGAGTATTAAAAGAAGTTAATGCTTCTGGAAGCAGTAAATACGAACAGACTTTTGCTATAGGCCTTTCTGACGAAGGTACAGATTATAACAACAATAATAATACAGGTGGCTCTACTCAAATTATTATACCAAAAGGCCACATATCTTCGTATTCTTGGACAGGTGCTGTAGGAGACGTGCCTAACTCAACAGTTAATATAGAATCAACCCAAATGAAAGTCGGTACTCAGAGTAACGTCGCAGTTCCTGCAACTAGCTCGTCTGATCCTACTGTTCTTAGGCCCGGAAACGTTACGTTCCATTCAAATGTGACAAACCCTAATAAAACAGGATTGGCCGCTGGTCAAGTAAGCGCAGGTGGTGTTTCAGGTGGAGGTGATTTGCCAGTTATGGGTTTTAACAATATACACGTTCAGAGTTTTACAGTGTCTATGGATGTCCCTCGTGAATCTATTCAGAGATTGGGTGACAGATACGAATACGCTCGAGTCATCACTTTCCCTATTCAAGCGACTATGTCTATTGAGGCTATAGTTTCAGCTCAGGCAGCAAGTGATTTATCTGACATTGTTGGTTCAACTGACATTGGAGCTGGCGGAGCCGCACCTGACCCCGGATACGATATTGACATAAAACTTGATCAAGGCAAAAACTCAGCAGGAGTAGCAGCCGGTGTTGATGGAATGAGACTAAGATTCAAAAACGCTAAGATAGAGGGTCACTCTATTAGTTCTAGTATCGGAGCGAATAAGTCCATAACTCTCGATTATGCAGTTCAGCTAGATGGTGGCGGAAAACTGTATAGCAGCAGCGAGACTTCCGCAGGATTCTTCTTAGGTTCCGCTTCAGGAGGAGCCTAATACATTAATCATCCTTTTCTTTTAGATCCCCGCTCTTTGAGTGGGGATTTTTTTTGGTTTTTTTAAAAAAATTTTTATAACTTCTTGAGGTAAAAGGTTTATGAGCGAGGAAAAAACAGAGCTTAAAGATATTATATCTTTTCAAGTCCACAGGAATATAGTTAACCTATATAAAAAATACTTCGAAATCACCGAAGACTTACTAAGAGAGCACAAGCTTTATAAAGACAGAATCAAAAAAAGTTCTCTTGATGATATAAGAGTAATAGATGATCTAGATTACTTCACGGAAGATCGTTTTACCCAAACAAGAAAAAAGATTTTAGATGCGGGAAATGACGCAGCTAGGGAGATAGACAAAGCTCTAGAATTTGTCACTGTAACTTTAAAAGAAAAATAATATGTCCGATAAAAAAGAAAAACCACCAATTAATACAAAGAAATGGCTATACGCTTTTCCGTTAGAAAGAAAGTCTCAGATTGAAGTAGAAGAGACAAGAGAAGAAAACGGAGAGGAAATTGTTGTCAAAAAGAAAAAAGATATAACAGAAACGGTCGAGGTATATCTTAAGAGACCAACGAGAAAAATGTACGATGACTGTAATCTTTTTTATTCTGTGGAAATATCAAAAGGGGTTAAGCTCGGAATGATGACTCGAGCTATGATAGCTAAGAGATATAAGAATGACGGCGGCGGACTAAGTAGAGAAGAACAAGAAGATTTTGGTAGGAAATACAATGACTTAATGCTAAAGGAAAGGGAGTTTCAAATTGTTCAATTGAATTTACAAGAAGATGAAACTTTATCTCTAGAAGAAAGACAAGACAAACTAAAAAATCTAGTAGAAGAAATAGAAGAGATTAAAGCTGACATGGAAAAATACGAGGTCGCTGCTGAGAGTCTATACGAACATACAGCTGAGGCTAGAGCAGCAAGAAGGACCAATATGTGGTGGCTATTCTTTTTGACTTATGTAAAATTTAAGAATGACGAAAAAGGCGGCATAGACGACTTCACTCCTTTTTTTGAAGGTAAGACCTTTGATAAGAAATCAGAGTTTTACGAAAAATTAGAAGAGACTATTGCGGAAACTGACAACGAGTTCGGAGCTGATTTAATAGAAAAAGCTAGTTATATTTTAGCGGCTTGGAACGGCGGAAATGCAAAGACTTATGAAGACTTTCAAAGAGTTCATGACTCTTTAGAGTTTATTAAAGAAGAAGTAAGGAAAGACGAAACTCTTCAGGAAGTCTATGATGAAAAAATAAAGCAATTAGCTGGCTTAGAGATAGAGTCTATGCAGGAAACTGAAGAAGAGCAGACAGAGACAGAAGAGCCGCAACCCCAAGAGCCTGAGGACGAACCAAAAGAAGAGCCTAAGGTAGATGAGGGATAAACTTAAAAATTCTTATTCTGAGTGCAAAAAACTATATAGGGACATAATCTTTGGTTATTCTGAAGTCAGACTTGAGTCTGTTGAGAATAAAGTTTTCGTCAAACACCTTGACGAAATGGACTCTAATACTACTGATAGAGAATACGAGGACTACCTACATGAAGCACAAGAAAGCGGGCTTAAAAACGAAAAAGATGCTCTAGACTTCATGATAGAAGAAGGGTTATGGAGCTGGGAGCAAGAACAAAATCTTGAAAGCTTAAAGGAAGAACTATCGACTTTAGAAGCTACTAAGAAAAAATTAATAGTAAAAGTTCAGCAAAAACCGATAGAAGAAAGAATAAAACCTATAAAGCAAGAAGTTTATTTATTAAGTCAGGAAAGAAATGAAAGTATAGGCCTGACAGCAGAAGGGTTCGCTTCTAAAAAAATAAATGAATTTATGGTATATAAAGCTTTTTACAAAGATAAGGAATTAAAAGAGCTACTATATACAGAAGAAGAGTTTGATGTATTAAGTAATACTGATTTAGCAGAAATAATGAATTGTTTTGCTGATACTTATGCTGTATTCAATGATGATCAAATAAAATTAATATCTGTTTGCCCCTTTTTTATGAATAACTTCTCTCTTTGTGGAGATGATGCTTATGCATACTTTGGTAAACCTATAATCGAACTCACTAATTTCCAAATATCTTTACTTAACACAGCAAAATATACTAAATCTTTAATGGGTAACTCAAAGTCCCCTCCTGAAGAATACTATAAAACACCTAAATCTCTTTTTGAGTGGTATGAATTAAACGATAAGAGTAGGCAAGTAAAAGACGGACTTAACCAGAAAGGGGAAGCTGGCGCTTCAACAGTAGTAGGAGCAACAAAACAAGAGCTAGGCGCGGTGGCTCAAGATGGCGAGGAAGTCATTGACCTGAACAAATTAGCTAAAGAAAAGGGAGAAATAAGTTTTGAAGATTTAATGGATCTGCATGGGTTATAGTAAGTTATTTTAGTGTAATTAATAAAAATTACGGTGTAAGGTACTATGGCTAGCAGTAAAATTAACATTGATCTCGTGTTAAACACCAAGGGTTTTAGGCCCCTTGGTAGGATAAATGGTCAACTCGGGGAGTTTGAAAAGTCTCTTGACGCTTCTAACGCTCGTGTTTTGGCATTCGGCGCTTCTGCAGGAGCAATTCTTGCCGTTAGAAAAGCGCTTACCGCTACAGTAAAAGCTGCGATTGAGGTAGAAAAAAGCCTAAAAGATATCAACGTAATACTTCAAGCCACATCTGTTAACCTTAAGAAATTTGGTTCTGATCTTTTTGATATAGCTTCTCAGACTGGACAAAGCTTTCAGATAGCTGCTCAAGCCGCTGCGGAATTAGCGAGACAAGGCCTAGGCACTGAAGAGACTCTAAAGAGAACCAGAGACGCTCTTATATTAGCCAGACTATCTGGTATGGGTGCGGCTGAAGCTGTGAACTCCTTAACTGCGGCTATAAACACTTTTAATAAGGCTGGATTAGATAGCACGACTATAATCAATAAGCTTGCTAACGTGGACGCTGCTTTCGCTGTTAGCTCAGACGACTTAGCTAAAGCCTTAGGTCGTGTAGGTTCCTCAGCTAAAGGCGCAGGAGTAAGCTTAGACGAGCTTCTGGCTATAGTGACAACAGTTCAGCAGAAAACAGCTAGAGGTGGAGCAGTAATAGGAAACAGCTTTAAAACTATTTTTACTAGGATACAGAGACCCAGAGTAATAAAAGAACTTGAGAACTTAGGGGTAGCAGTCAGAGATGTTCAGGGTGATGTGTTACCAGCTATTAAAGTACTCAACAACCTAGCTAAACAATTTGATAATTTGAGCCAATCTCAAAGGTCGCAAATATCAGAGCTTGTCGGTGGTGTGTTCCAAGTTAACATACTTAAAGCCGCAATGAGCGACTTAAGTAAAGAAACCAGTATATACAATAGAGCTTTAGGAATATCTTTAGGCTCTAGCGATCAAGCTATAAAAAGAAATGAAGAATTAAATAAGACTCTGGCCGCTCAGTTTAATAGAACAGTAAATACATTTAAAGAAGGAGCAGCAGAGTTAGGACAGCTAACATTTGGACCAGCTCTAGAAAGGCTTTTTGGTATCGTAGAGGGTTTTGAGAAACTAGGAGAAACTGACGGAGGCAAGATTGGCGGAGCAATAGCTAAAAGTATTTTCGAAGGCATAGGCAATTTCATAGCAGGTCCCGGCTTGCTAATTATAGGATATACTTTATTTAAAACATTTTCTCAGTTAGGTAAATTTGCAGCAGACGCTTTTAAAACTTTAACAGGGCTTAATAAAAACTTTCAAACTCAGCTCAACTTACAAAAACAAATTTTTAATGTTCTAGAAGAAAATCCTGACTTAATGAGAAGGATTAAAGATGGAGCTATATCAGTAGAAGACGCACACAGAGAAATATACAGTCAGATAAGTAAGAACACTGACGCCCTAGAAGAGCAGCTTAGGATGTCTCAAAGACTAGCCCAAGGATTATCTGGTTCGGGAGTTGGTTTCAGTCCAGATTTTGGAGCTTTCACAGGAGGTTCTAAACCAAAATTTGGAGCTTCTGGTGGGTACGCTCCTAATTTTGCTGACGAAGTTGGGGGCATGATAGCTTCCGGCTACTCTAGATCACAAATAAGAAACCCGAAAGTAAAGAGGCAAAAAGTACACGACGGCAGAGGTGGTTCATTTAACGCTACTATAAATGGATATGAGGACGTTATAAACACAAGAAACTCTATGGGTAGAAAAGCTACCTTTGTGGTTCCACCTAGAAATACAGATGCTTACAAAGAGTATATGTCTTCTTTAAGCGGAGGATTTGTGCCTAATTTTGCGCAGAATTTAAAGTCTTTTCTTGGGAAAAGCTTTGGAAGCAAAAAAGACCTACTTAGCCAAATAGAGTCAGGGGTTGCTGCCGGACAGTTAAGAGCCAACCCAGTCATAGATGGTAGAGATTACTCTTTCGGTAGAGTTAGCGCAGAAGAGATTAACGCAGCGAGGGCAGCAGGTAAGAAAATTAAAGACCAAGGGTTAGTTGACTTAAGAAACAAAAAACTAAAAGGGGATGCGGTTACGGGCCAAGGAAAAAACATAGATACAAAAACAAAAGAATCCAAAGAAATTAGAGTGTACGATGCAAAAAAAGCAATCGGAGCTTTAGCTTTGTACGGAACGAATTCAGATAGAGGTTATATAGAACTAGACTCAAGTAAAATAAAATTTAATCGCAAATCCCTATCTAAAGAACAGCTAGCTGGATTTTATAAGAAAGTAGCATTTAAAAATGTTCAATTTAGATCTATTGGGGGTTCTTTGGACGACAAAGATAGAGAAGGTTGGTTTAGCCAAGAACTTAGATCTCAATTCTCCCAACCCATGCAGGATTTAGCTAGCGCTTTTAGTAAAAAATTATTAAAAAACAAAGCTATATCCCCTAACATATCAGGTAATGGAAGACCGTTGTTTTCTGTTAGCGCAGAGGGTAATATATTTGAAACTGTGGTAAATGCATTAACTTCAGGATCATCATCAGCTTTCGAAGATGCATTAGGTGGAGACGAACAACAAACTTGGGATTTTTCAGGAGCAGGTAAAGACTTTATGGATTACTTTGACTTCGATGGTAAATTAAAACAAGCAGATGCCAAAAGAACTCTAAACGATTCAGGCACAGATTCTATAGTTAAAAAAATATACGCCACACCTGCTAGTGGGTTTGGCCAATCGTCTAAAGCTTATATTACTGACATTAAAAGAGCTATCGCTGGATCTAAAGCTTCAGGCTTTATACCAAATTTCAATGCGCTACACGAAGCGGTTAGAAGAGAAAGAGACGCAGGCGTTCCTTCAGGAAGAATTAGATTAGGCCAAAGCGACAGATTAAGAAACTCAGCTAATCCAGCTGGTTTAGGTATTTACAATACTAGAGACGAACCTATGGGTTTAAGTCAGGGAATTAATAATAGCATAGCCGCCGGTGTTGACCCGAAAAGACAAGGTAGAGCTGCTGGGTACGTACCTAACTTTAGCGATAATTTACCTGCTGTTAGACCAACACTTGACTTAGACACATTAGAAACAAGTCTAGTTAATACATTTACTAGAGCCTTCAAAGCGGGAGAAAAAGCATTTAGTGAAAAATTCTTTAAGAGCGCTAAAGATGCAGGGATGAAATACGCAGGACACGATCCGGGGCTTGCTTCGGGCTCTGGAGGTGGAGGAGGCGGAAATAGATATACTCCTCCCATATTTGATACAGATGACCTCAACGAAAGAAAGCCTAAATTATTAACAGGGTCAGGAAGCGGTAGCGGAAGGAAGCATTCTGCTACAGCCGAAAATACTAGAGCCGTAAAAGAAAATACTAATAGCGCGATGAAAACCATGCTCATAATGGGTTTAGTTGAGCAGGCTGCATCTGGATTAAATAATGCTGTTAGCGAAAATAATACAGTAGCTAAATCTCTTACCAATAGCATAGCTACTTTAGTCGGTACGGCTGTTGCTTTACGATATGCATTAAGTGAATATAATCAATCTAGAGGTATAACCGCAGCAAGGGGTACACCGGAATTTGGTACGCAATTAACCGCAGCCAGAAGAAGAAGGCAGACCAGTATTATTTCTATGGGAGAGAGGCTGGGTACATACGGAATGAATTTACAGTCCGATAACATAGGAAAAAAAGGCATAAGAGCTGGTGCTAAGAGATTCGCTGGGGCAAGACTGGCTGGCGCGGGAGCTAGAATTGGTGGACTTGGAGCTGGACGCGTGGGGAGATTTGTTGGAGGTGGAGGGCCAGCGGCGATTGGTGGCGCAGCTGTGGCCGGTCTCGCAGTAGGTAAAGTCTTGGGTGATTTATTCACTAATTCCGATTATGACGAAACTTTTAAAGAAGCTAGGCTAGCAGCCAAAGAATTTGAAAAAGTAAGAGAAGCTACAGAGAAAAACATAGGAGCTTTAGATAAATTTAGTAACGCAACTCAAAACGTTACAGACGTATTTAACAATGCTAACTCGACAGTAACGGAAATGCTAACCGCTACTAAAGCGGTCGAAAAGGAATTAGCTAAGCTCCCAGCAAAATATCAAAAACAATTAGCCGGAGTAATAAACCCAAAGATTATTGCCGGTATGGTGCAACAATTCCAACAGCAAGAAAGAGACTTAGCAGACGCAGCACAAAAACGTAAGTTTGCGGCAGACACTGTTAGAGGTGGAAGGACCTCAGGTGCAGCTGAATTTTTCTCTTCGCCGCTTCAAAGTGTTTTAAATAAAGTTGCAGGTAATGATATATTAGGCAGGAGCGAAGAAGATTTAAATGTCATTCGCCAAGACTTAAAAACAGTAGGGTCGGATTTTGTTCAAGCTAGTATAAATAGGCAAGGTATAAGTTCGTTTAGGGAGTCAGATCTTTCTTCGGATTTAAAAAGTCTGTCTAGAATTGATGAGTCAAACGTGGACGCTCGAGTCCAAAGAGCAGGAGAAATTTTAAATTTAGATCCTGAAAAAGACGCAAAAGCATTTGCAAGTCTAAGAAATATTTTTCAAGAAGGCGGGTTTGTAGCTCAAGAATTTATAAATGGTTTATCAAAGTCCGCACTCGAGACTCAGCAAAGTCTAAAAATAAGAGAAAAAATGAGGCCGGAATTAGAAGCTTTTGCTAAAGCTAATAGGGAAGCTACTATGAGGGTTAATAAAATGAAGAGGACTATGGAGTCAGAGCTGAAAACCAGAAAAGCTGTGATGGAAATAACCTCTAAAGCTGCAAAAGCGTTTTTAACAGAAGTAGGCTCAATAAAATTAGACAATATAAATAAAATTTCAGAAATAACAGCAGACGCTAATACTAAGTTTGGCGGAACAGTTCAGGAAGTCCAAACCTCTTTAGGGCAAACAGACGGGGCACTTGGAGCTGATGTAGAAAAATCAGTTAGCGCTTTACTAGATAAAGCGGCAAGAGGTGGAGTAGGCTCCGTCAAGGCATCAGAAGCCCAAAGAGAAGCGGACAAAATCCAAGCTAGAATGGATGAACTTCGATCAAAAGAAGGTAAGACAGAGGACCAAATAGCTGAAGATACAGCCCAAGCAGACTTACTGGAGGGTACAAAAATAGCTGTAGAAAATTTAGGTGGAACCAGCGAAAGAATGAAAGAAGAGCTGCAGTTGCAAACTAAAGAAATCAACGAGCAGACTAAAGCTCAAATAGAAGCAGCAAGACAAGCTCAAAGGCTTAGGTCTTTTGGCGGGACGCAAGCTTTGCTTGACCCAAGTAAATTAAACGCTCAGTTCTCACAAATAAGAGCCTCTGGTCAAGCTGAATTAACATCGAGAATGGCTGGTAGTAGAGTAGGCGTAGGGAGAGCTAGAATCAATAGGTTTGCGGCTATACAAGACTTGGCCGGAGGAGAACTACCCGAACATATGAGAGGTAGAGCTAGACAAGAAGCTTTTGGAGTTGCATTAAATGATACCAGACTAATGAACAGAGCGTTAGGCCTAGGTATGTCGGAGAAAGATATAAGAAAGACAGCTTCAGAAAAAGCGTCTAACTTGTTTAAAGGAGATCCTCAAGAGCAAAACACTAAAGAGTTAAGAAGTTTAAATGAAACTCTTAAAAGTGGTATAGAATTAAAAACTCAATCGCTTGAAGATCAATTAAAAATAAATAAACAGCAACAAGAAGATGCTCAGAAAAGATTCAAAACAGGAAATACTTTAAGATCAAGGATGAGAGGGTATAGAGAGTCTATGCAAAGTCTAACCGACCAAGATTTAGAAGAAATTGAAGCTCAAGCTGAGGTAGCCGGAGAAGGACGTACTGAAGCTGAAAAAGCTAACTTTAAAGTAGCTGGTGCAGCTATCGGCGCAGGTGTTGGCACTTATGGCGGAATGAAGGCTGGCGCGGCTTTGGGAGCATCTTTAGGCTCTGTTGTTCCGGGTCTTGGAACTGCTATAGGAGGTGTAGTAGGGGCTGTTGGAGGCGCTGCGCTTGGTTATTTTATAGGAAGCGGAGTGTCCAATATAGGAGATGAAGCAGATGCAGGAGAGGTGCAGAGAGCAGGAGAAAAAGTTCGTAACGCTAATAGGGGAGAAAGAGAAGATGCGCAAAGGCAAATACAAGATTTAGATAGGCAGAAGGTTGTCACTAATAATAATGATTTTAGCAGCGTCGATCAAAGCCATCATACTGATTCTAGCACAACGAACGTTTACCTTAGTGGCCCCGGCAGCCAATTTGCACAGGCCGATGTCGACAGTATAGTAAAAGAATCCGAAAGCATGGATGATTTACTTACTAGAGTTAATAATTTGGAAGCTGTCGTTGACACAACTGCTCTGAATCAACAGCCGCCTAGCAGAATGAGTTAGGACTTTGCTTAAGGTATAGAAATGGCAAGCACTTTAAATTTAACTAATGTAGAGGTCTTAGACTACAGTCATGAATTAGCTTATATTGGCCAGTTTCAATATGGCCGTGCAGTTAATCTAACCCTGACTGCTTTTATGTTGCCTACAGACACTTCCTCTGAGTCTGCAAAATTTTCTTCTATATCTTCTACTGAAGACGCTCATATTCAGGAAATACTTGATAATGGTTTCGCTGACTCGATTACTTTAGGCCAAGGACAGAATCAAGAGACAATTAATAATGTTAAAGTATTTAGTTATTCTTTTCCGACAGACAATAAAAATAATAAAATTAATCTTCATAGAGTCTCTATGGTTTTGCAGTATACAGAAACCTTTAACAATAAACAATCTTTAGTTGATGCGGACTCGGAAGTGTATCAAAATTTACAAGCTCTTAGTCACCTTGATTTTATTCAATCGTTAACAGAAAATTTTACTTTTTCATTAAGTGAGACTGGGCAGTTTAGTTTTCAGCAAAACGTAAACTTGGAGATGACTAGAAAAACTTCAGGCGACCCAGTGGATTTATCTCAGCAAGCAAAAAATTTAATAAAAGATGTATTTTTAAGCGATCCTCCAAAATTAGGTTATTTAGATAGTAGGTATGACGGATTTATGCAAACCATAAAGACTCGCGGAAACTTTTCAGAATCTTACGATTCAATAAGAAATATTTATGCTTTTTCAAGGTCGGTTCAAACTATGAGCGGAGCTTATAAGGATGAACAAAAGAGTGCGAACTGGTCTGCAGACTTAAACTATTCTATACAGAGAAATCAGAACGGGATAATAACAATAACAGAAAACGCAAATATAAAAGGTAGAACAAACTTAGGGGAAAACGATGGACCTGAAGATTTATATAGTAATGCTTATTCCGGTTTCGAGTCGTTGAAATCTGGATCATATGATAGATGCCAAGCCTTAATGTCTAGCATGATAAAAGATAAACCTGATTGGATTGAAGGCTCTGAGTCTTGGAACTTATCTGATGATTTAAAAAAGAAGTTTGTTTCTTTTGGAAAAAATTTAAACAGGGTGGCGGGTAACATAACCTATGCTATTTCTTTCACTAATAATCCTAGAATGGATGAAGAAGCTATATTTGATTATAGTTTAAATTCTTCTAAAGATGAAAATGGTTATGTACGAATCACAGAGTCTGGAACCATAACTCCTTACGATAAAAATAAAAACTTAGATTTTGACCTGTCAGTAAAAAGTCTTTACGATAAGTTTACTAGCCCTACGGATGTTATTTCTAGAATGAGACCTCTACATGACTCTTTAAAAGATGAAGATGCAGTAGACTTACAATACCCAAGAAACTTAGTATCTTCAGGGGTCAATTTTCCTGCTTACGGCTTAACTATAAATTATAATTTTGCCTACTCTGATGATAAGTCTTTAAGAGACGACACTTACTTAAGAAAATTAACAAAAAAAGAAAGTTATGTTTCTCCTGCTAAAATAAGAGGGTCTATTATAGCGCCAAATATAAAGCAAACTAATTATGATTCAAATCAGACTAGACTCGGACGAAAAGCAATAAGTTTTGAATGTGTTTTAAAAAGAAACCCTAACTCAAATCTAATAAATAAAGCTCATACTGATTACTTAAAAACTTCTTCTAGAAATGTATTTAATAGTATAAAAAGCGAGGTAGAAAAGTCGGCTTTTGTAAGCGCGAAACAAAACGTTAGTAACCAGCTTTCATTTTTCTTAGAGCAAATTAGCTATAACTTTAACTCAGATTATAATTTAAGTTCTTCTTCTGAAATGTCATTTATAGATAGGAGAGGCTTCGCTGCGGAGGCTTTAGAATACTAATATGAGCTACAAACAAGACATAAAAGTAAAATACGGGGATTTTACATTCCCTGTGCCTTCTCCTTTCGTTTCTAGAAACTATAGCAACGAGACAGTTGGGGGGAACCTTTGGGGTACCAATATTGAAGTAACTTTAGTTGGGGAAATAGCTCTGCTCCCTGACAGGGACACGGTAGACAGATACCAATATAAAGCTTTAAGTGACAAAAGAGAAGAAATAGCGAAAGCTTTCGCTGGCGCCTTAGGAAAAAATTATCAAACTTTTAATGTATCTGGGCATGGAGAAGATTTCACTTTAGAAGATTGTGTCGTTCAGAGCGTACAGTTTGCTACTTCTCCTTATAGGGGGATAGTTCCCTATACTATAGTTTTATCTGGGCGTGATAGAAGTAATGCGAGTACATTATCTAATTTTGGGGTTACTGAGCCAACGGATAACTGGCAGTACAGCGAAAATAGTGGGATCGCATCTCTTGTTCATACTATATCGGCTGCTGGCTACAACACTAACGGGAAACAAAACGCTTTCTTGAACGCCAAGCAATTTGTAAATAGCAGAAAGGGAACGTCGGGCAAGATAGCTCCTTTTTTAATAAAGAATGTTCACCCAGACTCTGCTTTAATATTAAACAGCGTAAGCGAGCAAGTAGATAGATTTTCTGGTACGTTTGCAGTAACCGAAAATTATTCTTTCGCTACTAATGAGTCGTCAAAGGAGGCCGGGCTAGAAAACGGAATCCCGGCGATGCAAACGGCTAATATACTCTTGACTTATTCTCTCTCTATAACAGATCAACAAGGAAGTGATTTCGTCAACGTTGGATTATCAGGAAATGTTGCAGGAACTAAAGATAGAGCAGTTACTTGGGATCAAATAAAGCAAGATTTTAGGTCTAGAAATTTTTATGACTTAGCTAATAAAGCTTACCAAAACTATATACAAAGAACAGGCCAAAACATAGAATTAAATAAGTCCCCAATAACATTTAGTATAAACCCAAATGAAGAAGCTAGAACTATAGGTTTTACTTTAAATTTTGATAATAATGATTTATATTCCAAAGCTAAAATAAAAAATAGTGATGGTGCTTACTTTGATTATAATATATCATTTCAACATGACAACATAACAGATATTGTTAGTGTTTCTTGTAATGGAACAATACGGACTAGAGCGGCTTTACATAAGAAAAATTCTGCTGCAAAAGACTTGTTAGATAATACTATATTAGTCAACGATTCTAAAGTGATAAGAGACGAAGCGCAAAGAATATATCAAAATATGTTTCCTTCTAGGTCTAATTACAAACTAAGCCCGAAACCTTCAGACTTGCAAATTAGAAAAAATGAATTTAATGGAACTATAACTTACTCTGCATCTTTTTCTGATAGAGACTTTCCTGAAAATTCTAGCCTCTTGTCTTTAGACTATTCAGTTGATATTAATCCAGCTCTACAGGAGTACAGACCTGCTGCCTCATGCCTTCAGGACGGGCATTATCTTATTTATGATTTAGATTTAAAACAAAAAAGAGAAGGAGTGACAGTCAACACAACAGCTAAATCTTTCAAGAAAGATGCTTCTAGCTTTAGCTCTTCAGTGTTAGATGTTAAATCGGTAAACGACTTTCTAAAAGAGTCTTTTATTGACGGTGAAGTCGCAAGATTAGATGCAGAAAATAAAGTGGAAAATAGAGAACTAGCTAATATAACTTACAATAGATCCTTTAGCCATGAGAAGGCTGTAGAGAACATAACTTTAGAAAGAAAAATAGACTAAAATGGTAAAATCTGTTCTCTTAGACTATGTAGAAAAAGCCGGGGTAGAAACCGGAAATCTTAAAGCTTTCTATGATCTTAGTGGCAGTATTGATACTGTTTCACCTGCGGACAGAGACTTTAATTATAAATTAACCAGTGGTGCAACTAAAACCTTTGACACATACGTTGTTTACAACAAGCTCCTACCTACTGGATCTCAGCTAAAGAGGGACTCCGAGAACAACCCCTTGATGTCAACAGAGGGGTTCCCTGCTGTAATCGCCAGTGACTCCACTTCTATAACGGGCAGTGGGCATTTTGATGGCTCTTGTTCTTTGAGAGTCGCTAACGCTGCGTTGAAAGATTCTTGGACTTGTTTTTTTGATTTTTCTGGTTACCATATTGATTCTGATACTCTTGACTTAGATCAAGTGTTATTCTCTACAATGAAGTCGGAGAACTCTTTGTCTGGTTTTAACTTTGGCATTAACGGAAGCAACAGGCTTTATTATGAATATATAAGCGGAGGAGAGAATACGTATTATGATGAGGAGGGTACAGAGAAACAATTAAATATAAGTCCCTGTTACCAAAGAGAGACTCAGGTTCTAAGCGACCATTTAAAAACTTTAAATATAGTATCTTTATCTAAAAATAAAAATGGTATAGAGTTTTCTCTACATAAACGAAACGAGCCTTCAGTTAGCTTGAAAACTTTAACTCCTGAATTTTCTGGGTCTAATGATATGATACTAGGTGGTATGTCAGCTGAATACGAAAGTAACGAAGAAATTTATACAAATTATTATACTGGTTTTTCTGGGTATGTAAATACTTTTGTTTTATTTAATGATTATATTCCTGAGGTTTCTAGAAACACTATAGCGGAAAGTTTCTGGGTGGATTCTTATACTGATGAAACATTAGAAACAGGAGAATCTACTCATAAAGAGGTTACCGGAGTAGAGGTGCAAACCGTTTTATCGGGTCAAGGTATAGTTTCTTATAATATGGAGCAAACTGGTAGCTATATAAACCAAGCTGGGCAAACTGTTCCTCTTTACGGTGAAGTTCCTGTTGTAGGAGATGTATATCAAGACGTTCTTGTTGATCTAACTAGTAATGTAGACGTAAAATCTATAACTGGAAAATATGTTCCAGAAAAATCAGTAGAAAATACAGCCTACATAAATAACTTAGAAAGAGTTCCCGGAAAGATAAAATTCGCTAACCCTCTAGAAGTCGGTGACGTATACGAAATATATAGCCATGACAGTTTTACTAATTCCTTAGCTAACAAAGCAGAAGTAGTAGGGGGCAAACTAAACCTACAAAGTTTCGGAGTGTTTGAACCGGCTAGTCTTTCTATAGATAACCTTAGGGCAGGAGAAAAGTTTTTCGCTAAAATAAAAAGTGAAAATTTTAGCTACAACCCGAATAGTTTACAGCCGTTTTTGCAGCTGTTTAGGAACGGATTATATCAACAGGAAGTCTCAGGCGTTTATACTGTAGATTCTATTTTTTATTTATACAATAAGCAAAAAAAGCAAGACGTGACTAGCGCTTATGACGGAGGATATTTTATACACGATCCAGCTGCTGGCGTAGATGGGGATAAATTTAAAACCGAAAGGGTGAAAAATAACACATATCATATAGCATTAAATGATAAAACAGCTACTTGGAATGCAGAAAATGATAATTTGATTTTTGATCTCGCTTCTGGCGCTGCATTAACAGGTGAGTATAACGGAGGGGATACGCCTCCCGAAAGAGAATTTGGAGGAGACTACCATGGCAAAGATGTTTATTACAATGGACAAAAGTTGATTTCAGGAATACATTATCGTCATGGGACAGATGGAAATGGTGATGCTGCTTACTATATGGAGCCGAGTGAGCTTCGAACAAATGCCCCCTCAAGAGAAACTGAGATTCCTATCGTTGACCCACATAATAAATTAGTGTTTGTTCCTCCCGCTTCTAAATATTATACTAGAGTATCTGGGATTGTTAGGCCTCTTGATTACCAAATTAAAGAAGTGGAAATGGACAATGTATTTTTTGAACAAGTATGGGTAAATGGAAAAAGAATGATACCCGGAGTTGATTACGAAAAAGTTCCGAATCATAGCCTTTTGGGGGGAGACAGTATCAGCAATAAAGAAAAGTCTTTTGTTATGGATTATAAAGAAAATTCTATAGATATTTCCATTCTGTCCGAAAGAAAGAATGAAAATAATAAAGTGTTTTCTCTGGACAAAATTAACCAAAAACAAAATTTATTTGAAAAAGTGTAATTATTAATAAGGATTATGGCAACGGATAGAGCAAAGGTACCAACAATTAATATAAGCAACCAAAAAGCAGGTATGGCTTATGGAGGCGTAATATATTCTTCTGATGTGACCGTTGGGTACAACGCAGAACCAACAAAGTTAAACATAAATGCTGTTTTAGATACTAAGCTTTCCAAATCAAGAAATTTTTTAATAAATAAGAATAATTTAGACCTAACATCCCCAGTAAATATAAATATATCAGATAGTGAAATGTTTAGAAATATGTTTTTAACTTCATATTCAGTAAACACACAAGTAAATAATAAAGTTTTAAATTTAACATATAGCGATGGATCAGTTCTTTTAGATAGAATTTTTGTAGGTTTAATTCATCAACATTTTCAAATAGATAAAGAAAAACATTTAGTACCTAATTTAGTTAAATTTGATGTTTTTTGCCCTCAGTTAGAGCAGACTACTACTGGCCCTGTATGTAGCCAAGAGGGAACTACTTTGCATAAAGATGTTAAAGTGATGAAAAAGCTAGCTTCGCCTACTGGTATAGCTGGGAGACCTTATATAATTTATCCACAAAATAAAAGTAATATATGGGAAGGCGGTTATATGGTTTTAGGTAGAGAGGAGTTCAGTGAGGTTGAATGTGATATAAAAGATGTTAGCTATTCGTTCGATGACTTTCTAAAAGGGTTAAGTGATAAGAAAAATGGATTTGGTATAAATATAGATTTAAGCAGATATGTTTACGTCGAAGATTCTAGTCTGCTACTTAGATCTTATACAGGAACAGTTAGAGATGTATTACAGAATTGGGGTAACGATTTAGGGATATCTTATTACTGGGACTTTACTCAAGACTTTCCTACTCTTTCTGTAATAAGCAATGCTGATAGATCAGTAGATGCAAAGGTAGAAGAAACAGCAGCGGCTATAACAGCCTTAGACTCAGGACAAGAAGGAAGCACTTCGGGTTCAGGAGTAAGCGGAATAGTCATTAATTCTCAAAATGAGAAAGTGGATCTTAACGGGACTTTCTCCCAAGCCTTTTCCTCTACTTTTAGTGTTGGGCCAAGAGCTAAAACTGATTCAAAGAGGAAGACAAGTAAAATATTTTTTGATTGCCAAACTATAGAGTCGATAATGGCTTCAGGCATATCTAGCGGCAGGACTCCTCGTGATATAAAAATAAGTTGCGGCTTAGGGAAATATTCTCAAGATTTAAGAGATGTATGGAACGTAAGAAAAGCTATTCAAACTCACATGACTTCAGGTCTTGATGCAGCAAGAGGGTATTATAGAGCTGTAGGTTTTGATGATGTTGTGCCAGTTAATTATTCGAGAGATTCAGTGAGTCAAGCTCTTAGGGCTCATGTTATAGATAACGCAGCCTTAGTTCAGATGATGGCTTCTCATCAAGCTTACCAAGGCACTGCAGAAGAAGCCGCTACTGGAATTATAGATGGTTATAAGATCTTTCTAGGGGTATATGACGAATCTATAAAGGGTTTATCTACATCTATAGAAGACGAAATAGCTAATTCTTTTCTGGGTAGGCATTATCTATTTGGTGCTCCAAAATCTGCAACTTTTGATTTTACGGCAAACAGCAAAATAGAAGAAACTACTGAGACTAGGCCTCCTTCTCGATACTATTCTTTGAATCAGCACTACAAAACCCCTATATCTAAGTTCGCTCGGAAGATAAACGATCTCAGGCTTAATAAGATGGTGGACAATGACGAAATCTATAGAAATAAATTATACGACGAGTTAAACCAAATGCAATTTGATGCGATAGAGGAATGCAACCAAAAGAAGACAGATAAAAGTTTATATAAAGATGCTTTTAAGAGAGGCTTTTATCATTTTGAAAGGGACGCTCCTTGGGCTACTTTTCAAGAAGATGTAGAATCCCTATTAAATCCTTATAAACTTTGCGGAAGGCCTGCTCTTGATGTAGGGACCGGAGCGGCCGCTGCTAAGGTTACTCACTTTAGCGATTCAATAAAAGAAAGAGTTAAAACTCCATTACTTAAAGAATATACGCCTTTCATGGCTGAGCCTCCTTTAATGGCAATAATGACTGGCGTTTTACCGGCTAAGGTACATCATATGATGCAAGAAGGAGAAGCTTCTAGCAAAAAATTTGTTATAGTCTTAGTCAAAGGAGACGATGTCAAGGGAACTATCAATCTGAACAAAATAGGAGACCTAGGTATATCTTATAACTTTAAAGAAGATGTTGTTGACTACAATAGATCAGGAGTTAGACTTAATCAAACTAAAGGCGGAGTAAGAAACCCGATAGAAGAAATAAACGCTTTAAAGAGCCTGTGTGATAGATCTACTGATGCTATGAGTGATATGGCGGCAGAGCTCAAGACTACTTGCGAAAGAGATTTTGTTGAGGAACTATGCTCATCGAAATTGTTTGGTCAATCTGATAAGACTTGCGGGGAAGCTCAGGCTATAGCTGATTCTTTGTATGATATAGAGCTTCAGACTGATAAAAGAGCTTTAAATAGCGACAAAGAGGGTATATATGCAGATTGCATAAGTTTATTTAGGCGTAATAGGAGCGTTAATGTTCAAATTTTAAACAAATTCACGCCGGATGGAGAGAACCTTTACTCTGATGTTAAGGTAGGAACTGAAGGGAAACAGAAGATTGATATAATATACCCAAGTGAAAACGCTCATAATGGAATGCTTATTTACAATAGAAATAGCACCATAACTGACTTAGGAGTTAGAAAAGTCTTTGATCCTATAAATGGCAGCAAGGTGCCAATAGCAAAAACAGCTTCTTCCATTAAATACCAAATAAAAGATATAACACAAGACATAACTAGTGTTATAAACGAAACCAATAAACAAAAAATACTAGAAGGAGAAATTCCTACTAATATAGTTGCGGATATACAAAATGTGCAACTAACCGAAGGAGATGTTACATATACAGAACTGCAAAACGTTACTGCAGACGATTACCACCAAAAAATAAAAGGTAACCTTGTTGATCTTCAAGTAAATGAGCCAAGGAAAAGTTATTCTTTCAATATATATGTTGACAGTGTGACTAGTCTTAATACTTTGGTTGCTTTATTAAAACCAGAGAATGGATTAGATTCTCTATCCATATCTATGGCAGAAGCAGGGTTCAGTATTAATGTTAATTTAAGTAATAGAGCTTCCGCTGATGTCGCATTAGAAGAGATATACAGAAAAGTTGGGCCTATAGCTCAAGAGTACGGAGCGAAAAAAGCAACCTTAAGGTCAATATAATGAAGCTTTCAGGAAGGAACATAAGGAGAATATACGGTCATGGACATAGCAATGAAGTATTAGCTTTCGATTTGGATATGGAGTTGACTAACCTGACTGGCGAAGCTTCCTTTGGTGTCTCTGGCGTTAAAACAGACCAAAATCATAATCCAACAACTCCTGAATCAACTTTATTTAATTTTAAAAGTGGTAGGGTCTTTGATCCTAATGGTAATAATGTATACTCTTATCAAAAAAATTCGTCAATCAATTTAAAAGGTACTATCGGTCGTACTACTTACGATTATTTTATAGATGATAATTTGATATCTTCTTTAGGCACCAAGGACCCATACCATATTCATAAGATATTTATTGAATCAGAAAACTGCGAAATAGAATTAAATGATTTAAATTTTTACGGGCCGACTGGTACTTTAGACATAAATAGCCCAATGATATTTGCGGCTAATATAGATGGAGGAAGTTTAGGAAGTGCTGGCAGTGTAGGTCACGGAAGCGTAGGCGATGGTAGTAATATATACCAATCTAATTCTAAAGCTGGTCAATACATTACTTTTCCAGACGCTATAGTATTTAATAAAACGCAAAATATAAAAGGAGATATAATTTCAGGAGAAGTTACTTTAGGTTCGGAATTTTTTGAATTTGATAATAGAGAGAGCACTTTAAAAACTTTAAGCGGAGTAAATGGAGGCGGCGTAAACGGATTTTCAGCAGGGGAGAACGTAAAAGATTTAATATTAAAAGCGAATACCGACTTAACAGATGGCGCGTACCCGGTTGAAATAAATTTTTATACTACATTTGGAAATATAACTAGAAATTTTACTATACTAGGAGGGTCACAAGATAACCCTAGTGGAGTTAAAGTGTCTATAGTGGGAGAAGCTTACCCTTTGCAGAGTGGACAAAATACAACGCATTCCCTTTTAAGCCAAAACGGAGATCCGGTCAGTGGAGAGCTTGCTGTGAATTATTCTGTTGACATCCCCGAAGGTATAGATCTTTCAGACGGTATACCTTACAAAATATATTTGGAGCATGTAGAAGGAGACCATGACAAGAATTATTCTTTTATAACCGGAGTTCAGCTTAGCGGGAGCGGAAAAGGTTACGCTGTCAATAGCGAAGGCACCTTTATTGGTGGAGACCTTACTAGAGAGGTTACTTTTAGGAAAGGGGAAATTGGAGGAGCAGCAAGTTCGACAAACGGTGCTACTTTTGGAACTCAGCTAGAGGAAAAAGCTACTGGGCTCATTAGTGATGGAGTTGAATACCAAGGGATGTTGGTTGAGGCTAATATAGATTCAATAAGGACTAACTTACATAAACCGGGAGCCGGGCTTGGATCTCATGAAAATAACATACAAAAAATGCAAGACGGGACTGTTATATCTCAACATGCTAACGTTTTAGATGTTGTGACTGTCTTTAGCACATCTGCATCAGATAACGTATCGGAAAAGCCTAGCGGCATAGCTAAGGTTTATTCGTATAAAAAACCCGCTTCAGATTGGAAGCTATTTACTGGGGATTATGGAGACGATACTTCCAACTATTTAGAACATACTGAGACTGGGATCGAAAATACGCCTTTAAGGAGGTATAAAGGCGATAATGAAACATTTTTAGGAGTAGTGCTTCAGGCAAAAAATTATTTAGATACTGATCCCATGGTGTATAATTTAGTGTTTAGTGGCGCAGATGGATACGGAGATAAAACCCGTATAACAGGTACTGTTATGGAGACAGGCTACAATCCTCCATTAATAACTAATATTTAATTAAAATGCCGGGACATTCACCAAGAGAATATGTAAAAAGCGTAATTGTACTAGGAGTTGCGACTGCAGATATGGACGGAACTAATTCTATTTACTTTGACCATGAGTACGAAAGTATACCAGACAACGACGACTGGTCAAATGTGACAAGAAAAAAATTAAGAGTTAAACCTAATGTCACCTCAAGAAATCAATCTAACGATCCTAGGCTTCACTTTAACGTCAACATACCATCTCATTTTTTTAGCTCTAAATGGAAATTTTTAGCAAAACCTGCTTACAAAAAAGGAGACGGGTTAAAAGTTAAAATGACAGGACATGGAGAAGATCTTGCTTTTATAGACATGAATGTAGAAGGAAGAGGTAGGGGTGGAAATACTGAAGCTGTAGAGGGTGGAGAAGGCTGCGCAAAATGGAGTTAAAAAATGGAATTTTTCTCTAGTGTACCTTTGGCAGACCCTAAGAAATGCCCAGACAACGAAGACCATAACAGGCTAGCTAGGCAAGTAAATTTAAGGCTTACTAGATCTGGGCCTGACTGTCTATGGAGAGTATTCTATTTTGCTAACGGTATATTTACTGGTATGCGAAATACAGCTACACCAAGCTTCCCTTTAGGGGTTAATCCTCCTGAAGATGAGTGGTGGAAAATGTATATGAATATAGAGTATCCTGTGGCGGCTTCGGGCACTGGCAATTGGCCTCTTACTTTAGCGGGCCACCCTCAAGGAGCAAATACATTGAACCCTCTCAATGCTTTTATATTTGGGAGAAAAACAGCTGAAAATAAGTTTTTAGAAAAAATGGGTCCTTGGGCAGAGGGGAATAATTTTGATGGTCTAGTAGCTTCCTCAAGAGCAATACTTAGTAATAAGCAATACTGGGAAGATGCTTATATGCAAAGAGGCGCTATAGCAAGAAATAAAAAATACGAGAATCATGCTCGAATGGACCTAATGTATGATACAAAGTGGGATGGTTATTCTGTTTTTGGGGCTGGAAGAAGAATAGAGTCTAAATATTTACCTGATCCTTACGATAGTACTTTTTTAAGTACTAGTTTGACGGCCGCGGCTGTCTCTTCAGATAGGTATTTTGAGGAGTATGCTAGTACTTATTCGTATATGAGATACCCTCCAGCCATACAGGGAGGTAATTTTATAAAATATAAGCAAGCCTATCGTGCTCCTGACGGAGTTTTAAAAAGAAAGAATGCAGCTAAAGACTTACTACAATGGGGGTTATGGTGTTATGTTTATTATTTTAGAGGCTCTGAAATTCAAAGGAGTCTGTTTTGCGAGGAGAAGCCTTGGCAAGCGAAAGTGATAGACTTCGAGTCTACAACCAGCTACAAAGTTTCCATAGCTAATTTTAGGGAGGACAGAAACGGGCCTTTAAATATATGTAAGGTAGGGTTTGACTTTTATAAATACTTCACTAGACAAAATGTGTTTGCTCCAGCGTTAGGTATACCTACTAAGTTCAAAGCTACTGACGGAATGGTTGCACATAAAGGTTATTACGAGTTAGATGAAATAGGTAATATGAAAGTTGAGCCTTATAGAGTAAGCTTCTCAACTTTTATAAAACATAATCAATCTAATGTAATTTTAGGGATCGTAAGCGAGAACGAGACTGTTAGCACAAGGTTTTTTTGCAGTAGGCCATGGGTCTATAATGCTGATGGTATAGTGAGTGAACTATCTGCAAATAACAGAGGGGAAGATAGGAGTCCTTATGGCAAAATAATTGGTTTTTCAAAAGAACAATTAGCAAATTATAATAAAAATAAAACTGGAATATTCACCTGCGATTACGATAATCACAAGTCAGGCAGAGTTGGTAGAGATTATTTAAATTTTGATTCAACTTCTGGCAGAGGAACATCAAATTATATAAAATCTTGCATAGCTGGTTACTATCTGGAGACTAATGCTATAGAAGACAAAGACTGTAGGTTCAAATTTAGAATTTGGTCAAACGGAAAAATAGTTCACGAGACTATTGTCACTAATAGTCATTCTTATAGAGTAAATAGAAGAGGAACAGGAAGGGCGGCATATATCTTTAATAAAATGTTTTATTTTAAAGAAGGTTTAGAGCCAGAAGGAGCAAGTCATAAATTTAGATTTCAAATTGTTCCTATTGTTAATAATGTTGAGTATCAGGGTCGAGATAGAGAAGTAAAAAAGTATATTCCTTTAGGTAACCCTTGGTCTACTGAAGTCGATAAGACAGTAACTTTAACCCTAGATCCTAGTGCAGTAGACAGAGACGCAGGAATTTGGCCCGGAGTTGTTGCTCATGGAGCTGGGCTGACTGAACCGCAATTTGGATCAATAATTGCGGGAGAAGAAAACTCTCACATAAAAAATCAAGTTTTCGCTAATCAATTTCAAACCGGAGACTTAGTTAGAGTGAAGTGTTTAAAGTGGGATAACGTATTACCTAAGGATGATCCAAAATTTAATCCTGATGGAGACAGTACGCCAGCGGAAATACAACAGGCTTATGATGCTTATTTGAATACTTTTCCGGCTAAGAACGAAGATGGATCTATTCCTGCTAAACACGAACTTCATTTGCAGGGAGGTAACGTACTGTTTGTTAGAAAGAATCTAGATAAGGTTTATTTTTCCAGAAGACAAGATGATAGGCTCCTTCAGGGTACTCTTGTTAATACAGTACACAATGAGACGGGAACATTAGAAGGAGCCAAGTTATTTAACGAAAACTATGCGCAATTTGATGGCATGGCTAATATATACGAAGAACTACTCATTGAAAAAAAGGAGCACTGTAGGCTTGAAATTATAGTCGTAGAAAGACTCACTCCTCCTGAGAATGTGTTCAAAGCTAAGCTTGACTTAGCTATATTGCAGAAAAGAAAACCTTCCTTTCAAGATGCTTACGCTTTGTTAAGGGTGGCTACTGCTAAACAAAATAGAGCAAATGTTTTTTCAAATATTATATTGGGTGATCAGCCCGGTGTGGGTGTTGTCGGTCATCACTTTTCAGAATCGAATAGGATATTTAGAAATTATTATAAGTATGGGTCTGCTATGAACATATATGGGTCTTCAGCTGTTCCTGCCTTATCACAGTTCGTTTCAGCTAATCCTATATACGAATCTATGAGAAAATTCGTAAGCAGCTTTATGCGCTTTGCTGACAGGCAGCAGTTAATAAATTATAAAGTTGAAAACGGAAAAGGGGTATTATTTTTTAAAAGATTTGCTTGGGGTCTAAGTAAAAGATACAAAGCCACTATATTAAAAAATATGGAACCTTCTATCGATCCAGTAGGTTGGTTCCATGAGAATACTACTGATCCCATGAACCCCGGTCACAGCAAGTTTATACCTATACAAAAAGGTAAAAAATATAAAGTAGTATCCACCGAAGGCACTGGTGTCTACTACGAAGGAAGACCTTTCGGCAAAAATAGTCCTCATGGATCAATTTTTACAGGAAATGAAAAAAATCATTTAGATTCTAACACAGTAGCGAGGCCTTGGTGTGAAGGCGCTTTTGAGTTAGATGGTATCACTTTAGCTGAAGGTAAAACAGGTGACGACCTTAAGAGGATTACTAATGACTGGATTATGTTTATGACTTCCTCCCATTATCATACAGCTAACAGCAACATATACAAGCCAAGTATATACAATGACATAATGGGTTTTCTTAATAATAGGTGTCATCATAGATCTAAAGAGTACGAGAATAGCTATGGGGATAAGTACGACATGATAAGAAGCGAGTTAATGAGGACTCCTGTTAAGCCTTGGAATGTTCCCGGACAAATGCAAATTTTTCTTTCTAAAAGCTCTTCTAATTTTAATTATATTTTTAATACAAATGATCCAGAGCAAGGCAACGTAAATCTTTATTCGGAGACTGGGGATGGTAGAGCTGATTATTTGAGCTCTTGCCCTGCTGTCACGCCTAGGCCTTATAGGGTTATAAAGACTGAGATTGTCAGTAATAGCGGCAGAGCACGAGTTGGTGCATCAGATTTTAACCCATCTTCTAGGGATATAAACGGTCACACGCCTTACGATATAGTCAAAGTGACTCTAAACAAGCCATTACGGGGCACAGGAAGGCTCTCAGTGGGCTCTAGAGGTTGGATAGGTATCCCAAGGTCCTTACTTAAAAAAGAGCCTTACAGGACCGACGAGAACGCAATAATAGAGTATCTACACCATAACTTTGGGGGCTACGCCTGCAAGAGAAACATGATAGGTGATTACGGTTCTGATTCTGAGGTTATTGAAGGTGATGGGTATAGGCCTTTCGGGGCTTGTTATCCTAGGTTTTATTTCCTTAAGTTAATCCCTAGAGTTCCAAATGGGGCTCTTTTGGACACTGAACCTTATGCTCAAATGGATTTTTATTTTAGAGCTATGAGTGGCGCGTTCATTAATCCTTATTCGCTGAAGTTAGATTTATACAATCAAACAAGCTCTCTTAACTGGAAATTTAGTGAAATTGCATCGAGATCTTCAGAGGAAGACCCAACATTATTTGATTATGTAGATCCTAGGGAGATAACCTCTTAGAATAGTGTAATTAAGTGCAAGGTTTAAGGTTTAATGGCCAACGAATTTAATAAAAAATTTATAGAAAAGTTTTTTCCTAATGAAACAGTTGGGGAAAACTATCCTAAAACTAATTACAGATTGCGTCTTGCTGGCCTGACAACCTTTGAGCCTTATTTTTCTGAAGCTTCAAGACTGTCCTCAGAAAGCCAAAGTGAATATGAGGCTAGACTAAATACTTCTGGTAAATTTTACGAAGAACAAGAAATACTTTTAAATGATGTAGTTAATTCAGATATTAACGTATCAGGGCTTTCTATTAATAGTGAGTACAAAGACGGAAAGATACCTGAGACTTTACTTTTTTTAGAAAAATGCATATTGTCGGATGACGAGAAGACTTACACTGTCTATCCGGTGAATTTAAATGATAAAGATTTTGTTACTGCAGATCCCCCTGCTGTGGTCTACCCTATTGGCGAGATACCTCCTCAAGGAGACTCTAACAAAAAGGGCTGGTACGTTTACAGGAAAACATCAGCAGTTCAGAAGCAGAACGACAAGCTTGTAGAAATACAGTCAGGATGGAATAAGGTTCATGAGTTTAGTAGCGAAGACATCCATGCTGTAGGTATAGATGAAGAAGCAAATGTAGCTAGAAGATTCATAGATATAGGAGAGTCTGGTTTCTCTGGTTGGACAAATGAGCTTTTTACAGAATATAAGATTTTAGATAGTGGTCTTGTTGAACTCGCTAAAGATGACAGTCATCTTAGGGAGCCCAGAGTGATTAATCATCCAGCTGATCCGGGCAAAGCATATACTATAGAGAGAAAAGTTACCAGAGAAAGCAACTTAACAGAAGACAATCCTGCAACTTGGGAAGTTATAGATACTGCTGCTACGTTTCCATACAAAGACTCTGAAATATTTTCTGATATAGTTACTAAAAATATAGACTTTGAAATTAGTGGTGTTTATGATGTGGTTCCGACGGGCTCAGCTGAAGATAGTCATACTGCGGAAAGAGATTTTTTTGAGGTTGATCTTATAGAAGATTGGGGTAAGTCAGAAAAGAAAGATTATACTTTTACTCAAGAGACAAAAGATTTAAATTTCAAAAGTGGAGAAAGTTTAAGAGTGACGCAAAAAGGAGTTTCTTTTTTTGGTCAAGGCTTAAGCGAACAGCACGACATAATGGGAACTGTGGAGATGGCGTTTTCACCTAGTACGACTGGTGTAAGCGGGTCTGTTACAGGAGAGAATAACTACAAAAATTTTTATGAGTTAGAATATCAGTTTGTTCCAAAAGACAGATCTTCTAGAAAACTTTATTACGCTAAACCTCAAGTCAGTAACGGAAGCATAGGAGTTGGTACAGCTTCTGTTGGAGATTCAGTGTTTTTAAATACTGGAATAAAAGAGGACGGAACTTACGAAGAAATAGAGACTGACGTTCATGGAAACAGTATAGCTGAGATTGACGAAGTTACTCCGGCTTTGCAAGATTTGGTTAACCAAAACAGAGAGCAGTATTATGGCCCAACTATTAATTCTGGTATCTTTTACTCCTTAGAACCTCAAGAAGTAGTTAGTTTTGAGTCTAGCGGAATAGGTTACTCTGAGCACACTTCGGGGGAGGTGTACCTTACTGTTCCTAAAGGAGGATACAACTCGATAGATTCTGAACAAGGCAACGTCCTTTATTCAGCTGGAGAGACAAGGACAACTTTTTATCAAGGTGGTCAGAATTACGGCTCTGAAGATGCTGAATATGCTTTAACCGAATATAGAACCTTTGACTCTAATGCTTATACTAAGGAACAATATTACTACCAAAAACCAAAGCATATAAGAATAAGCGATGAGTCTTTATGTTTAGGAGAATCGGCTTCTGAGCTAGGAGATAGAGACGCTGGAAAAACTAAAATACTTGATTATGATTACGAGAGTAGAAATATATTAAGAAACGCTAATTTATTTGGTATAGATGCTAGCGATGGCTCTATAAAAATATCAAATCTAAAATCAACTAAAGAAGACTTTGAAAGAAAAACAAATTTATTTTTTGAAAAGAATTACGTAGGAGAATTAACTATATTAGCTACAGGGCAAAATCCTGAAAAAGATTTAAATTTATTAAAAGATATAGTTAGGGAAGCTAAAGCTAGTGAACTAGGTGACTCTACTGTTTTCTATTTAGAAAGAGATATATATATTGATTCTGATACTTCTACTCAGGCTAATAACTATTCTCCTTCTGCTTTTTCTTCTAAGCAAGGGCAGGCGCTAAGTCCATTCTCTATTAACCCCTCTACCAGAAACCCGGAAGCTTTAGGTGAAGAAAAGTTATATATGACTCAGGTTTACCAAAGCGCTCGTGTTTCTCATCAAGTATTTCCGTTTAAAGACCCTTCTTACTTTTTGCTGAATAACGAAGTTAGAGATGAGTTTCACTATTCTAATAACAGCAGGTACGAAATAACTGATATAGATTTAGTTAACACAGATAGCGTACACACTTACCAGCCTGACAATTTTAAATGTAGCTTGATTAACAATAGGGTCTCTAAGGCAAATGAAGCAATAGGGGTTTTGTCTTATGAGGGTATTTCTGTTACTGGAGAGGGAAATGCATCCGATCCTTTGACGTTTGCTGGGTCAACTGCAGGAGAAAGGAGCATAACAATAAAGAATCCCACTGCGGGAGCTTATTATGAGATACAAGCAACAAAGGACGGAACTAGCGATTGGTCTCAAGTATGCCCAGCTTTGGAGGCTCTAGACTCTTCTAGCTTAACTGTAAATTTTAAAAATTCAACTTTTAACAATCCTACAAGCGGCCTTAAGATAAGGGCTCTCGAATGGACTAAATCAAACATTACTACTAATAAAACTAACATAAGGACCGTTAATGAATCCGCTGATAGTTTAATATTAAAATCTAAAGCCAGTAACTCTATTTATGATTGGTCTAAGTTTGAGCATAAGATAGCAAATAATTCTGTAACTACAACTTCAGATAGTATATCTGGGACATCTGTTCAAGCTATGGTCTTTGATGCTAGCGGAGATAAACTTGATTTAGGTAGCCATAGATCTTTTAATATTTTAAAAGGTAATTTCTCTTTGGACTTTTGGATAAAGCCTAACGGGTCTCAAGATAAAAAAATAATTACCAAATCTGGTGTTATAGAAGTTTCAATGAAGCCTAACCATGTATTAGAATTTAAAATATCCGGACAAGATGCTATAACGTCGTCCGCTTTAACTAATGATACTTGGCATCATGTTGCTATCTCTGCAACTTTCAACAAGTCAACTAAACAAATAGATTTAAAATTATTCGTAGATGGCGAAAAAGGAACAGATACTGCTAAATTTGAATTTAATGACTTAGAGGCAAAAAATAATGAATCTTTAATTATTGGAAACACAGAAGCTAGTGGCAGCGGGAATGGTTTTATTGGTAGGCTTTATAATATTAGGCTTTATGTTGGCAAATCGAATGAAGTAGATGGAACGTTCAACACGCCTCCGCTGGTCTTAGAGAAAGAGGTTAGCCCTAGATCATATAAGCTTTTAAGATTCTTATCCAGAAGAGAAGTTCTTCCTAGTAATTGGATAACAAATAAAAATTCTTTTAACAATGTAGCTCCACCTGACGAGTACAAAGAAAGTATAAACGAGGAAGACACCTACCATATGGGGGAGTGGCTCGCCTCGTCTTCAGAGTCAGATAATTTAGGCGTTAGCTCAAATAGAGCTATGATTAATTATATAAGGGGGTATGCATATCAAGCGCCAAATAACCCACATATAAATAAAAATTACGAAGGCTCTCC
>VTLG01000635.1_pt1 | contig 41042 bp, 33 predicted proteins | sample 4694571 | NCBI WGS metagenome assembly VTLG01 (sample SAMN12604809, study PRJNA352737) | marine metagenome | biome: ENVO:00000447; feature: ENVO:00000209|ENVO:00000569|ENVO:01000036; material: ENVO:00002151; isolation source: viral sequences binned using virsorter ...
GTAAATTTTACATCTCTGCCTGAGATCCGACTGGTTTGTCGGTTCTGTGGAAAACCACAGCAGCACCACCTGTATCTCATCACCTTATCCAGCTATATGCCAGAAAGATTATTCAGTCACTCCCTGCAAGAGAACCGTCGCCCCCTTACATAGATATTATAGCAGGTTGGTATGGAGTTGTCAAGTGGTTTATCACAGAAGAACGGATGAATGTTTTCAATGGCATCATACGTATGGAGTCTCAGTAAATATCAAACAAACTGGGGGAGGAAGTTGGGAGTGGAACGTCAAAGAGAATTTCACAGGTGCAACTGTAGATACTAAGTTAGGTTTTCAAGAGGGTAGTCTTGTAATTGCACATGGTAAAGCAAAGACGTATGATCTTGCTGCAGCAGAGGCAAGAGCATCTGTGGAAAACTTAGATAATAATATCACAGACAAGAAGTTACATACAGTAGAAGTGAAACGCCCCATGCATACTTTTTGTACTAGCACAGTATCATCAAGTCCTGCAAATATATGTGAGTTTGCTGGTGGATATGGTTATGTACATCAGTTTATCAAACCTGATGCAAGTGATGCAAAGTATTATATTGTATTGAAAGATCTATCAGTAGAACCTAATTTCAATGAAACTACAAAGTTTACACAAGGTAGTGCATATACACATTTTATTCGATATATAGAGGAGACTTAGTTATTATTGACATGGGACAAGGTAAGAAATTCAAACCTACTGCAACGATTCAGAGTGATAAAGATGGAATGACAGTATATATTAAACGAAAGACTGATGATAATTGGAACTGGGAACTCAAAGAATACCATAGTGGTGATACTGAGATTATGAATCATCATGGAGAAAAGGTAGATGGATTCAAAGCAGCATCAATCTTTATGTTTAGAATTACTGAAGAAGGATGTCAAGTACAGATTAAACAGAATAAAGGTGGTAACTGGACTTGGAATTGGAAGATGAAACCAAATGATGCAAATGATACATCAGTAGTAGTTAATACTGTTGAAGAACATATCAACTGCTAAATAACTGGGATAATACTTCGATTTCTATAATGGCGTATACAAGAAGAATTGCAGGGGCTCAAGTCGTTGCTACTATCAAGAAGCAATCCGATGGTACATTTGACTGGGAACTCAAAGAAGCATTTACTGGTGCAGATGTAGATTCAAAAACAGGTGATCAGCAAGGTATATTGCAGATAGACTCAGGTGGAGATCTTGCAAGTTATGATCTTGCTGCAGCAGCACTCAAAACAGCAGTTGATGCTCTAGGTGGAGTATAAACTCAGACATTTTTTTCTGATTATAATTGAACATACAAATATCACCTGAATAGACAATAAAAGTATATCCCTCCTGTCGCCTCTCAAAGAATTCTTCTTGTGGATCCTTTGAGAGGTGATTTCCTGGAATATGATAACCGATTGGCACGTTGTTTCGTAGACATCCTTTCTTATATTCCTCTAACACTTGCAAGTATTTGGGGTTTTCAAAGTCACCTGCACAACCAAGAGAACCTGAAAGATCATACGGACCTATCAGTGCAGCATCTATACCGACACTTAGAATCTCATCGATGTTTTCCACAGCTTCGTGGTGCTCTATCATTCCTATAAGTAGAGGTTCTTGTCCTAGTCCCTCTCTATAATCATGGAACTTGTGACCATATAAGTTACCTCTGTTGAACCCCATACCCCGTGTGCCTCTGGGTGGGAGCGAGAAACTCTCTTTTATCTCAGAGAGTTGTGATTTACTTCTTATCTGAGGAACTATAATACCAGCAGCACCTTGTTCTAATGCTTCTATAGCAAGAAAGGAATCAGGTTTAGCAATACGTACTAAAGGTAATGTATTACCTAACTCTAATGCTCGAAATATATTTGGTAACTGATGTCGTGTAATATTACTATGTTCTAGATCTACTCCTACAAAGTTGAAATGTTGTCCACCTAATATCTCTGCAACTTCAGGACAAGGCAACTGCATCCATGATCCAACAATCGGTTTACCCTCTGCTAAATATTCTCGAATCTTTTGAACTGCTGCAAATTTATTCATGATTTTGTTTACTGGTTGTAGTGTAACTTGGGGAGACGAGTTAGAAGATAAAGCAGATAGATTTTCTGGTTCTCATATCAATATTGCCGAGTGTGGTATGTCAAATGACCGTATGGTCATGAAAACTATTGAATATATCGAACAAAATCCAGATGTAGACTATGTAGTTGCTCAATTCTCTGTTCCAAGAAGAATAGTTCACTACAAAAAAGGTTGGAAAAATATAACTCCTTGGACAAAAAACATAGAATCATCGGTTTGGTATAAGTATATCGACTCCCAAGAACTACGAATGATGAATTTGTGGAAAAATGTTTATATTTTAGATCAATACTTACATGGTATTCCTCATTATTTCTGGAGGGTCAGTGAATTTGCTGAGACAACTCTTACAGAGGACTGCATTTTTAGAAAAATGACCTCTTGGAATGATATGATTACGATGCAAGATCTGATTGGAACTCCTAAAACTAACCCAGAACACTATGGAAAGGGTCATCCAAATAAAAAAGGTCACGAAATAATAGGTCAACATATCCAAGGCATACTACCAAAGTAATTATACCACTCATCGTAATATTTGGCAAGGTGTTTTCTGCCGAATTCGAGGTCTTCTTCAGTCAAATCTTCCAAATCTGACGACCATTGGTCTTCAACATCTTCATAGTGAGGTGCTTTTGTTCCCATTTCTGGAAAGTAAGCATTTGGCCACAATTTTTTTATATCAAATTCTAAAAAATTAGCTAAATTTTCTTGACTGTTGTTTTTTCCACCCCATAATTCTTCAGAAACAATAGATATGGTACTAAAATGTTCGTTAAATGATTTAAAACTGCCAATATAGTCAGAATTTGGAGTAATATTTCCTTTATTAAGATAACTTCTCCAATATTTCTTTGAAGTATTATAACTTTTTTGCAATTCTTTGGAATTTTGATACTTATGGGACAATTCTGAGTATAATCTTCTTACTGGATCCCTAAAAATCTTCAAAACTTTGATATCGAAGTGTTTTTTGAGCACTGGAGCGATTTTTTTGAGATAACTTGCTGGTAAAAAGGCATTACTGTTGGAAAAGTCACTTACATACTTGTATTCATGCTTCACTCTTTGATAATGGCGAGTATAATATCGAATATAATTTTGTAAAGTCGGAGTTTTACTATAATAATCTTCAATTTCTTCAGTTTCGTGATGAAAACCCCATTTGCCAAGATATCCTCGATCTCTATTTCGAGTTGGAGTGTATTTTGCAGCAATTAACTTGTCATACCAAGGTTTTCTCCATTCCCACATTGATGAATCATAAATATGCATTAGCAAATGGTCTTCTTTTAGTAGACCAGCATGGCTACACCTATTTGCACATTGTAATGTAAGATGAAGTGGAGTAGTTGCACACCATCCATGCCCTGCTCCTATAATGAGAGGTGTTTTCATGAAGATTTACTTTGACGGTTCTTCCTTTGCATATGGTAGTGAACTAGAAAACAAAGAGGATAGGTATAGTAATATTATAGCAGATTATTTTGGTGCAGACGAATATAATATCTCAAAAGGTGGTGCAAGTAATAATCGTATGTGTAGACAGTTATTGATTGATCATAATATTGAAGATTTTGATGTTGCTGTGATTCAAATGTCAATGGCAGCAAGAACAGAGTGGTATAATTCAGAAAAAGGGTTTGAAGATATTAGACCAAGTACAAAAATGGGTACTGGTGTCTGGAAAGAGCATTGGTGGTATTATTATAGAAATGTTTATGATGATATCTATGGAAATGTGTATGAACAGATGTTTTCAACTGCAATAAGAGATCATTGTAAGATACGTGGCGTTCCATTGATCCTAGCAACTTGCAGAACTGCAAATCCTTCCAAGTATACTTGTATACCAACCACGTTTGAATTTGATATAGATATGAATGCAGACAAATACCCAAAAGCAACTTACGGACATCCTAATAAACAAGGACACTCTCTAATTGCAAAAGATATTATTCAAATGATTGAAAATGAAGATTTTATTTAGTGGTGACAGTTTTACTTATGGTGACGAGATAGTAGATAACGAAACCTTTCGTTTTTCTCGATTGGTTTGCAACCATTTCTCTGCTGAAGAAGTTAATCTTGGAGAGAATGCTGCTTCAAATGATAAGATTGTCCGTAACGTATTTGAATACCTTTCGTTATGGGATGTAGATGCCGTAGTTATTCAGTTTTCAGTGTTATCAAGATTTGATGCTTATAGATGGGATACTAACAGATGGGATAGCATCACACCTTCCGATATAGGTGGAGCTTTTGATCATGCAGATAGTTTTAGAAAGTCTAAGGCAAAACCATACTACAAATACATTCAAGATGATATAGTTGATCAACAAAGATATTATCAACAAGTATTACTGTTACAATTATATCTAAAGCAAAGGAATATACCCTATGTCATGTTGCAGTTAGAAGATCCTGATTATTCTACACATAAAATTCATGAACCTAATTATTATAAAGATCTATGTGAGGACTTTGAATGTATTATACCAAACCTTATAGGTCCACATTTTACTGGTAATTTCTGTCCTGATCGTAGGGCAGAAGGATTTCCACATTTACATGGCACACACCCAAATTATAATGGGCATCGAATAATAGCAGATCATATTATTAGTAAATTATGAAAATGATCCATAGACCGAGAGTAGCATCTATAGTTACATCGGAAAAACCAGTTTTACTGATGAATATTGGTGTTGGGTGGGCTGCTACTACTCCTTTTGCGTACACGTTAGGAATACAACAAAAATATTGTCATACTGGTCATGTAAAAGAAAATTCATATCTAAGAATGTTATATGAGCAAGATATCTTAAATGAAAGGGATGCTATTATACATGCTGTTACTGACCCAGAAAAATGGATATATTATAAGTGGCAAAAGGAATTATATGAATACAATTATCATTTTTTAGATGATGATTACTTACACAAATGGTATGGAGAACGACTTACAATAGAAAAATATATTGATTACTATCTTAGGCATTGGAATCGTATAAGAGGTGATTTCAAAGCAGTTGCAGACTTCTCAAATCATAATTGGGCGATGCCATTTTATCAAAAGGGTAAATGGGCAAAACCAGTGATGGAAAGGATAAAAGAAGTGTTTGATGTGAAAGTTACAGTTCAATTTAGAGATCCGATTAGAAGATTGTACTCTGAAATTGGTACTAACTTCTTTGATCACACAAGTCCTCAAATAAACAGTAAAGCTGCAGATCTAAAGAGAAGACAAGGTGCTTCCCTTATAGAAGAGGGTAAACATAATGAATTTTTCAAACTTTGTTTTTTGCATGGAATTGAAGGGAGTGCTAATTGTAGATATGTGGAGTTATATAAGAAATGGGAACAATTAGTAGGTAAAGATAACATATTACCTATTATTATGGAAGATTTTTGGAATCCTGAGAAAAAACAACAGCAATGTGAACGATTATCTAATTTTTTAGATTATCCAATTACAGATATACATAGAAATGCCTATGTTCCTGATATGGGCAGTAATGCACCTCAGTATATTGGACTTATAGACCAATGGACTTCTGATAAAGAAGATATTACTAGATTTAGTATAAAATATGCACTAAATTACATGAGAGTGTATTATAATGAATGGAAACACAAATTTGGATCAGTACCTGAATCTTGGGTAAATTATGAAAGTTGATTTTATTACAGAACCGTGGACTTGCGTCACTATTGATGATTTTTTATCTCCAGAGCGATTTGCTGAGATAAAAGAACAGGCTGCGGAAGAAATGGAACGCTTTAGAGAAGTTGGAGTCAATACTCCTCGTGGTAAGTATGTAAGATACGATAAAAGAGACATACTACCAGAAGTTGATAAAACTATCATGAATATGATGCCTCATCGTGAGTATGAGCGATTAGTGAAGTTAAATCACTGGTGTATCATGCCACCTAACTTAGAGTATCCCTGTCATATTGATAATTCGTCTAGAATACACACTTCTATACTTTACATAGAACCTGATGAGAATGTAGGGACAATTTTGTGCAAAAACCCTAGTAATAATGATAATGGTGATCATAATGCACCAGATCAAGATTCTGTTTCAGAATTTGAGATACCTTGGAAACCTAATAAGTTATTTGCTCATAATCCAATGCCTAAGACATGGCATAGGTTCAAATCACCTGAAAGTGGACTTAGATTGAACTTATCTGTATTTTATGCGGATCCAACTAAGATAAGACCTAATCGTCAAGACTTTGACTTCTTTATTGATGAAACCTAAGTTATTATTGAACGCAGGAACAAATTATTCTGCGACAAGTCCATTATGGTATACTCTAGGTTTAGATAATAAGTATGCTCATACTGGACATGCTAAAGAGCATAATTATCTCTATCATATGATGACTGGGTACAATCCAACCAAGTCGGTTAGGTTGACGCAGAAGTGGGAGCAGAATGACATAATAAAAAAACCAAATAAGAAGAAAAGGGAAAAGGCAAGAGATGGTAAGGATGGGTTTATGCACGTTTACCCAGAGATGACTAAAAGATCTTCTTATATAAAGGATAAATGGACACATGAAGAAAGAGTAGATTTTTTTGATAGTCCAGAACTTAGTATTGACAAGTATATCAAATATTACCTAAAACATTGGGAGAATTTCAAATGTGACTATCATTCTATGGCAGATTTCTCTAATACTAACGCTTGCCTGTCTGTAGAGTTTATGGAGAAGGTAAAACCCAAGTTACTGGAGAATTTTGACATAAAAGTGACTATGATTTTTAGAGATCCTATTCGTAGGTTATTTTCAGCATGTAATCGAGTTCATTCTAAAGCACATGGAAGAATTATCCCAGCTTTCAAGGAATGGGTGTCTGGTGGACGTATGGAAGATAATGTTTACTACTCAGAGATATATGACAGGCATTGTCAGGTATGGGGTAAGGAAAATGTGTTTATGATTGTCATGGAAGAGTTCTCTACTGAAAAATTATCTGAATTTTTAGATTATCCTATAGTCCATGCACATGAAAACTGTTATTACCCCGATATGGGTTCTAATGCACCTGAGTATGCTGGATTATCTGATCAGTACACTTCAGACAAGGTAGATTTGGATAAAGACACCTATCAGTATGCTTTAGAGCATATGGATCATATTTACAAAGCATTTGAGACTACATTTGGTTATATTCCCGATAAATGGCAAAAATAAAATTATTACTAAATGTTGGGATACCATATGCTGCTACAACACCACTTTGGTATACATTAGCGTGGGATAATAAGTATTGTCATACTGGACATTGTAAAGAACCGCATTGGCTTGACGTTATTCAGTTTGAACAGCAAGAGAAGTACGGTAAAATAAAAAAAGATAGAAGAAGATGGTTTCTCAAAGTACCTACATCATATAAGAAGAAAGGAAAACCATCAGAGATACAAAGAACGTCTTTTACAAGTGAAGAAGAACAATATTTCTTTTCCCTTCCAACATCTATTGAAAAGTATATTGAATATTTCAAAAAACACTGGGACAGCGTAAAAAACGAATATCAATGTGTTGCTGATTTCTCAAACAGTAATTGTACGTTAACTAAAGACTTTATGATGGATATTCGTGATCAAATCTTAGATGTCTTTGATGTAAAGGTTATAATGGTTTTTAGAGACCCTGTTCGCAGATTATGGTCATCTAGTTTCTGTAATGAGAATCATATATTCTGGGAATTTGAAAATTATAAAAAAGGAGACGTTTCAGTGTTTAGACGAGACACGAAAAGAGGAATTGAATCACTTGCTAACTATGATGTCATTTATAATAACCATTGTGCGGTTTGGGGTAAGCAAAATGTGTTTCCTGCTATAATGGAGAAGATATGGAAGGATACTTCAGAACTATCTGATTTTTTAGGTTATAAGATTGATAAAATGCATAGAAACGTCTATTATCCAGAACTAGGATCTAAATCACCTCATTATGAGTACCTGAAGGATCAGTGGGTAGGTGAAACTATTGATATTGACTATGATAGACTTAGATCTAAGTTAGAGTGGTTATATACTGATTTTGAAAGAACTTTTGGTTACATCCCAGAAGAATGGACAAAATAAAACTACTATTATGTGCAGGAACTAATTACTCCGCAACTTCACCCTTATTTTACACATTGTGTCAAGATAATCGGTATTGTCATCCTGGTCACCGTAAGGAGTGGCATTATTTGCATATTATGCAATCTAATGGTGAGGAAGAGTATAAAAAGTTTCATGGAACACCCAATGATGAAATTATAGGTAAACCACCTAATCTATTAAAAGATTCTAAGTGGGTAAAGGATAAATGGACAAAAGAAGAGGAAGATTATTATTTTTCACGACCATTGACTATTGAGAAGTATGTAAGTTACTACAAGAAGCATTGGGAGAACATAAAAGGTGATTATCAATCAGTTTGTGATTTTTCTAATAATAATGCTGCATTGACTAGTGATTTTATGTTGGGTGTCAAAAATGAACTCATAAAATACTTTGATGTGAAGGTAATCATGATATTCCGAGATCCTATCCGTAGACTGTATTCTTTTAGTCGAAATAATGAAACTTTCCAAAAAAGATTGGAAGGACCACTAGATGATTCTATTAGAGAATATAAAGGTTGGAAATACAGTTATTATGATAAAATATATCAGAATTATAGAATGGTTTGGGGTGATAGTGTTTATTACCTTATTATGGAAGAATTTTGGGAAAACCCAAAAGGACTATCTGAATTTTTGGACTTTCCCATAACAAAGGTGCATGAAAACGTATATTGGCCTGAAAGGGGTTCTAATGCTCCAAAACATGATTATTTGAGAGATCAATGGTCAGATGAAGAAGATATTAGTCAAGAGTCGATAGATTTAGCAAAAAAGAGAATGGATTTCATTTACCAAGATTTTAATGATACTTTTGGGTATATTCCCGATTCTTGGCATTCCTTGTAAACCCAATCAAGTTTTTCTCTACCATACGCAATATCTGCGTCTGATAGGTCTTGCATGTCAGAATTATACTGATCTGGTAAACCTTTTATCTCAGGTCTATTAGTTCCCCTTTCTGGGTAGTATACATTGGGAGACATCTCGGATATTGGACAACCTATAAATTCAGACAGTTCTGAAGGGTCTTTCCATACATCTTCCATAATAATTGGAAAAACTTTAGGAAATGCACTTTTGTAGTTGTTGTAAGTTTTTATATAACTTGGAATACGAAATGATGGATTATTATGCTCTAATTCATTTTTCCAGTAAGAAATACTATCAGGAAACGTTTCTTTGATTATTTTCCATTCTTGAACCTTTTCAGGGTCTCTATTTTTCCATTGTGAAGGTGCGTTTTCATTTTCAGTAAAATTCCTATACCAATTAGATATTTCTGAATATGATCTTCTTATTGGGTTTCTAAAAATAATAGTTACTCTAACATCAAAATTTTCTTGTAATATTGGCGATATTTCTTTTAGAAAGTGTAATGGAAGACTAGCATTGCTATTAGAGAAGTCTGACACTCCAAGATAGTCATTTTTTAGATGACTCTTGATATAATGCATATACCAGTGTAATGTAGTGTTCTTTTTTACAAAATCAAATCCTCTATGTTTATGGTCAGTCTCCCAATAATATTGAGCATGTTCAGGTTTGTATTTTCTTTCATACAAGTAATATAAGACATTACACTCTGTTGTAGACCCACGATGACAGTATCCTACTTTTTCAAAAGTATAACATAATGGTTTTGTCGCAGACCATCCTATACCTGCGTTTATGTGCAGTACTGGCTTCATAAATAAAACGCACTTATCATTTATGTATTATGAGAAGACTATGGGAGTGGATAAAGGGTGAATACAAACTCTGGAAATTGCGTAGAGAAGATCCGTATATTTACGAAGCTGATGAGTATGATGAAGACTAATGATAGGGTTTAGCGAAGGGTTTCATGATGCTGCTATTGCAGTTGTTCATAAGAATACGATTAGTTTTGCTGCACATTCTGAGAGATACTCTAAAAAGAAGCATGATAAGAAATTAGACCTCACGCCTATCACTATGGCACGAGGGATGAATATTCATGATGATGTGGTAGCATTTTATGAAAATCCATTACTAAAGAGAACTAGACAGTTATATGCAGGACAAAAATCGTGGAGAAAAGACAGGGAACTGTCTATGCAACCAAATGCTTACTTTCAGCATCATAAATCACATGCTGCTGCAGCATTTCAGACTTCTAACTTTGAACATGCTGCGTGTGTAGTAGTAGATAGTATTGGTGAGTGGGATTGTTCGTCAGTGTGGACTGCTAATATAGTAAAAGGTTCAGCAGTTTACAAAAAAGTATGGTCTAGACAGTATCCTAAGTCTATCGGTCTATGGTATAGTGCATTGACTAAATGGGCAGGGTTGAGACCATTAGATGAAGAATATATCTTCATGGGAATGGCAGCCTTCGGAAAACCCAGTCATACCAAGGAGTTACGAGCACTACTTTCTAAGAATAACCATAAAGGTATACGTGGACTAGAAGGTGACCCATGTGATGTAGCAAAGAGTGCAGAGGTTGTTCTTCAAGAAGAACTGTTCAAAATATTTGATATTGCTAAAAAATATAGTAACAATATTTGCTATGGGGGAGGAGTTGCCCTAAACTGTGTTGTAAATACAAAACTAAGGGAAAGGTGCAATCTATGGATTATGCCTAATCCTGGCGACGCTGGAGGTGCTTTAGGTGCAGCTTTACTTGCATATGGTAAAAAGGTTCAATTTACCCCCTATCTTGGACATAACATCAGGGGTACGGTGGATCCAGAAGAAGTGGTCGATCATTTACTCAAACATAAAATCGCTGGTGTTGCAAATGGTCGTGCTGAGTTTGGTCCTAGGGCTCTTGGTAACAGAAGTCTATTGGCGGATCCACGCCAAATTTCAACCAAAGATCTCGTCAACGAAATAAAACAACGTCAGAAGTTTAGACCATTTGCTCCTGCTATACTAGAAGAGCATTGTCAGGAATGGTTTGATATGCCTGAACATTCTAGACATATGTCGTATGTGTATCAATGTAAGCAGAGTGACCTTATTCCTGCCTGTCTACACGTTGATAACTCTGCTAGGGTACAAACAGTACCAGAGACATCTGAAAGCGTTCTGAGACCCATATTGGAGTGTTGGTACGAGAAGACAGGATGTCCTGTATTATTGAATACATCCTTGAATGTTCGAGGTAAACCGATGGTAAACAGCATTGAAGATGCAAAATTCTTTTCTAGTGAATATTCTGTAAAGGTTTTTTGATGAAAATATTATTTCATGGATGTTCAATCACTTGGGGTGATGAACTTGAGGATCGTGAAAACGAAAGATATAGTAAGTTAGTTTGCGATAAACTAGGTGTAGAAGAAAATAACCTTGCTAATTGTGGCAATAGTAATGATAGGATTGTAAGGGAGACTATAGAATATTTGCAAACATCTAAAGTAGATGTAGTGGTTATGCAGTTTACTGTACACTCAAGAATTGAATGGTTTGATAAAGAAGGATGGATTCATAGGTTTACACCTCAACTTACGTCAACTCATGGAAAACTAAAACTAAAAGGTATTGCAGGTAGAGATGATTTAAGAGAAAGAATGTATTCTGCTGGTAAATGGTTCTATAGGTTTGTATATGGTGATATTTTTGGAGTAGAGAATATGTGGAAGAATATATTATTATTTGATGCGTATTGTAAAGCAAACGATATAAAATTTATTCCCTTATTAGCGGATCATTACGCAGAACCTATACGTAGACCAGAAAAGTTTTATAGAGTAGGTCATACTGGTTGGTGGAAACCCTTATGTGAAGGTATTCCTGTTGTACGTATACATGAGGGTATACTAAAGGAATCACCTTCTCCAATGTTCCTTCCTAAGAATCATCCTAGTCCATTAGGACATAAGGAAATTGCGAATAAAGTTATTGAGTTGATAGAACATATATAATCTGTTATAATATTGTTGGATTGCAACCCATTATAGTATGGCTAAAGGATTTAAGGTGGTAACTACTCCACCTGCTGCAGAACAAAAGAAAGAAGACTGGTGGTCTGCGGAAAAAGCGAAGGAATTGATCAAAGGGAAGAGCATTGTTTTTTGTCTTCCTGGTCGAGGAGTTTCTTACATATTTTTGAAGGCATTTGTACAACTTTGCTTTGATCTGGTTCAAAGTGGTGCAAGCATTCAAATCTCACAAGATTATAGTTCAATGGTAAACTTTGCACGTTGTAAGTGTTTAGGTGCTAATGTTCTAAGAGGACCAGATCAACTACCATGGGACGGGAAGCTCAAGTATGACTATCAACTTTGGATTGACAGCGATATCGTTTTCAACCTCGAAAACTTTTATCGTGTTGTATGCATGGACAAGGATCTTGCTGCTGGTTGGTACGCTACGGAAGACGGTCAAACAACATCCGTTGCTCACTGGCTTGAGGAAGATGATTTCAAAGAAAATGGTGGTGTAATGAATCATGAGATGGTTGACAGCATTCAAAAGCGTAGAAAACCATTTACTGTCGATTATACTGGATTTGGTTGGTTACTAATCAAGAAGGGTGTATTTGAACATAAGGAAATGACTTATCCTTGGTTCGCACCTCAGATGCAAGTGTTTGAATCAGGTGAAGTTCAGGATATGTGTGGTGAAGATGTATCATTCTGTCTTGACGCACTGAAGGCAGGATTTGAAATTTGGTGTGATCCACAATGCCGTGTAGGTCATGAGAAGACAAGAATTATATAGATACCTGTAAAGAATGATTACGGTATATGGAAAAGTATGATATATACGTTGAGGGAGTAAAGGAATTCTCTTCTATTGATGAAGAGGAGATGCTTGACATATCACAAGCACTTGCCGATGAGTTTTACCACTCTGGATACCCTCATCCCGACGAAATAGAAATTAGATACCTGGGAACCGACGACCAGGATTCCGACTGACTATCAGGCGACGGAGCATCCAAGAAAGACCTTCTCGACAGAGGAGGTCTTTTTTTGCCTCTAAATAGATAAATATACCGAGATTGCAGCGTCTATTAGTGCCAGTTCAACGTTTTTCAAAAGGTTTCCAAGACATTTCTTTGTCTTTCAAACGTCATCCAATAACAAATGATATTCTATCGTTGAAAAATGAGGATGCTATAAAACGTTCTGTACAAAATTTGGTTAGAATTAAACTTGGTGAAGTGTTTTTTGATGATGATTTAGGAACTAGGATTACTGGATCTTTATTTGAATTAGCAACATCTGACTACGTTGATCCTATAATATCAGAAATAGAAACTTCAATAACAAATAATGAACCTAGGGTTCGACTTACTAACGTTATTGTTGATTCTATGCCCGATGAAAATGCTTTAGATGTTACTGTTGCATATGATATTATTGGACTTGCTTCGCCATCACAAACTGTTAACTTCATATTAGAACCAACTAGGATATAATGGCACTACAACAATACACAAATCTAAATTTTGAGGATATAAAAATCTCAATAAAGGATTATCTGAGGGAGAACTCGAACTTCACAGATATGGATTTTGAGGGTTCTAATTTATCGGTTCTTATAAATTTACTGGCATATAATTCATATCAGACTGCATATAATACAAATATGGTTGTCAATGAGACATTCATTGACTCAGCTACCCTTAGAGAAAATGTTGTTTCGTTAGCAAGAAATATTGGATATGTTCCCAGATCAAGAAGAGCAGCAAAGGCAAAAGTAGATTATTTTATTACTGGACTACCAACTTCTACAGAAACAATATCATTTGAGGAAGGTATTGTTTCTAATGGAACTGTATCTGGATCAAATTATATCTTTTCATTGCCAGAAACAGTTACTGGAACTGTTTCAGATGGAGATGCAGAAGGTACTTTAGAAATTTATCAAGGTCAATATCTATCAGTTGGATTTACTGTAGGAGCAGTTGAACAAAGGTTTATCTTACCTAATGACGGTATAGATACGTCTACAATTATTGTAAAGGTAAGGGAAAATGCCTCAAGTAGCACATCTACAGAATATAAGTTAGTAGATAATATTTTAGGTATTACTTCAACTTCTAACGTATATCTTATTCAAGAAACCACTGATGAGAAGTATGAATTGCTATTTGGTGATAATGTATTTGGTAAAAAGTTAGAATCTGGTAATGTTATTAATGTTAGTTACATAAAAACAGAAGGTTCTGCAGGAAATGGAGTACAAGGTTTCAAATTTAGTGGAACTATTAGAAATTCAGATGGTGGATTGTTGGATGGTTATACTTCAATCCTTACACCACAAACTCCATCAGAAAATGGTGATAATATAGAACCTGTGGCTAGTGTTAGATATTATGCTCCTAGAATATATTCTTCACAACATAGAGCAGTTACTGCTAGTGATTATGAATCTATTCTTCCTTCAGTTTACCCCAATATTGAATCAGTAAGTGCTTACGGTGGTGAGGAATTAGATCCACCTCAATATGGTAGGGTTTACATTGCAGCAAAACCTAAAAATGGTTCTTTCTTATCTAACTTTACTAAGAAAGAAATTCTATCTTCTTTGAAAAGTTATTCTGTTGCTGGAATTGTACCAACTTTTGTAGACTTGAAATTCATTTATGTTGAAATTGATAGTTATATCTACTATAACCCAAACTTTGCAGGTGATCCAGATAATGTAAAAACTGATGTAATTAATTCTCTAACTCAATTTGCTTCTGGTACAGAATTGAATAAATTTGGTGGTAGATTCAAATATAGTAAAATTATTTCTCTTATAGACAATGTAGATGGTTCTATTACATCCAATATAACCAATGTCAAAATAAGAAGGAATCTATTAGCAAAAATAAATCAATATACGCAGTATGAATTATGTTTCTTGAACTCTTTCTATTGTAATGATGTAAATTACAATATAAAATCTACTGGGTTTACTATGAGAGGAGTTGCTGGTACATGTTACTTCACTGATGAAAAAATTGATTCTAAAAGTGGTAAATTATTCTCTTTCCAAATTCTTACAGATGATACTATAAAAGTTATCAACAATAACTTTGGAACAGTTGATTATGAGAAGGGAGAAATCATTATAGATACTGTGAATATAACCTCTACATCATTGACTAACAATATTATAGAGGTTCAAGCAATTCCAGATTCAAATGATGTTTTAGCAAGAAATGAACTTTATCTTCAGTTTGATGTAGATCAAAGTAATTTCTATATGAGAAAAGATTCAATATCTTCTGGTGAAAATACATCAGGAACTAGGTTCAATATTCAATCTAGTTACCAATCAGGCAGTAGTAAAGTAAGAGGTACTGCAGTCATTTCAACTTCAGCATCCACTACATCATCAACAACCACAAGTAGTTCATATTAATGATCACTACATCTTTTACGAAGGTCAAAATTAACGAGATTGTTCAGAGTCAAATACCTGAATATATTGATACTGAAAATCCGTTATTCTCAGACTTTATACGACAATTTTATATCTCACAGGAATATCAAGGTGGATCTATTGATATTGCTGATAATTTAACTGAGTATAAAGGATTAGATTTTCTCAATAAGACAAACCTAACTGGTTTTACATCAGTCTCTACGTACATAAGTGGATTTGAAGACACAATTTATGTTGACTCCACTGTTGGTTGGCCAGATAAATGGGGATTGTTGAAAATTGATGATGAGATTATTACATATACTGGTATAGGTACTACTTCATTTACAGGATGTGTACGTGGGTTTAGTGGTATTGAAGCAAATACAAAAACAAATCAACCAGAATATTTAACATTTACTAATAGTGGTATAGGAACTCATGCTGTAGATGCTAAAGTTCATAACCTAAGTAGTGTTTTCTTAAATACTTTCTTCAAAAATTTAAAGAAACAGTTTTTACCTGGTTTTTCAGAAAGAAAAATAAACGATAATGTTGACGAGTCTAATTTCATTAGACAAGCAAAAGATTTTTATAAGTCAAAAGGAACAGAAGAATCATTCAAGATATTATTCAAGGCGTTATATAATGAAGATGTTGAGATGATTCAACCTTCAAAATATATCCTAAAACCATCTGCTGCGGATTATATTGTAAATGATGTATTAGTTTGCGAATCTCTTCAAGGAGATCCTGAAAAAATTGAAGGTGAGACTTTAATTCAAAATACAACTCCAATACAAACTAGCGGTTCAATCTATAGTGTTGAACGTACTATTATTGATAGTAAAAAGTATTATAAGGTAGCGATAGACCAAACTAGTCTGGTCGGTAAGTTTAGACAGATCGGAAAAACTTTTATTACCAAAACTGCTGGTATTGGTGCGTCAGTATTGAGTGTTGACTCAACAGTTGGTTTTGGATCCACTGGCAGCCTTCTATTTGAAGATAGAACTTTATCTTATTCTAGTAAGAACTACACTCAATTCTTAGGTATACCATCTATTACTGCATCATGTGGTATTGGATCTACTGTTAGATCTGGGTTGGAAGTTTATTCATATGAGAATGGTGATCTTACTAAACCAGTAAGAATGAATGTTTTGGGTCTTATCAACAACTTTGTTGGTAATGCAAACTTACAGCAAAGAAATGCTATTATAAATGTAAAAACTTTAGGTGCTGAGAAAAAAGATCTTAGATGGACATCTTGGATACATAACACTGCTGCACATCATAATATATTAGGATGGGATCATTTAGGTGGTCAAAGTCATAGAGTAGATTTAGTCAACGCTCATACCTTGTATATTAATGATAGGGTTGATGTTATTGATGATAATAATGCTCTTCAAGAAGGTGTAGTTAGTAGTACTCCTACTGATAGACAGATTATTCTAAGCACTGGACAACTAAATCCAGATAGAACGTATTATATTAGAAGACAATTAAAAACAACTGATGAGGGATATACTTCAGACGTACAAAATACATACAGTGATGTTGATGATTGTGTTTATGTAGCTTCTAATAGTTTACCTCATTGGTCTATTGATCCACAAACTAGAAAAAGAACATTTATTGCTAGTTTGAATGAGGAAGGATCAACTATAGAAGTTCTTGACCATAATTTTCACGATGGTGAATTGATTGTTTATTCAACTACTGGAATAGGAACATTAACTAATCTTGATGAAGGTCAACCATATTATGTCAAAAAGATTGATGCAAATAAAGTCGCATTAGCATACTCTTTAGAGAATGTTCGTAATGGACGTTATATTACTGCATTTACTTCAACCGATATTGCAGATGCAACAACGCATTTCTTGACTCCAGAGGTAGCTTCAAATAGTGCTTTAGGATCACAGAAGATACTTAGAAAATTTGATAATCCTACATTTGATGACAGTAAGATAACAACTGTTCAGGGTGGAGTTGGATTATTTGCAAATGGTGTAGAAGTATATTCTTATAAAGCAACTGATAAAGTTTTTTATGGTCCTATAGAATCTGTTGATATTCTAAACTCTGGGGAAGACTATGATCTTATCAATTCTCCTAGATTATCCGTTACACAAACTGGACATACTGGAGTTGGGTGTTCTGCTATTGCTCATGTAGAAGGATCTATAAAAGAGATATATTTGAATAGTACTGGATTAGATTACTTAGAAACACCTAATGTTTCTATTGTTGGTGGTAATGATACAACATCTAGTGCTTTTGCACAGATGAAAATTGTTCATCAAGAAACTAGTTTTGATAGTACCACTCAAGGAAGTATTGTCAATACAGTAACGGATAGATTTGTATTTCCAGAACCTCATGGATTCAAGCATGGTGAGGAAATAATATATGACACTTCAGATACAAGTGCTATTGGTATTGGAACAACGCCAGGTAATTTAGTAAAAAATTCTCCGTATTACGTAGTTAAATTGAATGACTGGGAGATGCATATCTCTGATACTCAGGCAAATGCACTTGCTGGTATTGGAACTATAAATCTTACCAGTAATGGTGGTGGTATTCATAAGTTTACTAGTAAAGATAGAAGACAAAAAGTTGATAAGATTATCGTAACCAATGATGGTCTTTTTAAGAATAGAACAAATACCACATCAATAGCAGGTATCAATACATTTACTGATACTGTAAATATCAACGGTCATGGTTTCTTATCTGGAGATTTAATAAAGTATTCTGCAGATGATGTAATTGGTGGTCTAACAAGTGGTACTGAATATTATGCAATAAGGATTGATGATAACAGATTTAGAGTAACTGCAGATAAGAAATTAGAAAGTTTTATTGGATTTACAACTACTGGTACTGGTGTACATACATTCCAAGATCCACCAATATCTGTGGTTATAAGTGGTAGACAAGGAATTTCTACTGATAATGCTACAGCAACTCCAGTTATTAGAGGACATTTAACTGGTATTCATATTGAAAATGCTGGTACTGATTTTGGTTCTACTGTTGTAAATGATCAGTTCAAACCAAATGTTAAAATTGTAGAAGGTGAAAAGGCATATCTAAAACCAATGATTAGTAATGGTAAGATAGACCAAATAATTATTCAATCTGGTGGTGAACAGTTCTTTAGTGTTCCTGATGTTGTTATTACTGGTACTGGTGTAGCTGCTAAAGCACAAGCGTTTATAGAAAATGGAACTGTTACTAAAATTGATGTTATCAATTCTGGTATCGGTTATACAGTTACTGATTGTGCAATAAGTCTAAAAACTCCTGGTACTAATGCAATTTTATCTGGAAATATAAAAGAGTGGACAGTCAATCAGGTTGATAAGTTAGCAAAATATGGTGATGTAAAAGATGATGATGGATTCTTAGAAGTTGCAACGGATGCTGATTTAGGAAATCCATATGTAAACTATTACATTCCAAGAAAACTAAGAGATTTCTTAGGTGATGATGGTGTAGAACATTCTCCTATTGTTGGGTGGGCATATGATGGTCATCCGATATATGGTCCAGTTGGTATTGTTGGTGGTCAAGTAAGATATCTTGAGTCTAGTTACTCTAAGATTTCAGATGTTGCTAGATTAGATGGTCCTCCTTTATCTAAGTATCCATCTGGTTTCTTTGTAGAAGACTTCAAGTATATTGAAGGTTATGGTGATTTAGATGAACATAATGGTAGATTTGCAGTTACTCCAGATTATCCTAATGGAACATATGCATACTATACTACTGTTGCAGAGCAGACTACACAAAACCCATTAGATCCGTTTGATGGTGTAAGAAAACCTGTTTTCCCGTATGTAATAGGAGATACTTATCATTCTAAACCAAATCAATTTAATTTAGATTATAAATCAAATCAAGATATTGCTCCTGATGATTACACTAGAAATACTGAATTTTACAATATAAGTGAATATACTTTTGTAACTAATGGCAGTAGAAATACAAATATAAACTCTAAAATTACTAATACTAAATCTGGATCTTTAGAGAATATAAATGTTGTATCTGAAGGTTCAGAATATAATGTTAATGATAAGTTAGTATTTGATAATACTAATACCAATGGATTTGGTGCTATTGGAAAATTGATAGAAGTTACTGGACCTGGACTTTCTTCAATCACAACTAGAATTAGAGAATTTGAGAATGTAAAACTAACTTCTTCTAGCAATACAGTTGTAGGTGTTACAACCTTACCTCATCAAATTCCAGATGGATCTATTGTTGAAGTTTATAATATAAACAATACAGATTATTCTCCTTTTGCATCTAAACCAAAAATAAGAGTAGCTACTGTTAATTCTGGTCTTGGCACAGATATGCTTTCTGTTGGGTTGACAACTTCTGTTACTTTGGTTGATAATATAACAGATATTAGAGAGAAAAGAGTATTTGCAATTAATGATTTTGTTGCGATTGATAGTGAGCAACTAAAAGTAGTTCAATTAGATGCAGTAAATAACAAAATTACATTACTGAGAGCACAGAATGGCACTACTGCTGCTGCACATACTGCTACTACAGCAGTTGAAAGGTTAGAAAGAAAGTTTACATATAGAGTAGATAGTCTTCAAAAATTACCTGCTCCAGAGGAAATTGAACTTTATTTTGATGCTACTACCATAGTAGGTAGTGGTACTACTTTCGGTGTGGGTATTGGTACAACAGTTTCTACTCCTACAGGTGATAAATTTATTCCAACTAGGTCAATATACATTCCTGATCATGGATTTAGAAATGGAGAGCAACTAACTTATAGTCCTGGTGCTGGTACATCTTTAACATATCAAACTGATGCTATGAAGAGAGTGAATACTGGATTCACTGCACCATTACCAGAAAATGTATTTGTTCAAATTATTGATAATAATCTTGTAGGACTAGTGACTACAAGAACTGGTATATCATCAGATTTACAACGTGTGATGTATACTGGAAATATTGGTATAGGTAATACTCACAGTTTTACTACTAATAGATCTAATATTACTGGTAACGTAAGGGTAGTAGATGTTGTTGGTACTACTGTTGGTGTTCATAGTATGAGAAAGAATGATGCTATTGACGTTACTCTCGTATCTGCTGCTACCAGTGCTTTATATGCAACTTATGATACTGGAACTAGATTTATAAATCTATCTGATGTCAGTGTTGGTGCAGCTAAGTCAGTAAACCCACCAATCAATGTAGTAGAGGGTGATAAACTTAGGTTTGATACATCAGATCCATCTTTATTAGACACTAAGATATGTTTCTATAAAGATCAGTCATTTACAAAGGAATTTGTTGGTTCTGGGGTATCCGCAATAGAAGTACAAACTACTTCTATACCAGGTAATATGAACTCTAAGACAGAAGTTCATTTTACACCAGAAACTCCTTCTGTTTTATATTACACATTCAAATCTATTGGTAATACTAAGGAAATTGAAACGAATAAAGATATTGCTGATTATTCTAAGATAGTTGTAAATCCCAGTAAGTTTTCAGGTAGATTTGGTATTACTACAACTACAGATAACACATTTGAGTATAATCTAAAATTTATTCCAGAAAGAGTGGGGTATACTACTGATGCTTATATTACTTACAATACAACTTCTACAACACAACGTGGTGGTATAGGAAAGGCTTTATTGACATCTGGTGGTGTTTCTTATAAAGATATACCTGAAGTATCAGTTGCATCTACTACTGGTTCTGCTGGTTCTGTCAAAGCTACTGGAGCAACTATTGGACTCATTGATAGTATTGATATTGTAGATTATGGTTTTGATTATCCATCAGACCCAACATTAAGTCCTTCTGCAATAGTACCAAGTATTATTACATTGAAAGATAACTTCAGTGTTGATAGTGTTGGGGTTACCTCTGTTGGTACAAAATATTTGTCACCACCAAACTTTGTAGTTTACAATAGAAAAACAGATAAAGTAATTTCTGATGTTGAGTTTTTAGCAGAACTAGATGGTGCTGGTGTCAAAAAGGTTACTGTTGTTAATGGTGGTGGTAACTTGAGTAGTTCTGATAATGAATTGATTGCTGTAGATAATACAAATGGTGTTGGTATTATTACTGCTACTTACTCTAGTCCTAATGTAACTCTAAGATTACAGACTCCTCCAGGTGGATTTACCACAACATTCCCAATGCCATTCAATATTGGTGATAATGTTTTTGTTGAGAATGTGGGTGTTAGTTCTGGTAAGGGATATAATTCTGCAGATTATAAGTATAAAACATTTACTATTAGTGGAATCAATACTAACTTTGGTATAGTTGATCAGGCAACAATATCTTATGAGGTAGATGAAGCAGCAGGATATGATGACTTTAAAAAATTTGGTACAGTATCAAATATCAAGGATATTGCTACGTTCAAACTCAATTTGAAACAAGGTATATTCAATAACAATGAAACTATTGTTGGTAGTGGTATAAAAGCAAAGTTGATTGCAGGTGAAGGAAAATCAAGAAATGTGTTGCGTGTTGATAGTTTAGTTGGATTCCATACTGGTGATAAAGTAATTGGTGAACTATCTCGTTCTTCTGGTACTATTGAATCTATGCAGTCCTTTACTGGAAACTTTGAGATTGATAGTACAATATCTAGAAGATTTGGTTGGGAAGATGATAGTGGTAAACTATCAGACTTCTATCAAAGAATACAGGATAATGATTATTATCAATATTTTGCATATTCATTGAAATCTAAAGTTGGTGTTTCTTCTTGGAGTGAACCAGTTGATTCACTGGCACATATTGGAGGATTCAAAAAACATTCTGACTTGTTGATTCCTTCTGTTGCTTTAGGAATAGGAACACAGTATTATACAGATCCAGTTACTAGTGTTGAGAGGTATATCAAACCTTTGACACCAACAGGTTTGAGCACTGCCACTGGTGGTGTTGTTATGATTGATACTAATATAGATTTGGAAAGAAGAGATAACTGGGATCTTATTTCAGAAAATACTAATCCTACTGGAAGCGTTAGTAAAGAAGTTCATTTCAACTCTAAACGATTTGGAGATGCAATTCAATGTAGAGGTAATAGAGTTTTAGATATTGATGATATTTCTGACCAATTCTATAGTGATCCAGATATTTTCAGATCTATAGAACTCGATGCTCTCAATATGTCTGAGGTATCAGCAGTCAAATATTATGCACAGGTGGTATTAGATACATCTTTAGGTATAACATATAATGCTACTCAATATACTGAGTTTGTTGTAGGACATGATCAGAATGAAGCATTCTTGAATACTTATTCAGAATTATCAGATTCATTTGATTTGGGTGAATTTACTGCTACGGCATTTGGTGGAATCCTTAGTGTTTCTTTTGCTCCACATAACACCACATATGAATATGATATTACTTTCTATAAAGAAGTACTTCCAGATGCTGTTGGTGTAGGATCTACTGCTGCTGGACTAATACAGAAAGTTGGTATGACATCAGCGATTGCTGCATCAGGTTCTCCATCAGTACAAGTACTCTATGAAATAGACAGTACTAAGTTTAGGTCTGGTAGTGTTGTTGTTGCTGCGGAAGGACCAAATGAAAAAGAAATCGATGAGTTTTCGTTCCTAGCATCAGGAACAATTGCATGTGATTATAACAATTTTGGTCAGATGGATTCTGGAACTGATCTAGGAACATTTGCAGTAAATCATGCTAGTGGAGTTATTAGGTTAGAATATACTCCTGTTGCAGGTATAGGAGTTACAGTTTCCACACTAACCTCTTTAGTTGGTGTTGATACTCATGTAGCATACAGTGGATTTACTACTGCAAGATATAGAATTGGTGACACTGAATTGAATTCTAGAAGAACTGATATTGCTGCTGCTGCATCTCCTACTGCAGTTGTAATATCTGAGAAAGAATCAACTACATTTACTACAACTAAGTATGCGATTGAAATTGAAAATACTACAGATAATGCATATTCATATTATCAAGTTGCAGCAAATAGTTATGAGGGTAGTATAAACTACAGTAAGTTCAATAACTTATCAACTGCCACAGGTATTTCAACTATTGGTGCAGAGAATAATATTCCTAATGCACAAAGAGATGTCCGTGCAACCGAGGTTGTTGCTTCTGGAAATAATACTCAAGTGAAATTTACACCAGCACCTAACAAAGCATACATTGCTAGAGTTGCTGAATTAAGAATAGACAAACCAGATGCACTAGCAAGTGACACTGAGTTTGGCTTCTAAATATCTCAAAAGACTTATAAATGTTTAAGTTAGCATCTGTAAATAAGCAATTCAATAAGGCAACAGAAACCTTTAAGCAGTCATTCAATTTGACTCATAGAAGTGAGCCTATATTTGCGAAAACATTTGATGCTTCTTCTTCAACAGTTGTAGATGTAGATAATGATCAGTTTGTAATGCCTAATCATTACTTTAGAACTGGTGAACCAATTATCTATGATGCAACTTTAGGAAATGCAGTTGGTATACAGCATGGTGTGAATGGTGTTGGTGCTGCAACTACATTACCATTAGAATTATATGCAATTGAAGTCACTGAGGATAAATTTAAAGTTGCAATTAGTGCTTCTAATGCTGCTAATAATTTACCTATTGGATTGACCACGGTAGGTATTGGTACTACTCATAGATTTCTTTCAGAAAAACAAAATACTAAGTGTTTGATAACAATAGACAATATTATTCAGTCACCACTTTACCATACTGTTGGTACTGCTACTACTTGTGAAAATAATGTAATTGGTAGAGAAATAAGATTTTATGATCCTGGTAATTTCAGTAGATATGATCTAATAAAAATTAATGATGAGATAATGCGTATCCAAATTATTGGATACAATGGCAATCCTAAAAATGTTTTAGTTGATCGTGCATGGATGGGTACTACACAGTTTGCCCATGAGATTGGAGATTCAATTCAGTTATTACGTGGTGATTATAATATCGTACAGGATAAAATTCATTTTTCGGATGTTCCGTTTGGTGGTAGAAGAGATGAAGTAGGAGTATCATCTCTTACTGTTGATACTTCAAACAATTCATTTACTTTACTTACAGACTTATTAGAATCTGGAACTAAAGTAAAACTAAGAACTCTTGATCCACCAGTACCACTAAAAGAAAATCAAGAATATTTTATTATTAAAAACAACAATAATACTTTTTCTTTTGCAGATGATAGAGGAAAAGCTTTATCTGGTACTGCTATTGATCTATCAACTGCTGGTATTGGAACTCATAGATTAGTTATTTCTGATTCCACTGATGGAAGTTCATTCCAAGGTAGAGTTTTCACTAGGTCTGATTATCATGATAATATTGTTTTAGATGATATTTCTTTAGGTTTTACTGGAATAGGTAAGACGTTTACAGTAAAGAGTGCTGGTGTCAATACCACTGGAATAGCTACTGATTTCGGTCCTGTACTAATAAACAATATTTTCCAAAGACCAGGTATAGATTATAATTTAGAAGGTGATGCTGCAACTGGTATTACCACAATAACATTTACTGGTAATGAAAATGCAGATCAACCTGAAGCATATAGTACTGCTGATGTAAATTCAAATAATTTACCTAGAAGAGGTATCATCACACGTATTGATGAATGGGAAAAAGGTTATGGGTATCAACCAAGAGTTGTTGGTGTTGGTACTGCTGTAATTAACTCATCAGGAGTTATATCAAGTATTGGTATGGGTTTTACTGGTAGTGGATATAGAAATAACAATGAAACTATCTACAAATTCAAAGTATTAGGTGGTGGTGCAACTACAGGTGCTGCTGGTACATTTGTAACTGAAGTCGGACATATAAAGACTGTTGATATAACTGATAGTGGTTCTGGTTATTATTATAAGTCAGTATCAAATGCAATTCATGATATAAACTCAGGTATCATGACTGTAACAACAACTGCTAATCACAACTTAGCAGTTGGGGATAGAGTTGTATTGAGTGGTATCAATATGAGTGATGGTAGTTCAACATATTCATTCCCATTCCCAGATGAAGTTGGTTATCAAGGAGCAAGAGTTGTTGAGATTGTACCAAGTGTAAGAAAGTTCTCTGTAAATGTAGGTGTGCATACAGTTGCAACAACATATGGTAGTGGTGGTGTTATCAACAAACCAACTGACGTTCAATTTGATTCTCCTATTGGATATGATGATGTTGCATTAGTAAGTTCTTTGACGGGTATAGGAGCATCAGTTGCTTTAGATGCAAACCAACTCACTCAAATGAAGGGATTCAAGCTGACTAATGTTGGTTATGGTTATAGTGAGAGTGAAAATCTAACTATCAGTGGTATCAATACCGATCCAACTCTCATTGAAAAAGGATTCATAGATGTTGCTAGTGGTGATGAATATAAAATTGAATTTGCAGAATACAATGCAAATGTTGGTATATTAACTGTTGCTATTGGTATTCATACTTTGACAGTTGGTATGGGTGTGAGTCTAAAAGATGAGTCTATTGGATTTACTTGCTCACAAGATAGTTATTCTACACTTCATAAGTATCCAAGATCAACAGATCCTGTTTCTGGTATAAGCACTGCTATTGTTGGAGTAGGTAGTACAACAGTATCTTTCCAAGTTGGTCTGTCTCCTGTAAACCGTAGATATGATCATAAGTTTGCTGGTGCAGCATTCTTACAATGCTCATTCAAAGTTAAGTATACTATGGATGATGAATTTTCTGGTTGGGTATTTGGTAAACTACAAATTTTAGATGATTTTTCAGATGACTTTGACGGTAATAGAACAGTATTTACTATAACTGAAGATGGAGATCCTATAAGTTTTGAAAAGGATATTGGTGTTCCTGTTATTATACAAAATAGTTTATTGATATTCCTTGATGATGTTCTTCAAGAACCAGGTAAAGCATATACTTATAGTGGTGGTACTCAAATAGCATTTACAGAAGCACCTCAAGAGGGTACTAAACTTCAAATATTATTCTATAGAGGCACTGATGCTGATGTAGGAACTTTGACTGCTGTTCCTAGTCTAAAAACTGGCGATACAGTTGAGGTTGATAGTAGACCAGAAGCAGGTCAGGATGATCGTATTGTTAGAGATATTGTTTCTAGAGATACCATCCAGTCTACTTTATATAAAGGACCAGGAATTAGTTCTTCTAAGACACCTTTGAGACCAATTTCTTGGGCTAAGCAAAGGGATGACAGATTTGTTGATGGTGTTAAAGTTAGCAAAGCAAGAGATTTATATGCTGGTCAGGTTTATCCTGCTGCACGTATAATTCAAGATATTGCTAAGAGTGCTACTGGTTTTTATACAGATGCAGGTATCATTGGATTCCGAAGAACTGAAGAACCAGATGAGACCGATCTAACATTAAAAATTATTGATACTGACAAAGACAATACAGGATTTGGAAGTACAGGATTTAGTTATCCTAAGACAGTTATTACTGGTGCAACTTGTACTGGTGATGATGGTATTCTTACTGGAATAGGTGTTCAATCTGGTTATATAACCTTTGAATTCCATATACCATTGAACTCTCCACATAGAGTAACTGAATATGGTGGCAAGACAACTAGTGAGATTGCTGCTAATGATTACTTTATAATTTCAAATTCCAATGTTGGGACTGGAGTAGCAGCACGTAATGCTGCTAATACTGCTGCTGTTGGTGTTGGTACTGAGTTTTGTGATGGTGTTTACCAAGTACATTCTGTTGCTGGTATTGGTCAAACTGTCCGTGTCAAGACCCGTTACACGGGTTCCCATGGAATTACAGTTGGACTCAATTCTGGTCAAGGTAATAACTATGGTAACTTTAGTTGGACTAAATGGACATGCTCTGCTATTGGTGCAGCGTATACATGCAATACCTCAAACGGATTAACTGGGTTGTCAACTGCACCTCAAATTCAGAGGTCTACTAAATTATCTTTAGATTACACATAAATAAACAAAAAGTTTCAAAATAATGCCAGCCGTCATCACGGATCAGATTAGAGTACTGAATGCGTCAAATTTCGTAAGTGGAATTTCGACAACTGATAACAGTTATTATGTCTTCATAGGACTTCCTAATGCAACAGAAGTTGCAACGGATTGGAATACAAATACTCCATCCCCATTGGATAATTTTGATCAGCATGATGACATTTATGATACTCTTATATCTGCCAAAAAAATCACATCTAATGATGTTCTAAGAGTTGTAAATAAAACCTCTTGGGCTAGTGGTACGATATATGAAATGTATCGTCACGATTATAGTATTAATAATTTGAGTCCACAAACAAGTTCGACAAGTTTGTATAGTTCAAATTATTATATTATGAACTCTGATTATAGAGTTTACACTTGCATATACAATGGTGCTGCTCCGTCAAATAGTGGAAAGGGAATTGTTTCTCTACAAGAACCTACTCATACTGACTTACAACCTAGACTTGAAAGTGATGGTTATATTTGGAAGTATCTCTATACCATTAAACCTTCAGAAATTTTAAAATTCGACAGTGCCAACTTCATGCCTGTACCAACAAATTGGTCTGGTAATACTGATGTTGTTGATGTAAGAAATGCTGCTGTTGATGGTAAGATTGAAGTTATTACTATTGAAGATGTAACTAGTGCTGCATATCAATTCAATGGTACAAAGAATAATGTTCCTATTAGAGGAGATGGTGATGGTGGACTAGCATCTGTTACTTTCTTGAATGGTAAACCATCTGCTGTTCAGGTAACTAATGGTGGATCTGGATATTCTTTTGCAACTCTAGATTTAGATGCTGTTGTTACTGGTGCTGGTGCTTCTTTCTCAGTAATCATTCCACCTCCAGGTGGACATGGTGGTGATGTTTATAGAGAACTTGGATCAAATAAGGTTCTTGTTTACTCTAGAATTGAAAATGCTGACGTAACAAACCCAGATTTCCCAACAGGAAACCAGTTTGCACGTATAGGTATTCTAAAAAACCCTTTAGAGAATGGTAGTACTAATTTACTAACAGCGTCTTCTGTTGTAAATGTCCCTGCTATAAAGGTAGATGGTGCTGCTGCTTCATCTTTGATTCCATCAATTGATGGAGAGATAACTCAAACAGTTGGTGTTGGATCAACTGCTGTTGGTAAAATTATATCATATGATAGCACAACACAAGTTTTGAGATACTGGCAAGATAGAAGTCTTGCTAAAGATAACTCTGCTGGTAGTAAACCTACCTATGGTTACAGTCTAAATAAGTTCAATAACACACCTGGATCTGGTGGTAGTACGAATCTCATTGTAACGACTACTTCTGGTACAGAAACATTAACTATTGACACGGGATTTGTTGGAGTATCAACTATAGTAAATTCCAAAACATATTATTTTGGACAATCTTTCACAAACGGTCTTGCTGAACCAGAAATTCAAAAACATTCTGGAGACATTATATACATTGACAACAGACCCGAAGTTATGAGAGCTTCAAACCAAAGAGAAGACATTAAAATCGTATTAGAGTTCTGACCCAATGCCACAAAATACCAATCTAAATGCGAGTCCATACTTTGATGATTTTGACGCATCGAAGAACTTTAATAGAGTCTTATTCAAACCTGGAACTCCAGTACAGGCAAGAGAACTAACAACTTTACAATCGATTTTACAGAATCAGGTTGAAAAGTTTGGTCGTCATATGTTCAAAGAAGGATCCGTGGTTATTCCTGGATCTGTTCATTATGATAATGAGTACACATGTGTCAAAGTTGAGTCTACATTTTTTGGTATACCTGTAGAATTATATTTTCGAGCTTTAGAGAATCTGAGGATAAAAGGAAAGACTTCTGGTGTTATTGCTACAGTAAAGAAACTTCTTCCTGCAGCACAATCGATTACAAATAATACTACATTATACATTAAGTATGAAAGAAGTGGTGATGATGGTAAGACTCAAAAATTCTTAGATGGTGAGACTCTTATATCATTGTCCACTTTTGTTTATGGTTCTACCACCATTACAGCAGGTTCTGATTTTGCTAACTGTGTTCCTAGTGGTGCAACTGCTATTGGATCAGCATTTACAGTAACTAAGGGTGTTTTCTTTGCTCGTGGTGCGTTTGTTGATGTTCAACAAGAAACAATTATATTAGATCAGTATGATAATAAACCATCATATAGAGTAGGATTTCTTGTAAAGGAAGAGATTATTACTGCTGTTGATGATGACAGTTTATATGATAATGCTGCTGGTTTCTCTAACTATACTGCTCCTGGTGCAGATAGATTGAAAATTGATTTAGTACTTACTAAAAAACAACCTGAAGATTTTAATGATGAGAATTTCATTGAGTTGTTTAGAGCTAAAGTAGGTAAGAAAGAACAGATTGTAGATAAAACATTATACAATGAATTAGCAAAAGAACTTGCTAGAAGAACATATGATGAAAGTGGAGATTACTATGTCAATAGGTTTAGTCTAACTCCTACAGAATGCCTAAATGATAGGTATAGTATTTTTGGAACATATTTTCCAGAAGAGAAAACATATAAAGGTAATATACCAACAAAAGATTTAATGAATCTTAGGATTGGTCCTGGTAAAGCATATGTAAAAGGATTTGAATGTGAAGTAGTTGGATCTAGAATTCTTGATATAGAAAAACCAAGAACAACACAACTTGTTCAGAGTAATGCTATACCTTTCCAAGCAGGAAATAGTCTAAGAGTAAACAATACTCTAAATGGTGCTCAAGTAAAATTAGCTGCTGCTAATTCCGATTATGTTGATTTACGTGATGCACGACTAGGTTCAACTAAATCTACTGCTGCTGGTAATAGCATTGGTAAAGCAAGAATATATGATTATAAACTTCAGAATGCTGGATACACTGGAGACACTAGTGTATTTGAAGCGTTCTTATTTGATATACAGACGGATGGAAAGATAGGTATCAACCAAGGACTTACAATCTCCACTCCTGCTTACATTCAAGGTATGCAGTCTGGGGCAAGTGCTTTCTTGAAGACTGGTGGATCTAGTCTTTTCGAGTTGGAACTACATCAAACTACAGGTACTTTCATAATGAATGAAACCATTGCAATTAATGGTATTCATGAATCATGGAAAGGTATGGGTTGTAGGATTGTAACCAGTATTACTGAATATGATCTTTCAGATGTCAAGTCAATTAGATCTACTGCTGCGAGTAGAACATTTGCTGCTGATGTAGTTCTAGAACCAAAGCATAGTTTTGGTGCTAGTGCAGTCAATATATCTGTTGGTTCAGGTTCACCTGGAATTTCTACTGTAACATCTGCTATTGGTGGATTTTATTCAAGATTCAAGGTAGGTGACATAATTAGATATCAATTATCTGGTATCGCTGATCCAGTTTATAACGTAGTATCTGTAGTTGGCACTTCTAGTCTAACATTATCTGCTGCACCTGATGATGTCAGTGGTGTATGTGATAAGGATCTTCCAACATCTTCTGTTACAGTAAGTGGTGTTGATATAGTTGCAACAAACCTAAGAGGATCTTCTAGTGGATTCCTTTACGCACAACTACCACATAGTAATGTAGAGTCTATAGACCTTACAGATTCTGTTATAAAAGTTAGGAAGGAAGATACTGGTCAAGCTACAGATGGTAGTGGTCAGATGGATTTACCATCTTTGACAGGAACGGATTATATTTACGATGCATTTGATGAAGAAAGGTATAGTGTTTTCTATAGTGATGGAACAATTGAATCACTAACAAGTGATCAGTTCTCACTTACTAGTGGTGGTAAAGGTGTTACCTTATCAGGTCTTACTGCATCTCAAAGCAATGTTGTAGTACATTCAACTCAACAGAAGGATAAAGTAAAGTCTAAGCAAAAGACAGTTGTTAGATCTCAGTCAGTTACTGTTGTTGGATCCGATAGAGAATGGTCTGGTATTACAACTTCAATTGAAGATGGTCTAGATCCAAGTGATGTTTGGGGTAAGAGAGTTCAGGATATGACTATATCACTGGATTATGCAGATATTGTTGAAGTTCATGCTGTATATGAAGCAGCAGGTAATGGAGCACCAACTGTTCCAGCACTAACATTAGCATCATTTACTGGTCCTAGTGGAAACAACGCAGATCTTATTCTAGGTGAAGTTGGTATTGGTAAGAGTTCAGGTGCATCTGCAATAGTTCTCGCAAGAAACGGTACAACTAAAGTTGATGTTTGTTTCAAAAATACCAATAGATTCAAAGAAACTGAGACAGTAGTATTCCAAGAATCTGGTGTTGAGGCTTCTCTAACTCAAATCACATCTGGTGATAAAAACATTAGAAACAATTTTATAGTTGATTCTGGACAAAGAGCAGAGTACTATGACTTTGGTCGTATTGTTAGGAAACAAGGATTCCCTGCACCACAAGGACAGCTCAAGATATACTTTGATTACTACACTATAAATTCAGAAGATTCTGGTGATGTAATAACAGCAAATAGTTACACTAAAGATCGTTATGATAGAGTTGCTAGTTATGATAATGTAAGAAATACTGATGTTATTGACCTAAGACCAAGAGTAGCTCCATTTGTTGATTCTGGAACTAGATCACCATTTGAATTTGATTCAAGAGACTTTAGTGGTGGTGGACAAGCAGTACCTAATGTTCTTGTATCTGATGAGAACATAGTATTTGATTATAATTTCTATCTTGCTAGAACTGATAGATTATACTTGAATCCAAATGGTACATTTACTGTAAAGAAAGGTACTCCTGCTATCCATCCAGTACAACCAGAGGCTATCCCTGATTCATTTGAATTAGCACTAATAGAATATAGACCATATATTTACGATGTTAGAAGAGATGTAAAACTTACTTTCAGATCTAACAAACGTTATACTATGAAAGATATTGGTGATCTTGAAACTCGTATTGAAAATATTGAGGAGATCACTGCATTATCTTTATTGGAGAATGCTACACAAAGTTTAGTTATTACTGATCCAGATACAGGACTTGATAGATTTAAAAATGGATTTATTGTAGATCCTTTCAACAACTATGATGTTGCTGATCATGCTTTACCTTCTCTAAGATATGAAGTTCAAGATGGAGAATTGGTTTCAGTAAAACATTTTGATTCTATTGATCTTTTGATTGGATCAAACGATCTTATAGGATTGACTCAAGATCCAGATCCTACGATTGATGCAAGATATGTTCAGGATTTAGGTTCAACTAATATTAGAAGAACTGGTAATTTATTGACATTGAATTATGATCTTATTGGTTATCAAGATCAAATTCTTGCAAGTAGAGTTGAGAATGTCAACCCATACATGTACCGTAGTTGGCAGGGTAATCTAACTCTAAACCCATCTAGTGACATATATGTTGATAGAGTATCAGTTGTAGAGGATGGTGGTCTTGGTTATGTAAATGACGTTATTTTTGATACAGATTTGCTTCCAAATATGAGGGAGCAAAATATTGAATTTGTTGGAACAAGATTAAAACCAATTACAGAACACCATGTCACATTCCAAGGAATTGACATGATTGATAATAGAAATTATGTTATACCAAAACTTTTGGAAGTAACTCCTATTCAAGGTTCTTTCCAAGTAGGTGAGACTGTACGTGGATCAGTTGTTACCACACAGACAACCAGTCAAGCAACAGAACTTAGGTGTAGGTTAGCACAACCAAATCATAAAGGTGGTCCTTATAATGCACCTACAGTGTTTGTAAACACAAACCCATACGAACCTACAGTTGGGTTCTCTTCATCATACTCAGAAACATCAACAGTTCTGAATATTGATACCTCATCTCTAAATCAAAAATCAGACGGTTCCTTCTTTGGTAAAGCTGATATTGGAATGAGATTGGTTGGAGAAACTAGTGGTGCTGAAGCAGAAATCAATAATCTTAGAATAGTTAGTGATGACTTAGGAGCAGCACTTGGTTGTTTGTATATTCCAGGTGAAGAGTTTGAAAACGGAGAAAGCACAGCAATACTTACTAGTTTACGTCCACAAGAAGCTTTACCAGGTATAAACTTTAGTCGTGCTGGTGCTCAATTCTTCTCAGAAGGTGGACAAATAACAGAAACAACACTGACTAGAACTGAACCTGCACCACCTCCACCAGAAATAATATATGAGGAAGTTATTCGTGAGGTTGAGGTAGAAGTTATAAATGATGTTCACCACCATCATACCAACACTGTATATGAAACTGTTGTAGAAACAGTTGTTCAAGAAGTCACCGTTGTTGATGTACAAACCAACACTGTATATGTTGAAGTACCCGTACCTGTACCCGTTATTCAATATGTTGATAGGGTTGAATATGTTGAGGTTGTAAGAGAAGTTGAAGTTATAAGAGAAGTTATTGTTGAAGTTGAGGTTGATCCTTTAGCACAAAGTTTCTTTGTTGAAGAAGAACCTGGTGTATTCATAGGTGCTGTTGATTTATTCTTCATGTCTAGATCAGAGACAATTCCTCTCTCAGTAAGAATTGTAACTATGGAGAATGGTTACCCAACAAGAAATGTTATTGGGGGTGCTATTGCCACAGTCGATCCTCAAAATGTAAATGTTGCAAATGATGCTTCTATAGCAACAAGGGTTTACTTCCCTAATCCAGTATACCTACCTGGCAGATCAACAGGAGCAGAGTATGCAATAGTTGTTGCTTCAGATACTGATGAGTACAATCAATGGATTGCACAAGTTGGTGAAACTGATATTACGACATTGAATGAATCAGAATTGGGTAAAGTTATTATTACTAAACAACCTAATCTTGGTTCATTGTATAAGGCACAAAACGCTTCTACTTGGACACCATCTCAGATGGAAGATATGAAGTATACCTTATACAGATGTAACTTTACAACTGAATCTGGAACACTCAAGATGTTTAGTCCAAGACTAACTGAATGGGGTCGTAGAAATCAATTACCAGATAATCCAATTGAAACTTTTGCTAAGACTTCATTGGTTGGTATTGGATCTGCTATTGAAAAAATGTCTACCAATCTAACGATTGGTCAACAGGTATTACAGAACAATACAACTGCTTCTGGATACGTTGCTGAGAGATTATCTCATATTGGACAAAGTGATACTGCTATAAGATTAACCAATGGTGGTACTGGATATGAAGATGGTACTTATACAGGTGTTTCCTTTATAAGACGCACAGGTAGAGGATCAGGCGGTACTGGTATTGCAACAGTATCTGGTGGTGTAGTTACAGCAATGACTATTGAACCTGGTGGAGAAGGAGTTGCATATGCACAAGGTGATACTTTTACAGTTGCTATCGGAACTAAAGGTCTTGGTTCAGGTTTCTTAGGAAGTGTTGGTCTTACTACGGGAATCAATGCATTCTTACTGACAGGTGTTGGTGGTGCAGATTTCAATACCTCCGATACTATACAAGTGTATGATTCTGCTCTTGGATATGGAGTAACTGTCACAGGTATTGTTCCATCTACAGTTACTGTCAATACTGATCAACGTAATGGTAAGATATTCAAAGTAACTCATCCTATGCACGGTAATCACTCTTCATTGAATAGAGTAAAGATTGCTGGTATAACAGGAGATGCTTTACCTACTAGATTGACTGTTGGTTACGCTGCTAGTTCTACAGGTAATGTAAGTGTTGCAAGTAGTTCTGGATTCAATATATTTGAGGGTACTCAGGTATCAGCAAGCAATCCTGGATATGCACTTTTAGGAGATGAGTTGATTGCGTATACTGGTATTGGTAATAATAGTCTTACTGGTATTACTGGTCGTGGACTTGATGGTACTTTTGCTAGAACTTATGAACTTGATGCTCCAATACAAAAAGCAGAATTATCTGGAGTTTCATTACGTAAGATCAATAGAGAGCATATTCTTCAAGAGGTTACAAATACCTTTACTGATAAGACAACATTCAATACTTATCATTGCCAGATTCCTGGTGATATCAACTTTAGTATTGATCAAAGTGGTGGTGGAGACAGGGGTAGAGCAACAACAAATATTCAGTTTGATAGACTTACACCTGGAATTTCATTCTCAGCTTGTGATGGAACTTCTCTTACAGCAAGAGCAAGAACAACTTCTGCTACAAGTATAAGTGGTTCTGAAACATCATTTGAGGATAAAGGATTCCAAGATGTTTCTTTGACTAACACAACTGAGTTTACTGATCCTAGAATGATTGCTTCTTATGAAAATGAGCAAGCAAATGCACAACTTCTAGAATTACCAGGATCCAAGTCATTTACAATGGATCTTACAATGTCTACAACAAATCAATATGTATCACCTGTTGTAGATGCATTTAGAAGTGCTATCTCAGTATCATCGAATAAACTGAACGCACCTATTTCAAATTATATTACCAGTAGGTATTCTAATACTTATCAAGAAGATCCTCATGAATTATCTTATGTAACGAAGATCATTCCATTAGAAAATGCTGCAACATCACTAAAAGTTTTTGTTGCTGCGTACAGACCTGAATCATCAGACATTAGATGTTTCTATAGACTACAAAGGGCAGATGGCAGTGAAGTAGAAAGAGTATTTGAAAATTTCCCAGGATATGCTAACTTAGATGCTGGTGGATTCCTTATTGATGCTAAGAATAATGACGCTACTCCTAACGCAAATGTTGCTGCAAGTCTTGAGGATCAGTTCCTTGAGTATGAATGGTCTGCTGACAATTTACCTCCGTTTACTGGATTCCAAATCAAGATAAACATTGCTTCTACTAATCAAGCACAAGAACCTAGATTGTTAGACTTTAGAGCAGTGGCGGTGACCTAATGAAAAATAGAATGAAAGTAAAAAACTTCAAAGGTCTTGAAAGAGACAAGAAGACTACTGCGATTTTGAATACTGATAAGACTGCGTATGATCGTTATGTGAGAGAGAAAAATCATAGACTAATTCAAAAAGAAGAATTAGATTCTATGAGGCAAGAGATTGCTCTCTTGAAGGAATTATTATTAAAGAATAAATAGAAATACTGATCTACAAATATGGCAGTTCCCTCAGTCAATATACAAATAGAAGCAGGTACTGACTTTTCTTCTACTTTTGATTTGAAGAAAAGGGATAACACAGCCCTAGATCTAACAGCATATGATTTTTCCTGTAAGATGAGAAAATGGGCAGGTGCTCCTGGTTCCGTTTCTTTTGCCACTACTTATGGCGGTCAACCTGCAAAAGGTAACCTAACAATATCTCTGAGTGATACTCAGACTGGTATTATTACTTCAGGAAGATATGAGTATGATGTTCTTATCATAAATCGCAACAGTAATATCAGAACTAAAGTTATTACTGGACAGGTGATAGTAAACCCAACGGCATCATGATATGTCAATACAGATTGTTAATGTTGGCATTACTTCCGACCATGCTGATACTGCGTTAGATGGTCAACCCATTATTAAATTTACAGTAGAACAGGACGACACTGTGGCAAACATTCGAGACATTACTGACATCGTATCTACTGCAATTGGTGCAGGTATAGGGACTCATTTTGTTCTGTCATACGATCCAAACGCAGATAACTTTGTCTTTATCAGTCCAGACGCAATTGTAAACTCTGCTGCTGGAAGTTTATCTGGTCCTGAAGGATTTGATTCTTCTGTTGTTACTGCTCTTGCTGAAGATTTAGACAATCAAATTGATCTAGATGGCGGAACTTGGGCATAAATTCTAAATACTAAAAGGCAAATAGGAACCAATGAGTAATCCAGTACTTCAGTTTAAGAGAGGTAATCTTGCAAGTCTACCTGGCTTGAGAGCAGGTGAACCTGGATTTACCATAGACAAATATGACTTATTTGTTGGTATTGATTCTACAACTAGCAATAATCAAATAATAGGTTCTTCTCGTTATTGGACACAAGAAACTACAACAACGGGTTCGGGAGTTAATTTAGTAGAGGGTACTAATAACGGTACTAATACACTAACCCTAAAAGCTCCTGCAACATTAGCAGGTGATCAGGTATATACATTTCCAGGATCAGCAACCAATAACGGATATCTAAAGTCAGATGGTAGTGGTGGGTTGACATGGGATACTGCTCCTAATCAAGCACAAAGTGGTGGTACTGGTGCTCAAGCAGTCAATGTATCTGGAGTAGGTACTGTAACATATCTAAGTTCAACTAACGCTAATGTTACTGGTGTTAGTACTTTTGCATCTGCTCAAGTAAGTGATCTTACTTCTGGTAGAGTTGTTACTGCTGGTACAGATGGAGAGTTAGAAGATAGTGCTAATCTGACATTTAGTGGGTCAGCACTGACAGTTACAGGTACAGCAAACGTAACAAGTGACTTGTCTGTTGGTGGTAATCTAACTATCAGTGGATCAGTAACACAAATCAATACAGTCAATACAACTGTAGAAGACGTTCTTCTTGAACTACAGGTTGTAGATGGTGCTGCTTTAGGTAGTGATACTAACAAAGACGTTGGTCTTATAATGAACTACTATAGTGGTTCTGCTAAGAAAGCTGCTGTATTCTGGGATGATTCTGCAGGAAGAGTTGTTATAGGTTCAGAAGTTTCAGAATCTTCTAGTGTTCTGACAGTAAGTACTACTGGAGATCTAGAGATAGGTGGGTTATATATCAATGATTGTGCTGGTCAGACACAAGTAATTTCTTGTTCGGGAACCACTAGATCATTAGAAAATATTACCATAGATGGTGGTTCGTTCTAGCATATATAGAGCAGTTGTTTTTCTAATATGAATGAGGAAGTGAATGCTGTTTTGCAGGTTTATCAAAACAGAGTAAGTACATTATTAGCACAAAATATTGCTTTAGAAGCAAAGCTAACTGTTGCTAATAATACAGTTGCAAAATTGCAAGAAGAAGTAAAAGGATTAGATAAACCCACATCTGTTCCACAGGATCCAGATCCAGTGGTAGATGGTGGAGAAGTGTGATAGTTTATTTGGCAGGTCCAATAGAACAATGTTCTGAGGATGAAGTTCATTTATGGAGAAACTATGTTTCTGACCACATACCCATTGACATAGCTGTACTCGAACCTCGTTATGATTTAGGATCTGCTGGAGAGATATATCACAATACAAAAGAAAATGTAGAACGATGTGATATGGTTTTTGCTTATTTACCTAAAGGGGTAAATGATAGGAGACCATCTTACGGTACTATATTTGAAATATCATATGGACATGCACTTAATAAAGAGATTGCTATTATTTCTGATGATGAGTATGTCCATAATCATCCTGTTATGAAAGGAGTTGGTAGTCATTTTAATTGTTTAGATAATGCAATTAAGTACTTATTTTAGTGGTGTTTGGCAAGATCAAAATTTTGAATCTCTTAAGTATTCTGGCTATCAGTTGGTCGATTATGTCAATGCTAAAGAACCTTCTAGCGTTTTAGATGTTGGGTGTGGATATAATAGGTTTAAAGGTAAGATCAATAGGTTGATTGGTATAGATCCATATAATGATGCTGCTGATATAAAAGTTTCTTTAGAAGAATATAACGGACCGAGGTGTGATATAGCACTTGCTTTAGGTTCTATTAATTTTGGTGACGAAAAGTTTATAGATTACCAAATGGATGTACTTCATGGTTTGTGGAGAAGTGAGGCGATATTTAGAGTCAATCCAGGTATACCTCATGACTGGACTGATTATGGAGATGTGTATTGGTATCCTTGGTCTAAAGAAAAGATAAATAAGATAGCGGAACGATTTGGATATACTGTGAAGTGTATCGAAACTGAACATACTGTTCAAGGACATCTTCGCTATTTTTTCATTTATGCTAAATAAATTACGTAGATAGGAACAATTAAAATGCTTTCTGGAACCGATTTCGTCAAGAAGATCAAGGAAGGAAATAGTGAATTGTTTGAAGCATCACGCTCAAACGTTCGTCGTTTCTTCGCTTCTAAGCCAAGTGATGAGTACCTAGTTGAGCACTTCCGTGGACGCATGGTCAACGAAGCTCAGAATATGTACGCCATCGCTGGTCAAGTTGCATCCGCAGATCCTTCTACAGACGTAAAAGACTTAGAATTACTAAGCAAGCAAGCACTAGACGAAGCTAAACACTCCGTATGGTGGAAAGAAGTTATCGAGCACATCACTGGTGAAGAACTAGATGTTGCTGCTGCATTCGCTGCTGAAGCAGAGAAACCACAAGCAAAAGGTGCAGAACTTCTAGACAAGTACGAAGCAGCCAATGATGAAGCAGCACTTGCTGCATATCAGTTAGTTGCTGAAGGAAGAGCAGAAGCAGTATGGAAGGAAATGGCAGATTGTGTAGATGATAAGTTCATCTCTTCACGTTATGCTACTATCGCAAAGGATGAAGGATTTCACTCTAACTTAGGTGGACGTTCTCTTTCTAAGTTGGTAGAAGGTAAAGAAGATCTTCAGTCACATGTTCTTTCACTTGTAGAGAAAATGAGATCTGACCTTCTTGAGATCAGCAATAAGAACACTGCTACTCCTTTAGCCGTTGTTTAAAAGGTTTACGACCTTCACGAATACTCTTGTCTAACCAGTGCTCTTGTACGGGAAAGACATACTTATGGTTGGCATCGACAGTTACAAAATTGTCGATGCCTTCTGTCGTTACAGGGAACTCTAGTATTCTACCAAGATATTCTATATACTTTTCTTTCCATAAGAAGAATGCTTCATGGTCAATGAAGTGACATGTTAGATCCTTGAAGTATTCAAGGGCAGTGTCCATGGTTACTTCACCACCTACACGTTTTTGTTGTAGTTCATTTATATTTCTATCTCTTACTATAAGAGCAATAATTGGTTGTACACCTAGCGACATCGCTTTCTGTGCAACCTCTTTTATTTTGGGAACTTGTCTGACACCATCATAGAAGAAAGGTACACTGACGTTAGCACAAAAGAACTCTCCTTCAGGGAAGGTTAGTTCTTCTGGGTGTACCCAATACCTAGCGAATGGTTCTTCATCACTAGGAACCCAATAGTTGTCCTTTAGTGAGTCCCATCCTACAACGTTAGGATGTGCTGATAATAATCTAGCAAACAAATGGTTGCCAGATCCTTGTGGACCTGCAACAATCAATAATTTTTTCATTGGCAGCACTACGGACAGTGACATGGTTTATCTCCACAACAAGGTAAGTAATCACCTGAAGGTTTATCTGGTGTATTGGGATTGAAAGGAAAAGGGATCCCAGTTTTGTTACCATCGTCTAGGATATTATATTCTACGTATTTGATATACTTTTTATTAGCATCTTCTTCTAATATTTCATCTACTCTCTTATCATACCATGCTATAGGGAATCCAACATCTAATGATTTGAGATACTCTTGCTTATAAAGATA
>VTLG01004072.1_pt1 | contig 41038 bp, 63 predicted proteins | sample 4694571 | NCBI WGS metagenome assembly VTLG01 (sample SAMN12604809, study PRJNA352737) | marine metagenome | biome: ENVO:00000447; feature: ENVO:00000209|ENVO:00000569|ENVO:01000036; material: ENVO:00002151; isolation source: viral sequences binned using virsorter ...
CATTACTATCACCATGCCATGCAGCTACTCTTTCTTTACTTCCCCAACAATCATGGGGAGCTTCCCAATAAAGCCACTTCACAATTTCCTGTAAACGAGGCAAGTTCTTTTCATCAGCACGATTTACAGCATCCACCAAACTGTTTTCCAAACAAGCTGTAAGAAAATGTCCTGCACCAATTCCCTGTTCCACATAAAGTTTCATGCTATTCTGTAAACCTTCTGGAAGTCCTGAGTAATCGTACATCATTCTCCCCCCTTATACTCATAAGTACAGACATAACATTTCATACCAGCTTCTACTCTAAAGTCTTCGTAACGAACTTCTCCACACTCTGAACATACCCACTCGTCTTCACATTGTGGACAGCTTCTATCTACTATCTGAACCTTATGGATATTACAAGTACCAACTTCTTCACCATAACGTTCTTCGTATTCATCCCTATCCATTATAGCAACCATGTTAATAGCTCGCTATTATGGTTGGCTTCTTACCTTTGGCTTCCAATCGTTCAGCCAATTCAACGAAAGCTATAAACGATTCGGCAGAAGGAGATTCCCAGTTTACGTCTTCTCCGTAAGTTTCTTTATGCCTTTGGATATGTAGATTCAAGGCTTCTGGTAAACGCTCTCTTAGAACATCGGCAGGAATTGTTGCGCCCTCTTCTGGAGCATCATCAGAGAAGGCTTCCTTAACTAGAAACCTTGTAGCATAAATGTTACCATGATATGATTCTCGTAAGTAACCTACACTACCTGACTCAATACTAAACCCAGTGTACTGTCCTTGCCTCTCATCCTCAGTCTGCTTGTCCCATCGCATGTAAATATCTATGCCCATATCACTCCCCTTTCAAATCAACTTGACCGCAGTCTACACCCATTCAAAACAGTTGTCAAATCTACCGTCTCTTAGCAGCCTTCATAAACTTAGGTATCTCCTCATTGGGACATTCACAATAGACTCCACCATCAGTGTACGGTGCTGTCCATTCCTGTGTACACTTGCTCCAATGCAACTCAATTCCCTCACATGTTAAACAATATTGTATAGGACTGTGCATAGGTCACTCCTCTCACTATTCATAATCAGAGGAAGCACAATCCCAACACAACGTTTCTTCTTCATTGAGGTTCGTTCCATCACACTCAAGGCAGTGAATTACTTCTAACTCTTCCGTAAGCGTTTCTAATGTCTCTTCTAGAGAAGTACTTTCAAACGATAGCATTGTTTTGTTCCTCTGATTTTTTACTTAGCGAACTTAGTATTTTAGCAATCTGTTTATTTACTTCCCCCACCGATTGCTTGTTCCTAGGTTTGTCTGTAGCAAGGTTCCCAAACACTTCCATGTCTGGCTCACTATAATGCCAGTTAATAGTTAGCATAGGAAATTGCTTTACCAGTTCTTCGTAAATCCCATTGGGTGGCCCCCATGCAGTATCAAAGCTGTAGTTTAGATGGGTGGTTTCAAGGTTAGCTTGAATCTCTTTACCAGCAACATCCCACTTCGTTCCCCAATTCTCGTTAGCCCAATCACACCAGTTGTCTGTACCATACTTCGCAATGAATCTAGCAGACATCTTTTTGGTAATTGGTTTCCCTATATCAAACAGGCTTACTACATCTGGTGGTTCGTAGTTATCGTACTCTTTCTGCGTCACTATCCTTGTAGGAGAGATAGTATCTTCTAGTTCCGTAGGCATTGGAAGAACGGCTCGAAAAGAAAATGATACTTCTGTACTAGCGTCTTCAACATACTTTACAAATCGTGCTATCTCCTTCTTCCCCCCATCAACTATGACTGTATTGCTGCACCAATTAGGCATTGCTAACCTCCGTACGTTTAGTTAGATTTTGACTGTACTCTGCCCTCACCAAAGAAAAGTTTAACCGTTCTTCTAATACTTGTAAAGCAATCCTAAGACTGCTTCTAGTTTCTCCTACAAAGGTATCGTTGAAGAGTCCTAAAGTATCGCCTTGTTTGATACTTCCTACCCTATCCCCTTCCAGCCTTTCTCTCATTTCTCTTAGCATACAAGAACCTATTAAACTTCGTACCTCTGTTAGTTGTGCTATTGCCCTTGTCATCTCTGCTATATCTGGCAACCTACTCCTTTCCGTTTCTACCAAAGACTTCTAATTGCTTACCTAGTACTGACCACTCCACTACAGTGAACTGGCCTTTACTTTCAACAGACTCTGTAAACGCTTTAAGGATAGCTTCTCGATTTTTAGTTTGTTTCAACTTAGCATTTATAGCCAACCCTAATTTCATGCCATTCACTAATCCCATAATTTTTCTCCTCTCCCCAAGTCTAGATTATTTTACAAGACTTGTCAAATTATTTTCAGCTAAGGCACAATACTCCGTGCTAATCTCACTGCCTATATAACATCTCCCCATCTTCTTAGCAACGATAGCTGTAGTTCCTGTTCCCATGAATGGGTCATAGACTACATCCCCCTCTTGGGAAAAGTTTTCCAATACTCTGGAAACAAGTTCTTCTGGAAATACTGCTGTATGTTTATCGGTCTTCCCTCTTGCTCTAGGGATTTCCCATAAGTCATCTAGTGTTCCTCGTTCAAAGTTCCCAGTTCTAAACTGTCTACTGATAGGATAGTCCTTATCAAAGACTAGGATAAGTTCTGACCTTCTGCTAAGAACTTGTTCATGCATAGCAGGTTGGGCATAGCCTTTGTCCCACACAATAATATCTTTCAAGTAATCTGAAAAGTCTCCTATCAATCTGAAGAACGCTCGTTTACTACCTGTTACTACTTGAATGTTATAAAAGATTAGAGGACTCACTCTCAAGAGTTCCTGTAAAACAGTTTTGTGGAAAGCATAGTAATCTTCGATAGGCATGTTATCAGAGAAGTCTGAATACTTCGTACTAAACTCTTTAACTATCTGCCTAGAAGTATACGCTCCCTTACGAATACGTAGGTTCATATTGTAGGGAGGTGAGGTTATAACTAGGTTTATTGAATCGTTTGGAATGTTCTTCAGAGTTTCCAAACAATCCTCATTGTAGATTGTGTTAATTTCACGACTACCGCCTAAGCTCTTCATCAGGCTTACAATCTTCATAGTATCTAGCATTTTTTATCGCCCCTATCGCTTTGCTTTTGACTAGACTAACATCTTTCAAAACACTTGTCAAGGGACTAATTCATCAGGAACGGACTTCTAAACAATTGTAAATCTTGTTTATCCATGGGTCTAGTAAACTTCATCCCAGTTCTCATCATGTCTTCCAGTTCCAAATAACCCCACACTAAACTCACAATAGTAGCTGACACAATACTAGGATAGGTAAGACGAAAGTAATTAAAAGCTGACTCTGGGTGATAGGGATAATGTTCCCTTACTGGTTCAGCTAATTCCTTTATCTCCGACTCCATCGGGTTGTTGCGATGTTCCATCATTTCTTGTTTCCTTTGACAGGTAGGACTTTATAAACTCTTCTGCTTGTTCCCTTATAAGTCTTCTTACCTCATTGCCCCACTTCTTCTGGTCTCTAGGATTCACGTTAGTACTCAATCCAATATGTAATTTTACTTCATCTGGTCTAGGATTTCGCATCAAAGTTCTTGGTAAATGTTCCATGGACTCAATCTGCTCTTGTGGAAGTACAGCAATCCCTAGTATTTCTAGTTCGACTAGACGTTTTATAAGTTCTTTACAATTCTTTGTAGTAATTTTAGGGATTCCTGTAAACATACTCAAGTGTATTAGAGCTTCTGTTACAGGATTTAAGCTGAAGTTCTCTCCTTCTTTCTTGTTGGGGTCTTGGTTCTCTACCCAACAAAGCTCTTGGTAATTTTCTATCTCTGTTATGTCCCACACTAACGACATTATCTCCTCCTAATTAGTAAGGATTAGGTATATGAATGTTACCCATACCCCACTGACTATCCCTGTATTAGTTATCATCATAAACTTCTCAAACAATTTAACCACTTGCTCCTTAGTTTATTTACTGTAGCGTAGCAAGGAATGGGGCTAACGATACAAGGTGTCGAGTCTTCGCTTTCGCCCAGACGCACTCTTGCAGTGACCGTTGCATCCCTTTCGATTAGTCACCATCTACGCCTTGCTACTAAGAAGGGGGAGTGGACAAGTTTTCTTGTAGCAGTTGATAATGCCCGTCGGCTTCTCTCAGCAACATTACTTCCTCGTCCCCCACCTACAGCGGATACATCAGCAGAGTGACGGACTCAACACTGGTTCACTGGATACATCAGGATTGACGGTACAGCAAGCGGTACTCAGATTCCTTCTCCTAGAATTGCCATGGTCATTAACAGTCCTGCGTTCTAGGTTCATCGGGTCTTCCTACTTTGTGATACAACGTATGCACTGGTACACTGGATGCAACAACGATGCTACAACGTATCGTGAAGGCTACACACTGTAGGATGGATTAGTCCACCCCCCCAAAGTATATGGCTTTCAGGTATTAGCCACAGGGTACGCATCTTACCAACCTCAATGTAGTGTCGAATCTTCACCGTAGTCCAGATGCACTACACTTGTCTAAGTGAGGTATCGTATCCACCATATTCAATTGTTAATGTGTCACATGATACACCCCCATCGGCATATCGGCCTCAACAAAATCAAGACTAACACACTTCAAAAGTGTTGTCAAGTCAAGTTCAACACTTCGGCCCTTCGCTACCATAGTTACTGGGAAAGTACCCATCATCCGTACTCATTCTCCACAAAGGATATCGTCCTGTTAATTCCTCTATCTTCTTAAACCCTTCCCACATATCCTCTGTAATATAATAAGTGATTTTATCGCTCCAACTGGTTGCCTTATCTTTTTGAACAGCCAGTAAATATTTAGTCGGTTCCTGTAAAGCGAATCCAAACTGTTGAGCGAACACAGTTGTTCCATTATCTCTAGCTTCATAAACCCCATTGAAAGGACAACCCTGTTGGCAGTACGTAATGTCAAAGACTATATTAGTACTGGAGGGATAGTCTTCCCAGAATGATAGCTGTGTTCCATAAGGAATCTCCTTAGCCGTTGTCATGCGGACACTTCCTCAATGAAATCAAAGTCTATTGAATTAGCAATGATTGTGCTGTCATCGTCATGGTCATCTAGCAGCAGTATCAGATATCCATTATCATCGGAATGGATTAGCTTCAGCGGATACGCTGCTGTTGGTATATAACCATTGCCTGTTTCCTCTTCCTCATACATATGTTCCTCTAAAACTAACTTACGATATGGCATCAACTCGTCTGGGTCTACACCTGCTCTAGGTACTACTCTCATGATAAACTCACCGCTGAATACGATTTACTTATTTTGTCGTTCCACCACTTAGGCATACTGGAAGGAAGCATCTTCTTGTTACCAGTATGGAAGTCCACAACGTACACTTTTTTCTTCGACCCCAAGGCCGTCATGTCATTGAACATCTCATATGCTTGCTGTAGTTCCTCACGGAACTCTGGACGGCAGAACTTCAAGTGAAGAAGTGTTGGCCTCTTCATCAACACATAATCAGCGTCCATCAGTATCTGTACATCCAGTTGTCTGTTATGTTGGTTGATGAATATAAGTAGGTGACCCTTGTGTCTGCATACTGCTATCAGTTTCAACCATAGAAGATTCGCAGTCTTCATCGCTGACCTAGCGTTCGCTACTATTGCAGCTTCATCTACCACAATGATGTGGGGTTTCATGTCAGCAATTTGCTCAACGGTCTCAACATGGGTGATTCGTTTGGGCATTGCCTTCTGCGCTTCGTCTGGAATACCTAACGCAGCAATCTTTTTACGATGTTGGGTTCTTGATTGCTCTGCTAGCCACCATGCTAATGCAGACTTACCCTCACCACGATGCCCTGTGATGATTAACACCCCAGTAGACGGCATAGTTCTCCATGAAATCGGTCTGGTTTTCATCGCCTTTTTCTCCTATCACTTGACTCGACTGCAAACAGACTACTCTTTTTTCAAAACTTTGTCAACTCCCCCCAAAAAACAGGGGGGTCTAAGTACCTTACCTATGCTACAGGTCATCTTTGTCCTGTAACGTGGCTCTACGGGCATCCTAGAGCGTTGTTGTATGTGACTCTACGTTCCGTTTATTGATATTTACTACTGATAAGTCCATTTCAGGCATGGATGTAAGTAGTTCCCATTGTCCCTTAGCAATTTGTTTCTTCCATTGTAGGTCAACATCTTTGGGATAGTTCCTTGTCCACTCAACAGTAGACTCCTTTAAGAGTTTCCTGTAAGTCTTTGACAGGGGAAGGACATATCGAAACTGCTTCCCCTTGATTCTTTGGATTCCCTTATGCTTTAAGAAGTCTGGTGTCATCCAAAATAGTTTGTCTCGTCCCACCCATCTCTCATTCTCTCGTAATAATACTCTGGCTGAGCGGGGATGTATTTTTTCTCCGTCTTCCCCGATGTAAATATCCGTCCAAATATACCCACCATATAAGAAATTAAATGCTTGATAAACATATCCTGCCTTTCCGACAATCCCATCTGCCCATGTGTACAGAAGTTTTTGTCTAGGACAATTCTGCTTTATCCACTTTAGAACTTCAGATAACATCTGAGTTTCTGAGTTGTTTGGATAAACATCGTCCATACACATTTTACCTATTTCATAATAATCTTTAGTAACTAATTGAGGGAATAATTTACGGATTGTTTGTAAGGGTTGTGTCCCCCACCCTAAAGTAAGAACTCCTGCTAACGTAGTTCCATCGTAGATACCCAAGTAATGCTTCGTTAATCTTGGCATGACCTTTGAATAATGCCGTGATTGTATAAACTCTACTGCTAATACTTTATCTATCTCTTGGACACTGAAGGTATACTTCACTTTATCATCCTATCCTATTTATAACTATCCTAGTCTAAGGCCATTCTCCTTAGAATGTCAGACCCCTTCTTCCGTAGAAGCATCAAACTAGAAAGGGGAGTAACAGTTTGAACATGCCTGACAAGCCCATCCACTTTGCGTTCTCTTGCGCCACTAGGATATCTATTACTTCTTCAATCGCCAGACAGTGATTTCTCGTCCATGAGTAGTCGGTCTACGAGATGGAGTGTTTCCTGTCTTTGCAAAACGACTGTCTTTGAAGATAGCTCCTGCAACACTAGGACTTTGGCAAGCCCCAACCTTCGCAAGAACATCGTCGCTGGTGACAAACCCATGACTCTCAGCATGCTTCACTGCATACTGTCGAGCCTTCGCAAGCCATATCCCATTACCAATCTGCAACGCATTCTTCATACTTTCCTTACCTCCTATTATTCTAGTCTTCTTCACTACACTGGTTCCCCTTTCTAACTTGCCCATTCACCATCCTCACATACCCTTGCAATCGCCCCATAAACTGAGAGGTCTTGCCAAGTTTCTGTAATAGGTTCGGCTACTTCAGGCTCCTCGTTCCGCTTATAGAGGTTAATCAACCTCTCAAGCTTATCACTACTACGTACTAAGACACCAGTAGTACCAAACTTAGCTATGTTTTGTGGGCCGTAATCGTGTTGTTTCTTATCAAACAGTTGTATATCTGCTAGAAACTTCTTAATTATAGCCTTAGTTTGTGTCTCCTGACAGTTCAATACTCCATAAAGATAATCGGTTAGTTCCTCAAAAGAACCTTTGGGTTTCTCTTTACTCATTCTTCCTCCAATCTAATAAAGCTTTTAGCTTATCTAATTCTTTCTTCGCAAAGTCTAGTCTCATTCTAAAATTAGCATTCTCTCGACTCACAGATACCCACATAGGTAACTGGTCATTAGGAGTTTTAGCATCTACGTAAAGGCGAACGCTCGTAGCATTCTCTTTAGTGGTAGAGTGTTGGCTAGTACCTTTAGGTCTTGGCCCAGTATAATGCGTAGAGAGTTTATAGGTATCCGTATTAAGATACTTTCGCATCTTCTTTAGGAACTGTTCCCCTTCTCTATTACTAGGGATGCGTAACATCCACCGCTCTTGCTTGTCCATTTCTAAATTCCCCCTTTCTAAACTTTTCTCAATCTTATCACACGATTAAATACTTGTCAAATGTCGGTCTCCTTATGCATCTTAGTACTAGTAGAAGGAGCTTCATCCTCTAAAGGAACGGTGGGAATATCTACAGTAGATAATAATCTCTTAGCAGTCTTATCTCTTTCGTATTCTGTGCTGTAAAGGAGAGTATAAATCTTCCGTTTAAGATTAAACCCTACAGCCTCTTCCCCAATACGGATGTAACTATGAGTAATTTCTCTAAGCATGTATAAGTCTGTTTCAGACATAGCAACTTCAGCGGGTTCACCTTTATTCTCTGGGTCAGTAGTAAACAATATAGCCTTCCCTATTTTCTCTAGTAAATCTACAGGTGCGGGTAACCCTGCGGTATGTGCCATTGGTCTAACAGTACCCATACGTTCATCATGAGGCTCTCGTTCTATAAGCATAGACAAGCTATCATCAATGAACAAGGCTTCGTTCCTTGTAAGCAAGATGACTTGTTCCGCTTCCTCCGATAATTCTTCGTGTTCTAAAAAACTATCGAACTCTTTACCATCCATACTTTCGTCATTATCGTTCATAAAATATATCGTCTTCCTCTTCAGTGGAATCATATTTCACTCGTTGGGCTTCTCTAATATATTGACGTTCTTTTTTCTTCTGGTCTTTCTCTAACTTCTTTCTAAACGGTTTAGAAAAACTCTTAGTTATATGTCGTTGGTGCAATTTCGTGTCTCTGTTTGTCCAATCACTCATTTGATATCCATTCAACAGTATACATAAATCTACTTTTAGTTCCTCCACATTTAAGGCAATTTGTAACGGCGACCTTACTTTTCTCGTTTAAGAATCTTCCGAAATTATTTAAAACAACGGCATCACAATAATGGCATATCACTAGATGTATCCGCATGAGACCGCTCTTTATTGGCTCTTTGACCAGAGTTCCAGTATATCCATCTCACACTACGTCTGTTATCACTGCTAAAGTATTTTTTAGCCCGTTGTTTAGCGTCCCTCCTCTCCCAACGTGTACTTTTGTTCTCATAATCTTCCATAACATCTATCCTCTATCTGAGTAAGTCTAGTTTATTATACTCCTACGATGAGATTAATGCTTCTTGTTCACGTACAGAACCATACAATTCTACGCATGCTGCATGGCTTATACGATTAGTAAAATGGGAACGTATTATAGAAGCGTCAGATTGGGCAGGGGAGTACTTTAACAGTACCCCCTGCCCCGCTTCCACAAGTATATCACAGTATGTACATACATGTGATTCTTCATTGGGAGTGCGATAGCCCATCACTAATACCCTAACCAAATCGCAATCAATCCTACCACTAAACACACTACGAAAAAATTGCTGTAGTTATCGACCTGCATTTACACGACCTCCTTGAATGTATTTTGTACCACTCTACTCCATCGCAATCAAGTTGTCAAGCCCCATAGACATCAAAGGAAGTGGGGGGAAACAATCCCCCCCAAATCCCTAGATATGGATCACCTCCTTAAAACATTTCACATTGTGTTTTCTAAAGGACTGTTTCAATTCGTCGTACTCCTTGTGACCGATAAAGTTTCTTACCACCTCCAAATATGCCGTAGCGAAATGTGGCCCATGATGGTCTGCTGGGCCTCGTTGATAGTTAATCACATGCGCCATTTCGTGGCAAATGAAAGGGACGCTCTTGGATAAAGGAAAGGGTAAGGATACCTCAGAAGCGGTAGCATAAGCAAAGTACTTAGCATTCTTTTGTGTGGTAGAGATAATTTTAGGGATGTCTATATGCGCCCAACATACTATCTCTTTAATAAGATGTTTGACTTCATACAAAGGAAGAACTTGTAGTTCATTCCAAAAGCTACAAGAACCCTCCGCTTCGTATAATCTTTTACGTTGAAAATCTCTCAGTGTCGGATTGGGAATGTTCCCTACATATGACCTGCCCATTCCAAGACCCCCCAGAAGAAAAGTTACTGCTTTTAATAGTTACCATATTCCCTAGAATCTCCGTAACCCTCCCTTCCAAGTTCTTTCAAAATATCGTTAAAGCTTGAATGGTCAGACATAATAGTACGCATCTCGTTCTCTATTATAGCCTGTTGTTTCTCTATCTCATCAAGGCGATTATCAAACTCTTCAATTGCTTCCAAGAGATTAGTATCATCGTACACTTCCATACTTTCTATAGCGGTAGTGTTACTGCTTACAGTGGAATCAAGTTGAGCTACATACCATATTATCCCAAAGGCTTGGGCAACTATAATACCAATAACTGCTATGGGTAATTTAATGTTTGCAACATTCATTCCCCACCTCTTTATAATGGACTACTCAGGAATAACTAGTTTGTCAATGGCGGCTGTTGCAGCTTTAGTAAACTCTCGTATCTCTTTTACGATAAGCCTCTTCTCTGCATTAGTTACCTTCTTATCTTTCAGGGCATTACTGATAGCCTTTAACACATCCATTCCCTCATCGAGAATTACCTTACTGTCGTCAGCCAATCCCTTATTCAGATTATAAAAGGTCATTCCAAGACTAATAATTTTCATCGGATTCATAACAAACCTCCTTAATTTTCCTCATCTTCACTTTGATTACACATACAATTCCCACCACATGCACATCCCCCTAGCATGCTCTCATCCCAGTCCTGACATGTACAATCAGGACAGCCACACTCACACTCGTCCTCACAGACGCAAACGTCGCCTGAGCTAAAGCATTCACATTCTATTGCATCTTCATACGCTTGTACCATAAAACTTTTCCTCCCTACTCATTCTCCATTAATTTCATTCCCAGAGCTATAATTCCACCAGTGCAACCAGTGGCAATTTCATTCATTCCATAAAAAAGTCCTATGCCAGATAAGATACCTAGCACAATGATGGCTAAAAAGATCTGTGGTCTCAGTTTTCCAATCATAATAAATAGTTACTCCCTATGTTCAGGATGCGCTGAATGGAAGAGTTCGGCATATGAAACCCCCTCTACCCGCATGTACTCCTCTAATTCTCGCTGTGACAAATACTTTCGTGTTCGGTTTTTCATATGTTTTCTAATATAAGAAATGATACTTTTAAGCATCGCCTCTTTAGAACTCCTTTTACTATATGTTAAGCTACCTTTTGAGGTTCACTCATCCACTCTTTGAGCATATCAAACCAACCCATTGAAGGAGACCCATTACTCTTATCTAATTCTACTCGTTTATGGTCTCCAGCTTCCATTCGATTATGTTCTTCACACCAATGGGGTTTTTCTTCTTTAGTCATCCAATTAAAAAATTCATTAGTCTTTTTAACTTTTTTATATGTAGGAGCCGATTCATCAAGCCGTTCCCCCAAATTTTGTCCTGCCTCATTCACTGTCCATGGGGGCTTAATTCTAATCGGAATCCCCAAATCATCGGTCTCCACTTCAACAACAGGTGTGTATCGCATAGCGTTCTGTGGTTGCTCAGATGGAAATCCATAATCTCTTAGTAACTGATGATGCTCAGCATCCCTTCCTGCAAAGTTATTAAGAGTATGGAAAGACTTACCAGATTTCATGGGGTCATCTTCCTTCTGCATCCAGTTTTTAAGAGAATCTATAAAGCTTATGTCTCCATCATCCTTTATAAACAATTCCAATGGAGTTCTAGATGATTCACTGCAACCACAATCACACCCTTCAGATTTGGAAATCAAACAACTTCCATCGGTACATGTCTTTGTTGCGGCATCGTTAGCTTTTAGAATATCGAAACCAGCCCCTTGGTTTACACCTTTCTCACAAACGGTAACCTCTGCTAGTTCCATCTCATCAACCTGCATATATGGCATCAATCCTTTTTGCATGTTCTGGGTTTTAGTAGCTGACCCAGCTATTGAGTAAGATTTTAACTTACCCTCATTAATCTGGTCAAGTACTTTCTCCGCAATTTTAGTGTCTTTGCGTAATTCTGTGATAAAGAACAAACCCTTATCATCAACACCAGACTTAAAAATCTGACCGCCCTTACTAATGTACGCTGGCAAAGCCCATCCAACCTGTACATCGGAATGTAATACCATAGTATTTCTAGTACGGAAGTTAGCCATGTACTTCTCAAACGCTTTCTTTAGTGCAGAAGTAGTAATTAGATGTCCTTCCCTATCAATTAACTCAATAGAGGCAGGGCCACCAATAACTGTAGGCTCATCAGAAAACTTTTGAATGGCTTTAGCATATGTGGTGTTATCTGGGTACGCTCTGGATAACGTTAGAACCTCTGCGTCAGAAGCGAATCCCGCTTTATACAAACGCTCATATTCCTCTAGTGCCTCAGAAATATCTTCAACCGTAGTTCTTCCAGACTGCTTCTCAATAATAGTAAGGCTGGTATCTTCCGTTATAGTTTGATACATATCCTCATTTACTATTGCCCAATTACTGGGCGAAGGAATATTTCCAATAGGTGTAGTAATCGTTGTCATCTATTACACTCCCCAAATTACGCCACTAACGGTTGGGGTTCCTGATGCAGAAATTATAGATACTTTATCTGTAAAACCAAGAGGCCACGTATTATCAAATGTTGCCCCAGCTAATACGGGGATACCAGTTGTTGCAGCGGCAGTAGTATCAAAGGCCACATAAACAATTTCAGCACTCGTACCAGATTCATTCTTAACAGTAATCCCCCTAATGATGGTCATTCCAGCACGTTTCCTAGACGTAGAAGCATTAGCTGTACCAGTCCATTCATAATTAATTCCACTGTCCCCATCTAAATACGTAGATACAGCAGTAGAATCTTCCCGTACTTCAAACATAATCTTATCTAAATAGAAATCAATGTTATGTTGGAGAACTGTAGTTACGTACAATCTATAAACTGCTGTGGCTGTGCTTGCAGGAATCGTATAACTTGCCGTAACTCTAGTCCACGAAGTTGCTAAGTTAGAAGTTCCTGATGTAGCTAATACTGTAGTTCCTGCTGCATCCCTAATCTCTAATTTAATAGCACTTGCAGCGGATGCCCCTCTATGTTCTACCTGAGCCGTTATATGTTGTGGGTCAACATCAAAAGGCATTGCAGGAGATTCCCAATAAACACCTTCACCAGCAGCGGAGTTTGCGGGATTTACTAAAAGAGAAGCTGCTCCCAAAGATTGTTGACCAGTATCTCTACTAATGGCTGAACCAGTTGCCGTGAACATAGTAATGTCTGCGGCCTCAACCCTGGGATTTGTAACCCAGTTGACCGCTACTTCACCTTGTCCAGCCGTTACAAGTGTCGCTGCTGTAGTAGATAATGCTTGTCTAAAAGGAAAATATTTAGTGTATGGGTGGGCAGATTGTCTAGTTGAATAGTCTACCTCCCATTCCCGTACATCTGTATGTCTTTCATTTGCCATATATAATACTCCTAATCCCTAAATACTTCTACAAGAGCGACTACGGAAGCCATGACTACTGCAGCATGCGCAAATAATATTCCTGTCAGTATTGCTAGGGCCTTTGCCCCATACATTTTACCACGCCACTCCTTTAATTGATCAAGGTCTTCGTCTACTCTCTCCATTCTATTAACTAATGTTTCATTTAGTTTACTCTGTGTAGCTATATATGTATCCAATCGCTCCATATATACCGCTAGGTCAACGGTAACGGCAGCAGAGGCTACTGACTTCTTCTGATATTGAGTAGTTTTATTATTTGCCATTGGGTTTCCGTCCAGGCAACGTAGCAGGATTACGGTTCGACCCAAATTTAGGGAGTAATTTCTTTATCTGCCTACCTTTAGGCCAGATAATTTCGTCCGCAGGTTTAGATTCATCTTCCATTAAAACACTCCCTTACAGATTTGTCCTATGGCTGAAGGGGGGGTAGCTGTTTACCTACCCCCCCTTAACCAAATATCTATTAGCTTGCGTTCAAGTCTGCGATTTTGGCCTGAACAAAGATGTTCTTACAACGCATCTCAGCCATGGTGTAAAGCAAGCCACGAACCACCAGCGCATTAGCTGCGAAGTAGTCACGGTTCTCTACGTACTGAGTAGGTTGCGCCACTGCGATTTCCAAGTAATCTGTGTCTAGAACGTAAACGTTCGACCCTAACACAGCATCGTTGGTAGCAACGGACTTCGGAACATCAGCATCAGGTAGAATGGGAATACCTTGATACGTAGCCAACACCAGTCCAGTACGAGTGCCTGGGAATGTACGCTCAGAGCCTACACCCACCTGATACTCTTCCTGACCCATATAACGCTGATTGGAGCTAAGCAATCGCTCCAAGTTGAAGTACTGGTCATGGCCTAGCAAGATAAGCTTAGGCTCACCACCGTTCTCCCTAATCTTTTGGATAGCTGTATCTAGCAATGCCAAAGACAATGCTCGACCAGTACCACTATTATACGAAACAGACGCACCAGCATTCCAAGCACCCGCTGCTCTGCCAGCCTGAGTTAGGTCATACGCCCTTGCGTTAACTCCACCAGAAGCACCACCTACAACTGCCCCGTCTTCCATAACGATGTCGTCAATGGAAGTTAGACCAGCCCTACTGTAAATGAATGCTGCGTCTCCGTCTGCGAATGCAGTCCCGCTAGCAACTGTAACGGTACCTGCGGACACACCTGAAACTACTGAACCAGTGGTTCGGTCAAAACCTGTACCAACGTTGTTCATTCCAACTGCGTCACCAATCTTAAAATGTTTACCAATAGCAGCAGGTACAACAAAGGTTGTAGCACCGCCACCTGATACTAGATATGCGGAACCTGCAAGAAGTTCCTCGTTAATTTCCTTAACATGGTCTAGCTGCGCATTCTCGTTCTCCAACGCCAGCACGTCCCCAACACCACCTTCCAACTGCGCTGCGAAGACGGACTTCACCGACGCACCAAAGGTCGTAGAGATGATACGAGGCAAGCTCGATACCGTCTCAATATTGGAAATGTCCACAGTTGGCAGAGAACCAGTCTCTGTGACAGGTCGGCTCCTCTGGGAACCCCTGTCCGTCCTGACCCTCCAACCAGCAGTGTTGCCCCAGACAACTCTGGGAATAGCATTAAAGAAACGAGTTTGGTTATTCAACGCTTGCCAAACCTTGCGACCATACGTGGTATTAAAAATACCCGTAGCGGTATCAACCGTAAAGTACGATTGCTTCTGCAAGTACTCTGGGCCAAATACCGTCTGATACAGTCCACGTTGGGACTGCGCAAGATATTCTGCTAGAGATGGATTAGCCATTTCTCATTCCTCCTATTTTAATTCTTTTACTTATGCCCCAAGGAGTTCCCTTGGAACACCCTCTGTCTTACCAGCTTCAATGTTGGTCTGTAAATCACGCAACTGCTTGTAAGACAAACTCGCCAACTGATCAATTGTATCGGCATAAGCCTCTTGCTTCTTAAGAGGAGACGTTCCGTCAACCCCTAGACCGACTGCAGTTCGTACTGGTCGTTGTAGACCATTGTCTTCCCTGAAGCCCATCTTTCGAAGCCTTGATTCAGTTTCTCCCTGAACGGCCTTCTGCATACTAGCCTCGTACTCAGCAACCTGCTTCTTCAAAGCATTAAGCTGCTTCATCATAGACTTTTGTGCATCCCCGTCCTCTTCCTCTTCTTCGTCCGTAGCCTCTCCATTCCCTGCTTTTGCGACATCATCGTCTTCCTCTTCGTCCTCACTATCCTCTGCCTTATATCTCATCCCGCCTTTCTTTTCATCAACGGGATACTCTTCTGCCTTCTCATCATCTTCGGCCTTATATTTCATACCCTTCCTGGGTTCATCCTCCTCATCCTCACCATGCTCCTTGAGCATAGCCTGTTTTACCATAGCCTGAATGGTGGCTTGCTGGTCAGCAATATTGGACTTGATTGGGGCGGGCTTCTCAGAATCATCCGCACCACTAGGGGACTTCCCCGTCTTAGCAGCGGGACGTACCTTCTCACCGTCCACATCCATACCCATATCGCCGTCCTTCAAAATTCCAGCGACCTCTGAAGCAATCTCTTTAATCAAAGAGCTTCGATCAGCAGCAGCCTCGTCCTGCTCTTGCTTAGCTAGGGAAAATTCCTCATCCCTCGCCAATCGTCCGTCCATCTTAGACAAGACTTCTGCAACAGCAGACAACGCAAGACTATTGCCTTCCAACTGCTTCTCGATCCGTTCCATCGTTTGGTCTGACATTGTATACCCTCCTTACCTGTAAGTAATTTTCATTCAAACTACCGACAGAAAGGTTGGTCTAAGCCACCTCCGACCTTTCCATTAGCAATTATGTATAGTTTTTAACTATACGTTTATATTATACTACGTTTCGACTAAAACTCAATCCAAATATATCATTTATAATATAATCTATTCTGTTAGCCCTATTGTTACTAAACGAATCATTTCATTTCGAAAATCATATAGTGGAATCTGTGCCAATTTTTTAATCTTCTCACACTGATTCCCTTCAGGCATCGACGCTTCCAACAAGTCTAGAATTTTACCAACCATTCTAGAATGTTTAGCTATTATATATTCCTGCTCTGGCGTGATTTTATTCACATCTACCATAATAACCTCCCTTACCTTAAACTAAAACTTATACAGTATCATTTTGCAGATACTTCTGTAACCCATCATTAGTGGACAATGTAATCTTTAACATAGACTTTAAAGACCCTCCTAAGAAATGTCTCCCTTTAGATACCATGGCAGGAGTAAAAACTCTCCATTGTCCATCAGCCATCCTAACAGGTTTTCGTCCTTCTAAGTAAGTTTTAGTATGGGCTGCTATATGTATTCGACCTTTCTTAGTTCGACGTATATGCGCAGGTACCCTTTGAATCCAAGGCTGAGAAGAAACTGCGCCAGTAGATTTTCTACGCCCTGATTCAACATCAATAGCATACGGTGTATTATATGTAATTTCAAAACTGTCGGGAGGAAACATTATAGAACCAGACGCTTTTAATTGTCCTGTTACAACAGGCACTCTTCTTTGAGACTCTGCAAAGACGGCCCCACCCCACGTTTGAAACGCTGCAGTGATTATTTGTTCCAATCTTCCTTGACGCATAGGAGTCCAAAAGAATTGATCTTTGTCTCCTGCTCTCATACCTGAGACGAAATGATATTTTGGTCTAGCCATGTTTCTCCCTCCTAAGATTCATTATACTGCAAAAGAAGGGCTTTTCCCTGTATCTATCCAAACATCAGGCAATACATCTGTAAACTTACTAGAAACTGTGTCATATCTGTTAAGATAAATAGTCTCTTTTGCTATGTAACCATACTTAGGATGCCAATATGTAACTATTTGCTGCGGTTTAGTTATGACTGCTAAACGTTGTAGAGCGAACTCATCGCCCCCTTTCATACACCCACATATTAAAGCATGCCCCGTTCCGATATCTAACTCATCTGTTCTATGAAAATGGCCCATCATTACAGAATCAAAGGAAGCTGGAAGAATATTAGGATTAACTATCTCATCATGTACTTCCCCTGCTTCTACTTCCAATCCTTTTCTATATTGTAAGACTGATCTTAAAGAGGTAAGCACTCTCATAATGGTGGTAAGAGAGCCAGCCCCTGACGCACTATCCCCATGCATAATCAAAACATTACGGTTGTAAACTTGAAAGGTGTTTATAAAACTCTTTCGAATATCGAACTTAATGTTCTTCTGGTCTTTACAAAAAGCCGCAATCCATTGATATAACAAAAAATCCCAATCCATATACTTATCTTTCATTGGAGGTTTCCTAGTCATACGTCCATGGTTTCCTACCACACACGGAACTTTAATAGTGTCGAAATTAGGAGCTAGCATCATTAAAGCCTGAGCAATTAGGTTTGCGCCCCTAATCATTTGTTCCATACAATTAGCTATATTACTTCTAGCTAGTTCTTCATGTATATCTCCACTTATCATGTCCCCCAACATCGGAACAATTAAGTCATTGATTGGAACTGCCTCACGTCTAAGTTGAACTAAGTTTAATACTTGTGTTGCCCAACCAGACAAACGTTTATTAAAGATATCAAAATCATATGAGTTTAATCCAGCCATCTGCTGATAATCAATATCTTCCCCTATATGAGTATCACATAATGGAGCAACTACCGTCTGAGCAGAATCTCCTTTTTGTTTCCCACTAGGTTTAGGAATCTTATTAATAGGTACTTTTTCAAAATAAGGAGTAAACTTTTGAATTGCCTCTACGAGTAGATTTTGTTTTGCGGTATCCTTTAAAGAAGTTTCATATAGTTTCTTATAGTATGTGGATTCCGCTTTAAACGTTGCTAGTTTCTTATCTAGTTTAAGTCTATCATCCAAAGAATCCAGAACAATATTATCTGGATTAATATTTTCTAGTGAGACCTCTCTGTCGTACCATCGCATTACGGTAGTGCGGTGAATGTCTATACCGTACTCCCGCTGAAGGAACTGGGATAGTTCCGTCCAATTGGCTCCTGCTAATCTTTTCTTCACTAACTCTGACTTTGCTGTTTCGGGTATCATATACTTCCCTCCTTAACGCTATACTATTCCCACACATTAAACAAGCTAAATCACCATCTAAGGTCACATACAAAGAACCCTTTGTGCATTTAGGACACAAATCGTGATGTAATCTCATTCAAACATCTTGCGTTGGTGTGGTTGCTTTTCTTCTGGTTCATTTCTGTCCTCATCTGATTCTAACTCGTCCTTCTTTCCTCCTTGATGTAACTCATCTACATCAGTTCCCCCGCTTCCCCATGCCATAAGTAATGTATGAGGATCACTACCATCTTTGTGCTTGTCCTCGTTCATTATACGCTTCTGTTCTTTCGTTGTCATGTTTTGTTGATAGACTAGATTTGGGTCTTCAGGTAGACTTTTTTTATCTTTGTCATCCTTCCCACGTTCTACCACTTGAGGTGGGTCATCGGGTGTGGGTTTGGAATTAAAAGGAGCCTGTCTCTTTTCATCATCCTTCCGTAGTTCTAATCTAACCTCATTTAATACATCTGTCAAGGCTTCTACAGATGATTTTATCATCTTCTTTTCAGGTGAATTATCTGTAATAAATTGTCCCAACCTCTCAATACCTGTTTTCTTCTTCTTAACTCTCTCAGTCCTTCCATGGGTCGGAGTAAATACACCAGCATTAGTAGAAGTAAATACAGTACCACCTCCAGCCAATCCTCCTCCGTCACCTCCCCCATCTTCTTTTTGTATTAGTTTCTGTAATTGTTGGACAGAAGGGCTTTGTTGAAGATGGGAAATAGGATGTTCCCCTTGCAACAAATTTGATTGCTCCCATTTATTACACCACATATCTCCATGAATAAATCCTACCACTAGATGGCAAGCACCCCCATCTTTCCAATACATACAAGTATCACACTTCTCCCCCTTCTTGAGTTTTTCAGGAGACGCTGGTTGATAAGACACTTCAAACTTTAAGAACTCTTGTTGTTTCTTCAATTCTCGATGTGGCCCTAATGCTCCACTGTGAGTCGGTGGATATTCTGAACCATGCCCCTTTTTTCGTGGAAGTAAGTGGTCAGGAAGTTGGGGTTTAATTCCTTCTTGTTGCGCCCCAACTGTTATTTTTTGCAGTTGTTTAGAAGCAAAATCTTCTAATTGTTCTTCTGTCAAGTCAGTTTCAGTAGCCTTACCTTCTCGTTTACGAGCTAGTTCAGCCCCCATAAACCTTCGTTGTTTTTCGGATTTCGATGGCATTACAGTCCTCCACGCTCCTCTTCTTCGTCAATTACATCGCCTGTGTAAGGTTCCCCTTGAACATTGTTACGTTGTTTACGGTCTCTATTAGCTTGTGTAGGAGCGTATGAAATTTTAGGCTGTCTTAAAGTTGGCTTAAAGAAAGCCTTCTGTACATGTACATGTGACCCTAAATCAGCCACATAATCAACACCGTTATTAATAAACCACATTTGTTTCCCATCTGGGGTCACTTGTTTAATCATTGGGGCCTCAAAACCCTGTTCCATTATTTGCTCTATCCAAGTTTTTGGAGCGACATATTGTTTTAGAACTCTTTTATTAACACCCTTAGGAGGTCTACCAGGCAATCCTTTAATACCCCATTGACGTTTCTCTGCCTTACGGTCTCTATCTTCAGCCCACTCATCTATATCTCGTTCCTCATTTGGCCCCCTAGTGTGCCAATCAGGTTGTGGGTATGCCCCTTGGTTCTTTCTCAGAACCGACTCGTCTACAAATCCATCAGAATCTAAGACAGACATTTTACTAACCCCCCTCAGCTTCGCCTTCAGGTTCTTCCTCTGCTCCACCTTCCGCAGCAGTTCCTCCCTCAGGAGCCGCCTGTTCTGCCTGAGCCATCTGTTCTTGCTGGGCAATCTGTTGCTCCAAAGCCATCGCTTGTTGTTCACCTTGAATCTGGGCAGTAGATACTGCTTCTCCATCTATAGTGAACAAAGCGTCTTCCATCAAAACCCCTCCCTCTTTAATCTTAATTGTAAAGCCCATTTGGTTTAATTGGCTTGCAATAGCAACCCGTTGCTGAGCAAAACTAATTCTGGTTGCCTCAGCTTTTTCTTCAGGTACAGCTAGGGACAAAGTCCAATCAGTGATACCAAATGCCTCTAATAACTCAGGAAATATCTTTTCATGGAACAAACGTTGGTCGCCTTCAACGACACGACTCATCACAACTAGCTGTTGGGTTTGAGTTGACAGCCCGCCAAAAGCTTCAGGTGCGCCTTGCCAAGCGGGGGTAACCCCCCACATAGCTGCAACTCTTTCCCTAATTTCTTCCCGAATTGGTAAGTAGTCCATTTCTTGTAATGTGTGGAAGAGACGTACCATGTCTACACGACCACGATTATTTTTGGCAGAGACAGCTACCATCGGGACAAAGTTAGGGTCAAGTCTAGTTTGAGCAGCTAAGTTAGCTCTTTCTCTCCTCAAACTTTCTGGGTCATCTGTAAAAACCATCATCATAGAAGCTGGCATTTTGCGTTCAAAGAAATACCTATATAGATTTTTGTCCATTCCAATTAGAGTTAAGGATTTTTCAAAGACCGTTAAAATTGGTGACCACCCATAGGTTTCTGATGGCGAAAACTTGGACACATGAATAACTTCTGAGTCAAAGAAATAAATATGCTTGTTCCTGTGATAATATTTATACATAACAGGAAGCATAACTTGTTTACATCCAGGTTGTGGACACTGAGTAGAGGTTTCCTGTATATCTTCTCTATGAATTGGGCATAGAAAATGAAAATTCTTAGGCAAACCCTGTTGATCTAAATCAAATTCCACTAACGCAGGGTTTAACCGTCTAATTTCCTTAACCTTTGACCGTAGTTCACCATTTTCTCCAGCTTTATACTCCTTAGATAAGTATAAGAACCCATCATCAATAGAGTTTACATCGAAATGGAACTGTCTTAACACTTCTTCAAGGCTTTGGTCAAACACATTACAGTCTTTCATAAAGTGCTTAAAGATTTCTAACTGCTCTTTATCAGCCTTATCATCGTTAGGTTTCCATTCAAAGCCTCTACGAAAGACTTCACTAGTGATATGGTTTAGCGGCCCCCGTATTTCTTCAACAGACATACATATTGTCTGCAAATCCATTACAAGTTGTTGCCTATACGCCATTTGATGGCGTACCCATGTATTTACTACATGGTCTAGACCAATTGTAGGAGCTTGTCCTGTATCTCCAGAAGCTTTCATCATCTGCAACATGTCAATTTGGCTATTTAGATTAGCCATCTGTTGTGCAAATACTGGGACTTCTGGTAAATATTCTGAAAGTTTCATAAAGCTATCCTCACTTTAAGGTCGCCTCTACCTATGTTACTACGATTTCTAGGATTCTTCTCTACCTAGATTTGACACATCCTGTAAAGAAACAAGTCTAAGTATTGATTCCATCGCTTTTCCCTTTAATTGATAGTCCTCTGTATGAGAAACATTCTTCCTAATCTCCGATTTTTCTTCCGATAGTGCCAAGATCTGTTGATTAAGTTGATGAATCTCTTGATCTTTATCCAGTAAAGCGGCCTCATGTTCAGCTTCCCCAGTTCCAAACGTAGCGTTTTCTAAAATACCTGACCGTGCTGCTTCCTTTATAAGAGCAATGAACCCGCCCTCAGTTATCACTGTTACGGCTGGACTATCATCAGCTATCTCATCCTCTACCTGCGATGACTTCAATGCATCATGCCACGTATCTAAAATTCTCCACGTATTCTTGTCATCCTTCGATGCTACGTATTGCTGGTCTCTTCCCTGCAATATATTCCCAATCATACTCTCCTCCTTTACAGTAACGCTTCAGCTAGCTTCTTCACATTATATCCTACAATAACTCGCTCCCCCTCAACGGTTCCTCTAGCTACAGGAGCAGAGGTTTTAACAACCACAACAGGAGTCACTTTATAACCTAATGCCATTAACTCTTCGGAAACACCTTCTTGCCCAATACTTTTTTCGATAAAAGCTATATTATTATTCTTTAACCAAGACTTGGTCATATGACATGGGCCTCAACCAAGTGATGTATATACTATAACAGACATAATTACTTCCTCCACCATTTGGTTTTATTCTTTGTTCCTCCATCATACACTATTGCATGTCCTTCGTCAACCAACAACTGATTAACGTTAATATCATCAATGTAAATCGTTCCCAATATACGACCATACTTTCCCCTAGCCTTCTTATCAATAGCTGTCTTTACCGTTATGGTGTCAGCCTGTTCAAGGAGTTCCCGTAAACGAGCTTTTGCAGCTAATCCGTATAGTTTTTCTTCTTTATCCCTCGTCCTAGACTCAGGAGTATTTATTCCATACAAACGTATACGTTGTTTTTTTAAAACAACAGCGAAACCTAAGTCTAGGTCTACATCTATTGTATCACCATCTATAATTTTGACTAAACTACTTCTATATTCATACATTTATAGCTTCTCTTTAATCTACTTAGTGACCAGTCGTGGCGGGTTCCGCTATAGTTACTTCCACGTTGTCTTGAACCGTTATATTGGCCCCTGTCACCGTAGTAGCGATCGTGAATTCCTTAGTACTGAACCCATCGCCCATTCCGATCTCATTCAAGACAATCTCTAAAGTTCCAACTGTAAGTTTTGAAAGGACACAATCACCACCTTTAGTATACAAATTGCTCAATCTTAGGGTGCCTACCTTGCCATTTACGCCTGAGGCTGGAGCTTGAATCCAGATCCTGTCATAGGTACCCCCATTCGTGATCATTGCGTCAGCTTGCTGATGCCCCCCGCCTATGGCCCTCATACGAGAGGTTCCTGGTGAAGGGGCCAAACTTTGACCGTCACTGGCATTTCCCTTGACCAAAATCGTGTGGGCCTGTATATCGGTAAGCGTTAGCTTTTTACAACGAGAATTTTCGAATAGCAAATGTCCGATTTCTAATCGTGTATTAGTACCACCCGATATAGTATTCCCTGAAATCTGAACCACATTGGCCTCTCCCGACGGTAATGCAGATCCTGTAAAAACGGTTCCTACAGAGACATTCTCTATAGTAATTTCCCGAACAGGTGTGCTACCTAGGTCGATCCTCAGCGTGTTTGAACCTTCAACATAGGATGTAGGAATGTCTAAGTTAGCGTTTTGTCCTACAACAGATGCTGCATAAACACCACTATCTCCACGTTGAAATGACCGTTCAGCAAATACTGTTTCGTTTACCACGACACCACCGCCAACCGCTGTACCAGCAAACAGAAACGTCACAGCCATCTGTGGGCTAAGCCCCATGCCTCTGAGGAGGCTGTATGGTGATTTTAGCACTTGAAAGGTTCGCTTCCACTTATCACTTTCAGCCTGTAAATAATCAACCTTTGCCAAAAACCAATTACGAAATCTAAAAGCCTTCCTGTAAAAAGTGATTGGGGAATAGAAAATTGCTTTTGGCGAAGCTTTAAGACCTCTGCCTGTAGCTTTAACCGCAGAAAGAATACCTTTTCTAAGAAATAGAATACCCAAAAGCAGTAAAGAAGAGGATACACTAGCTGAGATTACGAGTTCGCTCCAGAAAACAGTCAACAAACTTTGAATCGACGCTTGTTCTATGTGTATAAAGCTGCCTGTCCAGAGAATATTTTCATAATGGATAGGAAACATAGCGGCGATATAGGGCATTGGGTTGAACAAGACTAGTAATACACCCAACAATCCAGCCAATATTGACAGAGAACCTACGGTTCTCCTAGTTACGGTTTTAATTCGTCTAAAGTTGAATATTCTAGCAAAAAATTTAAGCATTGACCCCTCCCTATAAAAGCTCACAGTATATTATACTATAGTTAAGCGATTAAACATGCGCTCCATCCACATGACTTACATGTTTCGCAACCAGATTCCATGACAATGTAGGGATTATCACAACAATCCTCTATCTGTGTCACAGTCTGAAAGGGAGCTATGTCCATTTCCTTTCCTTTTACCATGACCTCATGCTCTCTACTTCCTGCCCTGTACACAGTAATTCCCTTACAAGCACTCTTCCATGCTAACAAATAAGCATTCTCGACATCTTCCACCGTAGCCGTGTTCGGAAAATTAATAGTTTTAGAAATACCTGAATCCACATACTTTTGAAACGCTGCTTGCATATTCACATGTGCTTCAGGTGAAATTTCAGGAGCCGTCACATAAACTGCTTTAATCCACTTCGGTACATTATAGCGGTCTGGGATATCTCTTAACGACCCCCCATTAGAAAGGTATGCCATTAATTCGTCAGAATAGAACCCATACTTTTTCGCATCCTGTTCAAAATATTTGTTCGCATAACTCAAAGATTTACCTTCCAAAATATTTTGTTTCGTCCACGCCAACGCAAAGGTAGGCTCTATCCCACTAGAAGTATCCGCAATCATAGAAATAGTTCCCGTAGGAGCTACCGTTAAACGACATGAGTTCCTATAATGCTCTGCAGCCGTAAAAGAACTTTCCTTCCATGCTGGGAATGTTCCTCTTGACAACCCTAAAGCTAATGACTCCTCATCTGCCCACCCTCTAATCTGACTCATCATTTGCTCTCCAACCCTTAATGCTATCGGAGAATCATAAGGTATACGTAACTGAATTAAAAGATCAGCAAAACCCATAACACCTAAACCAACTTTACGAGTCGCTTTAGTCATTTGTTCAATTTCTGGAGTAGCATAATAATTCGCATCAATAACATTATCTAAAAATCTAATAGACAATTTGGTAACCGCTTGTAATCGTTCCCAATCAATCTGCCCTTCCCATCGTACAGTAGCTTCAGGCTTAAAGACTCCGTCATATGAAATAACAAATTGCGCTAAATTAATCGAACCAAGATTACATGACTCATTACCTAACAACGGTTGTTCACCGCATGGGTTAGTGGCAATCATTTTTCCGTACGTACCCATCACATGATTATCACTATTGACTTGATCAAAGAAAACCATGCCAGGTTCCCCGTTCTTCCATGCCCCTTCCACAAGTTTAGTAAAAACTTCCCTCGCATTTAACTTTCCTACGATAGCATTAGTTGCTGGATTTATTAAAGGAAACTCAAGATTGTTTTCCACACAATCCATCCAATGATTATCAACACCCACAGAGATATTAAAATTGTGTATAGATCCCTCCACAGATTTACAAGCAATAAAATCCATAATGTCTGGATGGTATACTGACATAATTGCCATATTCGCTCCATCACGCTTCCCCCCCTGCGTAATCATAGAAGAAACTCTTGATAAAGTTTTCAGAACTTCGATTGGGCCACACGCAATACCATGAGTAGACCTAATTTTATCTCCACGGGGTCTAATTTTGGACAAAGCAAAACCAGTACCGCCCCCAAATTTCTGAACCATAGCGGTATCATGGGCCGCTTTCATAATCCCTTCCATAGAATCTTCTAGGGGTAAAACAAAACACGCTGATAAAGTTCCTTGATATGTTCCAGCATTCATTAATGTAGGAGAGTTCGGCAAAAATTCCAAATTCCTCATCATTGTAAAAAACTCTATAGCAAGAAGATCTGCTTCAACAGGCACAGCTACGTGTGATGTCTCCAATGCAGCAATAGCTTTGGCAACTCTGGTAAAAAGTTCCTCGCTGTTCTCAATGGTTTGACCATTATCGTTCTTTAAAAAATATCTGTGTTGTAAAACAACCTGCGCTTGGTCAGACAATAAAAGTTCTGATGCTGGTTCATCCGTCTTAAACATACCTATAGATGTAGAATTGATCACAGTTGTAGTTGTCATTATATTCGCTCCTCCTATTAATTAGCCCCGATGTCCGCAATACAAACATAGGTTGCGTTCTTTGACCCAATACGACGGATTGCATAAACTTTCCGAACAAGTAGGATTCGGAGCATTTTCCCGTATTTGTGATAGATGAGCAATGGTTTCTTCTGGAGTTCTCTCCGTCCACTGTTTTCCATCCCAATTAACGGGGTCTTTCTCTTTCATCCCTGATCCAGCCGTTAAGACCTTCGCCCATTTTCTCTGTACTTCCGTTGCGGGGTCTGCCTGTTTCTTCTGCTCGTCTGGATCTAGGTCGGTAAACCAATCCATTAAATTTCCCATAGATTGAATATTGTATATGCCTGTTTCATATACTGCAAGCAATGCCATGGATATGGAAAAGAACGCATCTCCATGACCCATCGGGGTTTGAGGAGCCTTCAATTCATTGTTCACTGATAAAATCTGTTGCCGTTGACGTTCATCAGCTAATAGCCTAAGATTACCTGAATGCACATAATGCTCCATTACTTGTGCCATAGTGTTCTTAGACTTAGTTGTAAATGACATTGACTTCCATACTCTATTCAATCCTCTATCTTCTAGTTCGCCTCTTGTATTGTCTATGTACCCTGATTGTATATTGAAATTTTTAGCAACTTCATTAAGATAATCAATCTGATCAGAATAACTCCACCCATCTAACCATGATTGATGCACTTGTTCTATCTCCGAACCGTTCCGTCTAAAGATAACTAGGTGAGACGGGTGCCTCTTCTTCCCTACGTCAAATCCAGCAAACAAAGAATCGGAACCTTTTAATTCATAATCTTTATATGCCGAATGGTTGTGTAAAGATCTTACTTCACATTTGATAATATCCTCTGGTTCAAAGTACGATTCTGTAGACAAATGTGGTACTAGCAGGAACTCTGAAGCAAACGATTTTGGTCTTGCCTTCTGTTGTTGAAGCAACCAATCTTCGCTGTACAACTCAGGCATCAAAACCCTTCTCCCAGGTACTGGGTCAAGGGCTGGCAATGTTCTACTCATAAATCTATCATCTTCCTGAAGCTTTGTCAAGAGGTCTCCTGGCATCATTGGAGTTCCTAATACAATTACTGGTACGCCCTTTAGCGGAATGAACATAGACTCTGTAAGGAAGTGGTCTTCTACTTTATAGATTTGCCCCAAATTCAATGGATTGTCTGGGTCTCTCAGCACGTCATCCGCAATCAAAGCCCCATTAACGTGCATACCCCGCTTAAATGAAAACAAACCTCCATGGGCTACTTCCATAGGATTTCCATTTATAGAGTACCTAAAAGAATAATCTGCCTTAGGGGACTTATTTTTCATCCAATCTTTAATTTGGGGATTTCTGTTGACCGCCTTATTCATTTCCGCTATATGGTATCTAGCCATTTGGTCACTGTAAGACAAATACAAAACAGAACAATCCCTAGTCGATTTCAAAAGCTGCCATACACTAAAAGCATGCCCTAAGATTGTGGACTTAAAATGGAATCGTGGAAGCACCGCCACATAGTTCTTTCCTTCTTGAAGGCATAGTTCTATATCTTCGGCTAGAACTCCCACATGCCATGCCTTAAAGTATTCAGGATGGTCGAAACTCTGAGACCAAGTATCTCTTAGAAACTCCCAAAAACTGCCGACCCTAATCGCCTGACGAACTGTTAATCCCTCAGCCAACTTGGTAAAAGCATCCTCAAAAGTCGTTGAAGTTGTACTGACCACTAGTTACTCCTTCTCCGTTTGGACTAAAGTCTTCAACTTGACAGCAATCCTACTTAATACATCTTGGTCTTGAATTTCATCTAGTAGGACTGCCATTACATCCTGAATAAACTGTAAGTTTATCATACCTTCCATAACAGTACGTTCACCCTTAATACCCAAATCCAAAGCCCTTGCTGCATCAAACGGCCTATCAAACATATGTGCTTGTAATTCGGAGGCAGCTTTCTTTCTCAAGCCCTCATAAGTACCCAGATGCTCTTCCTGTAATCGAGCGTACCTCTGAGTCTCTGTTTCTTTTATCTGGGTTATCGCATCAGCCCTTGCAACATTTCTATCGTTTCCCCACTTGTACTGATTAGCCCACGCATAAATAGTAGAAGGCTTTACCGTTACATCAGAATCTTTTGTTATAACAGCAGCAATATCCTTTGCAGCCCTTCCTTCTAGGTATAACTGCATAGCTCTATTTCGTACATCATGGGGAATTCGTTTTGGCATCTTATCTTACCTTCCGTATATACTATTTGAATCTAGTCCACCGTATCCATCATCAGAAACATGTTGTGAATCTATGTTCCCACCTAATGGTGACCCATCGGAATTAAGAAAACGAGTAAAGTCTATGTGTCCAGTCACTCCAGTCACTGCGGAAAAGCATGACGGAACTTTCACTTTACTGCCAGAGGTAGTACGAATCTCATCATATTTAATCGCAATCTCATCTCTGGTACATATTCCCGACCATATATGTTCTTGTTCATTAATGGGAGCATAGGTTCGATTCTTCAACAGTGTACCAGTAGTCCGTTGCAATCCCTTCACCTCTTCATTATATTGACATTTGGTAAATTTACACCAAACGACTTTACCATATTTCTGTTTTACATCTTCTAACGTGGGAAGATCTTTTGGGAATCTGTCTACATATTCCTTCTTCTCCTTCTCCACAGGTGAATTAAAACTAATTTGAATTTCGGGTCTAACTTTTTTTAAGCTCATCTCTTGCTCTCCTTTTTATCCAAAGTGCTATGCATGCAGCATCTGACCAATCTTGTTCTTTAAAAATATCTCCCCATTTCTCTATTGTAAAAGCTTTAATCGCTTTCTTGTTAAGATTCCCCTTTCCTAAGATATATTTTTTCCAATGCCTATTATCTACAGGCATACATCCTAAGCCATGCTGATTACAGATAAGCCGTACTCCACCAACTACAGTCGCAATCTCCATAGTTGATTTCGGATTCTGAATAAAAATTGCTGACTCTACAGCAGCTTCCTGTATTAAAGTTATTTTACTAAGATCTTGGCTAAACTTTTGCATAATTTCTAGGAATCTTTCATTAAAGTCCACGGATGCGCTACGCCATTTTCCTTGTCCAACAATTTGTTCGTGTTCATCTACTAACACCGCATGTACGGCCCTAGATGAGCAATCTACTCCCATAAAAATTGAACGGCCCCAATCTTCTAAAAAAAGTGTCCAAGTAGAATTACTCTTTTCCAAAATCATCCTCGATAATCGAGTCCATAATATTTACGCAATCTTGTAAATCAATGATACATTTTTTCACAATGTCCAAATCTCTAAAAACAATAGCGTACCTAAGACCCTGTAGAATAATATCTGCTTTGACTCCCATATCTAACAACTCATGTTCATCTATTTCTAATTCGTCCGACATCACCCCTCCTTATGGCTTAAACCCCCCACCCTCTCTTCCTAGAGTACGGAGAGTTACAACCCTTGACACAGCATCATATGCTGCTTTATATGCGTTTAGTAAACCAGAGACCTTGGTATGTACCGCTTCTTGCTCTATGACCTCTCTACGTAGCTCTCTGAGACTGTCATAGCGTATTAGAGCGGCACCTCTAACCTCTTCCCTAGTTAACTTCTTCTTGCCTTCGTTCTCTCGTTCTTCAGCAAGCTTGTAAATAGCAGACGCATACCCTTCATCAAACGCTGCCTCAATCGCACCCTTCTTCGCAGTGATATCTGCCAACTGACTTTCCAAATAAGCTCTATATCCCCCAAACATAGTTAGAAATTCTTCCAATTGCTTGTTGTCTACATTCATTAGATTGGTAAAGTCCAAACCGTATTCCTTAGTAATCTCTTTACCCAATGGTGGCACAGACAACTCCTCTACAAATTGGTCTGCTTCTGCCAATGCTTTAAAAGGCGACCACTTAGTATCTCTTTTCTCCATCCTCAACGTCATTTCTCCCTCCTACATGGACAATATTGTAACCCCGTACATTGGTCAGGCTGTTCCGTCAGACGCATAATTCTGTCACACCGTTCTCTTATAGCCTTCCAAACTTCCACATCTCTCTTAGTTTCAAATGCTTTAATCTTTTGGTCATCTTTACACTCATATAGAACTATCCCATGGTCTTGATTATATAAACTCAAATATAATTGAATTTGTTGATAGTGGTCATCTTTAGGCTTTGCGAGGGCCACAAAACCACGTTTGTTTATAGACTTTAATTCCACAATAGCTGCCCCATGTTGCTCATGCTTAATTAAAAAGTCAAGTCTACCAGAAATTGGGGGGTCATCGCACTTAAGCGCAATCTCTGTTCCTAAAAGAACACCCATTTTTTCAAAATACTTCTCGTATCTATGCCCTAAATAATCCCCGCAATCAAAAATTCGTCTAGTGTTTGAATCAATAATCTGTTCCTGTACTAATCCGTTATAACTATTGTACAAAAATCTATCACACGGACTTCCTAAAGAAGACGGATAAAACACACCTACCCTAGCAGGTCTTTGAGACCCAGTTAAATGCGTGTCAAGAGCTTTTAAGAGCCACTTATCTTGTACGTTTCTATCTCCACGCTCTCCGACAATTTGTTTAAGCCCTGCCATATCTCCTCCTCAATATCTTGTTTAGTTTTACTAACAATGTGCAATATCCATTCTACAGATGGATACTGCATTAAGTCAAGATCTCTAAGTTTATCTCTTTTCTGTAAATGTCCATATACTCCATCTGCTTCAATTACTAATCGTAACTCAGGTACCCAAAAATCCACTGTATACGGCGCAAAAGGATGTTGCTGGTCATATCGTATACCAAAGGTAGATAGACACTCTGCAATCAAATTCTCTTGTTCAGTGTAATCTCTAGGAAGCATCTTCACCGATTCCTTCAATTCTATATCCATACTCTGTCTCTGACTTCTGAGCGTGTAATATCGCATCTTCTATCGTGAGAACATGAAATACGGGCCTCAAATAACTAGGTACTTCGTCAGAAGCAGACTCAGCATATCCTACATACTTAATCACAACTCCTCCAGTAAGCGCATTAGCCCCAGTACCCTGCATCTTTTCTTTTCGAATTAAGATATAGTTATCTGCACTCATAGAACGGCCTCCTTAAGCTCCTTGATTTTATCAGGATTATCTAGAAAAAATGATTTAAGTCCGTTTAAACCCATAGACTTATCTTCTCCATAAGTATACCACGCACCTGCCCTCTTAATCAATCCTTTTTCTAAAGCTTCTCTAATAAAACTTTCTAAGACATCTATGCCCCCAGAAACTCTAAATGGCACAGTAGCTGATTTCCAATTCTCTCCCCCTACCTTACTCTTACGTAAGCGTACCTCCATATCAAACCCCACCTTTTCTTTACCTTCTTCTATCCAACCACTCCGTCTTACTTGCAAAAGAAAGTGGGCAAAGAACGTTTGAGCCAATCCTCCAGGCATATTATCAATAGCCACTGGCCCTAAGCTAGACCTAACTTGATTAATGGCGACAAAAGCTGACCCACTTTTTAAATTAGGGAGCAGTTTGGGCAATGACGAGTTAATGAATCGTGCTTGCCATGCCATGGGATTATATGAAAACTCTTCTTCCGCTACGACAGTGGGTACAAGACCTGCGATACTGTCTAAAACAATGACATCTATACCTACTTGCATCATTTCTCTAGCTATCGTAAAGGCATCTTCCCCATTAGTAGGCTGTGCTACGATTATCCTATCAGTATTAATTCCACACTTAGCCATCCACACCGCATCCCATGACAGTTCGGTGTCTATCCAACCCGCATTTCCTCCTGTGGATTGAGAATTAGCGACTATCTGTGATGCCAAGTACGACTTACCTACATTTGTAGGCCCGTACAACAACGTCATACGCTTCTTTGGTATACCCCCACCTGTTAATCTATCTAATGCAGGAATTCCGAACGGGATTCGTTCATAAGAAAAGGCTTTATCATCTCCCCTAAACAAGTTTAAGTCTTTCTTAGATAACAACTGTTGAATAGCATCTTCTGCATTGTTCTTCATAGTCGCTCCTAACTACCTGAATCAAGCATTTCTTCAATTTGAGAATCTATCTTACCTTTTACAAACGTCCATACAACATCTGCAATTGCCTTGGACTCTTCTAACTGAGGCTCTACAGGTAACTCTGTGTCAATCTGAGCAACTGTAAGGTCTACTCTACCATATTGATTCTGCTCTAGGGGGCCTACTCTAAACGTAAACCCCAGATGTACATCTACTTTAGCCATTCTTTCCTCCTATTTCATCTAAATCTCTAATCTCTCTATTGTAACTCTTGCTTTTGAGGATGAGTTTATTCCTCGCATCATAATCTCCCTCATCCCAAAAGACAGCTTCGTCGAAAAACTCTTTTGGGGTCTTTTGCCCCAATAACCATATTGCTTGTAGATTGTCATATTGAATAGTATTCAAAATTTTATGTGACCTTTCGTATTGTAAACTACAAAACATATATAAATCAGGTCTCTGATGTCTACTTACTTGATAAACAGACACTTCGTAATTAGGTCTTGGGGCCACAGTTCGTCTTTTCGATTTAACCTCAGTATGAGTTCCGTCTGGAAGTACTAAATCATAATTATATCTATCTTCTCCCAACACCAACTCAGCATTCAGATGTTCGGCTACTGCTTCTTCAGCTAGAAATCCTGCTACCTTTACATTAGATAGACCTGTTCCAGAATGTTTTACCTGAGAACGTCTTGCTTTAGGGCTAAAATCATCAGCCCTCTTAATAGCTTTTTCTATCATCTGCTGAGTAAACGGAATCTTATACATCACTTCACTCACCCCAATCTATATACTTTACTATATCATCATTATGCCCATTTGTCACCCACTTAGTAAAGTCAACCTTATTGGCCCATGAGGGGAAACAAACTTCTTTGTCTATAAACAACGGAATTCCTAAGCTGTTCTGCTCCAGCAATTGAGCAATATGGTCAGAAATGATGGGAAACTCTGAATCATGGATTTCACAGATAATTTCATCATGGACTTGAAGTAGCACATTGCTCTTCTTGTCCTGTAGATATTTATGAACCTCTATTAAACGCTCATTTAATATATCCGCACTAGTTCCTTGTACTAAGTAGTTTACTCCTTTATAACTCATCTCACTAGGAATCTTATAAACTCTCCCATACTTATTCTTAATCCACCCACGTTGTTCCACCGCAGCCATCACTCCTTTAATAAACTCTCTAGACCCCTTAATACTATCTAAATAGGTCTTCTTATAGACAGCGGCCTCTCCTTGAGAAGTACGTAACTGTTGGGACAACTTCTGACTTCCTATTCCATAAATAATTCCAAAGGTAATAGCTTTTGCCATTTGTCTATAAAACTTATATTCAGGATGGGTCTCATCCAGATTGAATGCTATCTTAGCGGTTTCACCATGGAAGTCTACATCATTACGCCCCAACAATTCTTTTATTTCCTCATTATCTAGATAACTCAGAAAGACCCTAACTTCCATTTGTGAATAGTCAAAACTGACTAGTGTATATCCTTCTCTAGGGATAAATAATCTTCTAATGGAAATTTGTTCTTCATCGGTCTCATCATACGATTCATCTCCTATAAAGCCCCATGTATCTAGCACCTCGTCAGTTAAATTATCTGAAAAAGAACCGCCCTTAGTCGCAATAACAGCTTCAATACGGCCCTTTACAAGAGAACGTTCTTCATCAGTTAATTGAGTATCCTTCAATTTGAAATGTGTTCTTGGAATATTCTGCAAATTGGGGTGCCTCGACGAAAGCCTTCCTGTTAACGTTCCCCAATTACAGAAGAATGTATGCAAAATAGGCATTTCTACATAAGGTTCTAGATACGTAGAGGCCAATTTACCTAATGCTCTATGTTGTCTAATAAACCCTGCTATCGGTTGGTTAATTTGTGCCAACGCCCCCTCACCCCACGACTCTTTACCTTTAGGGGTACGCACTGTTGAACTTATACCTAACTCATTAAACATCTCCCCAATCTCTTGTGTACTTCGAATATTAAATTCTTTTCCAGCTAATGCATAAACTGAAGTAGACACCTCTTCTTGTCTCCGTAAAATCCGTTCTTGTGCTTGTTTAGCGTAGGCAGAATCTATTAGAACCCCCCTGTTCTCCATTTCATACAAAACTTTAGTTAACTCATATTCCAACTTTAAAATTTCGCTTTGCCCACTCTGTTCTACTTTTCTCAAACAATCCAAATATAATCTATATGTCCAATATACGTCTTGTTCACAATAGGCCCCTAGTATATCTGGTGGAGCTTCTGAGAAATCTTTATTCCATTTATTAGCCCGTAAATATTTCTTTGTATCTATATCATATTGAGAAGCCATCTCCCCATAAAACCTAACAATAGTTTTGGTTAGGCCAAGTTCTTTTACAGTAGAGTCCGCTGTTAAACGAACTAGAATCATTCCATCTATTAAGTTAAGCCTCGTTATGTCCAACCCTTCATTTTCCAAAAACCGTAGATCAAACTTTAAGTTATATCCTAACAAAGTCTCTCTGTTACTCATGGCCCCAATTAAATCTTTTACTAAGTCTGGGGGCAAATTAATCCCTTGTAAATGTCGTACTGGAAAATAAAAAGTTGTTATCTCGTCAGTCTCTGGATTATTAACTCCAACGCCTATCCCACAAAGCTGGTTTATCCCATATGGGTCTAGACCATTGGTCTCTACATCTACGGCCCACATCGTGTATGAACGTAACTGCGCTAGAGCTTTCTCATATAGTGTTGCATTATCTACTAACATTTAAATCGCCACATGTTCCTTTACTTCTAAACTTATCTTTGCTAAGTGTAACATCTCTTTTACTGCTATATGTGGATACCACTCAGTCGCTACAATGCGTCGTACCTTACTATTGCAAATCATTTTAGCACAAGTAAAGCATGGAGTTGTGGATAAGTATGCTGTTAACGTATCCTCTGACGTAAGTTGTAGAAATGCGTTTACTTCCGCATGCACCGCCAAACATTTTTCTAAATCTGTTCCTGAGGGGGAACTAGCCCCCTCGCATGGAACATCTAAACAATGAGTAAAACCAGATGGAACTCCATTATATCCAGTTGCTACTATGTGGTTCTGGGTATCTACCAAAACACAACCTACTCTACGTCTTCTACACGTACTTCTTTTAGCTACTAGTTGGGCTATGCTAAGAAAGTAATGGTCTGCGTCTAACCTAGAATAGGTTGTCATCGGAATCCTCGACCCTAACCTCTTTGTCCCCTGCGTTAGCAGAGGAGTTAGAGGCTGCTGGAGTCCAGATTGCGCTGTATCTCTCCTTAAAATATTCCCTAACAGGAGCCAGTTCCTCTTCCATCTCAGGAACCTCTGCAGTTCTTGCAGTAGGTGAAATGGTATACGAAGTATCGTACATACCTGCGCCTGTACGCTTGATCCGTATCACACCCTTATTCAAAGACCCCCAATCATTGTACACATCTATGAGTTGGTTGAACAGGTAATCATTCCTACCAAATGTTAGAGCAATGACCTTGTAATCATTCACAGTTTCCTTAAAGAGCTTCTTTCCACTGGGGCCTTCTATTTGCTCCCACTCGTCTTGCCTCTTACTGGTATGGATAATCTCATGGACGTATGCCCAAAATGCAAACTTGTTGGATGCCCTAGTATCCGCTGGCACCCCACTCGCATCTATATCATCATCCTTTAGCAAATTGGCAAATCTGTTACCATTTCTAAAAGTGTACATCTGAATCTGGTCTAGATACTTATCATCTGGCTCACCTGTTGCTGTAACCGTAACAAACGCTTGGTCACCGTCCTTGAACCAAACCTCCTGATTAGGGACTGTGGTTCTAGACCCCTCCTGAGGCCGTGAACTTTCTCTTCCTTTAACTAAACTCGCAATTCCACTCATATTTTCCTCCTTGTTGTTTTCTCTTTACCAATAATATCTCTTATTGATTATTGTGTCAAGTATTTTTTTAGTTTTAATTTCTTGCACATCTTTATAACCATCTGGAAGTTGTACATATGAACTCATGATGGTGTTTCCAAGAGCCTGTAAAGCCTTATTCAATCCTGTCTGTCCTGCCGTGTCATTGTCTAAGCATAACACAACCTCCTCAGTTCGTAAAGTTGACAGTAATTCTTGTTGTCTTCTAGACATACTCATACCTAGAAGAGCAATAGCTGGGTATCCATGTTGAGTAAGCCACATAGCATCCAACGTTCCTTCTGTTATACATACAAACGGACATGATACTATCTTATACGCCCCAAACAATACTTTAGACTTCTTCAATCCTTTACTATACATATACTTAGGTACAGCGGCCCTTCTCCGACTCACCCAACCCACTAATCTAGCTTCCCCATCCCTTATAGGGATTACTAAATCATCATATGTATTAGTTCCACATTCCCATTCATTCAACACTTCGGTAGTAAACCCTCGTCTATATACCCAAGTCGGATATTTACCTAATATAATATCATCAGGAAGGGAAATCTCTGCTAAATAGTTATTGGTAGGTTGATACTCTTCAAACAAATCCAAGTCTAAGGTGTATTCAGCTTCTCCTATTAGTTGATTGAGTTCAGCAGTACTGATATCCAACACTCTTTGGATAAAGCCCCTCAAAGAACCTTGACCACATCCCGCAAAACAAATCCAAACTCCCTTATCAAGGTTAATAGAACAGGAAGGAGTAGCATCTAAATGGAAGGGACATACCAAACTGAACTCATTTCTGTTAATTGGTACATCAATATTTGCGGATAAGAGTACTTTAACCCAATCTACTGTGTCTTTAGTAGTCTGTGTTAAGTTCATAGTTCTCTAGCTCCTCTATCGCTCCCCTATTTACTTCCCACTTCAAATACATATCTCCAATAGACAACTCACTATCTCTAATTTTTTGTATTTGAATGCGGCGTACTCGCTCATCTGGGTCTCCGTCTTGGTCTACTGTCCTACACATAGACAAGGCTACGTCTGCAGCCCTAATTAAAGCATCCCCAAACGCTACACTAGCTGCATTGGGGGGTTCATACATATCCGATGCATCTCTATTAGCCTGTGTAGAGACACACATAGAGATGTCCTGAGACAAACAGAGGTTCTTCATTGCATAGAACAACGCATGAGACTGTTCCCACGTAGCACTTTTAGCTAATCCAGTAGATACTAGGTAGATTCCATCTAATACAATAAAGCTTGGGTTGTGTTTTCGTACTAAAGCGGTTATAGATTCAATAGAAATACTTGATTGACCGCTTATATGGTCGCAAATCAACAGCTTTTTATCATCTAACTCTTTCAAGAAAGCCGTATATTTCTCTACATCAATATCTTCTCCATGTCTTAAGGCCCTATGGGATAGATCATACCCCAACTTATGGGCCATAATCACATCTAACCTCATACTGATGGACTTAGTTGTCATTTCTGTGGAGATAAAGAGGGTCTTTACCCCTGCAAGGGCTGCAGTAGCTGCCATATCTGCACACATCCATGTCTTTCCTACCGTAGGTCTGGCAAAAATAGCTATTAAATCACCTGGCATCCAACCTACCCCAGTATTATTAATAGATTTAAAGGGAGTTTTGATGCCCATTAACCCACCTTCTCGTAATCTTCTCTCTTTACGCTCTTCCCATTCCTTTAATCTAGTTAAAGACTTGTCATCATAATGTGTAATATCCTCATCATAAACAATTCCAACATCGTTTAAGTTGGTAAGGATACTTGCGAAAGCCTTTTTGGGGTTTTCTCTTAACAATTCTTTATTAGACTGGAATACTGTTACAATCTGTCTAAACAAAACCTGTTGCTTAAACTTATCCAAAGCAAAATCTAGATTTAAATCCCTTGCAGATGTATCTAACGTAGGAAAATTCTCTACTAAAAGGTCAGGAGATGGGAATTCTCCATATGTATCTACATATTCCGTCAGAAACTTGTACGCATCTGAATGTTTTGCAAAGTCCGATGTAACATGTTTGAACTTCTTTATGTTTTCAAACGAATTTAGATTTAAGATCAACCCAGATTCTATAAATTCAAAGCTTTCCATATATACTCCTTCTATACTAATTCTAATAGAACAGTATTATTTTCTAACAAATAGAATTTAAAACCATCCATGTGAAGATCCTTAACTATTCTCTTAGCTTCGTCAACTGTGGAAACTTTATCTAGTGGTTCGATTTGCCCCGTACTTTTATTCACAGCAATGACATCATACAATTCCTCTGGAACCGTTGTCAAGGGCTTTGGACGAAAAAATCCACCTGCTCTGTTATGAAAACGCTTCTTCATTTAAAGCTTCACCTTTAAGTACCCCATACAACTTTTTTTGAAGTGAAGTTCTAAGCTTATACGCAGATTCTTGTAGTTGATTAGAAATCTGTTCCATGGTCAATCCATCCATACGTAACTCTAGAAAATCCTTTTCTTGTGGCGATAGAGCAGATCTCTCTATCATATCAGTCAATTCCAACACAGACGTAAACTCAGAAGCATCCACGTCTATCAATGACTTAGTAATCGCATTTGAAAGATATCCTTCAGGATAATCTTCAGTAACTACTCCATTTATGCTGTAGGTAGTAGAAACATTTTTAGTTTTCTGAGCTTTGGAAATAAACGTTCGAATAGTGTTCATCATAACTGTATGTAAATACGTATGAAAACTAACTCCCTTAGTATCATCAAAATGCTGGGCAGCTTTAATAATAGATATACGTAGCTCTTGGGCTACATCATCTCTATCCATCCCTAAAATAAACGTCGTCTGTAAAATTCTATGTATCTTAGGTTCCCATTGCTCTAATAGTTCATTGGTTAATTCCATACTAATGCCCTAAAAACCGTTTTATCTTTGGATGACGAATTACGACACCCCCTAAAATACCAAGCAAAACTATGGCAATAAAAACCCAGAGAAATGGAATCTCTGTATATCGTCCAAGTGTTAACCATATAAGGTCTTCCACCAAATGTACTAGAATAAAAATTGATGCGACTATAAATATTTTCACGCCCACCTCGTCTAACTAAGACCGTCTGTTTTTCCTTTGGCATAACAAGAATGGCTACAATAAATATGTTTCCACCCTCTCCTATATCTCTGTGTCACATGTCCTCGTTTCATTTTAAACCTATATTTACAAAAAGCACAAGTCACGTCTACATTGTAGTAGGTCTCTCTACAATCCCCCACGGTACAAAGTTTCTGTCCCCTAGGGGTAGGCTGTCCACAGACCTCACATGTTCTAACTACTCTTTTATAGTTCGGCTGTCGATTATTTAAATCTGCTTCCTGTAAAATTCTAGACACATATTGCCTAGAGACTTTCATTGTACGACTAATTTCGGAACCTGTCAATAGGGGATTCTCTTTTCTTAACTTTACAATCTTCTTATCAATCTTCATTACACATCCGATGTCCCAGTAGTCCAGTCTATGCCAAACTCTTCAACAGTCTTTAACCATGCATAAGCTTGGTTTAATGGGGTCTTTCCACTAGCACTAAGGGCAGAATCCGACAAGTATGTTGTAAAAGCACTTCCTTTAATAGCAGTAGCTGACGTATAGATTGGCTCCTTCATACTAGTAAGATCATCCTTACTTCTAGCGGCTGCATTATGGAAGATTGAAATCCTAACGTTGGCTCCATAACGGTCAATACCCACCGCATCCAACATTGTATACGCCTCAGTATGCGTCGTCCCAGAACTATCTGTTATACTTTTCTGTATTGCCATTTCTATCCTCCTTCTAATACCGTTACTCTAGCTGCTAATTTTTTAAGCTCCGCTAATAGTAATACTGATAAATATTTATATCTAACCCCATCTGGTTGTTCAGAAACATTGTAAGTAACTAACTCAGGAAGTATAGCATGAACTTCCTCAGCAATCAATCCAAAATCATTAGCCCCTGTAACGGTCTGCATCGTATCCGTAATTTGACCATCTATGATTACAGGTTCTTGAGTATCTTTCCATTTAAAATTACGGGGAACAAGATTATAAATTCTAGCTGAATCAAGAGTTAAGTTTTCAATATTTTCTTTATACCGTTCAGACGAACTGTCTAGTTTAAGGAGATTGCTTCCTCCAGAAGCTATAATATCTGTCCCTGTTCCTGAACCTAGTCCATCTAAATATATGCTTGAGCCTGATACCCACACACCTGTTGAATATAAATAAGCAGGACTGCTGGAATTGAAGGCATCGTCTAATGTAGATGCATCTGTCCAATAAGCAAACTTATTAGCTACTCCCGACCCACTCACCGTTCCTGCTGCACTATTAACAGTAACGGCACCAGTAGCTCCTGAAATAGTAACATTAGTACCCGCCACTATCGAAGTAACACCTGCGTTGGTGAGTGTTGCCACCCCTGACGATGCTCCCCCACTCATACCTGTCCCTGCTAGTACCGCTGTAATATCTCCAGTATTGGAAGTCCAACCTGAATCATTATTAAAATCAGAAAGAGTTATCTCACTTACCAGTTTTCGTCTCTCTGCTCCATTGTCCAAAAGAATTAGTTCGTCCTGTGCGCCGTTTACAGTCCCAGTCATATCTGTCAATTCAGATAAATCTAGTGTTATACTTGGAGTAGATGTTCCATTACTTACATCAAGACCTGAACCAACTGTTACTTCGGTAACCGTACCAGAACCAC
>VTLG01010456.1_pt1 | contig 41024 bp, 55 predicted proteins | sample 4694571 | NCBI WGS metagenome assembly VTLG01 (sample SAMN12604809, study PRJNA352737) | marine metagenome | biome: ENVO:00000447; feature: ENVO:00000209|ENVO:00000569|ENVO:01000036; material: ENVO:00002151; isolation source: viral sequences binned using virsorter ...
AGTATAAAATACGGCATGGTCAAGACCTGTCATAGTATCTAAATGTCCTACCGTAATGGGCACACCTCTACAGTATGCAACACAAATAATTGCACCACCATTGGTATACACTTCTCTGCCAGCAGTGTGTCTGAATTCTCTATCTAGTTCTGGCCGTACAGGATCTTCTTGATAAGGAAGATTCAAAGGCCATTGGTCGCCATATTTAATTTCCCTAACTCTCATACATAACTTCTCGTAATCTTTCAGCATCAGCTACTCGTTGTTGCCTAGTCCTTTCATGTATTGCTTTATCGTTCTGAAATTTTCCCTGTCTATTTTCTAAATAAGTTTTATCTTGTGGAGATTTGCCTACACTAAAATGCATATGCTCACCATGGACGTGTTGCAGCCAATGGGTTCTACCCACTAACTGAGCAACTTCAAAAATCCAAGTATCGTTATAACCAAAATTATAAACACCTGGAGTAAAATAACCTAAAGTATCACACCATTTTTTACTCACGATAGGAAATGCACAATGGCTTTCTCCATTAATGCCATCATTCATCCACATACAATAGATATCATCTGGAAATGTATCAGTATTTTTTTCTACTGTTCTATCCCACCCAGGAGTTCTATATAACAAATCATCATTACCCATAATAATAATATCACCTAAACTCCTTTCATACAAATCATTCCAAGATTTTGATACGCTTTTGGGTTCACCAAAAACAATATGCACCCTAAGAAAATCTGCAAATTCTTTCTGTGAAAATAAAAGATAATCCATATAAGCATCTTTTCTTTCATCATCGCTGTCAACATACATCAACATTTCAATTCTATCTCTATCTGTTGCTGTCTCATATACAGATTTAATAAATTCACTTAATCTAGCTGGTCGACCCCGTGTTGGAGTTAATATAGAAATAGTTTTACTCATTATAAAAATTCTCTTTCAAAAATTGATAGGGAGTAGGACAATCTTCTACTTTATATCTCCACACATCCCTTCTCTCGGTTAATCTTTTTATATAATGTTGAAGTTCCTTCTCAAAATCAGTATCAAATATATTATATAATAAAGCTGCTTTATCTGTCGGCCACCAATGCATTCCAGTTCCTATACAATGGAGTCCACCTTCGGATGAATGGTGATAATTTCTCTGGACATTCTCAACATATAACATCATATTATCAAATTTAGTTGCTATTGTTTTATTTGTCCAGTGCTTCCAATATTCGGTATCATCTCTCTGTGATAAAATATAATGCATAGAAATAAATTCAGCCATAGTTCTAAAAGTTGTTTTGCATATTGCTGTAAATTGATCCTTATCAAATTGATTTGTAGTTTCTCTTTGCAACACACGAACTAAATTATAAAGAGCCTCGTGGGTAAGTTGAAGTCCATTAGATTCTAAAGGTTCTATAAACCCAGCACTTAATCCTATTGTCACCACATTTTTTACCCACAAACGATTGTGAAGACCTATTCGCATTTTTATATTTCTATATTCTAATTCATCTCCATACCCAATGTGTTTCTGAAATTCTATTAAAGCATCATCATCACTAACAAATTCATCAGAATATACATACCCACTTCCTATTCGTGACCATAATGGTATAGACCACACCCAACCATTATCTATCGCCGTGCAATTGGTGTAAGAAACCATTTCTTCGTTCTTATTTTTATAAGGAATTTTAGTAGCCCAAGCTGAATTATTAGGGAGTATGTCAGAATAAGAATCAAAAGGTTCTAATAAAGTCTTATCCATCAGCAAAGAAGTAAACCCTGTACAATCTATAAACAAATCAGCACTTATCGGCTGGCCACCTTCCAATATCAAATATTCAATTCCATTTTCATTCTGTATTACTTTCTCTACTTCGCATAGAATGTGTTTTAATCCTTTGGGTAAACAAAACTTTTCTTTTAACCACAATCCAAACTTTGTTGCATCAAATTGATATGCAGCATCATTTAAGAAATTGTAATTAGGTAATCGCTTATCTTCATTTGTAAAAAGTTTATTCTGTGAAACTAATGCCATCTGTGGATAAACACATTCGGCATAATCAGAGACAGGAGTTTCTGGATACAATATTTTCTTAAAATGCCAATCATTTAACTCTGCTTTGTTCCCTACGGTATAGGGTGTTCCAAATGGGTAATGAAACTTTCCAGAATCCTTACGATAAAAATTCTCAAACTGAATACTTAGTTTAATAGTACCATCAACCTCTGATAAAAAATCTTTATCTTTTATACCTACCAGTTCACACCAATTATTAATACCAGCTAAAGTACTTTCTCCAACACCAACAGTAGCAATATTCGGCGATTCAATAAGAGTAATTTTCTTATTAGGGAACTGACTAAGTAAAGTAGCTGCGGTCATCCAACCAGATGAACCCCCTCCTACGATGACAATGTTTTCTGTTTTCATCGCATTAAATTATCCCTAATATGTTTTTTGCCATGTGGGCCTGTCCAATGGACAATTTTCTTTTGTGGGCTATCATAATTTTGGCTCAAAGATAACCTTAACCATTGGTAGATTAAAGGTAATTGGACAATATATTCATTTAATGTCGGGTCCTCTTTAACCATTTCTACTAAAACTTCTTGGTCGCCTCGGTCAGCACCCTTCGCACATCTCATAGCCCATAAATTTAGAATAGCGGGTTTACCTTTTGCACAATTTACTCCTGTAGCCCACCAGATTGGTGATTTATGTGAAGGAGGTGCACTGCCTATCCAACCCATTCTTACAATATCTAAAGTTAAAGCTATTTTAGTAGTAGTTGGATAATCAAAAACATTATCAATAGGTTTCATTACCTCACAATCAGAATCTACCCAACACACATATTCATATGGTGCATCTATCATAACTTGGGGTTTATAAAACCATGCTCGGCCTGTAGGAACATCATACTCTAAAAAAGTATCAGAATGATCCTTCGCCCACTCTTTCATATGGGAACTCAAACCTAAATCTGCTATAGTAATATCTGGCTCAGGGCTATATCTTTTTATATTAGCATACCACCAAGGAAGTAAATCTTCATGGTTAGTATCTGCCCCGACTGCAAAAGTTTTATTCATAATACATTGATGTTAAATTAGAAAAGACAGGTACATACTTATAAACATCACCCGGCAATTTACCTTTTGCCCAATAGATTTCTCCAACCTTCTCCATGTTATTTTTTTCGTAATATTTTTTAGCTCTTAAATTATCTCGTCGGACAGATAGCCAAACAGGTGCATTTACATATTGAAAAAAATCTTGTAATGCATTAGTAGCATCTGAACCTTCTTCCTTTACAATTTGGTGGAGAATACAATCGCCTTTAAATGCTTGGCAATCTCCTATTCTTTGTTTTCTTTTATAGATATTATATGTGATTACTATACCATTATGAAAAACACAATTATTACTTGCTATTTGTCTCCTCAAATAATCTGTACGAATGTGAGGAAAAATAGCCCTATAAGAATAAAAAATATTTTTAATGGATTCAAAATCAGAAGGCAAGGCGTGGTTCATCTTTTAATAACTCCCCTAATTCTTTATTTTGCCATACATCTATAACCAAATGTATTCGGTCTACGTCACTTAAATTCTTAACAGCATGAGCCTTAGATACATCCAAATACCAACACTCACCTGCTTTCATATGAGCTCTTAAAATTTCATCTTTAGTATTCCATGATTCAACCATAATAGATTCATCTGTAATTATAGGAATATGAAGCCTAAATAATCTATAGTGTTTTATATCACTATCAACCTTATCGGTATGTTTTGTTATATTAGAATTTTTTTCTAATCTCATCAACCTTACTCTATCTTTCTCGCCAGGTATTTTATCCAATATAGATTGCACTTGTAATCGTTCCATTAAAGGAGTATCTTGCAACTCTTCCATTACGGTGTCAGCACCTAAAACACTTGGCTTAGAAATATTAGTAGGGTCTCTACTATAGCCTTTAATAGACAATGCGGTCCAATTCCCCTTCTTATTATATTTGGTCCTTACAGGAGAAAAATATTGAAGCACAGGAAATTCACACCAATCTTTTAGGTATTTCATTTCTTCAGTCGTAAAAGACAAATCTATTTTTTTTAAACTTGTAATCATTTCTTAAATATAAAAATCGGTTCGTGCTTAGGTGTACCTGTTTGTGATGATAATTGGAGTTGCCATGTATCAATGTGATTAAAATTAATCTCTTTACCTAATCGTAATGTTTCATCTTCAAAATTCTTTATGCGTTTCGTATCGGCCACATTCATTGCTAAAATGCCACCTGGCTTCAAACCGTAATGACAATTCTCCATAGTCTTTCTTAAAAAATTTTCTATCCAATCTTCTACTGTTGGAAACTTTTTATATGATTGAGTATCTTCTTCTGAATATTTTTCCCAATCAAAATAAGGTGGGGAAGTAAAACATAAGTCTACACTATTTCTATCGGGTCTAAACTCCTCACTGCCCATTTGATGTAATTCAATGGTTCTATTTATGGATCCCCAATCTTCTTTAATTTGCTTTAGCCCTTCATAAGTTTCTGTGCATGGGTCTGTACCAATATAATTTACATCTGCTGTAATAGAGCCAAGTAAGCGACCACCATAACCACAACTCATATCCCATGTAGTACCAGCTTGAGTTCCAAATAGGGGAGATGCTTTTTCTATAAATTTATCATACAACAATGCTGCAGCAGTTGGCCTGAAATTAGAAACAGCTTGAGTACCTGAATATCTGCGTAGTAATGACCGCATATCTGAATCTGTTATCTTATGATATTCTTTCTGATCCCAAAATGTTCCAGTCAATATTTTTTTAATACCTATCTTAAAATGTTTCTCATCATTCCAAATCTCCATAGGAGTTTTCATCGTGCCACATTTGATACCCCAATGGTGTGGCATATAACTCCATGCTAAAGATAGTCCATGAGCAGATGCTCCTACTGCCTTAGATTTAGGCTTGAATAAAGTTGACCTATCAAACTGAGTTAGTTTATAAAACTCTTTTCGGCGCCAATTATATTCTGTAGGATAGTATGGAAACCCTTTTGTCTTCCACATATCATACACTTCATCTACTAATTCTTGAATTTGCATTGTGACATAATCTCGGTCAAACACGCCAACAAATTAATTTCTTGGTCAGCAACAAATGCTGACTTATACTGATACTCTCCAATTAAAATAACAGCAGCGGGTATAGTGCTGGGGTCCATAGTATTGTAAAGGCTGTCGTAAACTTTTCGATAGATTTTCGTGGGGTCGTTGTCAATGTTATCGACCACCCATTTACGCACCTTTGTAAACTCCTTATTCTTTAGGTGGAGGGTTAACTCTTTCATATTGACTTCTGAAAGGTTAACAAGAATACCGGAGTCAATCTCACCAGCAGCACTATACCGCTGCAATTCATTTAACACTCGCCGGTTGTCCGGAAAGTGTTTCATTATGAGCTCTGCTACAACTTTATTATCATACTTTACATTTTCGGTATCAAGAATCATGGACACCCGCTTCATTAACTCTGATGCGAGTCTATCACGGTTGCCATTTATCTTAAATTCAATAACGGAACACCTACTATGTAATGGCTCAATTATTCTATTTTTATAATTTGCCGTGAATATAAAACGACAATTATTATGGAACTCCTCAATGAACCCACGGAGAGCGGGTTGCGTACTTTGAGGATTGAGGTAGTCTGCCTCATCTAATATCACCACTTTAGTTCCACCAGTTAGTGATACAGTTGAAGCAAAACTTTTAATTTTGTTTCGCAACACATCAATACCAGATTCTTCACTGCCATTGATGGTCATATAATCAGTGCTTAATTCTTCACATAAAGCTTTAGCTACCGTTGTCTTGCCGACACCGGGGCCACCTGATAATAACAAATTTGGGATTTCTTTATTATCTACAAATTCAGAAAATGATTTTTTAATTGATGGAGGAAGTATACAATCTTTAATCTTCCTTGGTCGATACTTCTCCACCCACAGTATCTTTTCCATAATTCACCTCGCCGCACCAAGGACAATGAAAGTCCTTGTGATTAAAATAATTTTGTGCCCTATCAACTACATCGGTTGCGATAGACCACCATTGTCCACAATACATACAGATAAAGTGGGCCAACAACTCAAACGACCTAGTCGCCATTTGCTTCCATAGCAATCCAATAAGAAGCTTTTGTACCTTCCCAATTACTCACGCCTGCTTCGGTTGAAGCACTAACATCATAATCGCCAGGAATAACTTTAAGATTATCTGCCTTAAAATTAAGCCAAAATGCCTTGTCGGTTGGTGTTTCATTAGGTAATGATTCCATATATTCATTTGATGTTGTATTCTTTTTATCTGTAACAGCTACAGTTATGTGCTGAGATGTGCCAGTAAAAACAATATCGGGCAACTGCATAACTGCGGAAGCCTTTAACACTTTTGTTAATACATCTTGAGGCATCTTAAAGGTCACATCACACACCGGAGCATTAAATGTCTCTGGAGGTGTTGTAAGAATTGAAGGGTCTGAATAAAAATATCTAACTTTAGTTTCTCCCCCATTAAGGGTTAAATAGCTATCATTAAATTCTATATCAGCATCATTAACCAATGTCATCACACCAAGAAATTCATTAAGGTCATAGATACCAAAGTCCCTGGGAAATGTTTCTGGTACAGCTGCGGTACCCAGAATGTTTTTCATTGTTGACATTGTTTGTAATTGACTACCAGACTTAACCAAAATATTTTGATTAATGGTAGAAAAATTCTTTAAAATATTTACTGTTGTATCACTCAGTTTCATCATTTAAACTCTCCACATATAACATAATAATACCGTAATGTAAAATTTTCATAAGGTCGGCCCGGTTCTTTCCGCCCTTACGGCCATATCTCTTGGCATACTTCATAATGTTACCCATGCAAAACCCTTCACCATGGCCTGCATCAATAATCATATCTGTTGCTTGATATTTGTCTGTAGAATAATGTGCATTATAAGTCGTGTCAATATATTCTAACAACTCCTTACAAGCTTTACCTTCATCAAATTTATAATCCATTCTATAATGGTATCATAGTTACTCACTGTTGTCAAGTTTTTTCCTTGCTAATTGTGACATTTTATATCCTCTATGAAATTTAGAAGCTGTTTTTAAAGCTGATATCATAAAATTTTCATGGTCTTCTTCTGTCTGATGTCTCACTGTATAATCAAAAGTTTCTCGACGTATGGGTATATACATCGCTAAAGGAGTTCCTTTCGTTATAAAAGTTTCTCCATAATTATGTAGCACCATTTGTTGATTTATTTCGTGGTGTATATCAGTCCAAATGGTACCAGGCAAAACAGTAAAGTCTGGATTAAAATGATAAAACAATGGCATCTGTAATAACGAAACACCAGGAGGAGTTTTAACATACCACGGACAATCAGGCTTCACAACAAGAGCACAATTCTCCTGAGCATTATCTGGTAAATGATGTTTATATTGAGCATCACCATGTATCTGCCATTTAAATTCTTTATTGGAAGATTTCCAATGATACTTTCCATCATTCTCTACATTAACTATTAAATCACACCACAATGGAACTACATAACCCAATTTAAAAAAATCTGGCATTGCAGGACAATTCTTTATCGTTCCTACATCTGCTTTAGGATGCGTATTCGGAATCTTTTTATGAGTTTTTATAAACCAATCTGGTATAAAATTCTGTGACAACTGTACAGGTTCAACTTCCGGTAACCCTACCATATTTGTCCACCAGACAATTTCATTCTTATCTTTTTTAAATTTTAATTTCATTATAATTTCCTAAACATCGTTAAACTTCCCTGTCTATACTTGTTAGGTTCTATTATGTCCATGCGAAAATATTTACCTGATACATTGTTTAAAATATTATCTAATGAAGGACTGGGTTTACCTTTAAAATAAGTAAAATGAAATAAAATATACTCACTACATATAGACCAATATTCTTTTGTAAATGATTCATATTCTTCTGGCCCGCCACAATCAAACCAAACAAAATCTTGTTCTGGTATTTCTTTAGCTAAACCTTGAAAATCTTTTTGATGTAATATCCAATCTATATTATTATTTACTTTTAAATTTTTTATTACATCTATACTACTCTTGTTAGGATAAGATTCACTTAAATTATCTATAGTGGTTAGTGTAGGTTTATATTCTTTTTTAAAATACTCTGGTTCACTATTCGCATCAAACAACACTGTTAAATTTTCTTCTAATGCCTTTAAAATAAAAGGCGTTGTATATCCAAATCCAATCTCAAGAACCTTTCTCGGACGAATCATTCTAATTAGAGAATATAAAAAAGGTCCTACATTTTCTGTTCCTGCTCCCCCTTGATAATATTCCTCAAATTCAAGAGTGGGTGTCGTATCACTATACTTCCATTTTTTCATAATAAAGATTCGGCATTCATATTAATAACTGACCGTACAGCCGTCTTTCTAGGACTAGCACCCGCATGAAAAGTCTCTCCTGGAAAAACTACAATCTTTCCCTTTTCAGGAGATATTCGTTCTATAATGTTACCTACATCATCAAAGAAAAAAGTATCGCCATCACTATCATTAACATAATAGATAGCAGTCCAATGGGGTCCGCTTCTATCATGGTGTGGGGTATGATACTTATTTTTACCCACCTTACTCCGTAATAATAAATTTGCCTTAATTCTTTGAAAAAATTGTAATTGTGAAGCTTGTAATACACCTTCTATATTCAACATTAAATTAGAATTTTGTTTACCATTCTGAACAAATGTATGAACTAATTGTCCAGATTCTTCAATGTCAGGAACATTTGTTAATGTAGGTGCATAATAATCATCATATTCTTCGCCAGTTATAGGATCTTCGCTAGTAGGTTTCCCGGCCCTTATAAACCAAGGGAAATCAAATGAAAATAAAAAAAGATTTTCAACCTCATCGGCAATCTTCTTCTCTACAAAATATGTATTAAAAATAACAGTCATAATTAATGACCAATTTCAACCCCCGTAATAGAAGAAATAATTGATATGCAATAAACACCTGCTAAAAAGGTATTCATCAATATCAATGCTCTATCGTTCCAACGAATCCCTACAAGAGCCCATCCCATAAAACAGAGAAGGCCTGCGAACAAATTAAAAGGTGATAATGATAAGGCGGTTAGGATGGCGCCGAGTATTCCAAACCCAGACGCCACCCATTTCACATACCAAGATAAGTCACCTGTTGGGGTAACCTTTTCTGCCATAATATTTACTTAATCTCAATAATCTTGGGTTTCTTTTCCTCAGGCACGATGCGTTCTATCTCAATGTAGAGCATACCGTTATCCATTTTGGCTCGATTGACAACAGAATCATCTGCCATCGCAAATGTTCTGGTGAACTTTCGTTGTGAAATGCCACGATGTATCAACTGCTCATCAACTGATGAATCATTGCTATCCTTAGTCTTGACAACCAAGTTTCCTTCGACAGATTTGATTTCTAAATCTTTCTTATCGTAGCCAGCCAACGCAATCTCGACCTGCCATTTATTCTCCTCTAACTTACGGATATTATATGGCGGAAAGTTTGCCGTTGTGTGTAGTTGATAGTGGGAATTGAGTCGGTCAAAAAGACTATCAAATCCTACAAAGTGTGGGTCCAGGGCGGACCTATTGAATACATCTGCTATTGCTTTGCTTGTAACCATTTTAAGTTACCTCCATTTCTGCAAGGTTAATACAACAGAGAATCTTTCGACTTCTCTGCTACTATTTATAATAGTAACACACCTTTATATAAGTGTCAAGCCAAAAACCACATATAAAAAACAATACCGAAAAAGGACCACAATAAAATTCTTGACCCGTATTCATAAATCCAAGCATAGGTTCTTAGTGCCCCTAAATTTCCTGCATTATGATGTATCCATAAAGCCCTTTCTAATTCAGCTCTAACCGGAATAGGTAGAGGTTTCATATTCTCACACCATTCATCCCACGTTTCTATAAAATCTAAACGAGCTTCTTTATAAGCTGTATAGTATACTTTCTTAGCATCCCACTTCTCACACCAAGACAACACCGTAATAAAGTCATAATCTTTCATATTATAAGTATTAGGCTTTACAGGTGGAATAAACCGAGCTGCGTAATGTGCAATTTTATCTATTAGTTTATAGCGTTCGGCCATTTCTCTTTCTCCGTCGGTGTAATAATTTCTGCTCTTTTAATGCTTTTTCTAAATGATGTCGATGAGCTCTATTTAAGAAAACAACACCATTTAAATGATCCACTTCGTGTTGCAAAATACGGGAAGTCATTCCTCCAAAATTTTCTTCCCAATGTACCTGCTTATCATCTTGCCATGATAGGACAATTTCTTTAGGCCTCTTTACTTTAATATAAAGGCCTGGAAAGGTTAAACATCCCTCAATATAATATTCTGTATCTTCACCATACTTTTTTATAACTGGATTAAAAAAAGACATCTCAAAATCTTCAGTGCCTTTTGTCTCAAAACTACCCATCCCTATTACTAACATCTGAGCATCTATACCTACTTGGGGAGCAGCAAGGCCAACTCCGCCATCTAGTTTTCTAATCGCTTGCATCTCTGATACAAGCTGTGTAGGATCCATAACAGGATTCTCAAAGTCAAATTGCTTACAGACTTGTTTGAGAATAGGATCGTTTTGTTTTACCAGTTCCATTGTCTTATTGTATCATATATTATTTAGGTTGTCAACCTTGTAAAATTATTAATTTTCTCAAATCGCATTAGGCCATCAAACTTATCCACATTCAAATCCGATTTATGAGATATAATAAAAACATTCTCATTACTTAAAGTATTTAATATTTTTAGAAACTCATCAGTTCCATTGGCATCTAAACTACTATCAAAAATCTCATCCAGTATCAATAGATTTGTATTGGTACTATTCTTCATCTTGGCTATCTGTCTCCATGTAAAGAGTAGTGCCAAATCTATTCTCATCTTCTCACCTTCACTAAAGTTAGAATAACCAAACACATCACGATAGCGAGATTTAATTGTTTCATTAAACTGCTCATCAAGCTCAAACTTAACCTGAAACTCTAACGCCGACAGATAACTATTAATCAACTTATTCATCACAGGAAGATATCGTTTAATAATCTTAGTTTTGATACCTGAGTCTTGCAGCAACTGTTTCGCTATGGTGAGATAATTATTATTCTCCATCAGTTTATCTTTTTCTTTCTTGACTGATTTTAAATCCTCTTTATATAGTTTTAATTTAGTTTTATCCTCTACCAACTCGACATCTATACTGCGGAGGTCTTCTATCTCTTTAAGTAAATCTCTATTATGTTGTTCCATTGCCTCTACAGATGTCTTGCGTTTGGCCACTTGGACATACGACTCGTCCCTTACCGGGCGCCTCTTATCAAGGACCTTCAGGTGAGTTTCATTCTTGTTTATCTCCTCAGTCAGTTTGGTCAAGCCACAAGTCTTTGACATCAACTGGTCGGCCAGCTGAAAAATATGTTTCTCTTTGTAATGTTCGGACAACGGCTGATGACAGGTATGGCATTCATCATTCTCTTGTAGAAACTTGATGTCTCTTTCAATACCTTGGCTACTCATCCGTATCTTAGTTTCCATACTCATCAGTTCGCTTTTGGTCTTCTGTAACTTCTTCCTTTCTGGTGCACTGATGTTATCATAATAATTTACTAAGCCCTGCAAACGGTCTATTTCCTTAGCTAACTCTTCCATTGACTTCTTGTTATTATCTATTTTCTTGAATAAAGCATCACCAGATATCTTGCTCTTTTCTTTAATGCTGTGTATATGTTTAGTGGTCATATCAATCTTTGTATCTAACATCTCAGACTGGTGAGCGATATCTGTTTGACGTTCTTTGGTATCCTTTATACGTTGTTTCAATATCATATTCATTAATGAAAAAATCTTGATATCTAAAATCTCTTCCACAACTTCTCTACGGTGTGCAGGCGTCAACTGCATAAACGGAACAAAGGATGATGACCCAAGAATAACCACCTGTGTAAACGAACGGTAGTTTAGTTTAAGTATATTATTCTCTAAATGTTTTTGGTAATCACGAACATTTGCATCTTGATTCAACATCTTCCCATCAACATAAATCTCAAAACGAGTAGGTTTAATGCTTCGTATAATATTAAATTTTCTTTGGCCAATTTGAAAGATAACCTCTACTTTACAACCACGCTCATTTACAGAATTAACCAATTGGTCTTTCTTAATATTACGAAATGGTTTACCAAACAAACCAAAAGTCAATGCATCTAATACAGTAGACTTACCACTACCATTGTCGCCTATAACAAGGGTGCTACTATTTTTATCTAACTCTACTTCTATAGGCGTGTTGCCTGTCGATAAAAAATTTTGCCACGTTACTTTTCTAAATGTTATCATAATTTATAAGGATAATGTCCTTCCCATTTACTACATCTTGGTTGTACTTGGCATTCTCTGCACATAGGAATCTGGACAAACTTTCCATCTTTTATTATTGATTGATTTTCATCCATACTATAGCCGTTAGCATCAAACGGCAAATAACCATTATCAAGAAAATCTGTAATTCTATCTACCTTTTCTTTAGATATTTCTGGATGTACATACTTATGCCAAAACTTCTTAACAGAGGGTATAGTCGGATGGTCTGATAATCCAAGAAAATTATCACACTTACCACTATCTAACCAATAGGGTTCTTCTGTATTATGTATAGCTCCCACGGGACACGCTATGGCACAATCATCACAGCCCTTACATCTCTGCCAGTATTTTTTGTTTATTCGTCTATTCTTAGGGGGTTCTATAATTTCTTCTTTAAATCCAACTGCACATATCTTTGAATCAAACCCGAACTTATAATTATATACAAGAGAATTTTTAGCCCTGACTCCTAATCCTGCTAAAATCTGAGCCTCTTTAAAGTTTGTATAAATGGGACCCCATTCTTTTAACCCACTATCTACTAAGATTTGGAAAGCTTCATCGTATAAAGAATAATCAAATGCCTTACTTGTATTTCTAACTAAAACTATTGTATTAACAATTCCTCTAAAATGAATATCATTTGTAAAATCCATATGAATATCTTTATCCAGTTGAGTTTTCCATTTAATTGGATAATATGAAACAATCTTTAATTGTTCCTTAGTTAGCAATCCTACATCCCATTCTTCTGAAGAAAATAATTTTTGTATAGAAGAAAATGTTATCATTAATCTAAACTCCAAGATATGCCTGCACCAATAACACCCGTACTAGAAACATTCACATTTAATGTAACACCATTCTTCCGTCTTACTATTCCCATCGCAACGGAACTTTCTCCATTGTAATAACCTGTACCTACTCCAAAGTATGTGCCTGTCTTCTCAGGGAACCTAATACTCTGGAACGCTGAGATACCTGCAATGCCCCTTGTGTTAGCCGTAATCGCTTTACCGTACTGACCGTGATGGTGGTTATTGAACCTGTTTTCCAATTCAGTCAATCTCCTAGCCCCATCAAAGTCATCACCCTTTTGTCCTGTAGCACCCGTGGCTCCTGTGGCACCAGTAGCACCCGTGGCTCCCGTGGCACCAGTTGCCCCTGTAGCACCTGGCGTCAACTCTATAGCATCCAACTCTGCCTGTGTTGCCATATCAAAATAAATCCTGCTACCAGAGTGTGTAGTATAATGTCCCATCTCATCAATGTCAACACTACCACTACTAGCACCATAGTTTATCTCATACACTTTACCATCTGCATCTATACCTATATAATTATTAGGTCCCGCTCGTAATATAGATGAAAATATTAATAATGTAAAACCAATTATAACTCTCACACCAACCATTATATTATTTTAAAATGTTATCATTCCACCTCACTTGCTTCAACATATAAAGACTGCAAGAGTCTATTCAGTTTATTTTTATTTAAGGCTGCGCTGTCAATATCATTCACATATCTTTCTAACAGCGTCATTGTATCTTCTATATCTTCCAATTCTTCATCAGCGATAGCATCAGGAGACAAGTCACTAAAATCTTCTACTATTTTTAAATCTAAAAAATTACCTTCTGAATAACAGCGTTCAACAAATCTATCAAAGGTATAAAAATCATTTTTCTGAATAACAAATATTTTCACATAAGAATTTGCATACTCTGATAAATCATAATTCAACATCTCATCACAATTATGACCGTCATCATAGAATATCTTTTTGAATAATCTATTAGGATTCTGATAAAATTCTAACTCTCTTGTTTCTGTATCTAAAATATGAAAACCTTTTTTGGTTCCATAATCAGACCAGTTTATTTCATACGGTGCACCTAAGTATCGTATATGTCCATCATCTTGCTGTAAATGATAATGGCCAGAATATACCCTTTCATATCGTTTGAATAATTCTTTATCAAGGCCATTCTCACAATAAAGATTAGGCATCATCTCACTACCATTAATCTCTAAGTGACCCATAACAAATTCTACTTTAGCTTTTGCTATAACATTTAAACTCTCAGCAAAATGAGCAGGAGCAATCCAAGGAATAAAAAGGACATCTAATGAATCTAAAGATGTTACTGTGGGAATATCCTGATAAATGGTAATATTATCATATTCCTTACAGGTGAGAGATATTGAATTTACATCATTATTATTTTTAAAATAACAATCATGGTTACCCACCAACATATGAATAGGATATTTTCGTGCTGGTTCAAAAAAGAATTCTTTAGCTAGGGCCAAAGAATTATAATTAGCATACTTGCGCCTATCAAACACATCGCCCAGATGAAGTATCTCTGTAACTCCTTCCCTTGCAAGTATTGGGAAAAAAGTTCCTTTGTAGAATCGCCGCTGGTATTCGGCGAACGAAAGATTGTCATTCTTACCTCCAAAATGAGTATCAGTTATTATAGCTACTTTCATATATATTAAAAAACAACACTTTGTTTCATTTCAGGTCGAGAGTATCTACCACGCAACATAACATTAAAAGAAATTGAAAGCCTATCTTCTGTAGATTGGTTAACATCTACGCCATGACTTAGCATAGCTGGGAAAAGTACGACTTTATTCCTTTCTGGTTTAATAAGATAACTTCCTTGATTGTATATATTATACTTACTCACTATAGGATCAAAAGAACTAAGTTGGTCTTTGTAAAATCTTAGAGGAGGAAAATCATCATTCTCATTTAAGTAAAATACCCCAGCCAATATATTATTATGATGCTGATGGGTTCTCAAAGTCTCACCTGGTTTTTGAATATTTCCCCACATCGCTGTAATGTCTACTTTATAACGTGAATCGTATTGCAATGCTTCACACACTACATGATAAACAAAATTTGTAATATCATTCACCAATGGGAAAAATACCTTATCAGTATGTAAATCTGAATCAGTTTGGTCTAGAAAAAAATCATCTGGTGTTACTCGTTTTTTTATTTCTTCTTCTAAATTAAATTCTCCCAAAATAACTTCAAATATGGGAACCACAAACGGGTTTATTGTATTTACTTCTCTTATCATTTGAAATATGGTCCTAAAAACCAAGCAACCGCAGAATATCTAATACCTTTGGTTACAGGTTTAACTCTATGGAATAAAAAGGAAGGAAATACAACGATACTTCCTCTAGTTGATATTGGAATAGTCGTTATTTTTGGTATGCTACCCTTGCCCCACGACTTAATTTGAAATCGCCCACCTTTATAATCTTCATTAAGAAGTATAGTCATACTTAATTTTCTTACCTTATCAACTAGGAAAGGAGAATTTTTTCCTACTTGCTCTTCCTTATAAACAGATAAACTATCACCGGGGCCATCATTATGCCAATTATAATATTGCCCTACTTTATACTGTGTTATTTGAGGAGTTTCACAGGCCTGAATATCAAAATTCCAACCTGCTGCTTCATTAGCGTGCCACATAATAGGAAAAATTATATCATATAAGTTTTGATTATCAGCCCACGCTATATTACTATCTCTCGCTGATGATAAACCATACCTGGGTGTTTTACCAGCCTTCCGTTCTTCATCAGTAAGCTCTTCTCGATGAGTATCTGCTTTTCCTTCCGTAAATTTTTTTTGATGGCCTAATTCAATAATCTCATCACACGTTTCGGCTGAAAGAGCATCTTGATAAAAATACCATTCATTTGTTAAATGCATAATTATTCGGAATGGAATGTATATTTGTCTATCATTTCTACAAATTGTTGCTGATACTTTGCATCGTCATCGTGAGCTTGTAATACTATACGATGCTCGATATCACTTTCCTTTAACATTTTTTCTTTTATAGATTGTTGTTTCTTTTCTTTTTGAATACGCCTAACAAAGGCATAATAAATTATCTGTGTGAAATACGCAAAAGGATTATTAGACTTTTCAGGATTAAACTTATCTATATACTGCAAACAATTTTCTATACCATCAGAAATCATTTCTTCCCGATAGGTATAGTTTATAAAGTTTGGTCGATATGATAAATGATTAGCTATCTTTAGGATACATTCTCCTAAATAATTCGTAATCTGTGGAGGTTCATCTCCGCCTGCTTCGGCCTCACTAATTTGTTCTTTTCGTTCTATAAGTGCAGCTAAAAACTCTTTATTATTTACATAGTGTACTGGTTTCTTATTGCTCTTGGGCATGGGAATTTCCTCATCCCATAGATATGTAATCTCCAAATAAACCACAAATGACTTCGACAGCATCATTTAATGACTTTAATCTCCACGACGCATTGTGTTTGATAAGAGGATGTTCCATTAAATATTCATCATCAGAAACAACAATTAATGGTTTTCTTAGCCCTATTGCCCAGCCAATTTCTATAACAGTGCCGTATGACGGCCTTCTCTCATTTAAAAACTTGGGCAAATAAGCAAGAACCAAATCACACGACTCTGTATCTAACCAATTCTTGGTAGCAATCGCTCGTGGATCTGACCACATATCAACAACGGCGCCTTTCTCTGCATAGCGCTTACCTTTTTCTAAAGGTTCGCAACGTAAGGGAGAGATGCCCACAATACCCGGAGGTAATTGTTTCTGGACATCTCCTCTCCATACGTTTGCTTCTTGAAAATCACATTCCGCTATGGGACCTGCTAAATATACATATTTTTTCATGTTAAAATGCCTACTTTTTATGTTTTAGACATTTATAAGTATATCATAATATGGGAGTCTTGTCAAGTCTCTCCATCACATTGATAAAGGACTTTTACATTAGGTATTAAATACCTGTTTATTTCATTTTCTAAAACTCCTTTTATTACTTCACACTCTTCCATAGACTCATATTGGTCTATAAAATTCCATTCACAATCTTGTTCACCAGCAACGGTGACACAAATCATAATCAATAAAAACGTCATATCTTTTTATCTGGCTCCTCTGGGGGTTGATGCCCTAATTCAACATTCTTATCTATAGCTTCTTTTTCAGTTAAACATTGAAATTCATGGAATTCTTCTATATACTTGCCCATATTAGCTTGTAGTTGCATCATTAAAGGTAAGGTATTAGAATGTACAAAATGTTCACACTCTTCCTTAGTTTCAAAAGGCATAATAAATTGGGTCCAGCCTTGTAATGGGCTCAACCCCGTTGCTGCCTTAACGGTTATAAAGGCAGAAACAAAAAATGCTGCAAGAGTCATAATTTATCCTCCTTGGGGGTTGACAAATGGTTAAATGTGTGTTAAAATAAACAGCGAGACCTTTGAGAAAACCAATACCCATTAATGGAGTATTCTTTTAGAAGGCAGTCTTGCTTCAATTTCCTCAACATCTTCGTCTGTATGGATAGCTTCAGAGGCTTCTAAAAAATGAGCTACTTTGGCTAAATTAGTTTTTATCTGTTCCATCATTTCATCTTCGTCCTGATTTATATTCTCTTTAATCTCATGTCGTACTTTCCTACAAAACATTTTATAATAAAAAATAACCTCAGGGGCTAGAGAACCAAAAGAAAGAATCCTATCTTTGTAAATAACAAAGGATGGATCATTGCTATAATTAATCCAACGATGTAGTCCTGTGTGCTCGATGACGTGCTGCTCGTCTTGTTGTACATGATGCTTCATTACAGACATAGGCATCTCTACTACAAGAGCATCTTCATACTCCTTTAATACTTTGCAAAAAACATCATCACCATTAACCATCTTTAAAATTTTATAAGGAGATTGTTGTTCTGTTTTTTCCATGCTACTATTTATCTTTTCAGTTTGATTGGTACTATTTCGTAGTTAAATTCTTGCTCATTATAAATCTTTATACGCTCTTTAAGATGGGAAAGCGTATAGTTTTCTTGGCTATTATACATTAAATTGTCCGAAATGTCAAATATATTGAGCATTTCCTTGTCTTTTGCTGTCCTTAACCCCCTTCCTATTGACTGTAAAACACGGATTTGTGACTTATAGGGGCTGCCAAATACAATATTATGCAGTCTTTTGATGTTTATTCCGGTGGAAAACGTACCATATGACGCAAAAATAACAATATCTTTTTTACTGTTTTCTGCATACTGTCTTACATCTTCTCGGTCACTGGTGGGGGTTCCTCCATAGACTAAAAAGATATCCCTTTCAAATTTTTCCTCAGCCAATTCATATAAAGGTATCAAATGCTTTTCAATGTATTGAGCTAAGACAAGAGTATTGCCTTCTAACGTGTCTATCAAGTTTATAATAAAGTTATTTCTAGGTTCGCTTGAAGCAAGATAGTCCATCTCCTCTTGATAGGTTCTTTTGTTTCTATTATTTTTAGAGTGTTCTAAAACTAAACATTTCACTTCCAGATTTGCTAGATATTTTCTTTTAACTAATTCCGCTGTCGTTGTTACTTGGTCACACAGTCCAAAGAGACCTTCCAAAACTAAACGATGGACCTCTTTGCCGTCTAGGGTGCCTGTTAAGCCGATACGATACTTACAGTCATGTAGTTTTGTCATTATGCCGGTTAAAGATTTTGCTTTTGCAAGATGAGCTTCATCTACAAACACAGTTCCAAACTGACTGAAATAGGTTTTGGGCATTTTATATATAGACTGCCAAGTAGATATCACCACATCCTTTTCTGTATTTTTATCTCGCCCTGCATAAAGTCTATGGCAATGGTCATCTGGAAACCAACCATACTCAGCAAAGTCCGAATACATCTGTTCGACTAAAGATGTTGTAGGTACCACTAAAAGAATTTTTTTGTTTAACTTTTGAAGATAATATCTAAGTAGTGCATATATCACGAAAGACTTACCAGAACCTGTTGGTGAAAGAATAACGCCCCTATCACGCTCGATGATAGAATGGATAGCATCCACCTGATAATCCCGTGCTCGGAACTTACTAATATTATTTACAAAACGCCGAGTTAATTTCTTGTCTATTACCTTTGGTCGGAAGACCTCTTCGACTCTGACTGTATAGCCCTGCTCCTGGAGATACTTCTGTACATAAGGTAATAATCCCGCATAGATTTTACCAGTAGCAGGTGAGAATAGATGTATCTTTCCATCCCATATTTTACGCCTGAACGATGGCATAAACTTTGCATTTGGGACTTCAAAGGTAAAAAATTCAGAAAGTTCTTTTGCACATGAAGCTTCACATTTAATCCGAATATACGCTTCATTAAACTTTTCAATCGTAACTTTTTCATTCACCATGTAAAAACTGTTTCCACGCTATTGTATTGCGTATGTGCCAGTTCCTATTGTTTATCTCTTTTAATACTCTCTCTAAGTAATTTACAATAACTTTTACAAATTCTATCTTCTTCCCTAAGTCTTGCATTTCATCATCAGCTTCAATGTAAATGCTTAGGTCTGCTTTCAATACCTTTAAGTCAAAGGGTTTTTCTGCATACACTTCCGGTTGAGCTTTGCCACCGTAATATTCCCACTTATCACGATAGAGAATCTTCCTATCGTCATGCAATTTTTTAAGCTGAAGTGAATACTTCGTATAGAATTTAAGATATTTGTTATGTAACTGTGGAGTCCGACTTGACTCAAGGTCTAATTCTGTATCATCTATTTTTAAATCTTTATCAACTTCAATCTGCAATTCACCAAAATCCATTATATATCTCCATGAGGAGAGACGGCCAGAGGTTGAAACTTTCCTTGCTGTAGTTTTCTATGTGTCTTCTACTTATATAGTTAGAAGATAAAAGACCTTTTTAGTCAACTTAACCGTCTCAAATTTATTTATCTAAGCCCCACTTGCCACCGGTTTAATATCATACCAAGTATATGCAAATGAAACATCACACGTTGCGTAATCGGTATCTGTTTCTGCTTGACTATATTCTATGCCTCCCAAACTCACAGGAAAAGCCTCGTATATATAAACATTAGCCACCGCATTATTCTTGCTGCTCAATATAGTTAAAACTATATCAGTATATAAATCCCTGTCGTTAATTTCATAATATACACCATCTCTAGGATTATATTTTGTGGTGCTGCCCCGACTTGTGTTATCAGGTCGAGGCAGTTTATTAAATTGAGCTTTACCACTAAATGGGAAACCAATATTCATTACCCAATTATACATCTCCATATAATTGTTTAATTTCTCATCTACAAGAAAGGTGCAATTAAAATTTTCATATTGCATCTTATCACCTACTACCGCAATATCAACAAAAGGAGTATATTGGTCTGCTTGACCTAAGGTACACCCGGGCACATTGGCTCGAGTTATAAACCACTCCATTGTAGGGAAGAGAGGAAAGAATATCGTAAATTGATTAGTCTGAGCATAATCATAAATCGTTGGTTGACGATTTACTGCATCGGTGGTCCCTGTTGTTATTTCACTAGTAGAACCACCTACTTCACCCGTTCTTAAATCAGAAGCAGCCATTAAGCACCCCAACCAACACCTAGGGAATTAGGTACTTTATGATACTCTATCACCAAAGTAAAGGTAGCTGTCGCATTTGTTATGTACACATCTCCCGTTCGACCTGCCGCGGCCGTACTATTAGTGATAGCAGGTTGACCGGGCATAAAGCCATATGTACCACTTGCTCCCTCACAAATAAATGCTATAACATTAGATGTAGCGTGCCAAATTAAATCTAAGCCGCCTGATGGTGCAGATGACCACCAAGAAATTTTTGCAAGGTTTACTAGACCTCCTACTTGATATCCACTTAAACCAGAACAATCTAATATATTAACATCAGTGTTAGCTGCTGCATTGTTGATATATTTCACAGTAGTTCGATATGAAGTATCAGCAATTGTTTGTGTAACTGTAATAGCCATAATTATTTCTCCTTGTTGTGGGGCTGGAGTCTACTCTCCCCCTTGTACAATGACTCCTCTTCATTACTATTTATGCGACTTTTTCTGGTTGACTTATCTTTTCATCTATGTCCCAGAAGTCCTCAGGACCTCGGAGACCATGTTTGTATTCGTAATATGTTTTTCGGGTGATACACTGGCATTTGTAATCGTGATGTACACAGCCACGGGTATACCTATGAATAGGTTGTTTTAACATTTTAGCATCCTCTTTTAGTAGACGGAGGCGCAGTAATATATAAGAAAGGAGGGAAGAATCGGGGGACATATGTTGACCATATGCCCGAAACATTTTAGAGGGTACGCCTTGTCAATAGTACATACATTCTAAAATACTATTTAGTAAAAAAAGATCCTACACATAAAAAAAGACCCCGCCTGAGCGGGGTCTTCCAAATTAATCGTCTATTATTATTATAATGTGACGATGTTTCTTTGTAATTACATCAGATTGTTAATCTGGACACGACGGTAATACACATTAGAGTCCCTGGAACCGGCGCCACTAGTGGACGCAGATGATTCCGCAAATGGGTTAATTTGCATTCCGTATCGAGTCTTGAAGCCAATCTTCGGCTGGAAGGAGTTCTCACCAACAGCACGCACCATCTGGAGAGGTACATACGGGCAATAGAACAAGCCAGCGTCATAAGGACTTGTGCCACGATAACCAACAACATAGTATTGACCCGCAGTCGCACCGGAACCCGTATAAGGGACGCCCATGTTCATGTAAGGATCAATATAGACTTTATAACGACCATTCAAAGTACCAGCGAATGTGTTACCAGCCGAATCTACGTTTAGGTTTGTTGACATCGCAGGCGCATAGTCAAGCATACCAGCCATGACCATTGCAGAAGCAACGTCAGCAGAACAAAGAATGATGTTACCTTTGCCGCGACGAGTATCACGAGCAATTACGTTGGCATCACGCTCAATAGCAAAAAGCATACCTTTAAATCTTTCAACAGACCAACGACCGTTGGAGTCTGTATCAAGGTCAAAGATACCAGGCGACGTGGTGTTAGCCTGTGCGCCGACTTTTGCGTTAGCATAAATTGTACGAACAACCTCTCGGTTGATTTCAGCAAGAATCTCAGCCGAAAGAATATTGGCGAGTTCGGTTTCAGCATCGAGACCGTGAATCGCTTTCAAGTCTTGGGCGAGTTCCATTGTGTATTCAGCTTTAAGAGCACGTGACTTCGCAGTTACGGTTGCTTTCTCAATACTGAATGCCATCTGTGCAAAGGAATTGCCCGAAGAATCGCCGAGCGCCTCAGCAGTATTAGTCGCCATACCTGTGCCTGTAGTAAATGTAGCAGCAGACAGGGCCTTGAGTACTTCCGTACCTGTCTGAGCACCGGTGCCTGCAAAAGCTGTATTAGCTTCATTAAACAACGCCTCAGTACCACTTTGTGAAGTATAACGTGCCTTCATTGCAAAGATAAGACCCGTAGGTCCAGTCATTGGCTGTACGCCGCAGATATCATAAGCAATCAAGGAAGGCATGGCACGACGGACCAAAGAAATTAGGATTGGATCCCAATTCTGAACCTGTGAGCCTGTATGGTTCGCTGGAGCTGCCTCAGAGAGGAAAGCTGCATCTTCACGCATAGCCTTTTCTTGGTTTTCTAGTATTACAGTTGTGACGGCCCGACGGTAGGGATCCTCAATCTCTGGGAGGTCAGGGTGCCCTAGCACTGGCTGCCACTTTTCCTGTAGGTGTTCCGTTTGAAACATTAGTAATTTTCTCCCTATATTTTACTATTAACTTGCCTTAGCCACAGGGTTAGTGCGTCTAATAGCATTCATGTAAGCAGCCATATTGTCGGACATATCTACGTCAATTTCAGTCTCTATTGGTGCTGCTGTGTCATCGTTGGTGCTTGACTGAACTTTTGGAAAATAAGATTCTTTGATTGTCTCGACTTTCTCACGAAAATCTTTCTCGCTCTCGTAATCAATATTTTCTACCAGTCCGGCAAACTTTTCAACTTCGGTGTCAGCCAAATCAGAAGCTACATCGAAAAGTATTTCTTGCTTCTTTAGCTGTGAAACTTCTTGTGTGAGCTCAACATTCTTTTCCAATGTCTCGTTCAATCTACTCTCGAGCTCATTTACATTCTGAGCTGCTGCATCGAGCATATCGAACTGTTCATCAGGAATAGCAATATTGTGCTGGTCAAATAATGTTTTAAGGCCTGTAATAAAGCTCTCAGCGATTTCAGTTTTCATTTTATGTTCAACTGCCATCTCATTTTGCTTCATCCATTCCTCAACAACATACGCTAGATAACCGTCAACTTTCTCGGCCATCTCATCTTTCGCTTCGTTAAAAGCTTCACGGTATGCTGTTTCATATTCTTCTTCGATTCTCTCCATTTCGGCACGAATTTTAGACTTTACAGCTGCTTCAAAAATTGTTGCAGCCTTCTGTTTAAATTCTTGTGATAGACTAGACGAAACTTCCTCATCATCGTCATCACCACCTTCAGTTAGAGCCTTAACATCATCGGAGAAGTCCATCGCAGCAATACGCTCATCAATAGAAATTTCTGTCTCTTCCTCATCGTTACCAGAACTCTCAGCAACAATGGCTTCATCTTCATCTTCATCACCGATTGACTCGTTCTTTGACTTCATGGGTCCAGAACCATCGCCCATCGGTTTGGGGGATGCAGCTGAGGCGTCCGTTTTAGGAGGAGCAGTTTTCTTAGCTTTCTTTGCAGCTACTTTGCCAGGATCAGAAGGTGCATCTGGTGAAACAACTGCTGGGCCCATATCTTCTACTTCGCCGCCGGGTGTATCCGCTGCTATTTTATGCATCGGTTCGGCAGGAGAAGCATTGCGCTTAGGCGCATTGGCCGCAACAGGCTCTTCGACCAGTTGCTCATCCTCATCTACAAAGACTTCGTCCGCAATAGCTTCTAGCTCTTTGTTGATGTCTGTCATATTGGATAAACTCCCTAATTAGGTTTTATTTGTTTTATTTATTAAAATTATAACTTAGACATGAAATCTTTGAATATTTGAATATTCTTATCTTCGTTATACTTTCGTTTTTGGATCAACAGTTGCTTATAAGTAGCAATATCAACCTCTTTTACAACGCCATTCTCCCAAACCCACTCCTTACCTTCCATGATGCCTTCCACGAAAGCATTTGGAGCAGATGGATCTGCGACAATATCAGCAGCAGTTGCAAGATAAAAATCATCTTTAACAATCTGCATTTTTCCTCTAGGCTCTAATGAACCCATACCTCGGGACGAAACTCCTAATTTAGCACCTTCGTCTATGAGATTCTTTACAATTTTACCGTAAGGAGTATCCATTACCTTTGCCTCACCGATGAAATTTTTTCCATCAGGGGTGAGTTTTGTAATCATGTGGGATACTCTTTCTAGATTTACAGTAGGACCATCTGGATGGCCTAATTCTCCAAATGCACGCCGCTGTTTAACATATTCTTTGTTGTATCGTTTTACTTCTTTTTCCAAAACGTGTTGTGGATACATACGACCATTGCGGTTCTTAATTTCTGACTGCATGAATACGCCACGAATTTTATAGTTTTTCTTACCTTCAGCATCAGCTTCGGTAATATATTCTACTTCATCAACGTGCTCGGATATTAATTTCATTCTTCTTCCTCTGAAGCCTCCTCAGTTTCAGCATCAGCTTCTAATTCTTGCGGTTCTGCGACCTCTTCGGGTCCAGAATCCTCTACTTCTTGAGCACCATCAAATACTTGATGTGCTAAATGTTGTTTTGCAGCTTCCCACTCGTCAGCTCGTTTCATTGCGAGCGCTGCTTCAAATTCGTCACCGGCTTTATTGAGGTCGCCGGCCACAACTGCATCTACCACTTCCCTACTCATAATATAATCCTCGTCTGTAATATTTATAAAAATTTAAACCTCGGGCGCCATATCATCGTAATCATCATATGGATCTCCTTCTTCTGGAGGTTGCTCTACGCCTCTAGTCGGGTCTCCAAACCCACCTTCTGGGCCACCAATACCGGTACCTGCGTCTTGGTCAACTTCACCTGCGCTCTTTTCTGTCTCTATTTGAGCATCTATCTGCTCTATTTCTAGGTCTGTTTGTTTCAATACTCGTTTACGGACCCACTCTTTAGAAAAATAAGTACCAATATATTCTGTTAATGTTCCTAATTGCTCAACTCGTCCTGCAAGTATTTCTGAATCTCTGATTTCATGGAAATGGTTATCATCATTAAAATCATATACCAATAACTCTTTAACCTCATCCCAATCTTCGGGGGTCATAATGCCTTTTAAGACTAATTGTGTTCTTAATATATCAGAAAATAAAGAAGCAAATCGTTTACGCAACTTTTGAATAAACTTACTAAATTTAATTTCATCTCTTTGTATCTCTGAAGCTCGACCCATATTAAAGCCGGAATCAGTCAACAAACGAGAGATAGGAATATTCAACGAGCGATAAAGTTTTTCTTGGAAGTATGTTACGTCTTGCATCTCACCAAGATTCTGTCCACCAGGCAATGTCGTAATCTCTGTACCTCGACCACCTTCTCGTCTAGGCAACCAGAAATCTTCCAACATTGACATTTGATTACGGTCATCTTTAACTTCACCTGTATTACCATCATACACAATCTTGTTTCTATAACGACTCATTACATCTTTGAGATAAGCTTCTGCCTTAGGCTTCGGTAGATTACCTACGTCAATATAAAAGATTCTTCGTTCTGGTGCTCGACTGATGCGATAGATAACCGTAGCATCTTCCATCATTCTTAATTGATTAGATGGTTTTATTGCCTTCTGTAAAAATCCATATACCTGTCTAGTAGTAGGATTATAAATGCCTGAAGTTACATAGGCAATACTGTCGGGTGAAATTTTCAATCCCTGGCCATTTTTACCACCTAATGCGGGATAAACACCACCTTCATTAAAAATAAAATACTCATCAACCTTTTTAATTAACTCGGCACTGGCTGCAGGGCCTGTAGGATTACCACGAGGATTTGATTTTTCTATAACCCGAACCTTTTTTATAAACTTCGGATCAATATAACGTAATTCAGTTATGCCTTTACGTGGAGAGTTTTCATCTATCATTTTATGATAGAATAGTTTACTATCAATATACCATCTACGAAATACATCAGCTCCTTTATGTTTCCAATTTAGAAGCCTTAAAATTTCTCTAAATTCTTCATCGACCTTTTTCTTAATCGGACTTGACAGATGGGTCATATCCAAATTAACACGGACTGAAGTATCATCTTCGTCGGCCGTAATAGCCTCGTTGATGATATCTTCTATCGCTTGGTCGGTTTCGGGGTGTTCGGCTGTCTGCCGATACTTACGAATCAGGTCCCAATCGTTTTTAGCAGTGCGGTCATAGCTCGGTAAATATTGGCTAAAAAAACCAGCACCACCTGCAACGTCTAGTGTGCCTTCTTCATCAGAAGGGGCTACGAAGCTTTGACCCTTCGTAGCCTCCTTCTTCTTTATTTCATATCCAAAAAATTCTGCCATACTACTATTTATACATTAAATAGAAGTAGTATTAAGCAGTACCGACTCCAGTTCCTGATGGACCTGTTGTCATATAATTGAACCTAAACGTACAATCATATTCTTCAACGATATCATTAGTATCATAAGACAGAGCAATTTCAGCAATATTGGTAGGAAATACTGAATACAAATGAGCCTGCCAAATAACTGCTTCATTTCTCGACAACTGCATAATGTCAGCTTCACCATAATACGCACCCGGTGATTGAGCACCACCAGTTGTCGCACCTTGGTCCATAATAGTATTAGACCAATTCTCTAATTGCCCACGAACTGTCCAACCAGCATCATTAAAGACTGTTACTGTCCAATCTGCAAAAGTACGTTCCCCAGCAACATATACTATCCGACCACGGAAAGGTACAGGTACTTCTCCAATAGTCGAAGCAGGTAATGTGGCCGAACGACACAGAAACGACAAAGTTTCAGTATCGACACCAGGACCTGCTAACCTCACCTGAAATTGGTTGGCACGAGCGCCACCACCAGAGAGTCTATTAACAAAATCATTAACATTAGCCATTTGTTATTTCCTCCTTATGCCCGACCAACTACTTCAGCGAAATCTACGCCTGTGCGTGTTGCGATGAAGGTTAGTGTTATGAAGTTAATTGAACGTGCAGGTTTAACATAGATATCAGCACGGAACTCGTTGTTGTCGATAACTTGACCAGTGTTATTGGTCTCGTCACACACAACTAGGAAGTCCGTCATACCTCGTCTAGACTGTACATCTCTTAGATATGGATTTACCATTGCTTTAAATTGGTCTCTCGTAAACTCGTCGTTAAATTCAAACAAGATTGAACGAGCGGCCACTTTACAAGCCTCCTCAATAGTGAGGAATAAGCGCCGAACATTAATACGACTAAATGCACTGTTTCTAGCCAGGCCAGTTTTATCACCAAACAGAACAGTACCTTCTCCCGGGAACGCAACAATTGGATTGATGCGAGCACGATAAAGTGTATCTCGTTCTACTTGTTTGGGATTGTAAGCAACACTGACAGCACCACGGATCTGTCCACGAGCAATACCCGCAGGTGACCACCATGGATCTTCAAGAGCATCTGTACGAGCACAACAACCAGCGATGTCACCATTTAAAGGCACCATGCGATAAACGTCATTGTATTTGTCATACATTTTCTTATAGCCACTATCAAAAACTGTATACGATGAACTGGACAACAAGTCAAAATAACCCTTCACATTTTCTGTTTGGGTATAAGACTTAGCAACATTAACCACATCACTTCTATCTGGCGAGATAAAACCAACACAATCTTTTCGTTGGTCTACCAAGTCTGTGATATAAACGCCATGTGTTGTCGCACCAGTGCTTCCTACAGAAGCTGGGCCTGCCATCATCAAATTAAAGTCTACAGTATCTACATCTTTAAAGTAATCATAAGCAAGCTGTCTTTGACCTTCTGTCGGAGCAGTTGTACCACCAACACCTGTTACTAAACTAAAACCTTGTGCAGCATTAGTTACTGCTATAAAGTTTTGGTCTTTAGCATTATTGCCCCAAGCAGTTGCGCCTGCTGGATGATCCATCCAGTAAATATAACCTGAACTTGTGAAAAGTACATCTGCATAATAATTAGCGTTACCTTCAATTGTTAAAGCGTCCGCGGCCTTAGATACATTTTCAAATTTCTCTAAAACAGCATTACTGGTTCCTGTGATTTCTGCATCTTCGTCTAAAACGATAATATGCATTTCATCATTAGAACCACCTCTATCCGATACAAATTGTGATGTGCCAGGTGCTTTATCAAACTGGTCAGCCCAACGCCACGTACGGTCTACGTTTGTGCTGTTAGCAATGGTTGAAGCCAAGCCTGTCGCAGCAACTGTAGGATATCTAACAAAGTGAATTGTTGTTCCAGACAGCACCGTTACTCGATATTTTTGTCCCGATGTCTCTTGAAAAAATAAGATATCTCCAACAGCAATATCTGTAGCCGATGTAACTGTTATAGATGTATTACCTTCCGATGCTGATGCATCATTAACAGTTGTCTTTGCCAATTCTTGGTAGCCTGCTGCAGTATTACAGGTAGCCACATGGAGAGTATTTCCCCAAGCTCCTGCTGTGCGAGCAGCAAACTCACCTACGTTTGCCGAACCATCGTTATACGGACCTGTAACACCATCACCATCTTCATAGTGTGAATCATTTTTAACTAGAATCGCTGTGCCACTAACACAAGAGTTTACTGCCCCAGTGGTTTCAATTCTAACTATCTTAAGCGTATTAGAATACATGAAAAAAGACGCTGCCGTAAACCAATACTCAAAGTTAGTCCCATTAGGTTTCCCAAAAATAGCTACTAATTGTTCCTCAGAAGAAACAGTAGTTACCTGCGAAATGGGACCTTTCTGGAAAACACCAGCAAAGGCACCAACACTTGTGGGTTCACTTCGTACGGTTGTGGTTAGGTCTTTTTCTTTTACCTGTACGCCCGGTGAGACTAAATCTCCCATTGTATTTCTCTCCTAGGTCTGTTGTAAAAGTTAATATAAAAAACATCTCAATATTGTTTTGTCGTATTATTTAGTATTTACTTATTTTCTAAAAACACCTCTGTGTGTTTCTATAAATAATTATAGTTTTAGGAGGCACACATATGCGTGATTCAGGCAGAGAAAACGAAATTTTAAAAACTTTTGAAGATAAATGGTGTCAGATATGTTCAGAAGCTACCCCACATTACTTACGATGGTGGCCTCATCACGAAAAGATAAGACGTAATATAATGCGCCATGGTAAAAAAACTATTCAGCGACACTCTGCAACAGAATTAATAGAAGAAAGTATAGTGGTATGTTGGAATTGTATACAGGATAGAAAATGGGACAGTCTTAAAGCTCCGTGGCCTGCCTAAGGTCGATGAATACTCCAATCAGGAGCATCAGTAGGTACCCAATAATCACCATCACCATCTGTAAATGTTGTATTCTCACCGTAATGAACTCCATCATCTATAAATCCAAAAGGTGACATATCAGCTTCAATACTTTCCTTTTGAGTTTCATACAAGCGTTTACGAATATCCTCATCAGTTACTTCTTTAAAGTATTGTTGGTCAGTCAACCATGCAAAGAATACAAGACACATTATCAAATCATCTGTTGCACCTTCTTCAGCTTCAAACGATTGGCCCTTTTGTACGAAATTGGACATCTCTACTATAATATCAAAATCATTAAATAATAATTTATCACCTTCTACTAATTGTTTTAAATTAGAGCAGCCTATTCTCTTTACTGCTTTAGTAGTTCTCACTCCCAATTCTACTTGAGAATCACCGAAACCCCCACCCACAACTTGTCCCAAACGACCTCTCATTTGAGTCATTATAATATTTTCATATCCTAAATCATGGTGTAATGCATCGGCTACTTGACCACCTATATCATTTATCTCTACTAACAGATAAGATTCATTATAATTTTTTGCCGTTCTATAAATTATATCAGGGAAAACTAAAGGTTTAATTTCATTACTACGATATTTTGCTACGACCTTATACGGCATAGATGTTATGTCTACAACAACAAAAGCAGAATAATCATTAGACTGTCCTCTAGACACATCAACGGTTGTGCAATATTGATGATTGGGTATAGGTTTTTCAAAAATATCTAAACCTGCGCTAGATTCTATAGGATCAAAATGCGGTATTGTTTGTATTTTCTGAGGATTAATAAGAGTATCAATACTGCCAAGAAAACTACATTCAAACTCTTGTAAAAATTGTTGCTCACTAGTATTCTTTATAGTTTGTTCTTTCCACGCCTCATCTCTACCAGGTACTTCTTGCCATGATACTTCTATCGGTACAAATTCAGACTTCTCATTAACAGCATCCATCCACATCTTGTAATACATATTCATCCCATGTGGGGTTGACACTATCATTACTTTAGAAGTTGTACCAGAAGTAATCGTAGGATATACAGAGCTAAAAAACTGTTCCGCAATATTAGAGGGTACGAAAGCAAACTCGTCCAAAAAGATAATATTATAAGTACCACCTCGGACAGCAGATGCAGAAGTAGACGCTGCTAAAATTTTAGAACCATTCTCTAATTCTAATGAACCTTTGTTCCAATTAATAACCCCCATCTGCAACCATTTTGGCAAATGTTCATATGCTAATTGAAAGCGAGATAACAAATCTCTTGCAGTAGAAGCTTTGTTAGCTAAGATTGCAATGTTTACTTGCTCATTAAAAATAACGTAATGAATAAGATATGATATAATCGTAGTTGATTTACCTGACTGTCTAGGTAATTTACATATAGTAAATCGGTTATTATGAAAAGTTCCTACTATTTCTTTTTGAAAAGGATAAAGTTTAAAAGGTACCAGACCAGAATCAATACTAACTATCTGAACATAGTGCTCTATAAAATAGATAGGATCATTACTACATCTTATAAATTCTGCAATTTCTTCCTCTGTATATTCATGTGGGACAAGAGCTGTTTTAAGATTAGGATTTCCTTTATAAACTTCAACCATCTAAAAATACTCCTTCGATATGTGTATATCCTAAATGTATCGCTGCTTTAACTCGACTGTTGCCTCGCCACACATCATAATCTTTCTGGACATATAATACTCCACCTGCACCATATTTAGGTTTATCCGTTATCATATTTCTACGGTCTCTTATTTCTACTGGATGAAGCATCACCCCAGTTTTCACAACATCTTCATTAATTTCCCGTGCATTGACGATTTTTAAATCAGATATTTTAAAAGAGTGAGTGTTAGGCTGTTTCTCTTGTGCTCTCAACACTTTCATGTTTATTTTTTAAAAGCGCTTGAAGTTCTTTAGTTGAACCAACAAACAATGCATTAGTAACATTCTTAGGACCTTTATCAGGCACCTCTTTTAATTGTTGCATTTTTTGTTGTAAGTCAGCTAATTTTTCTGTAACTTCCGCAACAGTTTTGATTAACTGTCCCGCAACTTCATACGTTCTAGGGTGTTCAGATTCTTTAGCTAAATCTAAGATGCCTGTAATTGCATCCTGCCCTCGCTCAACAAGGCTGTAGAAGTTTTCCCGACTATACTGATAGTCTATGTCTACTTCTTCTTCCCTATCGCTCACCGTCGCTGGGAGTGTCTGAGGGGCGGGTTTAGGGTCTAAAATTTCTTGTTTAATACTTTGTGTTAACCCTAATGCATCATTCAAAGCGTCATCAATATTACTCATACCCATTCCGAAGTTGTTTCATTAAAACCAAAGTTGTCATCACCAAGAGAAGCATCTACAGTTGATTGTACTGTAAATCTTTGCACACGCTCTGGAGTTTCTGACGGGAGATTTGCATATGTATCCACTTGAACCTTTGTAATAGGCTTCGCAGTTGTAACAGGACCATATACATACGCTTTGGCAGTAAAATCAAATGTATAAATTAATGCTCGTCGTTCTTGAAAAGATCCCTCATATGTATCTTCATACCCAATATTATTTAAGATAATAGGCACATCTCTGATTGTATTCATCTCAGGAACTTCTTTAATGGATACAGTATATTCGGGTTGAAAATATGGTAGTATTTGTTCTACAATTTGAATACCATCATCACTATTTTTAGCCATAACAAACAATTCAAAACCAACATTATAAGGTACAGGCGAATACTGAATACTCATCTGTTTCAATTTTTCATCTGTAGTATTAGCTACTTTCTTTTTCTTTATGATACGATTTAACTTGCGAACAGGATCATAACTAAACCCATTTATCTCAAAACCAATACGAGGTAAAGTCATAGCAATAGCCTGATTATCATTCGGATTTTGTTCCAAACGAATTATAAATTTTTGTTTCGGGCCATAGGCTAAGGGAACTTTTAAAGTTTGTGCCTCGGTCCCGGCTGCGTTTTTACGAGTAATAGTTAAATCGTTAAACAATGATCCAAATGCAATAATTGTTTTTCGTAAACTCTCGTTATAAAAGGAATGTCCTAACATTTTTTATCTCCGTTTACATACCATCTGTAGGTTCACCGAATGGATTAGTTTCAGAGAAATCTAGTATAGCTGTTGCTTGCGTATTTAAGTATTCGTTATCTGAACCTGTATCTAATGTAGAGATTCTAAAATCTTCACTAATGATAAACCATGCATAGTAAGAATCTGAATCTTCTGTAAGTATTGCTGAGAACCCTGTCTGGTTTTCTCCAAGCAGCATAGAACCAGCACCATCTGTCGCATCTTGTAATTGAATAACACCACTGCCTGGCCAGGCACCACTGTAAGTGCCTCTTTCAATAGCAATTTGTTGATTGAATATAGTTGTTGAACTTTGCTCTCCCAGGAATTGCCAATCCAAAGCGTCCGTAGAGTATTTAGTTTCAATAGCATCTATATCAGCAACACCCGTATCAAGGTCTTCCATAGAGTATTCGACTGTACGGGCATAAAGTTTATATACGGGTATGTTGTCGACCTGATAGAATGGATCATCTATGTCTACAAAACTAATCTCAAACAACCTTTTCTGTGTAGGCATATAAATCCAATCGCCTTCATTAGGTTGTGTTGTACTAATAAGGTTAGCATCATGTGATACTAAATCTAACCAACGTCGCCGAGAAACAGTAAAGGTAGTTTCATCTCTAATCTCCAACCCAAAGCGAGTTATAATTTCTTTCTCGCCTTCATAACCTTCTACCGTATCCATATACATCTCTATCATATAAGCATCAGTAAATTTTGATAGAGGATCTTCTCCAAAGAGCTCGTCTTTATTTACCAAGGTTCTTGGTAGATAATAAACATCGTGACCATAAATTTGTAATGCTTCTATGATTAAATCTTCATAGAGGTATTGCTCACTTACGGTCCCTTTAGAGAAAAAATGGTTGGTTGGCATAAAAATTATCCAATATCAAAAAGTAAAGGTTCTTCCCATGTTGTCTTTGATTGCTCTTCTAAAGCTTCTATTTCTGTTAGCGCTGTTTCAAAAATTGCACCCCCATTCATAGTCACCCCACCTAACATAGTGACACCATTAAACTTCATTAGGTTCTCTCCCCATTGTCGTTTAATAAGAGCAGTAGCATATTTCTTCAACCATAAATCATTATAGATATCAGTCCATACTGTGGGGTCTAATTTACGATACGCCTCTATGATAATATATTCATCAACATCAATATCACTTCCCCAATCCATATTGATATAAAGACGATTTTGGTGCACATTAAATTGAATAGGTTTCTCACCCACTAGAAGCATATCAAGCAAATCAAGTTGCCACATTACCATTTGATAATGTATAACTGAAATATCTGAAAAATCATAAAGGTCGTTTAATCGTAATTGATATCGAATATCAAACATATTTAAATTACCACGGTCACTAAAAGGCAATACTCTCAATACACTTTGTACCGATTCAGGCATGGGAAGATATGCCTGCCCAATAGCCCAATCAGCTGTATCCACGCTCGTTACTGTAGCACCTGTAAGATGGTTATAAGCTAATGCTGCAGTAGTTAATACGTTTCCTGTTATTGCAGAATAAGTAACTGTCTCAGCAGCATTCGTTCCATCTGCCGCTATTGTGATAGAGCCTGAAGCAGGAAATCCTGCAACACTAACCAGAGTCACACTTGTATCGGTAGCACTTACTGCACCATCTAAGGTAGTAGTAATTTGATTACCGTCTGTTGCTGTTTCAGTTGTATTTACATCTGCTCGTGCTACATCATCTGCGGTAATCTTGTGTTTCAAATAAACACGTTGCATACCTCCATACTGAAAAGTATAGAAATATTGTAACGCCTCATCTATTCTATCATCTACCTGGTCATCATCCACATTAATATCAATAACAGGATAACCTAATTTTCTTTTACACCAGGTCTTTAATGTTGCTTTTGAATTTGGTATTGCCATATCTTTATCCTAATGCTATTGCCATTATGGTAGCCTTTGTTGTTACTTCAGCATCAGTAGCTCCCTTGTTAGCTACTACTTTAATCACCCCCAAACCATCCTTTGCATACAATTTTTCATCAAATGTATTAAGAGCCACTTCACCCACTTCTAGATCCTGCAAATTAGGAACCGCCAAAGGTTCATCTGACCTTTTTAATTTAATTCTTGTGGCCATTAATATGTGCCTCCGTCTAAACTACCTTCCCACGATACGGTATCTGTGTCGGCATTATAAGTAAGTACATCTCCATCCGTACTGCCTGATAATGCACTAAAGGTATCAGCAGCATTTGCCACTAAAACTGAACCTTTAGCAGCCGTAGTAAGTCCTGTGCCGCCCAACGTAACAGAGACAGTATCCAAATTAAGGGTAACTGTACCACTAGTACCACCACCTGACAAACCAGTACCAGCAACAACACCACTAATATCACCAACGGGTGTAGTACCTTCTGCTGCAACGAATTTATTAACCGAAGCATCCCAGGCCAAGAATTGATGTGTTGCACTTATATTAGTAGCATCAACATCATCCAATCTTTTAAGTAAAACTTCACCAGAACCGTATGTCATACCCTGTTGGCCCCAGCCAACATTTGACAATACCTTTCTTAGTATACCACTAACTCTATTTTCAAATTCAGGATTGTCATAATTTGTAGGAGCTGTTACGACTCCTTCCTCTTCTTCACTTATAGCAATTTGATTAAGATATTGTACAGTTTGTTCTACAGCATTACCTTCAAGTATATTGTATTGTTCTTCGGGTAACTCTCCCTTATGTTTTTCTAAAAGATTGGCCACATCATTGACCATCTTTGCCATCTTAGTATTCTTCTCATTAGCAAACAAATTCATTTGCCAATTAGCATCACCTTGAGCTACTGTTGGATTAAAAATTTCTATATTATATTCTTTATCTTCTATCTCATTAAGATTCATTACAGACGAAGCCTTACCTATTAATGCTTTAGAAACTTCACTGATTTCATATTTAGGAGTAGATACAGGTAAATTGTAATATTTTTCCTCAATAGATAAGGGTTCAATCTTTTCGTCTTCTAATTCAGGTTCAGGTTCTTTAAAAGTACCTGCCAGACCATAAAATAAACCTTTAAGTTCTTCTGCTGCTTCTTCAAGTATAGCAGGATCTATACTTACAATAGTCTGAGGTTGAGCAACTTCTTCTATAACTTCTTCACTAGCTTCAATTTCTTCTACGATTTCTTCCTTTTCTTCTTCCTCTAAAGACATTCCTGAAATGCCTTCAAATAAAGATTGTAATTCTCCCATCGCAGCTAAAACATCACCACTTATAATGGGTTCAGGCTCTTTAATTTCTTCCTGCTCTTCTTCGGTAACTAAAATTTCTTCTACTTCTTCTACCTGATTATCTTCTTCTAACCTTATATCAATATCTTCCAATACAGTTGAAAATTCTATAATGTCTAAACTATGTCCAGACGCTGCTTTTTCTAATTGGGAAATAAAAGATTCTGTTGCTGACATTTTAAGACGACCGTGTTACACTTGGGCTAATAGTTGCAATGCCCTGCTGTATTCGTTGTATTGTATTGGGGGAAGCATCTAATGTAGTAATGACATCATAAACATAACGTCCCCTATCTAAAGTGCCGTAAGCTGTCTGTACATCAGTTAAAGCTAAAGTATAAGTACCAGCGGCCGCCGAAACAGTTGCAGCACTAAAAGATACTTTAGCAGTTGATGCGTATGATTTACGAACCATACCTGAGACTGTCTTACCTGTTAAGTCTATTACTGTTCCCGTATCATCTTTTGCTGTAAATTGCTCTGAATAGTCAGCGTTCTGGTCTATTAAAATGTTGCGAATTGTTGCCATAAAAGAAACTCCAAAACTTTGTTACCACTATTTATAAGTTTTGAAGATACAAAAAAAGAGGCATAGCGCCTCTTTTTATAGATTATTTTCTAGTGAGAGAATTATTTGTATTCCCATACAACTACCAAGCCCGGAGCGCCATCTCCACCAGGTTGGTTAGAGCCTTGTCCGCAACCACCCCCAGAGCCATAACCCCATGCAGGTTCGCCTGCTTGGGGCGACCCAGCATCTTGTTTCATTCCTCCAGAACCATACAAACTATTACCACCAGTTACAAAACCATAATCGGCACCGGCCTGTCCATATTGTCCTGCTAAGTTTAGTTTTGGGCCACTATTAGCATTCGTAATAGGTCCTCCATTGCCGCCAGATGTATTCGCACCACTGGGGTTTGCACCCCCTATACCTCCACCAGCAGTAATAGTACTCCCAAGAGAACTACCACTTACCTGAGCAAATATCGTATCACCACCATCTCTAGTCCCGGCATCAGTTCCCCCCGCTCCAATAGTCACGTTAAAAGTATCACTATCAACTACTGTTAAAAATTGCTTACTGAAACCACCGCTACCGCCACCACCGCCGGTATAGCCTGGAGCATCAGTTCCTGCACCACAACCTCCGGCACCTTGAACCTCTATCAGGATCTTAGTGGTGCCTGTACTTAACGAAACAGGATTAGTGCTTGTAGTTATAAATTGAACAGTGTTGAATCCAGTAGAAGCAACGGTAGCAAATCCTAATGCTAAAGATCCATCTGTCTTTAAAAATTGTCCAGCAGTCCCATCAGCACTAGGCAGAGTAAAATCTGCACTACCACTTACTGGGCCTACTTTATCTGTTCTTACTGTACTTGCCATTTATTTAAACTCCCAAACCAAAATTATACCAGCGGTAGCGTCTCCAGCAGCTTGTGAAGTTCCTGTAGCTGCACCGCCGCCTCCACCATAACCTGTTGCATCTTGTCCTACTGCAGCATTATAACTCAGTTGATTTCCCCCTCGACCTAAACCACTGTCACCGCCTTGACCACCATCAGAATATGCTGTTCCACCAGCCTGTCCATTTATTATTATATCAGCTCCACTTGCAGTTGCCACTCCTCCAAGTCCACCATTACCATGACTGACATTGTATGTCCCAGCGGCCCCACCAAGACAAGAAATAGTATTAGTCCCATCTGTCCAAGAACTAGTACCTCCTGTTGCAGGTGAGGTGCCTGATGCACCAGCAGCACCAACTACGAGCGTTGAAGTTGATATAGAAGAAACATCAATAAACTGTTTTGCATAAGAGCCACCACCACCACAACCACCCCATGCGGCAGTACTATCACCCGCACCACCGCCACCAGCTTGAACTTCTACGATAACCTTTGTTATTCCAGTTGGCCGTGTCCAAGCTCCACTTGAAGTGAATTTTTGAACCGAAGTAAGACCAGATTCTACACCACTTAATTTTGAAGCAGTAATAGCCGCTGAAGCATTCACATCAGCATTGACTATCGTGCCGTCTGTAATTACACCACTTGTTATTTGTGTTAGTGCCATTTATTTGTACTCCCACACATACACGGCGCCGTCATTGCCGGCTTTCCCGACACCTGAACCAGAGTTGCCACCAGATGCTCCAGCCCCTGGACCTTGACCTTGTTGACTTCGTGGATCACCTGTCGAAAGCGGCCGGCCGCCAGAACCAAAATGTGAATTACCACCCCATTGATTTGAGTCGTTTCCGTTACACCCTGCACCCATACCACCTTGAATGTTTATATCACCACCTGTTGCTGTTCCACCAGCTACTGGATCAGAAGTGTACCCACTAGTTGCGACTGTACCACCATTTCCTACCACATCGGTAAATGATCCACTTCCAGCTAATTTAGCGAAAGTTGACGCACCGCCAGTTGAAGCAGCTGCTCCAGCACCAATAGTAACAGTGGCTGTATCTATATTGGTTACGTCAAGGAATTTACAAGCGTAACCTCCTGCTCCACCGCCACCAGAACCAGCTGGGGCTGTCGTATTTACACTAGCACCACCGGCACCTTGAACGTGTACAATCACCTTAGTGATTCCTGTAGGTTTAGTCCATGTGCCAGATGCGGTAAATGTTTGTACGGAGGTAAGACCAGATTCTACACCACTTAATTTTGAAGCAGTAATAGCCGCCGTACCACTAACATCAGCATTAACAATAGTGCCGTCTGTAATATTAGAAGATTTTATTTGTGTTAGTGCCATTTATTCTTTCTCTATGGTTTAGGATACTTAGTCTTTACCGCTTGACGTTTGGTTTCTAATGAAATAACCGACGCCGTGCGTTCTTCTACTACATTCTCCCAAAGAGCTACTATCAATTCATCAATTGATGGATATTCTGCTATTCTCTGTTGAGCATACTCATCATCTGGCTCATGTAATATTACTGGAATCAGTCTTCCTGGTCTTGACATTATATATCCCTCTCTGCTGTCCATTGGAAAACAACTCCATCTTCTATGGATCTAGTCGAAGACGTATAGGTGTTGTATCCATAAGGTTCATAATATTCTCCACCCGTAACAGCTTCATTCCATTCAAATGGTTGTGGCGCACCAGCGGCCAAATAAATCACGGGTATCTTTAATGACGCTCCATCTTTATACACAGAACCTGCGACATAACCATCTGCCCGAAGCCCTATGTTTAAGTTTAAATAAATTCTGCCTGTCCAACCAGATGGAACGGTTAGTTTGTCATTGGCTGAATCCCACCAATTTCCATAGTTATATCCAATGCTGTAATCCGAAGTATTGGTAAAGAGTTGTACGGTCCCCAAGCTATGTGCCATGCTGCCTTGTGTAGTTGTAGAGAGCAACCATCCACTATATGTTTGCTGCTGATCTATTACCACCAGATTAGAACCAGCAGAGTCACAGGTTACTATATAATAATCACCTTTCTTATTCAACTGTGCTAATTCTGTCCCGCCGCTGTTTTGAATCGCTACGTTATAAGTAGCACCGGGTGCAGCGCTTGCAATAATGTGAAGAACGCTACCAGACCAAGCTGATGCAGCCGCTGGTAATTTTATGATTACATTGCCGCCGCTAGAATCGCATGGCACGACCACATACCCAGACGCATCACTATCAGTAAGTGTGGTTGTTCCGGTTGTTTTAGTAGTAGTAACACTAGTACCAGCGACAGCCGTCCACACCATCGTTCCAGAAAGATAAGTAGATGCGGATGCTGTTCCAGTAGTATTGAGTTTTGGTTCTGTTACTGCATCATCAATAATCTTGACACTTGTTACTGCATTATCAGCAAGTTTAGCAGCATCAATCGTACCATCGCCTGTAGTTGTTACAACGGTACCAGAGCTCTGAATACCTTTAAATTCTATTGCATCACCACTAGCGGGTGCTGCTGTAAAAACACAATTTGCTCCAGATAGACTTAGAGCAGAAGCACTTTGCAAAACACCATTAATTGTAACAAATAAGGATTGCTCGCTAGGAGGAGTCCAACCTATTGCAAAGGTTGTAGTAGACCCATCTCCTGTAGCCGATCCTGATTTTAGGTCAGCATCTTTTAACTCTTGAATGCCCATATAGGACATATTATGTTACCTCTAATATTGAGCAAAAAACTTCTAAATCGTTTGCGACTGAAGCAGTAACAGCGAGAATATCGCCGCCCTCTAAGTTCACAGGCTTATCTAGTATCAAAGTACTATTAGGGGGAACCGGAATTAAATACCCAATCTTTCGATAAGTTGTTCCACCATCTACCGTTGCTTCTACTGTTGCATTTACACTATTCGTTCCATCTACATTTGAAATATAAATGGCGTGTAAAATGGCAGTAGTAGTCGGTGAACTTGGGCAAGTGTATACGGTGGTTCTACCAGTCGTTGTTAATGCTATACCCGCATTTGAAAATGTGTTTGCCATCCTTTATCTCCTAGCCTAACGCAAGAGCCATCGCTGCGGCGTCAGATACTATTTCTGCAAATTGAGGTTCAGCCCCTGCGCCTTGACTTGTCAATACATGGCCCGAAGTACCTGGACCTGTTGTAGTTGCTTTTGCACTAGCATTCCAAGTAATAACTTGTCCGTCTGTGCCATCTTTAATTGATGAAACGTCTAATTTTGTTAATGCCATTT
>VTLG01014561.1_pt1 | contig 41021 bp, 56 predicted proteins | sample 4694571 | NCBI WGS metagenome assembly VTLG01 (sample SAMN12604809, study PRJNA352737) | marine metagenome | biome: ENVO:00000447; feature: ENVO:00000209|ENVO:00000569|ENVO:01000036; material: ENVO:00002151; isolation source: viral sequences binned using virsorter ...
TCATTATAATCAAAAGAACCCCTATCCCCAACAACTCCAAGAACAATCGTAGAGGTGTCTGTAAATTCATCCTCTCCCATATTGTATCCATAAAACATTTCATCTTCGTCATAACCAAATATTATATCCTCATCTACTCCGTATAGAAAGTCATCACTTTCAAAACTATTTGTTAAATCATACACATCACATAATTCACTAAAATCTGCATCTATTAAACACTCAGAAGAAAGGTTACTAAAAGACTCATCAATAGCTGTACTTACACTAAAATCATCTGTCTCAATAAAGGTTGTACTATTAGTGTCTTCGTACCGCATATACGTCACGGCTTCGTTGTTACCTTGAATGCCGATGGTCAAATCGTGATTCTGGATACGAAGCTCATCGTAGCGGAAAGCAATTTCATTAGTCGTTTCATACAATATAGCTTGGAAGGTACTTTTTAACCCATTACTGTATTCAGAAACATTGTCCCACATAATAACAAAGTATTGATCTGTATCTGCTGTTTGTCCAAATGTTTGTATGTAGGGAGATTGGTTACCACTAGATCTTCTAATATAATCTGACCAGGCAGGAAAAACAGAATAGTTAAATGAAGTAGCTGGGAGCGTTTCCGATCTGTAATTTCTTACCCTTGGCACTGAAAAATTTGACTGGAAGGTAAAGAACCCGTTCATAGATATATTTACTTGATTAAAAGTCTGATCATAGAAAGTAAAATCAAAACCGATATTTTTAAGGCCTGACATCGAATCGTCGCCAAGGCTTAATCCCGTCCCAGTTCCAGTTATATCAATAATAGGATCAGTACCAATGTTAAATACAGGATCAGTCGCCCATGCAGATGTCGTTAAAAATAATAGTGTGATTAGCCTGAACATATCTTGTGCTTAGGATACTTATTACAGAAGTCGCCTTTTCTATATGCTTTTATTTCATAACCAGTAAGTTCTTTTTTTACTTCGTTCCAGTCCGGTCTGTCTTCTGGATTTTGTTCCCATGCAACTTTTGCCTCTTCGCCTATCTTACCTTTATACGGGCATGGGCTGCCGGCTTGCATCATCGATCTCCACACGCGAGCATCCTCACAAAGTAAAGCAACGGCTGCTACCTTCATCCCCATGTCATAGAGACCTTTGGAAAGTTTCAAACGTTCGCAGTTTTCGTCCCTTACACTCCTCCCGGTAGATACACCAAAGAACTGTGTTTGGACTGCCGATGAAGCCCCCGAAGTGCATAGGTCCTGGGAATAAGACATGATGGAAGGGGCCACCGCTGACGGAGGCGGACTTTTAACTCTTTGTGTTACTTTTTGTGAGCTTTGGCTTGTAGAATTATTAGTGTTCACATTTTGCGAACTATTGGTATTAGTGTTCACATTTTGGTTATTGGTTGTAACATCAGAACTTGATGAACTAACATTGTTATTGTTGTTAGTATTTGTCGAAACATTTGTTGAATTATTGGTGTTCAAGTTGGTATTTTCTGAAGTTGCGTTGTTAGTTATCAAAGAAGTGTTGTTAACATTTTGCGTCTGATTAATCGTGCTAGTTACAGTCGATGTATTTACATTCGTATTATTTGATGTCGAGGTGTTAGTTTGATTAATTGTCGTATTATTAGTATTCCAATTGGTATTGGTATTGGTATTTGTTGATTGACTAACATTGGTATTATTATTGTTATTGGTATTGGTATTGTTAGAAGTAACTGTAGAAGTAGTCGTAGTCGTATTTGTTATGTTGCTGTCCTCAGCTATAACAATAGAACTAACGACTATAAGCGATAGTGCAATTACAGATAGGTCGCGCCAAAAGGCTTTTGGTAACATAATAAATCATCTCCGACCTCTCTATCGTAGTTTCTCTCTTTGAACATCTATTCTTTCTTGAGCAATTTTTGTTCTTTCGTCAATGTTTTTTTCTTGCAACTCTAATCTTTCTTGATCTATAGAAATATCAGCATCATCAGATCTTATGTCATGTAATAAACGTTGTTGAAATTCTTGCCCTTTTCGTTCTTGATCCATCTCTTTTAATTCTAGTTCTTTTTGTCTTAATTGAACTAATGGATCTATCTGTAAATCTTGTTCTACAGTTTGAGTAAATAATTCTGTCATTTCAGCAATATCAAGCGCTGCTTCTTCTTCTAGTTTTTGTTGTAAGGCTTGTTGTTGCTCAGGAGGTATTTGACCGCCAGATTGTTGCATTAACTGTTGATATTCAGCACTATTTTGTAATTCTGCTGTAGCAATAGCTTGCGCTTTGAATGAGAAATGTTGGTAAATATGAGCTTGTAAAGCAGATGCTACTTGTGGATTAGTGGCAATTGTAGGTGTCGCTAATGCAGCAGTATGTGCTTTTATGTGAGCATCATGGTCCTGTGGAGCAAAAGCCTGCAATTGACCGCCTTGCAATGCCGCAGCATTTTCGAGTGCCGGATCGGTCGGTTGAGGTTGTTGAGGAGGAGGCAGGATCTGCTCCACATTCTTTACGCCTATGGCTTCGTACATTCTACGATACGCTTCCCATAGCCCAGTAGGTCCATGAATTTGAGGATTGGATTGAACTATTTGTAGTTCAGTTTGTGCAATAGCTATACGCTGTGCCAATGAATGAATATTAGGATCGCTAACTGGAAGAATATCAACTCTGTCATCAAAGTCAGTTTGCTTTACTTCCGATTGACCATTATTTACCATGTAAGGATAAGATGGTGGTAAATAGTCTCTAAATAAAACACCTAGTAGTTTAAATTCTACTTTTTGTGCATAATGTAATCTTTTATGGATAGCAGACATAACACGCGTTCCGTGTTCAAGATTTGCTAATGTTGTTCCGACTGGAGCATTCTTATCCATTTGTTGGTAAGGATGATCGGCAATAGCCGCAAAATTTTTACCACTATCTTCTAAAAGTTTTAATAAATTAAACAAAGTTCCTGAAGGCTCTTTGAAAGGGAGAGGGATCAATGAATTTTGCAATGAACCTCCAGGAGCATCTACATCTCTAAATTCTCCCGGCTGTAAAGGAACATCGTCATCGCGAATACGAATACCTCTAGCCTTAAAACCAGCTGGTAAATTTGCTAATGTACCAGCATCAATTAATTGTCGGAGAATAGAAGTTGCTGAACGGGAAACACCACCAATAATATGTGGTAACCCAAAACCATAAAAACCTAATCCAGGTAAAAATTTGTAATGAACAAAATATTGTCTTGGTTTTTTTAAAGGATCGCTTTCAGCATAATTTCTTCTAATAGATAAAACTTTACCATTTACCGCATCAAGGGTAACTATGTAAGGAACTTTAATTCCTGTTATTTCTCCATTATTAGAATCTTCAAAACCTTCTAGATCTAGTAATGTATGAACTTCATATAATTCAAAAACATCATTATCAAATGATGTTCTTTCTATTCCCTCTTGTCTTGCTATTTCTTCCTCAACATCGCTAGTGCTTACATAACCACCGCTTTGTAAATCTACATCTTTATAAACACCAGATAATTGCATCTTACGAACATCATTACCGTTCATACTTAGTTGATGTGTTATCCGTGAAGCCGACACTAAATCAGTAGTGTTGTAAGGAACTATTAATTTTTCTGCATGAACAAAGCGAGCGCATGGCCTTGCCATTGTTGGATCGTAGTAAACTTTTTTAAAAGCTGAACCACTTAATGGAAGATAATAAAGGAGTTGATCCATTTCCGGATCATATTCTTCCATTTCGTAAGTGATTTGATAATTCATAAATTCTTGAACACGATCAGCTTGAGCGTCTACTTCGGGATTAGAATCTCCCATAATCATTGTTCGTACTGGACCGCCAGGCGGTAGTAATTCTTTATAAGCCATAGCTTGAAACTTTGTAGCGCTTTCCGCTAACATAGGATGAATAACATTCGATGCACCCTCAAATGGTTCAGATCTTTCTGAATCTAAAGTTCCAAGTAATTTAATGCCTTTTTCATAAGCCTCTTCCCAACCTTTTCGTGAAGATTTATCTTCTTCTATACCGCCAAGCAAATCATTAGAAATATCTTGAAGTTGATTTTCTTCCATATACTCAGCTAAATTAGCATCAAATGGAACCATATTCATTTCTTCAATAGTTTCTTCTTGACCAAACTCTATACCACCATCTTCAGTTTCAAAAGAACCTGATTCGATAACTTCTAAAAGTTCTGTGGGTACTTGTCCGTTAGAAGGAACTTGCTCTATTTCTAGATTTGTTTCTTCTTCCCCTCCCGGCCCAAAAGGTGTTTCTGTTGAAGCCATTAATTAATCTCCGATTTTCTTACTGCTTCATATCGAACATTTTGCAGTAAAAGTATTGTCGATAAAGCCGACATATTATAATCCTCATGATCCTTACAATCTAAGGGTGATAAACACTTACATTTATCTTTTACATTATTAAAACAAATAACTCTAGATACAACTTCTTCAAGAGTTATTTTATCTTTATCTAAAAAATCTTCAATGTCCATTTCCTAGAATACTCCAGAAAATTTACCACCTCTAGTTGCAGCTCCCATACCTCTCATGGTACTTTTACCACCAGCAGATTTTGGTTGCTTAACTGTTTTTTCTTCTGTGTATACAGATCCACCTTCAGAAAACTTTCTTCCGGATCCTTTAGTCATATCTTCAATATAACTAGCTCGGTCGTAAGTAAAATCTCTATTAGCAGCTTTTGAATCTCTATCATATTCTCTAGCGATTCTTTCTCTGTCAGCATTAGATACTAATCTTGAACCTTCGTCCAAAAGATCTTCAACAGAACCACCACTAGCATAACCCGTAATCATTGGCTTACCAGTTTTGTCTGCTTCAGCTCTTGCTTTGTCATATCCTTCTTCATCATAAGAAAAATGTTTTTTTCCGACTCTTGGCATTTTATACTCCTTTATTTAATAATAAATGCGTTGTGTTGGAGGAGCGTCCTCATCCATTTCATCTTCAGGATAACGAACAAAACCTCCTTCTCTAAAGCGTAATATAGCCTGAGTTGTTGAATCTACCAAGTCATCATGATCACCATTTGGAAAAGATGCACATTCCTCGACAAGCTCATCAGCCCATTCTGTTTCTGGATGCCAAACAAGACCAGACTCAAACATTGGAGCAGAGGCATTTGCCCTTGCAACTTTGTCTTGTCCTGATCTTCTACCACCTGGAGTAAAGTTAACAACGGGTATTCCCATATTCCTTAGCTCTTGTGTTAAAGGCAAACCAGACGCCTTAGCTTCAATTAACACCATATCAGGATCATAGTCAATATAATGCTCATGTGCTTTGCGTTTTAATGTGGGAAATTCCCATCGCCCTTTCTCACTGTTTAATAATATTATATTAGGACCATCATCTTCTGTAGGATAAAAAACACCCCATGTCGTAATAGCACTATAATCAGCTCTTTCTGATTTTAAAAATGCTGTATCATAAGATTGAATAATATATTCACAATGAGGAGGATCTTCTTTCTCCCAAATTTTCCACCATTCTCTTTTTAATATTGATGCCTCTTCACTGGTTGGTTGTTGTAACCATTGTGCTGTCCACTTGGATACTGGTAATGAAGCTTTAACACCTTCTAATTCATCACGCGTCCAAAATCCGGGCCAAAGAACTTTATCGTCTTCAAAGATAGCCGGGAACTCTATAACTTCCCATTGATCTGCTCCTTTGCGTGACTGCATTTTTAATACTTCAGCTGTCAAATCTTTAGTTGACCAGCGTGTCATCACGATAACAATAGAGCCACCTGGCTGTAATCTTTGTCGTGGACCAGAAGTATACCATTCATAACATGCTTCAAACGAAGTCGAACTTAATGCGTCTTGCTCAGAATGCGGATCATCAATAACAAGCAAGTCCGCGCCCCGTCCCGTGATCGCGGCTCCAACACCCGCAGCGAAATACTCTCCGCCGTCTACGGTATTCCATCGACCAGCTGCTTGACTCTCTGGAGATATTTTTACTTCAGGAAAAACTTCACGAAATTGGGGACTATGCACTAGGGCTTTACATTTACGACCAAAGCCTGTGGCAAGTTCCGTTGTATGTGTCGCTTGAATAATCTTTAATTTAGGATTGCGTCCCATCATCCATGCCGGGAAATACACACTAGCAAATTCTGATTTCGTGTGTCGGGGTGGCATATTTACAATAAGTCTTTTGGATTTACCTTGAGAAACTTTTTCTAACTGTTTAGCAAAAACTTTATGATGTTCGCCTTCAATAAAATCAGGCCACATATGTTTAACAAAAGGAATAAAGGTATCTTGCTTTTCCCTTCTGTCTTCTAACTGATTAAGTTTCTTTTTAAGTTTCAGAGCGCGGCGAGCTTCCTCGCCAGAAAGCCCCTCCGCTAGTTTGCCCCAATCGGGTTGAGACATCACTCCGTTAACCTTGTATTACGAATACTGCTACTACTAATCCGATCACTAAAATAGGAACTAACCATTTATTATTAAAAGGTTGTTTCTCGGATACATAAGCTTCATTACCAGGAGTAGATGGATCATCACCAATAAATCTTCCTTTAGATGTCCTTGCTCTTTTCTTCGCTGGTGCTTTTTTCGTAGTTTTTTTTGTTTTAGCTTTTGCCATTCATTGCCTCTCTAATTTTGCGCATTCCACGTTGGCCAAACCAAAATGAAATGACGGTTGAAAATAAAATTTTTGTCTCCTCGTCCCAGCTACTTAATATAGCTTGAGATACATCTTCTCCTTCTTGAACCGCGACATAGACAGCCAATCCTTTAATTGTCGCAAATAAAATAAAGAAGAAGTATGTTACTACAGGACGAACGGACGCCTGTAAAGCAGAAATAAAAGAAGATTTATTACTTCGTGCTATTTCCGCTGCATGTTTATAAAGATTTTCGGATTCCGATACATCAGCTTGTGCATCTAATTCTTCAATTTTTAACTTACTAAGAACTTCGGCGTGCTTTGCCTGAGCATCTAATAATTTTAATTGGTGACGATTTTTCTGCCCTTGCTCAAAGAATCCCAAGAGTGTGGGGAGAAAAGAAGTTCCGAAGCCGAGCAAACTGCCGAAAAGTGATAGCATAATTAACTCTAATCAGATTTATTTTTTTCAATTATGAATACCGCTAAACTTCCAGCTATTATTGTTAATAAACCTAAAGCAACATTACCTAAGATTAACATTAATAAACCAATAACTCCGATACCAATACCAGCCCATGTACTAGGTGAAGTGATATCAACTCTGGAAGGAATAGAAAGAATAAAATCTTTCACTACTTTTAATAATTCCATCATACTCTCCTAATTTGTTTGTTTGTCTTTTGTCTTAATATGAATATCTACTTCTTGTGTTTCAGGAATATTTGCTGTTACAGAAATATTACTTGAAGAACAGGAAATGCAAAACATACTTACAACAAAAACGATCATTATATTTTTCATCATTGTCTCCTTAAAATGGCATTCTTATATTGCTAACTATACCGCTTATGTAATCTTGTGCGGCAGTTCTGTCAGCTTGATTTGTAAATGGACTTCTTAATGTAGCGGCTGCATCCATCATTCCTGTTTGTGTATCACCGTAAGAAAAATCAACAGGTGTTGGTGAAACGGCTTCTGTTACATTTACAGTATCTTTTTCAACAACAGGTGAACCACCTAAACCTCCGCCCGTAGCGGTAGAAATATTATCTGTAATAGTATCAGTAAGAGATAAAGTTGTCGGTGTTGGCGGTAATGGACGAATGCTTTCACTTGTGCCACCTCCCATACTAGGGGCATCTGATATGTCTGGATCTCCATGCATTCGTGATGTAAAAGGATCACTAATAGGATCAGGGGGTGGTCCCGGATCATAACTTCTTGGATCTCTAAGTATTGGGCGTGGAGGACGCTCCGTAACCGGATCAAAAATACTTACTGCCTCTTCAAAACCAATACGTGGTGCAGAATATTCTTGTGTTGGTGTAGTATAATTACCAGCTAATGGATTTGTTGGGAGCATGGTTGGTTGAACCTGCTGTACAACACTAATCGCTGTTTGAGGATCAATTCCTATATCAGAAGCCAAATTCATAATATCCTGTAAGGATGCGAATCCCGTGCTTACATATTGTATAAAATCTCTTAAATCTATATTAGCCATATTTTATCCAAACATTGTTCCCGGCATTGTTACACGATTTGCGTTTGTTTTTCCAGCGTAAAGCCCTCTCTTTCTATCAGAGAGTAATTTATCCTCAAACATGCGTCTTTTATCGCGGGGAATTATCGTCCCGCTGGGTGCTGTGGGTGCTAAGGAAGGATTAGATGACGCTTGGAGGTTTTGTCTCTGCTGTCCAGCGAGAGCTTTACTTAGATTGTTGGCATTTAAATTTGCCGCATTAGCTGTAGTTTGTAATACGCCCATTGCTTGTTGTTGATTATTATTTTGCATATTACCTAAATTCATTCTTGGATCTGTGTTTAAGGTTCCAATACCTTGAGGTTGAGGAGGATTGAAACTATTAACAGCACCGCCCATGTTGTAGCTGCGCACGGCTCCGCCGTGTGCGAGCGCTTGGCGCGGTCCTTCATATTGTTTAAGCATTCTTTCTCTATCTCTATAAGGTTGGTTTTGTCTATCTATTCTTTCTTTCTCTTCATCTGTTAATGAATCAAACCAATTAGAACCAGAATCTTCATCTGGCCACTGATAACCTTCATAAGGATCAGATTCAGGATCGTATTCTTTAAAAAAATCAAAGTCCGGCGATTCTCCTTCACCAAAACCTTCAGGACCAAAACCATAATCTGGTTCTTCATCTAAATCTATAGGTGGAATGCCGTACCCTCCAGGCTCGCCCAATGGCGCTATAGGTTCATTCAACATTCTATTTAATTCTTCATCAAGTTTTCTTATCTTTTCTTCGTGAGTTAACACTTCCCCACCTTCATCATATTTATTAAAATAAATATCCGGGACTCTTCTTCGTACACGGCCACCGCCAGCGTATCCCTCAAGAGATTCTATTCCTTTATTAGCCCTTCTTCTTATAGCTTCTTTTCTCATTTCTTCTTCTGTCATTCTAGGAAATCCATATTTACTAGTGTCTATTAACTCTTCTTCAGTGATAGGCCCCTCTAATGTAGGCTCTTCTTCATCTTTAGTCATATTGTAATACAAAGCAGCAGTACCAGCTGGTATAGCTCCAAGACCTGTTAACATAGCTTTCATGTGAGGATTACTCATAACCATGCGCAGTGCGCTTTGGTTCATGCCTTGCATGGTAGATGCTTTTACTATGTCTGGACGTGTAGCGGCAATTTTTGCTGCTTGTTTGCTAGTAACTTTTATACCTTGTTGTGCAAGCATTCTTACTATTGCTGATATTGCTGCGGGTGCTAATGGAGCTGGCATAAATTTATTATCCTTCCGATTAAGATACTATACAATTCATAAGTAACATTATTTTTTTAGGGGTGGCAAGAACTTTATCCTTTTTCCACCAAAATCTCTAGGGTACCTAGTTTACATACCAGACCGGCTTTTTGTCAAAATTCTGTTATTATTTGACAGAAACACTACTCAGAAGGACTACTAACCCCATCGCCTTCTGAGTAGAATCCCCCCCCGTCCCGTGCCGCTTCCGCATAGAGCATGGCTCTCGACCGCACAGGGACCCATACAGCCCTACTTGGTTTACAAGGTAAGACAGACCGTATCACAACAACACAACGCTCCTTAGAATCAAGTAAATAAATTAAGTTATTTAGTTTACATATACCACATATTGTAGTAAGGTTTACAAAGAAGTCGGGGACATTTTTTCTCGACCAAATATAAGGAGAGCTAAGATGACAAAATCAGCTCAAGACTTTATGGAAGCGGAAGTCAATAAAATAAAAGACGCTACCACTTTTCACGAAGAAAATGATTCCTATTGCCAAACATTATTTTCAAGATATCTGAATAGGCATTATGGAATTTCTAGAACGCGATGCCAACCATTAGCGGACGCAATTGAAAAATTGCATATGGCATATGGTAGGTGTGACACAGAAAATCGTGCAAAGTTACGACCAATGCTAGAAGAAAGCTTTGCAAAACTTATCGCAGTTTATGGAGCTATCGAGGATATGGGTAGCTATGGAGAATTAAGTGCAAAAGAACAGATGACAGCACACAAAGTTCAAAAGACTTTACAAGAACGCTCTAAACTTTTCCATATCAACCAATTCATAAAAGAAAATAAATCATACACAGATAAAATATAAGGGAGAAGGGTGGAGCTAATAACTCCACCCATTTTTTACAATGACTAAAATAATAGATGAATACAAAGCAGCCATGAGATTTATGGAATGCTATAAGAAAGCAACGCCTAAAGCTATCGAGAATATGGAACATTTAATCAAATACTTTCCTGAACATGACAAGCAGAAGTTTAGAGGAGAGTGGCACAGTTTCATGACACTTAAAAATATTGTTAACTTCTATGATAAGGGGGCAAGATAATGAGTGAACATATTTACTATACGATTTTGATTGCTCTTCTCATGACCGCGCTAGGTTTTGAGGTAGCTATCTACTTGCAATAGTTAGGGGTTATTCCTTATTCCTCTAGCTAGGGGGGCGGAGAAATCTGCTCCCCTTTTTTTATGTCTGCTGCAACATTCAAAAAAAATAAATCCCTAACCCTAACCCTAACATATTGCATATTGGTGGGCGCGGGCGCCCCGAACCCGAACCCGAACCCGAACCCCGAACCCGCCCCGGGGAATTTATGGCCTCTTTTATGGATCGCTAACCCTAACCCCAACGCTAAACAGTTTTAGTTCAAGTTCAAACTTAAACCAAAGCCCGAACCCGAACGGGCGCGCGGGCGCGCGCTCCTGGACAATATCCGAACCCTAACCCTAAATAGTTTTAGTTCATAAACTTAAACCCGAACCATGAACCGAAGAACCCGAACCCCTATTTATATGGGGACGGGGGGCGGGCTTGCCCGCCCTTAGTTTATTTATAAAAAAACGCGGGTTTTGATTATATAAAATAATATAAGAGATTTTGAAAAAATGCTTATTTTTCAATTAAAGTAAATAATATAAGTTTTTTTAGTTGTTTTCTTGTTTTTCTTCTAAAATTCATATATTATGGTTTACAAGAAATAAAAAATATAAGGGTAAAAAAATGATTGTAGAAAATTATATAAATATTAGTAAAACTTCAAAAATGCCATGTGGATCGTGGAGTTTACAAGCTGTTCAAACTTGTCCAGGTGCAAGGAATAAAAGCGGTCAATTGGTTACGGCTTGCGCGGGTTGTTATGCTAACAAACATACTTACAATTTTAAAAATGTGAAGAAAGCAAGGGCGGACAATTTCAACGCATGGCAACGCGAAGAGTTCACCCAAGATATGATTAACTATATCAATTTAAACGAGCGGTTTTTCCGTTGGTTTGACAGTGGTGATATTTACCATCCAAAACTTGCGGAAAAAATATATAACATTTGTAAGAATACCCCGCATTGTAGCCATTGGATACCAACGCGAAGTTATAAATTAAAAAAGATTAAACCTATTCTTGATAAAATGAACGCTCTTGAAAATGTGGTCGTAAGGTTTTCAAGTGATAGTATCACGGGCGGTTTAGATTTAAACAACATTCAAGAAACGGAAAAAATAAACGGTTTATATAAATCAACTATTTACGGAACCGCGCAAGAATTACCAAAGAACGCGCACCCGTGCCAAGCATATGAAAACGCGGGCAAGTGCGGAGTATGTCGCAAATGTTGGGACAAATCAGTTAAAAATATCGCGTATAAATTACACTAAAAAAGAGAGGGTGAAAGAATGAAAAATAAATTAAATAAATTATTAAAAAAAGAAAATATATCTTTTGATTGGAGAACGAACCACCAAAAGATTGCCCGAAGACATGGGCTAAAAATAATAATATCAGAACCAGGTCGATTAATTATGAAAGGAAAGGCAAACCAATGAAAAACGAATTATTAATATTAAAGAACACCGAAGAGCAAAAAGAAAAATTAATTAAGGATGATCCATCCTATTATGAATCAAAATTAATCTTTACCTTGCAAACTTTTTTACAAGATAACGAAGAGAATACCAAAAACCCGAACCCCGAATTTATTAAAGAAATATTTAAGCATTCAATAAAAACTTATTTAGCGAATACCGAAAATAAGAAACAATATTATCTCCATGTTAAATTTGGAGAGGAAGAATTTGAGGATGGCATGCATGATGTAATGCATGAAGATTGGTATAGGTTTTCTACTCTTGAGGGTTTAGTAGGATTTATTAGAGGAATGAAAGCATTAAAAAACTTTAATAGTTTTGAAATTATAGAAGAAGGATCAAGAGATTACCCAAGTTCATTAGAAGATGCGGGCGGTGGAGTAGTCTTAGAAAAAAGAGAGGTAAAAGATCGTGGTTGAAAAAAATATATATGAGCAAGCATTAGAAACCTATGAAAAAGGAAGATTTCTTCAATTAGAGGGATCATATGGCAGATATTTTGTTGATACCTTTATTGAGAGTGGCATTTTAAAATTTAAAGATGAGCCAGGTCAAACGGTTACGGATGGATATAATCAATCCATCACACTAAGGAAAGCGAGCATTGATTATGATCGCATTCAAGAATTAAAAGAAAACAATCCTGAATTTATAGACGCATTAATAGGAGGAGAGTAATGCAATTAGCTAAACAAAAAATTTTTAAAAATTCATCTGAGGATATTTTTATTATAGATATTTATAAACAAGAACCGTCAATAGATATAAACGAAATAAATGATCCTGATGAAATGTTTCAATATGAAAATGAATACGGAACGCATGGCTATGAAGTAACCTTACAAGATACAGAAGAGGTAATTTATCATGATTTTAAAACTCAATGGGGAGTTGATACTTGTTTGGATAATGCCATGCAAGATATTTGTGTAGCAGATTTTATTGAGAGGGAGAGTAATAATGATTAATAACGATATAAATATTGGATTTTCTTTTCCAAGTTTTCTATCAAAAGAAGATATGAAGATAAAATTATTAAAGGTTAAATTACTTTTTAAAAATTCAGCATCCATAACAATGGATGATACGATAGATGGTGTAACCGAAACATTTATTATTACCGTTACCAAATATGAATGGGATCATAATATCCCGAAACCCGATTGGAAAGATGAGGATGCATTTGAAAAATTTCAAAGAGATGTTGTAGATAATTATACCAACAATCCATTCATAGCTAATTACTCTTATACAGTATCTCATGTTAGTGAACCTGAAGATTGTTTTTTTGAAGACAATCACGATATTTGGGATGTAGAGGGAGCATTGCATCTGGCCTGGCAAGATCTGGGTTTGTGGAGTGGTTGGAAATATAATCAAGAAAGGGAGATGAATAATGAAAAGTAAAAAAAACATAAGAAGAGATTGGAATGCAAAGGCATTTGATTTTTTTGTAGGAAAAAAAATAGCTATGGCTAGATATTTAACCGAAAAGGAAATGATTAATACTTTTGGAGAAGAAAAATATGGTAGTTATAAAGTTCCTCTAGCTCTCTTTTTTGATGATGGTAGCTACACCTTTCCTCAGATGGATGATGAAGGGAATGATGGAGGTGCTTTAGCTACGAGCAGTAAAGAAGAACCCGTAATGCCCGTTTTAAGTAGAGGAGATTAATAATGGCTAAAAAATATAAATACATAGTTAATGAGAACACAGATTATTTTGTTGTGATTGATGCAGAGAACGAAGATGATGCTATCGATAAGGGCAAAAGAACCGACGGGGAATGGTTTGAGCCAATTGGCACACCACATTGGACATTTTCTAAAGTAGAAGAAATTAAAGAGGGAGAAGAATAATGGATAAGTTAAAAATAACTACTGACTATCTTAACGAACTAAAATTATCATTACAGGACGAATATGATAATTCTTCTGTTTCACCCGAAGACAGATATGAACTAAAAACAATTAAAGAAATTGACGGAGTGTTAGAAGAGTTAAGAAGAGTAAAAGAGCAAAGAGAAGAAGAGACACAACAAGATAAGTTTGAAGATTGGATGGATAATTGTCCCGCATTTGAAAAAGATTGCACAGATAGTTGGGAGGAAAAAGAAGAGGATGGCAGTAAAACACTTGTATATTGTTATTGGTTTAAAGTTGAAGGAGAAGAATAATGGGTAAGAGATTATTGCCAGGTAAAACTAACAAAGATAAAGGGAAAATTATGTCGCATAGAAGAAACCCAATTGATAGGGGTAAATTAAGAGGAACGAAATGGGAAAAATTTCTTATTTCTATAGAGGCTAAAGAGCTAATTAAAAGAGAGAATATGAAAGCAAAAAAACTTAGGAGGAAAATTAAACATGGTTAAAAAGAAAATACATTTAAGCGAGGATCAATTAAATCAAGTTGTATGGGCTTTAAAATCAAGTGTTGGAGAACCTGATTGGGAAGAAGAGCAGTCCAGGCCGACATGGAATAAACATTGGCAAGAACCAAGATTAGCAAGAGAGATAGTAAACAAGTGTGAAAAAAAACTTAATGAAATAGCGAGCCAAGAATGAGTTCTGAAATTAATTTGAGAGGAAGAAAAAAATCAATGAGAGTGATAACAGAAATAGATGTGCAAATAGAAAAATTATATGCCAAAAATTTAGTATCTCCCGAAATAATTCATTCAGTAAATAAGACTGATCCCGAAGAAAGTGATGACTATAATGTAGGTTTTAAGAATGGGTTAGAGTTTGTTAAAAGATTAATCATGGAGCAGAAATGAAAAAAGGGATTGTGGTTTGCAGTTTATTTGACGGATGTAGTGGAACACAAGTTGCCTTAAAAAATTTAGGTATACCCGTTGATAAGTATTATGCGAGCGAAATAGATAAATACGGCATTGAGATAACCCGAAATAATTTCCCGAATACAATTCATCTTGGAGATGTTAAGGAAATTGAAGGAGAAGATTTTATATATGATATTGATTTATTAACTGCGGGTAGTCCTTGCCAAGGTTTTTCATTTGCCGGGAAACGATTAGCATTTGAAGATGAACGATCCGTATTGTTTTTTGAATTTATTAGATTGCTCGAAGAGTTAAAACCAAAATATTTTTTATTAGAAAATGTAAAAATGAAAAAGGAGCATCAAGAAGTAATTAATAATGCAATAGGTAAAATTTATCCTGAATGTGTTAGCGGTAGTCTTTTTGGTATTGAACCGATTGAAATAAATTCATCTCTTGTATCAGCACAAAGCAGAAAAAGATTATATTGGACGAACATTCCATTAAAACAAGAACAGCCCGATGATTTGGGAATTGTTTTAAAAGATATATTAGAAACACATCCTGATCCTAAACATGAAATTAGCGATCAAAAAAAAGATAGAGTATTAAATACTAAAAGAGGAAAAGGGCGTTTTTATACAGCTAAAGATAAAAAAATAGGAACGGTTATTGCGGGATATCATAAAGAACCGACTGATGCTCCATATTTAGAAACATATAAAACACCGAAACAAGTAGCTGTAGCCGCCGATTTAAATGGACATGATTCTTTAAAAAGAATTTATTCAGAAAGAGGTAAATCACCAACAGTTAATGCTCATGGTGGTGGCAATACAGAACCGAAGGTTGCTGTTAATCTAGGAAATAAGATACCAATATCTAAACTATCAGTAAAAAAATATATTCCTGATCCCGATGCAGAATTTGTTGATCCTTATAATAAAAAGACAATAACGGGAGATAAATCTACAACATTAAGAACCAACAGCTCTAATGGAAATATGTGGGTTAATGATAAAGAAATTTCATGGCGTAAACTTACCCCATTAGAATGTGAACGGCTCCAGACACTTCCAGATAACTATACTGAGGGAGTATCTAACACACAAAGATATAAAATGATTGGAAACGGATTCACGATTAAAATTATTGAGCATTTTCTTAAAAATATAATGTAAAATCACACATTGTCACATTGATTTTCCTGGTGGATAGTATAAAAGATAATTGTCTTTTACTGTTTTTTACTTGGTCTAACAATGCATTATTTTATACATATCCCGACAATTATAGTCTTGATCCAATGTCTTTGGCAGATAGTTTAGTCTGATTCTTCAGGCTCGATTACTTCAACAAAGCTTTCCGGGGGAAGGTCTACTGTATTTCTTTCAGCCTCTTTGGCTAGTTTTACAAGCTCTTCCTTTATATCCTCTTCACTCATGGAGTCGATATCTATCTTTCCCGTAATGTTTATGGATTTTTTAATATCAAGTCCCGCAAGCTTAACTTGTAGTTCAATGGCCTTTAAGGCGGCTATGTACTTTCCTTCTTCTTGAGCTTTGTGTTGAATATTAATTAGGTCCCGAGCTTTTCTTTCAGGAGTGATACGATACTTATGCCCGATTTCCCTCCTCTTCTCGTCAATACACGCGACCACATGGGGCTTTCTTAGTAGTTGATGACCTGATAGTGCCGGATACTTATACCCGGCCCTCCGGGCCGCCTCCGTCTGCGACAGATCTTCAGCCGAACAATAAAGATCCACAAATTTTTGTTGTTGTATCGTTAACTGTGACTGAGGAGATTTTGGATCCTCGATCACTGCATTCATATCTGACTTGCTGCTCCCTTTCATGCCTTCTCCTTTTTTATTTACTTTATATTTGGGGGCGGTTCATACGCCCCACTATATATATATATACATGAACCATGAACGATTGCAAAAAAAATTATTATATATATTTTTCAATAACTTAACTAGTGTAAACGGTTCATAGAAAGACCTTATGAACCATGAACCATTTCATTTTTTTTATATAAGTAAAACAAACACTTACAAAGAAAAATGGTTCATACATAGCTGTCGTTCATACATATGAACCATGCTTTATGAACCATTTTGCCCTATTTTTAAAGTAAACGGATTTTTTTATTTACTTGACTTCAACTAAATAATAAAAGATATTATACTTAATTGGTTTACATAAGGAGTATAAATGCAGGCTTTAAATGTTAAACACGATCTTGGTGAATCGCTTCCAACGGAGTTTGTTTTGGAGCGTAACGAGTATAAGAATGGTTACCAACACACTGCAAGTGTTAGTAAAGATTTTTTTATTCCATCATGGTGGCCTATTGCACGATGCGCACACTTTGGAACACCGCATCCTGATAAAATTGACTTGCCTTGGAATCCTGAAGAAAGGATGAGCAAGAAAGATTTTATTCATTGGATCCATGTTTCGATAGCGAATGAAGGACCATTTGGGTATGATCCGGAAATGCAATTAAATACAGCCATCAAAGAGCGTAGCCCTTTAACATCACAGTCTATGGCATGGGTTGCTCATTCCCCGGAAGTTTTGAGGAAGAGCAAAGCACTACCATATGATGTTGTGATAGACGAGTAATTCGCTGTAACAGAGCGAAGAGTATTTAGAGGGGTAAGGACTTTTGTCTGCAAAAAAGGGAGAAAAAAATGGGATTTCCATCACATATACATGTAAGTGTAGAGTCACAAAATACATATAACAACGATGATGAAACAAATGAAGTGTTTCAAAAGATAGCAGTTGAGCTGCGTTCACATCACAATCAAAAAGATTTAATACAGTTAGGAAAAGATTTTGTAGCCTTCCTTGTCGAAATGGATAGGGATGTTTTTAAAAATAAAAATGATGCTGTTGATGCGTTGCTACGCGTATTTACAGATAAAAACTTAAAACAATTGAGGGAAAAAAATGAGTAAAAAAAGAGTTACTAAAGAAAAAGTTGAGACATTTATATATCGTGCTGAATTAGAAAGGGTAGTTGATGGTGATACTATAGATATTACTATTGATCTTGGTTTTAATGTTAAGCTACACAAACAACGATGTCGTTTAGCTGGTATTGATACACCAGAATCGCGAACCAGAAACCTAGCTGAAAAGGCATTAGGTAAGAAAGCGTCCGCACGATTAAAAGAGTTATGTGCGAAAAAATTAAAGATTAAATCATTAGGCGTGGGAAAGTATGGCAGAATATTAGCGATACCATATACAGAAGATGGTCAGGACATTTGTCAGCTCCTTATCAGTGAAGGCCACGCTGTTGAGTATCATGGTGGAACAAAAACAAAAGTATGGGGGAAATAAAAATGAAAAGACAACCGTTATTTACATGGTATGAAAAATTAAGTATGTATTTTGTTGGTCTTGTTGTTATGGCATTTATTATTGTTATAGGAGATGTTAAAGCAGCACGAGAAAAAAACGAGAAAATACAAGAGTGTGTGCAGTTTTTGGAGGAAGAAAATTATGAATGATTGGTGGTGGAAAAGCATTATCGCACTAATCTTTTTTAGTATGATAATTATTTTATCTAATAATGCTCGCGCGCAGTCATGGGAAAAGATAGCGATGTGGGTAGTTGCATCTAACCTTATTTTATTGGCTGCTGAAGAGGAAGAAGAAAAAGATTGTGTCCCGGTTTATATTGGTCCTGGATACAATAGTGATGGGGATCCAATATCATTATATGTAGAGGAGCCGGGCTGTGATAGATTGGATACATTCTCTAATAAATAAACTTAATAATTTTACTGTAGATGAGGAACAAATAGCCGAGTCATATGATGAATTTATTTATAATTATAATTGGTTTGTCATTGAAACAGTCTTTTGGTTTATGTTGATATTAGTGTCATTAGTTATATTTTTAGAAGTAAGGGAGAGAAGAAATGGGCGTTAAATTTACAGATTGGGTAATCGAACAACAGCAAATACAGTTTGATCGCCGTGTGGAAGAATATAGAAAGAAAAACCCTAAAGCTACACTTGAAGATGCTGAATCTTTTGTAGAAAATCAAATAGAAGAGGAGAATTACAGTGGACATTAAAGGTATGGATGAAATGAAATGTGTCAGCATTAATAGCGAATATTTAATAGTTAGTAATGCTAATAAAGATTGTATAAAAATTCCTATGGATCTTGATATTTTAATTCAATTAATTAATCAGGCCGGGAATGCTTTGGTCGTTGCTAATGAAAGAAGAGAACAATTAGAAAAAAATGGCATGTGATCTATGTAAAAAATTACAAACTAATTCGTGTCCAAGATGTAATAAAAGAACTATGGAATCTTGGAAAATAGCCGTTTCTATGTCTTCTACATCGCGCGCGAATAAAGGAAAAAAAAGTTAAAGTCAATATAGAAATTACAAAAAAAAGTGAGGAGATTATGCATATGAGTACGCAAGTACACAAAACATTAGAGGAACTAGGTTACATTGAAGACCAGGTAAAAGACGGATTACAATGGACCAAGGAGGCAGGACAAATAAAGGTAACGGTCATAATACCGGCAAAAGAAGATACGATGAGGTTCTATCATTCTTTACCAACCACTCTGGAGATAGAAAGCGGCAAGGCTAACAAGGTACAGTTAAGTTTTGATAATTTTGATACAGCCAAGAAGATAGCACAAGCCGTTTTCTCATCTTTTGAAGCCTTCGTTCCCTCTAAAAGATAATAGGAGGTTATTTTGAGGAAGGCTCTTTTCGAGTAAATTACACTATCGCTCACTTAGGATTAACATATTGAGTGCGTTTATATCCGCACTTTTTCACTTATCCAATGTTGGAGTGGAGGTCAGCCTTCTGTCTGTAGATTATTCTATAACTTGCGGCACAAGGAAGAAGAGAGCTATTGAAACAGAAAAGGAGGGCGAATATGACATTTCTTGAATTTTATTTAATTGCAATGTTAGGTATTGTGGCATTTTTAAGCATTATTGCACAATCAACATCTTGACGAACACTTCGTATTGAACTACATCTAGTATTAAGTGGACGAAGGACTCATCTAATGTTTTTTAACTCCCTTTAAATAACATTAAACCTAACCACGATTGCAGCCACAACGGTCCCTAGTTTCCTCTCTACTAGGGGCCAATTTTTTTAAACACTTTTCCCAAGACTCTTGCATTACATTATCTTCTGCAAAAGCAGATGGATACATCTTTAAGCTTGTAGCAAATCCCTTCTTTGGAACGATTATAAACAAACATTTTCTAAGATCTGATGCTACTACACATAATACATCCGCACTCGCGCGCCCTAGCGGGCGCTTTTCCGCACCCACATTCGTTTGATATGTATAGCGTTTTGTTTTTGATGTTGCGTTCTTCGCAAAAGGATGGCCGCTCTTTACTTGGATCCGTAATGGTCTGTCATTATAATTGACAATAAGGTCGTAGCCGGGGGCGTCTACAAGGGAGGTTTCGTACCCCATTCCCTCTAGCTCTAAGGCAGCCAACAATTCGCCCATACGGCCCAATTGTTTTTGGTTCGTTTTTCTCTTCTTACTCACCCATGCAAAACTACACACATTTGAGAAAGATGTCTAGTTTGCCTATTTTACATCATCGTCAAATTCATGCGGTATGTCGCGTGGTTTGCCATAATATTGGATCCTCAGAGTCTCCATGCGTTTGGCAAATTCAGGTAAGCTCAGTTCCATCTTGTCACCAAACAGATCCCAATTATGCATGACGCTTTTTAAAATTTTTGTATCTTTACTCTCTTTCCATAACCAGCGGAAACATAAAAAATTTCGTATTGTGTAAACAATGTTCATTTAATTCTCCATTTCAAAGTTAATGTCCAGCTGCGTATCTTCCGGGTGATCTATTCCCTCTGGACCGGTTTTAATAATAATAGGAGTACGCTCCCCTACATTGTGACCGACAATATTGATGTCGATAAAATCTTCTGCCTCTTCTTGGCTTGCTGCGTGATCTTCCATGTAGATTTCGACCATTTTGTAGTAATCATAGACAATAACCTCCGGGAACCCAGATCTTTCACCTATACCGATGATTGCTGAATTAAAACCATCCCATTTTAATAAATTTTCTTCCATAAATCGTCTATCCTTGGCTTTAGGTGATTAGTATATACTACAAGTCCATAAATACTCAAATCGTCTGTAATCGCTTTAAATTAGTTTAAATCGTCTTTTAGGCTAATTTCGCTTACATCTACATTAAATTCTGCCTTATCTCCTTTTATTAAGTATTTCTTACATACTGTTTCTAAATTTTTAACTAAAGAGGTAATGTTAAAATTTTTAATATCAAAAATCTTCGGGGGATCCATCCCAATAATTTCTATATCTTTCCATTTTCTCCAATCAGGAGTTTTTTCCTTCATTTCAATTTCAATTGTTATGATATATTTTACATTCATATTAGGATCCCGGCTCAAATTCTCCAAGTCCCGTTGCAAAAGGTCCGTCAGGAATATCGAGCCAGACGCGTGGTTTCATTCCTGGCGCTGATGCTTTTACAATTTTATCTTGATCAATTAAAGTTTGCACCATTTTCTCTAAATGGTTTATTCCTTTCTCTTGTAATTCTGGTGTTAGTCTTTCTTTATGATGACCAATACCATTAGCTTTGCCTGTTTGGGTGAAAGGTTTACCCTCCAATGCAGCTTGTTTAATACATAGAATTAATTCATCTAATTCATAATCTCTACCACGGCGTGCAAGTTGAAGATCTGAGCTACGCCCTTCAAGTAATCCACTATGCGAGTTTCTGACAAATGTTCGGATCTCTCGATCAGCTGGTCCATTACTCTTCACAACAGCACCGTTAACGATTTTATTTCTTTTAAAATCTATCCGGAGCATTTTACATAAATGTTTCATTTCACTTTCTGGCGGAGTCCATAATGCAAATGCAAATCGAAGACCATCTACAATAGCTGAAGTACCACGAATTAAGTTTCGTGCATGCTCAGGTGTTGTTACCGGGTTCTTCATATCCATTTTTGCCATATGATGTACCAAGAGCCATGTCGCGTTCGTCTCGGCTGCAAGTCTTGCGAAATGTCCCGTAACAAATGCCCCGGCTGCTGGATCCGCATTAATATCAACATAAACAAATGATGCTAATGGATCTATGACTACAAGAACTAAATCGTCAATCTTCTTTATTTGTGCTATAATCTCTTCCCACTCTTCCGTGGCCTCAAATCCTTTTCTTGTTGGAATAACAATTGGTCTTACTCCACCATAATTAGGAAAGGGTAATATTTTTAAATCATATCCCGTTTCAGAAAAGCGTCTGCCGTCAAAATCAACACCCTCTATTCTTCTATGGATCTCCGCAGCTTCGTCCTCAGCCGTTAACATAACCACAGATCCATTTTGTCTCAGTGTTGCATCGAAAGCTGTATCATATCCCACTTTGCCATAGGCAAGCTTTAATCCTAAATCTAAAGTTAACATACCTTTACCGGTATCGCCGGCGGCAGCGATGACGCCAGCGACACCTCGGGGTAATGTGTTATCCAGAAGGTATTCAAATTGAGGAGCTTGACCTTCCTTATATTGAGAAACCGATAGACTATCATCGAGAAGATTGATAATCTTTACATCGGTATCTTTCTTATAAAGAAAGGACTCAATATCGAATCCTTCAGCGATAGCGTCTGCTGCGTCCCATCCTTTTGGCTTTCCTTGCTCCGGTTGTAAAACCCGAACAGTATTACACAAAGTTAAAAGATGCGATGCTGCGGCAGTGCTATATTTCAAACCAGACTCATCATTGTCTGGCCATATAACAACATTACGCCCATCTAAGGGGGACCAATCGGTCTTGGAAACAGGTGCATTCGATCCAGCCATAGCTGTAGTAGCTGTAATACCAACTTCCCTAAGAGCGTCCACACACTTTTCTCCCTCCACTAATACAATCATATCTTCAGTAGAACATGTTGCAATGTTCTCGCGATTATATAATGGACGAACTTGTGGGAACTTTTTCTCTCCCGAGGGAAGCACAGGATAAAATGTCTTATCTCCACCCTTAAATTCTTTTCGCATTACATAACAGATGACTTCATTATTCTCATCTTTATATATATGCTTTTTAGAACTCACGACCTCGCGCGTGGCTGGCGCCACGCTTTGCACCGGCTTGCGCGATGTCTGTACACTTATGTAATCTCCAATATCTTTTACCGCATCTTGGAAATCACAATTCTTTACATGTTGCCATAGATCTATGAAGTCTCCGAACATTTTGCCGCCGTTAAACTCTCCGCCTAAGCCAGGCGTGTTTTTATTTAAACTAAACGAACAAGAATCTCCGGGGCTACCATATAAATCACCGCATACAAACTCTTCTCCCTTAATTTTACCATTAGGTAGTAGATGTTGAAGTATATGAGGTAATCTCGACTGACATTGAGATTTAAATCTATCTAAATCAAAGTCTTGTTGAGGCGGGGCTTCAGCAGTTGTCTTTACATGTCGTAGATCAAAGTTCACTTTCCGTCTCCCAACAATGCGTTTGAAAATCACAGAACCTACAAGAAAAGTGATCCCTCTCAAATGCAATACGGGGAAGTCTCTCTTTTACTTTTGTCGCTTTTATTACTAACACAGCCTTGTCAATACATTCTTGTGCAAGTTTAGAATCAAAAGGCACTAACTCATGATACAATTCTTGCGTGTTTTTATTTACCACGGAAAATAAAGCCGGGTGTTCCATCAAGTTCATATAGTATTGATAAACAACAATTTGTGAATGATATAAAATATTATGTCGTGCTACACCTTTGCGTTGAAACGATTTAAAATTTTTATCGTTAGCACTCTTACACTCCCATAACATGGGATATTTAATTCCTAAAGGTCCGCCGGCAACAATGCCATCAACATGACCTTTTATGTTTCCTTCTGCGGTATCAAAAGAAAATTGTCTGCCTTTTCTATCATGCGTTCTTAAATCAAAGCCGCCATTCCTAAGCCATAAGGTAAGCATTTCTTCATAAGTATGCCCGGCTTGAAAAATTCGTAATGTATTTCCTTTTAAAGGATTGTTTTCATCTCTAGGTTGTCCTTCGAGATGATATTGTAATTTTCGTGTACATGCTGTTCCTATATTAGAACCGCCTATGTACCCTCGGATCGGTTCGTCTTTGTTTTTTAATTCTAATGCGTGATTAACATATGGGTTAATACGATCAGAAACATCTCCCTCATTTGGGACGGTTGAAAGATTCCACATTTAAAGCTCCTAAAATGGTATTGGATCATCAAATTCCACATCATCTATTTTTTCTTCTTCTTCTTTGGTAAAAGGTTTCTCATATTTTTTAACAAACCAATCATCAATAACATCTTTATGAAAAGTTATAAAAGCCTCTGGTTCTTTAGATTTAAAAATCATATGTAAATTATAAATTAAATCAAATATTTCTTCCTTACTAAATTCATGTAATGTTTTTTTTAAAAAATTTTTTTCTTCTAAAAATTTAAAAACTTCAGATAAACATTCTTTTAATGCATCTGGTAAATGGCCCATATCGACTGTTGCGAAATCAGGCTCTCTATCCCTCCAATTATATTTCATTTTCACTCCTTCTTTTGCGAGACACATAGGACAACAAAACCATTTCATATCTTTGTTAAAAACATCTGATTTACCAAAACCATGATGTCCTATGCTATGACACGAAGAGCAACTCCTTAATCCCGTGCTTGTTATGTTTAGGTTTCTAAGGGAGGCTTTAATGTTAAGATTGTCAACATAACCTGGAGCGCCCCCCTTAGAGTTCTTGCGAAACTTACTTTGTACCATTCGCAGATCTGCGTATGATTTGAGATACATATTGATTGGAACAATTTACTTCCTTACCAATTTGAGCATTAGTTAAATTGCCTTCAGATTTTAATTGTAAAATTAGATCGGCTTTAGCACTAAACTTTTTTCTACCTCTGCTTTCTTTAAAGTGTTTCGGATTGTTTTCATTATATTCTAGTAATTCATTATGAATTTCTTCACTAAGTTTTATTACAGTACCTATTTTAGTAAGTATATTTTTACTTAATTCCATAATTGTTCCTATGGGTTCATCCAATCAGGTTTATCTGATGTTGGTTGAGCTGGTTGAGCTGGAGGAACATTTTGTGTTACTTGCTCTTGAACCGGCTGTTGTGCTGGTTGAGGTGCCGGAGCAGCTTGACCTTGCATAATGCCAAAAGCCTGAGAATATTGATAATAAATATCCGTACCTCTATCTAAAGCATGTATGTAAGATATCTCATTACTATCAGGCCACTTATCACCAGAACCATCATTTTTTAAATTTCCCGGCTGTAGTTTAACTTTTACAACAGCATGAAGTCCGTTTAAAAAATCCCATCCATTACCCACTTGATTAAATAATTTACCAGCTTCAGGTGAATCATCTTTCCAAGAAATATTATGATTAGAACATACAAAAGCTCTTAAATTTTCTCTTGTTATATCTAAACTTATGTTATTAGGATCTGCATGAAAGACAGTAAAGTTTTGCCAAAAACTAGATCCTTCATTTGGTCCGGCAATTACATCAAATCTTGCTCTTAAATATCGAGTTCTGTTATCGCCTGTTTGTTGAGAGGAATAATGTTCATAAGGATTATTCGGAACAATTTGCTCAGGTTTTCGGGGCGAGCCAGCTTCATCAACATTTTTACTTGGATCTTGTAATGTTAATTTTACGGGTACTATAGTTTTATCCGCTATTAAAACCCTTTCGTTTGTAGTTGCGGTTGTTTGAGTATTTACTTCTGATAAATTCATATTCATATTATTTCTCCTGATTTGTATATTGTTTATTATCTGTTATTTTTACTAGCACATTGCCTAAATGAGCCTCTTCTACAAGCTCTAATTTACCAGAACGATCTTTAGCTGGTAGATCCCAAATGTTGTCTCTGTTACAGACAAATTTTCTTATCATTTTTTTAGGTTGATTTGGATCTTGGTTAGGATCAGGTATCGTGATGTAACATAATTGTTCATCAACAATACCCGGAATGATGTTACGCGCAGAACCATCTAATTGTATTTCATAATAGTCTCTGTCCGCCTCATCTTTTTTCTTATCAAGAATGCCTACAAAAATTACATTCTTGTTTTTTATATGTTGTAAATGAGTACACCAAGTCACTAACTCAACTCTTAGATGCCCATAAACTTTCATAGTGTTTATAGTGCCACCTTTTGTTTGAGCGTCCGGTTGTTGCTCTGCCCATTTATAACATAATCGAGATGCTACACTGATAGAGTCTACGAATAAAGTATCATATAAATTACCATCCTGAATTTCTTTTGCAAAATCTGGGTATTTCGCAGCCACTCTCTTATAATGATCTTGACTGTAACTTCCGGTTGATACCGTAACAGCTGGATCTGGTCCGCCTAATAAGACTGCAATATCTTTACAGTCTTGCCAATCTCTTGGCTCTAAAGTTTTCCCTTTAAAGTTACGAACAGATAAATCACCAGATTCAATATTTAAGAACAATGTTCTTTCTTGATTTAATGATAGTAGCTGTGTTGTTTTACCAATACCGGGTTCGCCAAGTAACATTACTTTGGCACCATAATCGGCATTTAATCTTTCATTAGCTGAAATTATTTCCATGTTATTCTCCCTTGTTTTCAGTGATTTTAAAAGACGCTTCATCAGGCACTACAACTGTTCGTGCTTTTTGAAGTAAAGTTTTAATCTCAGGAGGAGCGTGTTTATAATTGCGTTCGCTCACACTTAATTTTACATCAGCGTAATGTTTAGCAGCATCACTTCCGTGTTTCTGCTGTAGATCATCTAATGCTTTAGAAAGCAGTTCTTGATCCCATTGTACTTTTGGAGTGAGTGAGGCTTCAACTTTGAAACCATCAACGTGATCGAAGGTTCTCGTTCCGGTATCCACTCCATCGTCTTGCAGCCGTGCCATCAAGCGTTGCCCATCATATCTATTTAAGGCACTCCTGAGTTTAGAGGCAGTATCTCTATCTTCTCTTTGTTGTTGAGTAAGAAGGAAAAGATTTTCCACAACCTCTTGTTCTGACAGTTCGTTAATTTTTAGTTTACTAAACTTGTTGCAATTTTTTGGCATTTTTTAATCCTTTATAAGTAGTTAATAAGTTGGCGATTTTTTTCACCGTTTTGATTTTTATATATCGTTTACATTTGTAATACAAGTAAAAAAAAATATTTTTTTTGTAATCTTGTAAACTGATACAATATATATATAATGTAAACTGTTTTAAGGAGAGTAACATGGCAGAAAACAAAAAAGAAAAAAACTATTCCACGGCTAGAATATATACAGAGGATTTAGCTCGTTTAAGAATTATGGCCAAGCATTCAGGTAAGACACAAATATCTGTTTTAAATCAATTAATTAAATTTCAATGGAATAATGAGTTTGGTGAAGATGAAGAGGTTTCTGTCACTGGTATTGAATCGATAGGTTTATCTACGCCGTCTTAAATAGATCCTTCGTTTCTTTTATCTAATTCATCAACAAAGTAATCGGCAAATCCATCATAACCTGCACCTTGTAAGTTTGCTATAACTTCAGTGATATCATCAGCTTTTCTGTTAGCTTCAATCATTGCATTAAATTTAGCAACTTCTTCGTCACTTCCTAAACTAATATTTTGAAGTCCAGGTGCTTCAGCTAATGCTTGGCTGGAAAATGGTTGTGCAAATATTAAGTCATCATCACTAAAATCATCTGGAGTTCCAGCGTCATCATATAAGTTATCAAAATCTGGATTTCTATATCCAACAATATTATCTGGTCTTCCATAATTTCTTGTAGCGTCTGGAATTAATCCACTATCAACAGCGTTATTAATAAGATCTATTTGTTTATTTAGTTTACCCCATCCGCCTTCATCAAATGCATCAGGTTTTTCTCTATTTACTATTTCTGAAAAAGCCTCCACATCTCCAGTTACTCCACCCACTTCAATAGCTTTCATAAGAGCGTTTGTAGCAACAGCATCTGAACCGCCTAACTCTTCAATTTGTTGGCCGACATATCCAACACCACTTTTCTCTTTTCCTCCCGGCATACTTGTAAATGTAGTAGCATCAGAAATAGCTTTTGCTCCTTCATCATTTATACCAACATCTATTCCCTCTAATTTAGCTTGGAAGATAATGCTATTTACTTTGTCAGCAGATCCCACCAATGTTTTTACTGTATCAATTTCACGACCTCCGTCATATACAGGTTTAATATCTACATATCCATCATCTCTTACGGTAGCTTCAGTTCCAACTGTATAAGGTTCTGGGCCTCCAGCTATCATATTTAAAACTGCTGGAGCCATCCCTATTGCTATTCCAGGTAATCCTCCAATACCTGCTAAAGTAGCCATAATTCCAAATGAACCGGATGCCATGCCTACAGGATCTCCTCGTTTAATAGCATTGCCTAATTGTAATGCTGATATAGCAACAGATATTCCTTCTCCAACATTTAAGCCGCCTTTATAACCAGCTACATCTCCGCCGCCCTTACTTAGGAAATCAAACATACCTCCGCTTTCAGCGGCTACCTCTTCCGGTAAATCACTAGCTAGAATTTCTTGTGCTGCTTCACCGCCGTCAGCAATAAATTTGTCTTTGCTTATCCATTCTCCAATATTATGATCAAAAGCATATTTTGATGGATCATCTAAAAGCCCTATTTGAGAATAATTATTTAAAAGATCTACAGCTCCATCATATGCTTTATCTATTGCAGCGAACTCTGTTAATTTAACAGCGTCACTTCCTCTAGGCCCAGCAAACACACTTCCTAATCCATCTGATGATACTAATTGAGTAATACCAGTTCCCACATTACCTACATTAGCAGCGTTACTTAATAAAGATGAAGTAACACCCGTAACTAAATTTCCAGCGTTATCATAAAAATTACCAAATTCATCCATGCCATAATTTGAAGAATCTAAATCTATTTCATTAGAAGATCGTTTCCCTTCAAAAGTAGTTTCGTTAGAAGTTGATCCTGTTTCGGTAGTAGCTCCAGTAACATCAACTAAAGAATTATAATCATCTAAAGTAAGACTTCCTAAAGCTAGGCTATCAAGAATATCTAAAGATGTACTAGCATCAAAACCAGCATCTCTTAACTCTTGTAATTTTTTTATTTTATCAGTTCCCGCTACATCTTCTTCAACTGTTACTCGACCTGTGCCATCAGTAAATATATTTCCACCGCCAATAAGATTATCTAAATCAGTAAAATCTGAACCGCCAATAACATTACCATCTACATCCGTAACAAGACCTTCATCGGGTTCTAAATTATCATATAAATCTTCCTCAAATTTAGTTTCAATATTATTTTCAATAATAGGATCTACTTTACTATCAATAATGTCTGTTAATTTATCACTCATCTCATAGCCAGTTTGATTTAAAGCTTCGTTAATTTTTGTTTGTTCTTCAATTGTTAAATCTTCTGGACCCGCTCCGTTTGATAATTTTTCAATAATTTTATTCATTCCAGCTGTAACACCAGCCCCAATTAACAGTCCTAATATTTGTTCACCAGTTCCAGGTCCTTTAACTACGGGTAATTCTAAATCAACACCACCACCTCCGCCTGGTCCGGGGCCTATGATGACGCCGCCGTCACCTCCGCCACCTCCAGAGTCTCCACCATCACCTCCAGATCCTCCCCCGCCGGTGTTCCCGGCTCCCCCGCCACCTGGGACGGTCCCACCACCAAAGGTTGGATCTCCTAAATTAGGATTACCTGATCCTAATCCAGGACGTCGTACGCTTCCTTCAAATTGTTGATTAAATGTTCCAGTTCCTGAACCGCCAAAGAATTGATCGGGATTCATCGTAACATCAAAAATGTCCAATGGAGGGTTCTGAAGATTTTGACCAGTCATAAAATTCTGAGCCGGTCTTCTAACAAATTGAGCGTCTGTTCGTGTCATGTAGGGGCCATAACCGCTTGAATATAATCCACCTATTCCTGTTTTATTTTCTGCCATTATGCTCTGCCTCTTGCTCTTAATAGTGCTTGTGTTGTCGGATTCGTTCCCGCAGCTCCAAGTGCAATATCTCGTTCTATATTACCTGAAGATAAATCCATTGCTGGACCGCGTAAAGATATTTCTTGAGGAGAAGGTATAGGTATTCGAGGAGTTTGTATTTCTACAGCTCTTTCATCTCTTTCTACTTCTGGACCACCTTGTGTTTCTGGTCTTACAGATTCAGTTACTTTTTCTGTCACTTCTTCTACGCGAGGTTTTACCTCTTCTTGTATTAATTCATTAACTTCACCAACAGCAGCTTTACCTCCAGATCCTACAACTCTATTTAAACTTTGGATAAAAGCATCGCGTAATGCTACTCTAGCTCTTTTCATTTGTGCTAAAGTTTTAGGAGGAGTAAGCGCCCATTTCATGTAAGCTTGCGATTGAATTGTACGAGCCATTACCATTGCTCTTCCTATTTTTGTTAAACCGTTCCATGCTTGTCTTCTGTTTCCTCCTAAAAAACCACCGGCAACATTAGTAGATGCTGTAGCTGCTTGTAGTCCTACACCCCGTTGTTTTTTTGCCCCTCCTAATGAAGAAACTAATTCAGCTTCTTCTCCTATTAAATCAATTGCCTCTCTAAAACTTTTAGGTTGTTTACCAAATATTTTTTTCTTAGTGAAATCCATACCTGCACCAAAAATTTCATCTAATTCGGAATTTGTATATCCAGCTATTTTTCCATCACCCGACAATATTCTTCCTAATTTTCTAGGATCTAAAGCATTAAATACATCATCGGTAGCATTTCCAGATCCTTTATCAATTAAGCGCGCTAATAATAAATCTCTTGCATTAGTTCTAAATGCATCATATTCATCAGCTAAATTATTTTTCCCAGCCTCTCTTAATTTTTTTATATGTTTATCAGCTGCTCTGAAATATTGCACTTGTTCGCCGGGACTTCTCCCCGCAATATAACGTAGCGCTTGACCTCCTGTTTGGTTTTCTGCAAGATCGGTCATTTTTGCAGATTGAGGCCCAACTAAAGTTTCTGATAATTCTTTTCCTTCTTTTAACCTACTAATTAATTCATCTATTTGAACACCACCTGCGTTAGGGGCTGTGCTATCTAAAAGAAGATCATCAGCTATAAATGTAAAATTATCAATTTCTCCGTCAGCAATATTTCTATTTAATTTTTGAATACTTTCTATCATCTCCATACCTTTTCCATCAGGAAAAAGCATTTCAAAAAAAGTTTTATTTTCAAAAGATTTATCTATAAATCCCGCTCCGGCTGTTCCCGGTTCAGATCCTTTTGCAACTCTAGGTTTAGCATTAAAACTATCTATGTATTGTCCAAATTTTCTTACATCAAATTTACCATCAACAGTTGCTTTTTTAATTGCGTTCTGAAAAAATTTCTTTTGTAATATTTCAATACTTTTATCTTCTAAAGCTGGTAATGTATCTGTCATAGATCTACCAAACTCTTGAAAGTTTTGTGTTCGTGTATTACTTCTTTCTATAATGTTTTTTATTGTTATTTCATCTTGTGTCTTAAGAGCGCCAGGAGTTTCCATTTTGTTTTTAACATCCTTTACTATTTCTTCCGAAGTTTTTCCGGCTCTAGCAGCAAAGCTTTCTAAAGTTGCTTGTTCTCCTCTTGTAAATGTTGGTGGTTCAGCTAAATTACCTTGCACACCTTTAAATCCTTCACTTGATTTTGCTTTTCTTATTCCACTTAAAAATTTAGCCATTGCATTAGGATCATTTAATAAAGTATTCATATAATCTCCGGTCGCAGCTTCACCATTTACTACACTACGAACCATAGCCCTAATGGATGCGTCATCCTGATGCGTCATGAAGTCTGCATAATTTAATTGAGCTTTTTCTAAATCATCTACGCTTTTTTCCATTTGTTTAAAAGCATCGCTTAAAAGTTTTTCGTTCTCATTAAGTTTAGCTTTACCTTTTAAAGATGTATTAACATCTCTTATTTTATTAGCTGCAAGAGCAATATCATCATCTAAAGCTTCTCTTAATTTTCCTAATCCAAATGTTGAAGCATCTCCACCAATAGCTTTTTCTGCCTCATAACCATTTACATATTTTCTTATCGCATTTACTTGTCTTAAAGTTAAATGAGAAAGACCTCCTTTTTCAGGATCTGGTTCTAAAATCTTTTTAATGATTGTGTTAGATATTACATTTACATCTCCTCCAGATTGTTCCAAAGTAGCATTTAACATATTTCTAAAATTTGTTGGTGCTATAAAAGCGGGACCAACAGGCCCACCTCCATCTAATGGAGTTTGTGTTTTCAAAATTATAGTATCATCAAATTCTTCTAAAGTTTTTCCTAAATCCTCAATTTGAAGTAACTTACTATTTGCCATTCCCATATCTATGTCGATAGCTAAAAATGTATCATCCATTGTTTTATGAAAAGCTTGTTGTACTTCACTTAATTGTTTAGCTGCTTGAGCTGGATCAAATCCTTCTGTTTCCACTTTTTGTAAAATATTATCATAAGCTGAAGTAAGATAATTTTTAATATCTTGTTCTGCTAGTTCTACTGTTTCACTTCCAATTCTTAATTTTCCTTTTTCAAATTGCTCTACCATCTCTTCTAAAGCTTTAATATCTAAAAAATCTTCTCTTCCATCAAATAATTGATCGGCTATTCTTGTTCTTAAAACTTGAGCATTTTCTTCTATTCTGCCGGGGAAAAGTGTTTCAGCTATTCTTACATTAATACCCATAATAGGTCTATTGCTTAATCCTTCGGCTGTAATATCAGGTGTATATCCTTCATCAACTAAACTTCTTAATTGAGCTGCTCTTTCAATTCCTTCTTCTGTAGCCCCCTTACCTAAAAACACATCTTTAACAAGACCGGTTCCGGTTCCGCCACTCTTTTTAACTAATCTTCTAATAGTATTAAAAAGAACACCGCCAACATATTCACCGCCCGCAGCTAACGCTGTTTCTACTGCCGCTCTTTTTCCATATTCATTAAAATCTTCATCTGCTACACCTCGTCCTTTTTGTTGCATTTCATCTGCAAAAGAAAACAAACCAGCTCCTAGCCCCGCTCCCGCACTTGCCGCTAATAATGGAACGGCAACTGGTGCAGCTATGACAGCTCCTACTGTCCCTAAAATAGAACCTAAAATGGGAAGACCAGCTTGACCAACAAAGTCTGTAACATCACTCCAGCTCAATCCCTCCTCATCAATAGCTATTTTACCTTCTCCTTCATCACCTACTTTTTGTCTTCCAGCAGTAGTAAGAATAAATCTTCCTGATCTATCTACATCCCAAAAGTCTTTTTGTGGGCCTAATTCTTTATTTAATAATAAAGCTCTTTCTTTGTCGGTATTTAAATTAGAAAATCGTAAGCGAAATCCTTGATTTTTTATTCCACTTGAATAATCAACATCAGTGTCATATTTTTCTCTTTCAGGAGAACGTGCAATATTTTGATCTACATATTGAGATGGATCGGTTCCTTGTGTTTGAGGAATGTCTGATACTTGTGCTGATTTAAAAAAAGATTCAACATTGGAATTACTGCTATTAGACTCTCGCTGTCTTTTTAGCCTTAATCTTTTTCTTTTTAATTCTAAGGTATCAGCCATAATTAACCTTTTAGCTCGGCATCAATTTCTTCTTCGGACATATCGTCTACTGATTTTTGAGAAGATGATCCAACACCTATATTTTCTTGATAAGTAATTAGTGCATCATTGATAGATGGATGTTCGGCTGCTGCATTATTTATAAATCTCTCATGCTCTTTTAAATTACGATTTAGTCTGTCTTCCACTTCTCCTAGTTTTACTAACATCTCAGATACTGTATTAAATACTCCTGGTGTGCCTAAAGCTTGTTTAACCATTTGCCTTTCTTCATTAGATATTGTTTTACCGCCTTCTCCCAATAATTGTTTAGCATATTCCAATTGAAGAAAATCAACGACAGCTTTTTGAGTAGTGTATTGTCCCGCAGGTAATGAAATTCCTAAAGCTTGCGCTGCTTTTTCGGCAAAAGATTTAACGGCAGCCGGCCCACCGGTTGCGCCGTCAGCATTTTGCTTTAACCAATTAATTTTAGATAAACCAGCATTAATATTTTTCATGCCATTATAAACTTCATTAACCACCATAGCAGCGGATCCTTCTGCTGCTAAAGAATCTCTTGATCCAGGGGTTTTACTTACATATTTTTGTAATACTAAATTACTGTCTCCTAGAGGACCTAATTTAAAATCAACTAACTTTCCATATTTAGGTTCAGCAGCTAACTTAGCCATCTCTATTGCTCTTTCTTTTTCGTATTCTCTTTCTTTATCTTCAATACCTTGCTGGCGCAGCTCCGCTGTCCGCGCTCCGCGGGACAGTCCCGGACCAAAACCACCTACCTGACCTGGAGCAATCTCACCATACATTTGAGCTACATTACCAGCTCGTTTTGCCTCCGGTCTGTATTCTGGACTTCTATCAATAAAAGATTCTGTACTCATGCGATTCACAAAATCTTCCACTGTTTCTTCTTTTGGTTCTTCTGGAGTTGGTTTTGTATTTTCGTCTGTTTGTTTTTTTTCTTCAGTGCTAACTGTTATTGCATCACTCTGATCTGGGTTGTCAGTAGTGCCACTTGCTATCTCAAGATTTTCGGTAAGTTCAGGATTAAATAATTCAATGTCTTCTTCTGTAACTTCATCAGATGAAAGATATTCTGACAGTTTATTTATATCTCCGTCGAATCTTTCCATAATTGTAGTGTAGCGATCAGGGTTTTCTTGAAGATATTGAGCAATAGCTCTATCTCTTTCTTGATTACTAAATAATCCTTCGTTAACATTAAGACCTAAAATTCCTAATGGTCGATAATCTCTTTTTGTTACTGATCTACCTCTAGGATTTGTTGCTTCCCTAGTTATATCAGGAAGATTAGAAAGAATACCCTCTATCTTTTCTATATTAGTAAGATCTTTTCTTTTACCACTATGACCACCTCTTTTACTTGGAACTAAAAATAATGGACGCCCTTGATCATCAACAGTAATAATTTCTTCTTTTTCTATAGTTCCCGGTAACATAACTCTTCGGCCACCCGGAACTCTTGGTACGGATCCACCAACATTATATTTCATCATAGATCTTTGATGCCAAGGTTTATGCATTATACACTCCCTCCACCAAACGGACCTACGCCAGCTATACCGGATGCCATTCCATAGCTATCGCCTTGGTTAGGTAATGGAGTTGATATAGTGTAATTGTTGTTTGGTAAACTTCCTGTAACACCTGACATATAACCTAATAACTGGAACGGTAAAGATTGTTCAGCATATAAATTAGATTGTCGTGTGTCTAATAAACTTTGATTATAATCTCTCAATGATTGTCCATATGTTCTAGCTGTGTTTAAATCTTGTCCATACATTTGTTGTCCTGTTTGACCTAATTGAGCAAAATTACCAGCTAAAGATCCAAGTCCAGTTGCTACAGATCCATATCCTTGAGCAACAGATGGAACAGCGCTTGCCATATTTCCATATGTGCTACCTAAACTACTTATACCTTGGGCTGCAACTTGTTCAGCTTGTCTTTGATTTTGAAAATTTGTGTTATACAAGTTTGCTAAACTATCAGCTAAAGCTTCTTGAGTTCCTTCTTGTATATTAGCTCTTTCTATTCCGTAACGACTTCCGCCTAAAGCTCCAGATCCACCAGCATTTCGCGCTAAATTACTTAACTGTCTAGCTTCATTATCTTCTAATCTTTGTGTTAATCTATCGGCAACTTGTTCTGTAAATCTATTTTCGTCAGCAATTCCTTGATAATAAGGTAATGCGCTTTCTACAAGATCCATTCCTTTACGCGTCCCTAATATACCCTCGGTAACAAATGGTATTCGCTCTCTTTCTAGCGCTCCCGACTCACCATACAATCTTCTTGCATCTTGTAAGTAAGGAAGAAATTGACCAACTCCAGCGCCAGCAGCTTGGTAAGCAGATGTTTCTAACCCGGTTAAAGGTGCAACTTGTTTAGTAACAGCGTCTTGTGAAAAAGGCCTTCCTACATATTCCATTTCTGGTAAAGGATTTCCTAAAGAATCTTGTCGTGTACCATAAATAATATTTCCTTGCTCATCTAGCTTAGGTTGCATTCCGCTAATTAAACCCATAGACTGTTGCGTTAAGAAATTAAGTAATTCCCTTTTTATAGGATCCATATATGTTTGTTGTGATTGTCCTATCTCAGCCATTATGCTTTTCTTTCTAAATTGTTCATTAAATTATACATTTTACGAGTTCCTTGTTGGCGTGAACCATTGCCCATATTTCTTACCGCTTCAGCTGTCATAACAAATTCCCCATCAGATAATAAAGCCGGGATAGAATCAGAAGTTCCTGTTCCGGGACCAGCCGATTCTCCACCGTTTGTTAAATCAGTAATCCCACCAGATTTATATCCTCGTGGACGCATGTTGCGTGCAAAACCTGACCTCATTGGATCTAAACTTTCTGTTCTAAATTCTCTTCTTAATCTCTTATCTCTTTCTTCAGCTTCGGCCGCAAAATCTCTTTTCTTATAATAGTCAGGATTAACAGCCTCTAATAAAAGTTTATTCATCATAATTTGATCAAAGTTTTGAAGATGTGGCCCAAAGAATCCTTTATTTAATCCACCAATACCTTGATTAAAATTAAATCCTCCTTGTCCAAATCCTGGAGCTTGAGCGCTACCTTGACTTATCATACTTACTGAACCATCACCACCAAGAATAAATTCTTTTCCGCTCTTTGGATCATAATACCGTTGTGTTCCTTTCGGACCTGGTGTTATTTCATAATTAGGTGCGCCACCGCGACTTGTTCCTTGAGATTTAGGTAAACTCAATATACCAGCTGGATCGCTAAAACCTTTATAAGAAGTTGTACTTATTTGTTGAGAAGGTTGACTAGATCCACCACCCATAGATGTACGCATTATTTTTGGACCACCGGGGGGAGTAAAATTAGGTAAACTTTCTCCCGCTGAAGGAGCTTGTTGCGATTGAAAGTATTGTAAATAATCTTCGTGAGTATTAAATGCGCCCGGTTTAATAACTCCTAAATCTTTAAAAGTTTGAAAGTCTTCTTTTCTTAAATTTCCAGAACGAGCTAAATTTGTATATTCTTGTTGTTCTTTAGGAGTTAACTGTGCAAAAGCTTTTTTCTTGTCTTTAGCACTTAATGATAAAGGATTTGAAGATCGTGATAAATTACTTAATAAAAAGTTTCTTTTAAAATCATCACTATTACCGCCAAACAATTGCATAATGCCTGCGGTTCCTAAAGAATTCATTAAATTCTGAGGTTTAAAAAATTGTTTACCAGTATCTAGAATAAAATCATACCACGCCATATTGTCCTCATGTTATTTGAAGTAAAGAAACTATTGAATCTATTGCCGTTCCTGTCCCAGCGTTTATTTTCAATACGTCACTTGACTCCAAAATTATAACTTCTCCGTTTTGAAGGACTCGTTCTTGAGTGTTTGCAGACACTGATGTTTCGTTCCATACACCTGTAGTGGTTGAGGAACTATCTAATACTTTTGTAGAAACTGTTACAGCTCCCGCAGTAGTATTATATATATTTACAACTTTAACTATAGCTTGTCCACCTTGTGGGCAAGTATAAATTGTATTATCACCAGATGATAAACCATTTTTCACAATATTTAAATAGGCTCTTGCCATTAAGTTATAAACCAAGAAAAGGTTTCAGACTCTTCTCTAGTTTCCTCTGGTGTTTGTAAGCTGGTAAATATCCTTTGAATATCACCTACTAACCTTCTAAAATAGGATTCTTGATACTCTCTTTCCGGTAGCGGTAAAGTTGTTTTTGTTAATACTTGTTCAGGTGTTCTGCTCATCTTCTACCATCCGGTTTCATATCTAATCTTACTCCTCCCAACCTCCATTGCTGGCCTGTAGTAGTGCTTTCAAAACGAAAAGCAGCTTGCCTACTTCTTATACGAGAATATAATTGTTGTGATCCCGTAGATCCACTGTTACTTGCTCCCGTTTGAAATGTAAATGTTTGATCTGTTATTGGAGGATTCAAGCTAGATGAATAGTCTCTTACTTTTACAATGATATTCATGTCTTGTGAAGCTGATGTTCCATAAAAATAAATATCTGGTAATATACGCCTAATAAACATCATTTGATTACCGGCTCCAATATCAATATCACTTGATTCAATATAAGCCGTCATTGCAGATCCATCGTCATCATCTCCAGTTTCTTGATTATATATATAATTATTATCGCCGGCTGCTATAGGGTTAGTAACTGAAGTTCCTACATCATCCCAAGCTGTTCTATCCATTGTACCTACAGCCCAAGTTCTTTCTACATAATTATAAGTTACATATCTGTTTACTTCTGTAGAATCAGCACTTGGATAAAACCAAGACACTTCATTAAAGTTTTCATTTCTAGCAGCAAAAACTTTGTAGCGTTGTGACATATTAATATCGTTAAATACATAATTTCTTACACTACATGGCAATGTTTGAACTGAACCGGTATACACATAAAAGTTTTCACTATCAGCAAAAAAGATACTATTATTAGCATTAATAGCTGCATTCGGAGATAAGATAGAAGTACCTTCATCCATCAAGCTAAAATTAAAAACAAAATTTGTTCCAGAATAAGTCATGGCATATAAAGCTGTGTCGGTCCAAATTAATATTTCTTGTCTTGTTTTAATCCCTCCAATAATTTTACTACCAGATGATAGTCGATAATCACCAGCATTATTTTCATTTAACACTTGCCAAATATTTGGATTTTCTGTGTCAGACCATCGAATAAGCATAGGATCTTGTGTGCTAGATCCTTGTTCATTAGCTCCTAAACAAATAACATGTTTACCTAATTCACTAACAAGAGCTTGTGTCGCTACCGTTGGCGCAAATCCATCCGCTCCGGCCTTCGCAGATAAAGCAACTGCCGGGGCAGAAACTCCACCTGATTTATCCCAATAATAAACACCGCCATTATTAACATTAAATACTAAATCTTCACCAAAATTATCTTTACCCCATAAGCGTAATTGTTGGCCGTCTGTTAATGATGTGGCTGCATTACCCCATCCGATAAAAGTATCGGCTTGTTGAACAATAGCTCCAGCTGTATGTGTTGCGTCTTGTGTTCCTGATTGACCTCTCGTACAGCTAGTAAAAGATGTGGCTGTTAATGCTCCATAAGTTATTAATTCTTCATTAATTAATATTGTTCCTGTTACTGTAAAACCAGCAGTGGATACTACATTAATAGTAGCTGCTCCAGCACTGTTAGTGCCTGTTGTAGTTGTTGATTGTACTCCTGTTTGTGTTCCACCAAAAAAACCAGCTCCAAAACCTACACCAGCTGTATAGTCCACTGAACCCGTGTTAATCTGATAAACAGCAGTAACTGAACCACCTCCATTTACTGCTGAACTCGCAGAGGTGGCTACATTTATTGTGTAGTTATCATTATCAATAATTGTAACTATCTGATGTTCTTTATTAAAATCTACTGCTGGAACTCCACCAACAGCGCCACTTCCCGAAAAAGTTACAAAATCATTTTGACCAGCATTATGGCCCGCATCAGTTACGGTAACTAAAGTAGATCCGTTAACAGTTGTAAATGGATTTGTTAGTGAAGAAGTTTTTCTCGTTGGTGTAATATCATTATAGGCTTCACCTTCAGACACATAAAACTTAAGATTAGTTCCAACACCTATATATTGACTTCCGTCAATAGCAGCCCATTGATTTAAGCTGCGACAAGTTCCTTGAAAAGTATTACTTCCTCTTTTCTCCCAACCACCTATTTTTTCTGGAAAACCTGAACGAAATCTTACTTTGTCAGAATCATACCATCCACCCTCATTTGAATAGCGTGTTCCTTCTTTTATAACTCCAGGTTTGAATTGAACATTCTCTAACATTGTTTACCTTAAGTTGGGAATGATGCGCCATATAAATCTATACGAGATCCTGATTTTAAGGTGTTGCCACCTAATTCACTAAACACTAAGCCATATACAGCAGTCGCATTTGCTGACGCTTCCTTTATATAACATTGACTTGTAGTACCTATATCACCAGTTGCTCCACCATCTTTTGTACAAGTGGACTGAGCATTACCAGCAAAATTATTTCCTGAAGAGTATTGAGCATTTCTAAATAAATACATTGTTCCCTCAACAACTACTTCCGTTGATGATGAAGTAGGGACACTACCAACAGCAATAACTCCTGTGGCTGCATTAGAAGATTTATTTGCATTTGATGTTATAGCGCCTCCACTAGCTCCTGAAACATCTTGGTAGATAAATGTGCTGTTAAATATATTACTCGCAGATACTTGGCTACCAGCTGAATCGACTAAACCAACTCTAAATGTTGTTAAAGTTGTAGCATCAAAGAGCAACCGATAAGTAGCCCACCATACATCATAAGCAACAGATCCAAAAATAGTCATGGAATTTGCTCCACCACTTATAGCATTACCTACAGTTGACCATGCTCCAATTGTTCCAATATCAACAAACTGTAAATTTCCAGAACTGTTCATTTGTAAAATTTGTTCGGAAGTTCCAGAAGAACTAGGGAATTGATAACCACCCGTGCCACCTATAGTAAAATCATCGGTAATTGTTCTATTAGCAACATGAAGGGCAGAGGACGGATTAGCTTGTCCAATACCCACTCTATTATTTGTTTGATCTAATACTAAAGTATTTGTATCAAAGTTTAATCCATTAGGAATAGAAACAGCATTACCATTAATTGTTGTTGTATCTCCAGAGGCATCGCCTAAAGTAGTATTTCCATTCACGGCTAAATTTGTAGTTACTGTTAAAGCTTGACTTGCTGTTACATCTTTAGAAAGAACCACACTTCCCGTTCCGTTTGGAGTTAGCACAATATTGCCGTTTGTATCTGTGGAAGAAATTGTGTTTCCTGTAAAATTAATGTTGTCTATATCTAAATCATCAGTAAATGTAAGAGCTGTATAAACATTAGAACCCGTGCCATACAAAATTGTTGTTTTA
>VTLG01016288.1_pt1 | contig 41018 bp, 52 predicted proteins | sample 4694571 | NCBI WGS metagenome assembly VTLG01 (sample SAMN12604809, study PRJNA352737) | marine metagenome | biome: ENVO:00000447; feature: ENVO:00000209|ENVO:00000569|ENVO:01000036; material: ENVO:00002151; isolation source: viral sequences binned using virsorter ...
CGGCATCACGGCAAGTCATTGATTTCATTGACTTTTTTTGAGTGTATAAATAGAGATAAAGGAGTTTTTTTATGTCAGAGTTCTCACTTACTATAAGATTAACTAAATCAGGTGCATCATGGTCTGATGCAAATGATGCTCATACTGAAGCATTTAGTGAAGGTGGTGCATACGATAGTGTAGGTTTATCTGTATACGAAATGATTAATACCCAAATTAGTGAGGGTAAACTAACAAGATCACTTTCTTTAGAAAATCCTGCCGTTTTAAAAATAGATTTTACATGGGCTGATGACGAGGATTTTAAGAAGTATTTACAAAATGCAATTGAAAAAAAGACAGGTCAACAGGCTGATCCTATTCGTCAAAGAACACCAAGCGGTACTTGGGTGACAGATGTATCCCAAAGTAGATCACTAGATGCATCTTTTAAAGATTTAACAAACTTAGCGACTGCTGATTAGTATCCAAACTCGTTATCTTTAGCATGTTCAAAGTGGGGTGCAGTTTTGAAGTCTTGTGTAATCCTACCCCTTCTCTCATTACCTCTATCTGGTACACCATCATCATCTACTTGCCAGTCTACTATTCTAATATAGAGATCATCTAATTGATAATAATTTTTATTTGATGCACTATTAGATGTTACAGAAGCATCTACTTTTTCTATTTTTTCATTTAATGTTGAGAACATTATATCTTCTATTTCTTCAACACTATATGAAACATATTGTCCCATATTTCTACCAATGTTACCAACACTCTTAAATCTTAATAGTGGTTTCAATCTTGATCTGTATCCTGTTTCTTTCATGTATTGTCTGACCAAATCTACTTGATCTTTTAGAGAGAACTCATTAACACCCTTTACAATAATAGTACCAGTATTAATAAGCATATTCTCACTCATACAATTTTTCAATGCAATCAATTTCGGTTCACAATATTCCCCACCATTATCAAGTTTTTGATATACTTCTTTATTATCTGCACCATTCATTGATAATAACACCGATCTAAGTCCAGCATTTTTAAGGGATTGGAGATACTTTAATGATGAGAGTTTTAAACCATTAGTGGTTAAACTTACCCTATGCCCACACTTTTTAACATTTGTTATTATGTCTGGTAGGTCTTTTCTGACTGTAGGTTCAGCTCCTATTAATCTAATTGTGGTTTTGTCTGGTAACCTTTCTAGAAATTTATATAGTTTATCTACATCCATATCGGGGATATGTCTATTTGGAATATAGCAATTTGCACATTCCATGTTACATCTGTGTGTTATATCTGCTAGAAGTAGGTCAAAGGGATTGTCTTCAGGCTCATATATTTTATATTTTATCACTTTTTTTCCTTTGGTACTTGACTTTTATACCTATATGTATTATATATAATAGTACATGGTAGTTCGTAAGTCCATGTGAACAGAACGGAGTTTTCGGTGGTTTTTACCGTCTAAGGGTCAGGGCTCTAAGAGACAGACCAAAAAACCACCACTTAACCGCACCGCCTTATGGGGTGCAATGTAAAATCTTGCTTTTAAAGGAGATAAAAAATGGTAAGAAACACACTTAGTCTAATCGACAACTTTAATCAACTAACCCCCTACGCTGTTGGGTTTGATCGAATCTTCGACAACCTCAATACGTATGTTGCTAATAATGCAACTTCTACAGGGTTTCCACCTTACAACATTCGGAAGGAAGGTGACTACAATTACGTAATCGAAATGGCCCTTGCTGGTTTTGGTAAGAAGGACATTGAGGTGGAAGTATCAGATGGAACTCTTTCAGTTCGATCTGTGAAAGAAAATACCGAAGATGATGATACGGTATATCGTGGTATTTCGTATCGTAAGTTTGACCGTAAGTTTACTATTGCAGATGATGTTGTAGTGAACGGTGCAAAGCTTGAGAATGGTATGTTGTTGATTGATCTGGAACGTGTTGTTCCAGAGGAAAAGAAACCTCGACTCATCGCAGTCAAATAATTCTCATAAAATATTGGAAAAGGGAATTGACTTTGATTCCCTTTTCCTTTATTATGAATAAAACTTGAAGGAGTATTTTATGGTGAAAATATTTGATGGCACCACTGACGATCTTGGTGGCGGTCAACTGAAACGTAATGAAGCCCAAGAGAAGGCAGTTCAAGACGCCGAGACTCTTGCAAAAGAAGAAGCAGAACATGAAGAGCAAAACTTTGGATTAAAGGTTGCTCTTAGACCTATTAAAACCCTCATTGTTATGAAGGTTGAAATTCCAGAAGATATTATCTCTGAGATAAATACTCACATTGATGATGTAATTATCCCATCCCAAAAAAGTTATGCATCTGGTCTTGTCGGACAACTAAATCAAGACGAAAGATCAGCACAATGGGAATTCCCTATGGATGATGAAGTAGGTTCTACCCTTAAACAAATCCTAGATCAAGTTGGTACAACATATCTTAGAAAAGGATATGGTAGAGATGCAAAGGCAGAGGTGTTCAATTGTTGGACTAATCATGCTTATGCTGGTGACTACAATCCTTTTCATGATCATGGTGTAAAGACTATGGCAGGATTGTCTGGATTTTTGTGGTTGAAAGTACCAGAGTGCATTGAGAAGTTGGATGCTGCAATTTCAGAAGGTATCAACAATGCAAATGGTGCTGTAGATGGTTTTACTCATTTGATTTGGGGTACTAACACACGCAAAGATATTTTGCAGCTATATCCACAGACAGAGGAATACGTTAAACCAGAAGTAGGAACCATGTTGGTATTTCCTAACTGGTTGAAACATCAAGTACTACCTTTCTTTGGTGAAGGTGAAAGACGCTCTATGGCGTTTAATTGGAATGTACATGACTCTGAAAGAGAAATGAAGAAGTACATGAGTGAGAATGAAAAGGAAAAGTATGACGCTGCGAAGGTTAAACAGAAAGAAAATTCGAGAGATGGCCAAATTAGAGGACATTGATTACAAATATGGTGAAGGTCAAATTCTAGAAGAATTAAAGACTTACATCGACTCAACCTATGATTCACATTATAGTCAGAATAAGTTTCAGGCAACTGAATTTATTATGGATAGTGGACATGGAGAGGGTTTCTGTATCGGGAACATAATGAAATACGCACAACGATATGGAAAAAAGAACGGATACGATAGAAGTGACTTGTTAAAAGTTGTTCACTATGGTATTATGGCGTTACATAATCATGATAGGAGTGAAAATGAAACTAAGTAATGAAACGGTTACGGTATTGAAGAATTTTTCTACAATCAACCAAAACCTTGTGATAAAAGAAGGTAGTAGTATTTCTACTATGTCTGCAATGAAAAATATTGTTGCAAAAGCAGAGGTGAAAGAAACATTCCCTAAAGAATTTGCAATCTATGATTTGAATGAATTTCTTTCATGTCTTTCTCTTTTCGAGAAACCAAATCTAGATTTTAAAGATGATTTTGTTATGCTTACAGAAGATGGTAAGAGTGGTCGATCTTTGAAATATTGGTATTCTGATCCTTCTGTTGTAACAACTCCCAAAAAAGAATTGACCATGCCAGAAACAGAAGTTAATTTTGATCTGGACAGTAAAACTCTTTCTGAAGTTCAGAAGGCCGCTGCTGTTATTGGTGCTCCCGATCTTTGTCTTGAAGGTAAAGATGCAAGTTCAGCAGTTATCAAGGTAACAGATAAAAAGAACGCTACCGCAAATGACTTTGCTATTGAAGTTGATGTTGATGAAACTGAGGAGAGTGTTCCTTACAAGTTCTGGTTCAAGGTGGAAAATCTAAAGGTAATTCCTAGTACATATCGTGTGCAAGTTTCCTCAAAGAGCATTAGTACTTTTGTTAATGAAAAGTTGGGTGTGCAATATTGGATTGCATTAGAACCCGAATCTACTTACAATGCTTAATTTGAGGAATTTATATTATGGATACTTTTTTGTGGGTAGAGGAATATCGCCCAAGAGATGTGGAGTCTTGTGTACTTCCTAAAAATCTAAAAGATATGTTCTCTGAGTTTGTTGCTCAAGGAGAACTACCAAACTTAATTCTGTCAGGTGGGCCAGGAGTTGGAAAAACTACCATCGCAAAGGCGGTGGTTGAACAACTAGGTTCTACATACATGATGATCAATGGTTCTGAGGAGTCAGGTATTGATGTGCTTAGAACTAAGATCAAAAACTTTGCATCTACTGTTTCGTTAGAGGGTGGTCGTAAGTATCTTATTATAGATGAGGCAGACTATCTAAATCCACAATCAACACAACCAGCATTGCGTGGGTTCGTAGAAGAATTCCACAAGAATTGTGGTTTCATTCTTACTTGTAATTATAAGAATAGGTTAATCGAACCACTACACTCTCGTTGTAGTGTTATTGATTTTTCTATACCTAATTCCGAAAAACCAGAACTTGCAAAACAATTTATGGAAAGAGTTGAGGGTATTCTTAATGAGGTTAACATTAAGTATGAGAAGAGGGTAGTTGCAGAGGTAATCAATAAGTTCTTCCCAGATTGGCGTAGGGTTCTTAATGAACTACAAAGGTATTCAGTATCAGGTGTTATTGATGCTGGTATGCTTGTGGATATGTCTGAGATAAATATGAAAGAACTTATGGGGGCAATGAAAAACAAGGAATTTACTAATGTTAGAAAATGGGTTGTTAATAACCTTGATAATGATCCTGTACGTATTTTTAGGAACATTTATGATTCTTTGTATGATCATGTGGATAATAATAGTATTCCCCTTGTTGTTGTGCTTCTGGGTGAGTACCAGTATAAATCAGCATTTGTCGCAGATCAAGAAATAAACACTCTTGCATTTCTAACAGAGGTAATGGCAAAGGTGAAGTGGAAATGACCGTAGATGTATATGATGATGTTTTAGAATCTCATGTTCGTGAGTTTATTGACATATCAATAAGAGACTTGTCTTGGAAATATGAATATCCCTCTAATAGAAAGAAGCCAGGATACCACTGGCACATTTTGGCTGGTCATGATCCAAAGTCAGTAGTTGACAATGGATTTGAGTGGTTACAACCAATATGGGATGTTGCAAAATATAAATTTAATTTTGAGGAAAAATATGATTTAGACACTTATAAGAGACTTTATCTTAATGGTCATACTTATGGGTTAAGTCCTAATTGGCATACAGATGATGGAGACTTTACTATGATTTATTACCCTCGAATGGATTGGCAAAAAAATTGGGGTGGTGGTACTATGGTAGAGGGTACTTTAGGTGTGAATGAGTATGTAGAATATGTGGGTAACCGATTGATGGTATTTGATGCCAAGTTACGTCATCAAGCACAACCTGTTCATAGGGATTGTCATGAACTAAGAACTGTCGTGGTATTTAAATGTAAGAGAAAAAAAGATGTATGAATTGAAAGTTAAGAACGGAACTTATAAATCCGATAGTTTAACAAATTTATTGTGGGCAGTATTTTGTCATAGATTTCACCATTGGAGAAAAGGTGAAGGATTTATTGATTAATGTATGAGTTAAAAGATTACCTTGGTGCAATTAACAATACTAAAGAAAATCTCCTAGATACTGAAGATGAAATGTGGGAAAAGAAGTATGCTCCTTTTATTGTAAATAAATGTGTTGCTCCATTTACTGATACCCTTATGTTGGTGAATGAAATTAATAGACTACATCATCTAGATAAGAAACTCCAATTCGACTATTTACTAAATACTATTAGACCAAGGAAACGGTATACACCTTGGATGAAGGCGAAGAAATTAAAGAATCTAGAGTATGTTAAAGAGTTCTATGGATACAATAATCAGAAAGCAAAGGCTGCTCTTGAACTACTAGATGAAAAACAGATTTCCGCTATAAAAGAAAAGTTAAATAAAGGTGGAAGAAATGGAAGAAGTTAGTTGGTCACAGGATCAGATGCTTGAAGTATCCTTGAAGGAACCAGATGATTTTCTCAAGGTACGAGAGACTCTATCTCGTATAGGTGTCGCATCTAGAAAAGAAAGAAAACTTTATCAATCCTGTCATATTTTACATAAACAGGGTAGGTACTTTATTGTTCATTTTAAAGAACTATTTGCTCTTGATGGTAAAGAAACAAATCTAACAGAAAATGATATCTCTCGCAGAAACACTATCGCAAACTTACTTAAAGATTGGGGTCTTGTTGATATTATTGGAGAACTAGGGGAGTTGGCTCCTTTGAGTCAAATTAAGGTATTATCATTCGGTGAAAAGGATGATTGGATATTAGAGGCAAAATATAATATTGGTAAAAAGTCAACTTGACTTTTGTTGTGTGAAGTGATATAACTATAACATGAGTTTTTATACAAATGCTATGCAATGGGGTAACTTCATTCTTTTGCGTGAAGTTGTTGATGGTGAACGAAGGAATAGGAGAATTAAATATTCTCCTACACTTTTTGCGTCTGTAGAGAAACCCACAAAATACCAGACTTTACATGGTGGATATGTGACTCCTGTAGTACATCCTACCATGAAGGAAGCAAAAGAGTGGGTGGCCCAATATGCAGAGCAGCACGATGTGATTCACGGTAATACTCAATATCCATATTGTTTTTTATCAGATACATTCAAAGGTATTGTAGATTGGGACATGGATCAATTGTTGATTGTTACTATTGATATTGAGGTACAATGTGAAAATGGTTTCCCATCTCCATCTCTTGCAGAAGAGGAGATGTTATCCATTACCATCAAGAACCACCAATCCAAACGGATTGTCGTTTGGGGTATAGGTGAATTCAAGACTGATCGTGAGGATGTAACCTATGTCGAATGTCAAAATGAAGTACATCTGCTAAAAGAATTCCTTGTATTCTGGGAGAAACACCATCCCGATATTATCACGGGCTGGAACACAGAGTTCTTTGATATTCCCTATATCTGCAATCGTATTAAAAAATTATTTGGTGAAGATGAACTTAAACGCCTATCCCCTTGGGGTGGTGTTCAAGATAGAGAAGTCTACAATAGAGGTAGACATCATCAAGTGTATAATATTCAAGGTATTGCTGCCCTAGACTATTATGATCTCTATCGTAAGTTTACATATGTAACTCAAGAGTCATATCGACTAGATCACATTGCATTTGTCGAACTAGGTGAACGTAAAGACGGCAATCCATTTGAAACTTTTCGTGAGTGGTACGAAAAAGATTATCAGTCGTTTATTGAATATAACATCACAGACGTTGAACTTGTTGACAAACTTGAAGACAAACTAAAACTTATAGAATTATGTTTGACTATGGCATATGATGCAAAGGTTAACTACACAGATGTTCTAGGGACTGTTCGTTATTGGGATATATTGATATACAATTATCTTAAAGACAAGAATATTGTTATTCCTATGAAGAATCCTAATCAGAAAAAGATTGAGAAGTATGAGGGTGCATATGTCAAAGACCCAATCGTAGGTATGCACAAGTGGGTTATGTCTTTTGATCTAAATAGTCTATATCCACACTTGATCATGCAGTACAACATCTCACCCGAAACATTAATGCGTGATACAAACCCAAAAGTTTCGGTAGAAAAGATATTGAACGGAAAAGTAAAGAATACTTCTGATTATTGTTTGACTCCTAATGGTGCGTTCTTTCGTAAAGACAAGAGAGGTTTTCTTCCAGAATTGATGGAGACTATCTATGAAGATCGTACAAAATATAAAAAACTTATGTTGGATGCTCAGCAATCATATGAGGACACTAAGGATAAAACTCTCCTTAAAACCATATCCAGATATAACAACATCCAGATGGCGAAGAAGATATCTCTCAACTCGGCGTATGGTGCTATTGGGAATAATTGGTTTAGGTATTTTGATCTGCGAAATGCTGAAGCGATTACAACAAGTGGTCAGTTATCTATACGATGGATTGAAAAATCTCTTAATACCTATCTTAACAAAATTATGGAAACTGATAAAGAGGACTATGTTATTGCCTCTGACACAGATTCGGTATACATTACCTTTGACTCTCTTGTTAGCAAAGTGTTTGGTGAATCACCAGAAACTAGCAAGGTGGTCGAATTCTTGGATAAAGTGGCAACTGATAAGTTGGAACCATTTATTAATAAGTCTTATAAATCTCTTGCTGACCTTATGGGAGCATATGACCAAAAGATGTTTATGGCGAGAGAAGTCATCGCAGACAAAGGAATCTGGACTGCAAAGAAAAGATACATCCTTAACGTCCATGACTCTGAAGGAGTAAGGTATAAAGAACCTAAACTCAAGATGATGGGTATCGAAGCAGTCAAGTCTTCAACACCATCTGCCTGTCGAGATAGTATTAAAGAGGCACTTGATATCATCATGAATGGTGATGAGAAAATGCTAAATACCTTTATACAGGAATTTAGGGGAGAGTTTATGAAATTACCACCAGAGGATATTGCATATCCTAGAAGTTGTAATGGTTTATCAAAATGGACAACAGATCATAACTTGTTCAGAAAAGGTGCTCCGATACATGTTCGTGGTGGTATTCTCTATAACCATTTGATTAAGGAGAACAAGTTAGGTAACAAGTATCCTAACATACAAGAAGGTGACAAGATTAAGTTTCTGCATTTGCGTCAACCAAATATCTATCAATCATCTGCATTTTCATTTATTACAGATATGCCTAAAGAACTTAATATTTCAGATTTAATTGATATTGATATGCAGTATGAAAAATCATTTGTAGAACCTCTCAAGATTATTACTGATAAGATGGGTTGGTTAATTGATACCAGTTATGGAACACAAGGTAGTTTAGAGGATTTCTTTTGATGAGTGAATTATATGAATTACTAAAAAATAATTTAGACCACACAGGTCTTCCTGTGATGGAACAAAATTTATTCAAACATACTACCGAAAAATATGGTAAAGAGGAGTTTCGTAAAACACTTGCAGAGTTTATTACTAAAGAAAAACCACCCTACCCACTCAAAGAATTTAGTATGGAAAAGGTGGTAAAGACATTTCATAAATTAAAGAAGGCAGACTTTACAAAATATTTGAGTACACCAGATAACGTGATGGAAAAGTATGATGACTACAAATACTCATACAAAGAATATGGTCTAGGTTTGATTGATTGTCCTTCTACTTTCAATTATTGTTCTGATTCATTTATGAATGACCTAAGAATGGACTGTGGATCATATGGATTTAAAGCCCCAGTGCAAAGATGGAATGCTGGTGACAATATCTGGGGTGCGTTTGGGCCTATATGGAGAGGTGTAAATACTGGTCAAGATTTATCAAGAGAGACATACACGATGGCGTTTCGACTTGGTACTTATATCGCAACTCAGTTCAAACCTATTGTTGCAAAAACAATTTATGAAATGACAGAGGCAAAGACTGTACTTGATACATCTATGGGTTGGGGGGATCGACTGACTGCCTTCTATGCCTCTAATGCTACACATTATATCGGCTGTGATCCTAATCCAAACACATTCGCACGATATAAGAAGATGATTGAGTTTTTTGATAAGCTCACTGGTGGTAAGAAAACAGTACAAATGTATAACTGTGGTGCAGAGGATTTGCCTTGGGATGAAATTAAAGACGTAGATTGTGCATTTACAAGTCCGCCCTACTTTTCAACCGAGCGTTATAATGAAGGTGGTGAGAAAGAAGAACTACAATCTTGGGCCAAATTCAATGAATATGAAAGGTGGAGAGATGAATTCTATCTACCAGTTTCCCAGAACAGTTTTGATTCTCTAAGTGACAACGGTGTTCTTATGATTAATATTCTTGATCCAAAAGTAAAAGGCAAAAGATATCGTTCTGGTGATGAACTGGTTGATATGTTATTACCAAACTTCTTAGGTCAGATTGGTATGAGGATAAGCCAAAGACCTCAAGGTGCAGCTGTGTTCAAAGATGAAGACGGAAACTTTGACAAAGACGCAATGGATGATTTTATGAATAAGATTTACATTGAGAATGTGTGGTGTTTTAGTAAGGATAAAAATGTAGACTTGTTTAGACATATCAGAAGAGGAACACTGGAAGATTTTTTTGGATAATAATATGAAACCTTGGCAAAAAGGAATAGAATTAGATACATTATTGGAAATGGAAAAGATATGGTCTACATACAATGACACTGTACTATCACCGTTCTTGGAGATGAAGAAGAATTCAATTGCGAGTGCATTAGATAAAGGTTTATATGAATATACAGATAACTATGCAATATACTCTAATGTATTTAAATCTAGGTCTAAGATAAAAATGTACTCTGGTTATGATATCCCTATTGCATCTGTAGAAATGGGCGAAAGAGTTATCTATAAGATGGCTTATAATGATATATCCAAGATTAAAGAAAAACTAGAATCATATGAGGAGAATACTTTTATATACATCTTTGAAGAATCTAATGAGGAAAAGGATATAGTTAAAACCTGTGGGTATGAAAAGGTTGGGGTGAAGATTAATACCTTTGGAGATGTTCTTGGTGTATATTTTAAGGGAGAACCAACACCATTTGGTAAAAGGGAATTTCTAGAACAAAACAAAATTATTAAAGAAGAATATTATGTTTTGAGAAAGATGAGGTTCCCTGATATTACTGATTTATGTGAGACAATAAAATCGAAATTAAAAAAGAGAGAAATAGAATTTACAAACCATTATTCTAATTATAATAAGAAAAATTCATGGAGTGCTATATCACTTAGAGGTTATACAGAGGATTTTAAGTTCATAACAAAACCAGAAGAGATGAATAAGAAGTGGAAAGAACAGAATAAAGATGTTAATTTTAGTTTACAAGATACATCTCTTAGAAAAGATTTTCCAGAGGTAGAGGAAATTCTAAGTCACCTAAAGGCAGTTCCCCACAGAATACGGTTTATGAATCTTACACCACAAGGTGGAGAGTTACAGAGACATACAGATCAAGTTGATCCCGATGCTGGAGTAGTAGATAAAAAATTAATGAGAGTACATTTCCCTATTGTTACTAATGAGAATGTTATATTTGAACAGTGGGATTGTGAAGGATATAACGAAAAGATTCACATGAAGGTAGGGGAATGTTGGTATATAGATGTAAGGAAACCCCATAGAGCAGTTAATGGTGGTAATACTTTGAGAACACATCTTGTTATTGACCTTGAGGCAAATGACTATCTAAGGAGTTTACTATGAACCTAACTCCTGTAGAAAAATATGATGGTATATACTTTAAACGTGATGATTTGTTTTGTCCATATGGTGACGTTAATGGGGGTAAAGTTAGACAAACCATAGAATTAATAAAGAAACATAAACCTAAAGGAGTGATTTCAGCGGTATCGGTACATTCTCCGACAGGCCCAGTGATTAGTAGAGTTGCAAAGGAATTTGGTATTCCATGTATTATTGCAGTTGGTGGTACGAAAGAAGAGAATTTAAATAAACTTCCTATGATGAAACTAACAAAAGAATGGGGTGGAGATATACGAATAGTCGCTGGTCATGGTATGAAGAATGTAGTATCAAGTAGAATGAAATCTATACAAAAAGAGGTAGGGTATTTTGATATGGATTTTAGTCATCACATTTTTCATGACAGTGATTTAATGTTTGATACTAATTCATATCAAGTACAAAATATTCCAGATGAATTAGATGTTCTTGTTATGTCATTGGGAGTGGGTATTCAATTTTCTTGTGTGTTAAAGGGATTGAAAAAATACAATAAAAAAGTAAAAAGAATTATTGGAGTACAAGTTGGCCCAGATAGGAGAAAATTAATAGATTCTTATTTAAACCAAAATCCTTTGTTTGAAGAACCTTTAGGTATAGAATACGAACTATATCAAGACAAAAGTGCATATAGTAAATCTGTTGAATATAATATAGATGGTTTGATACTTGATGACATATATGAAGGTAAAGCATATAAGTGGTTACTAGAGAATATTGATTTGAAACAAAAAATATTATTGTGGTGTATTGGTAGGAGATTAAAGAATGGAATGGAATCAATTTAATTTAATACCTTGTGTGGAGTTAGAAAATTTAGATGTGCTGAACGATAAACAGTTATTTAAAGAGGCAATGTATCTCTCAGAAAGTCGTTCAAAAATATTTATTGATTATTTTACTAAAGTTAGAAAATGTCGTTATGGATATATGGGAGTATTACCAGCAGAATATGCTAGTGAGTATCATAAAATTAAAAATGAATGGAAAAGAAAAATTATTACTATAGGAATTGGTGATGATTTAGTAATTTGTGTGTTAAAACACATACAAATGTTTCAACACATATACAAAAGATTAGAGGGTTTACCTATAAGTATTAATAATAATAGAGAAAATGAGGAAATTGTTTTTGATAAATTATCTAATACAGGCTTATGTAAAAAATTTCTGGTGAATGAACCAGAGTCAAAATTGTTAGACAAAAAGGGATATAAGTTACATACATCTTTTGAAATTTATGAGGTTTGTTCTAATGTAAAAACAAACTATGAAAAAATTAGTTCTAACAAATGGAGAACTAAAAAGGGTATAAATCGCCTTTTCAAAGATAAAAAATTAACTTGGACTAAACTAGATAAACCAAATAATTCTATAGAAAAACTTAATAACGCTTTTCTTAAATGGAAAAAGGATATAGAAAAAAGTAAATGGACTGCTGCTGGATTTGCAAAAAGTATTAATCAATATAAGTATTGGGAAGACCCCAATATAGATTATTGGTTATTTGAATATGATAATTTTCCTATCGGCCTTATGGTATATTTAAGAGTCAATGATGAAATAGGATTTCAGTTAGTAAATAAAGGTATCAATCATATGGTTTTTGATGATATGCCACACATCCCAAATGAGGTAAAAAAACGAATAGGTGCGGTAATGCATTACATAACTATGAGAGACTTACACGATAGAGGTGTACAATATACTTATGCTGGAGGAATACCAGTTACACGAAAAGCAAGTTTGGGTATACACAAAAAAATAATGAACGACACTTACTTTGGAGCAAAGATATATGAAAATAATACATAAAACAGAATTTAATGGAATGGATATTGAAGTAGTAGAAACACAACAAACAATTTTTCTACAATTTGATGGTGGTTTAAAACAATCATCTTATAAAAAGAAAAGACCAGAAGAATTACATAGACCTTATAGTAAACATATGGTAAAGGTTTTAGAGTATATACAAAATCCAAAAGATATTTTAGTTTTGGGTCTTGGTGGTGGAGTGATTCCTACTTGGTTATATAATAATACAGATGCAAATATTGATGTTGTAGAGATAGTACCAGAATTAAAAGAGATATCAGAAACATACTTTAATATGCCAAAAGATAACAGGTTGAATATAATTATTGAAGATTGTTTTAAATATGTGCCTAATTGTAATAAAAAATATGATATTATATTTGTTGATGTTTTTGGTGCATGGACAAGTGTTATAGATAATGTAAATGAATTTCATACTAATTTAAAAAACATCCTAAATGATAAAGGTTTTGTGGTTAATAATAACCCTCTCGTAACTAAAAGAAATTACGAGAACTACATGGAAGTTTTAAATAGTAATTATCCAAAAGTCATAGAAAGTTTAGTTAAGTTAGGAAGATATAGTAACAATCACATAGCCTATTGTGCTTAGGAGAAATAAATGAGTGATTTTTTAAAGAGCGTTATTAAAGACGTTGGTAATGAATATGCAACATTGGTTGCAGATGGAACAAGTGGAGACAATGACTCGTACATAGATACAGGCTCATATGTTTTCAATGCATTATTAAGTGGTTCACTGAATGGTGGACTTCCTAGTAATAAGATAACCGCACTTGCTGGTGAAAGTGCAACTGGTAAAACATTCTTTTTGATGGGAATTGTAAAGAATTTCCTAGATGCAAATCCAGATGCTGGGGTAATCTACTTTGAAAGTGAGAGTGCGATAACATCTAGTATGATTAATGAGAGGGGTATTGATCCAAATCGTATGGTGATGATCCCTGTTACTACTGTACAGGAATTTCGCACACAAGCAATCAAAGTTCTAGATTCATATCTTGCACAGGATGAGGCAGATCGTAAACCATTGTTCTTATGTCTTGACTCTTTAGGTATGTTGTCCACTACTAAAGAGGTAGAGGATACTGCCGAAGGTAAAGAAACCAGAGATATGACACGGGCACAAGTATTGAAGGCTGCATTTCGTGTTCTTACTCTCAAGTTGGGTAGGGCAAAAGTTCCTATGGTGGTTACTAATCACACCTATGATGTTGTGGGTTCGATGTTCCCAACAAAAGAAATGGGTGGTGGTTCTGGACTAAAGTATGCCGCTTCATCTATTATCTATCTTTCCAAGAAAAAGGAAAAGGATGGTACAGAGGTAATTGGTAATATCGTCCATTGTAAAAACCACAAGTCTCGTTTGACTGTGGAGAATAAGATGGTAGATGTTAGGTTGTCATATAGTGGTGGTCTTGACAAACACTATGGTTTACTTGACCTTGCATTGAAACACGGTATCTTTAAATCTGTCAGTACTCGTATTGAGTTGCCTGATGGAACTAAGACTTTTGGTAAGACCATCAACAACGATCCAGAGAAGTTCTTTACAGAGGAAGTCATGGAGAAGTTGGAAGAAGCAGCAGACAAAGAATTTAGATATGGATAATATTAAAGATAGATACACATTTGTTACAGATAACAAAACTGCTTGGACTTGTATAGGTATAAGGGGTGGTAAGTTTGATGGTGTAGTTTACAAATATGGTAAGGTAACTCTTCCAGAAAAAGAAAATGAGGATGGAACCTTGCCTTTTCAATTTGAGTATGATATAGTTGATCCTAATAGTTTACAAAGAGAAGTTTTTGATGAAGAGTTCTTTATTCTTATAGGAGACATTCTCGTAGATATAATGGATGATCAATTAAAGGAAGATAATCTTGAATACCTCGACACAGACAATTGAATGAGCTCATTTAGTACTTGACAAATATATTTAAGGATGGTATAGTTAGTTATTGTGAAAATACAAAGAGGTTGTCATGAAAACTATTGATGAAGTCGTCACCCCCTTGTTGGAAAAACTTGCTGGTAGAGTTGAAGATAAGTGGTATAAATCTAAATATGAAGTCGTTAAAGCTGCTGCAAACACACCTAAAGGTGATTTTGGAGAAGAGGTTACTACTGATTTGATAAAAGAAGTTGTTGGTATGCATGCTGAAATTATCAATGGGGGCAAAGGAGAGTTTGACATTCTTACTGCTTCCGAAGTTACTTTTGAAAACAAACTTGCCACTGAAGATACCAATGGTGGATTTCAGTTCAATGGATTGAAAAAAGATGTAGAGTACGATTATGCTTTTTGTCTTGGTGTTTCTCCCAATGATTTGTGGTTTGGTATTTGGAGTAAAAAGGAAGTAGAAGAACTAACTACATCTATGACCAAAGATGGTGAGGACAGTTTTAAACTGTCTGCTCGAAAATCTCCTAGTGCCAAATACAGTGTAATGCCCCTTACACCAGAAAACTTTAAACGTGAGGTATCAAAGATTGTCTAGTGCGTGGGATGGTTTAGTAAACAATAAAAGTAAAACAGAGTTACCACATTATGCGGTAAACAAAAGTTTACCTGCTGACAGTTACTTTACGTCATCAGAAACGGCTAAGAAATGTATTGACATTACTAATCGGGTGATACCCACTAGTGACTATACCTATATTGAACCATCTGCTGGGGAAGGAGTATTTTACGATTTACTACCAGTTAAAAATCGCATTGGTGTTGAACTACATGATCGTAAAAGATTAGAGTTTGAACAAGCCAATTACTTAACATGGTATCCAAAAGAAAATAATAATTATATTGTGATTGGTAATCCACCTTTTGGTGTTAGGGGTGCGATAGCTCTTGCATTTATAAATCGCTCCTTATTATTTGCAGACTATGTTGCGTTTATATTACCAATGTCATTTCATAGTAATGGTAAAGGGAGTAACATGAAAAGAGTTCAGAATGGACATCTAATTCATTCAGAGATTCTTATGGGTGAATCATTCTTTTCACCAGACAATAATAAAGAAATTAAAGTCAACACACTATTTCAAGTGTGGAAAAAGGGTGAAGGGAAAAGTATCTTTCCAGATTATGACGTATCAAATTATGCGGATATATATACTGTTTGCTCATCACCAGATAGATTGTGTGGATTAGATAAGATAGGGGAATATGATTTTTATGTATCATCATCATTTTTTGGTAAGACTCTTTCTACAGTGTATGATTTTAAAGATGTAAAATATGGTTCTGGTTATGGTGTCATATTAAAAAGGGATAAAGAAGATATCATTAGTAAATTAAAAAATATAGAATGGAATGAATATTCTTCTTTCGCAACCAATAGCTGCAAACACATTCGTAAATATGCTATAGAGCAGTGTTTATTTAATTTGGGATATGGTGTGGAAAAAACACAAAATATTGGCACACTGGAGGAACATTTAAATGCAAACGATTGAACGGACAACACTCACACAACTTGTGACAAATGAGGAGTATGCAAGAAAGGTTCTTCCTCACATGAGGGGGGATTATTTTTCTGATAGAACAGAGAGAACGATCTTTGAAGAAATTGAGAAGTTTGTTGAGAAGTATCAGAAAATACCGACAACAACATCTCTAGAAATAGAAGTCCAGAGCAGAAAAGATTTAAATGAAGATGACTACAAGAAAGTAGTCGAAGTGATTAAGACTTTGAAATCTACGGATGTAGATTTTAATTGGTTGGTAGAAACCACCGAAAAGTTTTGTAAGGATAAGGCGGTATATAATGCAATTGTTGAAGGTATTCAGATCATTGACGGAAAAGATAAAAATAGAGATGCAGATGCAATTCCGAGCATTCTCACAGATGCCCTTGCTGTGGGTTTTGATAATAGGGTGGGCCATGATTATCTTCTGGACGCAGACCCCAGATTCGAGTTTTACCATAAGGTAGAAGAGAAGATACCATTTGATCTAGAGTTTTTCAACAAGATAACAAAGGGTGGACTACCACCCAAGACCCTAAATATTGCACTTGCTGGTACAGGGGTGGGCAAAAGTTTGTTCATGTGTCACATGGCAGCAAATTGTTTGACACAGGGACGGAATGTGTTATACATAACACTAGAGATGGCAGAGGAACGTATTGCAGAGAGAATAGATGCAAACCTCATGAATATCTCTATGGAAGATTTGTATGATCTACCAAAGAAACTATTTGATGACAAGATCGCAAAGATTACAAAATCTACTGCTGGTAAGTTAATCATTAAAGAATATCCTACTGCATCTGCTCATACTGCACACTTTCGAGGTCTGATCAAAGAACTTGCAGTTAAGAAGTCATTCAAACCAGATATTATATTCATTGACTATTTGAATATCTGTGCATCAAGTAGATTTAAAGGAGCAACCAATGTTAACTCTTATATGTACATTAAGTCAATTGCAGAGGAACTTAGGGGATTGGCGGTTGAGACAAATCTACCGATTATGTCAGCGACACAAACCACTAGATCGGGGTTCGTATCTACGGACATTGGTTTGGAAGATACGAGTGAAAGTTTCGGTCTTCCCGCTACGGCTGACCTCATGTTTGCACTTATTAGTAATGAGGAGCTTGACGATCTTAACCAGATTGCAGTCAAACAACTCAAGAACAGATACAATGACCCTACGATCAACAAAAGGTTCGTTATCGGAATAGATCGTGCAAAGATGAGACTATCTGATGTTAAAATATCAGAACAAGACTTAGTAGATGCAAATCAAAGTGATGACTTTGATGAACCTGTATTCGATAATACAGAGATTGGTAAACAAGAATGGAACATATAGGTTTATATAAATTCCACTATGATTACGACAAGGAAAGATTACTAAAAGAAGCAATGGATAATGAGGGTTATACTCCTTTTGTTGATCCATTGACGAAGATAACTATAGATGATTGGTTAATAAAACATGTTAAGGAAGACAGTTCTTACGCTTGGGATATAGCAAAAGATTTTATGTCTTTAACTGGTATGAGGTGCAAACCTAGATTTTATGATCAACGTGAGGGATTTACCTTACCATTTCATACGGATCGTGGAACTAAGTGTTCGATAAACATAGTTTTGTCTGATGACCCAGACCCTATTCTATTTCGGGATGGGACAGTAATTTATGAAGTTGGGTTACTCAATACAGAAGTTGAACATTCTGTAATATCAACAAAGCAAAGATACTTGTATAAACTCAGTTTTTTTGATAATGCTTTCGATGAAGTGAAAGATAAACTCTCCTAAATAGTATAAAGATTATAATAAATGGAGAATTTGGATGTCCTTTCAACAATATGTTAATCAATTGCGTCCAAGCAATGAATCATATACACCCCCCATAGAAAAAGTCCAAACTTTCTTGGAAGAAGGGTTTACTGTTCCTATTTCCACAACAAAAGATGTGTCTTCTTTTGTTAAAAAATTTGATTACAGCAAAAAAGATTTAAATCAACTAGTAGGATATCTTAAAGATTTACGTTTGGGCCCAGCAGCAGATTTGGTTCCTCTAGCTGGTGATCCCGCTAATGGAAATTTTAAAATTCGTCATGCGAAAGGTGATGCTGCATTAGTTAATAAAATTGAAGATTGGGTTAAAGAAAATAATCCAGCATTAGTAAAACACATGGGATTTGGGCAAGGAACACCGAAAGTAGGTACTCCTAAGCCCAGTGGTGCAGATTGGGAAAGTTTAATCACTGATAAGTATAATGAAATTGTAGGTGGTAACGATTCCTCTGCTACAGAACTCGCACAAAAATTTTATCCTGATTATGACGAACCAGCAATTAAAGTAGCACAATCATTTAATAAACAACTTAAAATGACAACACCAATGACTCAATTCGGTGGCGGTGGTGGAAAATCTAATTTGAGTTCTAGTTGGTTAAAACATGGCGGCACTAATGGAACTCCTAAAACAGATATGTATACGAGAAATTATAATATTTCATTAAAGAAGAAGGGTGGTTCTCAACTTGCTTCTGGTGGTAAGGGTGAGACTATTTCAACCTTTTACGCAGCACTTGAATATATGGGAGAAGATAGAAGTTCTCAAAAAGAGATAGATAAAATAATGTCTATGATAGAAAATAATTTCGCAAAAATTAAAAACAGACAATTGACAGCTGGTACTGCATCTAAAATTATATCGGGTAAAAAGAAAGTGGAATTAACTCCTAAATTAAAAAGTGATCTTGAAATATTTGCATCAACCGAAGCCTTTCACAAAGAATTAAATGCAGAGATAACTAAGAATTTGAACTTTGAAAAAAAACCAGATTTTCTCAAATGGTATTGTTTTGAAGCGATGTCGGGGTATAAAAAGTTTTCAAATAAAACTTCAATCGCAAGTATATGTGTGGAGTTTGATGCAAATACAGGAGCAATATCAAAATCAATTCCAGTTACTTCTAATGGAAAGTCCTCTGGTCTTTCTGGAGTACCATCTGTGTCTAAAGAGGTTGTTGCAATATCATCTAAAATGAGAGTTTTTTCAACATGGAAAACAGGTGATGGAAGTCCTGCTTCTGTATTACGAGTTGTTCCAGAAAATAATGAATCCTTTAGGGGTATTATTTTAGATGAGTTATATAATGACAAAATTGCTAATAAAGTGATGGTAAATCTACAAGAGGATTTATTACAGGAAGACGAGTTTTTTCTTATTGAAAGGATTTTCAATAAGTTAAAGGGACTAACATCTAAAGCCAAAAACTGGTTGAATAATATGTATAAAAAAATTATTATTAGAGTTAAGTCTGCACTTAATAAAATTAAAAAAATGGGAACTAAATTATTTGAAAAGTTGTTTGAATTTTTTAATATTGTTATAACTTCAGTAAAAGAAAGTTTCCCTAAAGATTTATATGGATTTGTTTATGGAATGGCAGAATGATTGGTTTTAAAGAATTAATAACAGAGGATAAGGCAGGGAAGAACCTTCACCTTGAACACCTTGAGGATGAGATAATCAATTTCGGTGTCGAGGGGGGTAGAGCGGCGATTAATTTCTTACGTTCCCTTAGAGATATGCTTGCTGGTGCAAGTCGTTCTTCCGTAAATATGACAGTTAAATGGGATGGAGCTCCTGCGATTTTCGCTGGAATAGACCCAGAGGATGGTAAGTTTTTTGTTGCGAAGAAATCAGTGTTTAATGTGAGTCCGAAACTCTATAAGACAAAAGGAGAAATAGATGCTGATTTATCTGGAACTCTTAATGATAAATTTACTGTCGCACTTAAAGAATTTTCTAAGTTGGGTATCAAAGGCGTACTCCAAGGTGACCTTATGTTTACGGATGACATCGAGACATCAAAGATCGGTGATATTTCATACTATACTTTTCAGCCTAATACTATTGTTTATGCTGTGGACACTAATAGTGAATTAGGTAAGAAAATCAAATCTGCAAAAATTGGTGTTGTATGGCATACCACATATACAGGTAAAGAATTACAATCAATGAAAGCATCATTTGGTGCAAATATTAAAGGACTAACTAAACCATCTAGTGTATGGATGGATGATGCAACATATAAGGATACGTCTGGAAAATCAACCTTTACTGAAAAGGAAACCACACGTATTACAAAGGTTTTATCAGATACAGGTAAGACATTTCAAAGAATTAATGCGAACCAGTTACGTTCATTCCTAAAATTACAGGAAAGTATGAGTGGAACACTTGCTGGTGCATCACTTAAAACATACAATAATAGTAAAGTGCGAGCAGGGGAGAAGATCAAAAATCCTGCTTCTCATGCAAAAGGTTATGAGAAGTGGGTTTCTGACTCTATACAGAAACAAATAGATAAGGCAAAATCTCCTGCTGGAAAATCCAAATACGAGAATATGCAGAAAGAGTATGTAAGAGAGGTGAAAAAACACACAAGGAACCTAATACAGATTATTACGTTCCAAAATCTACTAGTTGATGCGAAAATGCAAATCGTAAAAAAACTAAATAGTGTTAAGCAGTTAACAGATACATTTATCAAAACTGCGAATGGATTTAAGGTAACAAACCCAGAGGGTTTTGTTGCAATTGATAGAGTGAGTGGAAACGCTGTTAAACTAGTAGATCGTATGGAGTTCTCGTTTAACAACTTCACCGCTATAAAGGCATGGGACAAATGAGTAAAAATCTATCAGACCTTTACGAAAGGTCAGTCAGTGTAGTTCAACGTAGAAAAATGGCCCGTAGAATGTCAAAGATGGCACGTTCTGCTGGTTTTAAATTAAAGAAAAAACGTGCGAAAATACGCAGACGATCCCCAGAAAAAATTGCACTTATTGCCCGAAAACAGGCCATAAAGATGTTTAGGGATAAATTTTATCCTGGCTATAAAGATATGGCATTTGCACAAAGAGTCAAGATTGATCAACTTATCATGCAAAAGTATGGTAAACGTATTGATAAAGTTGCAAAGAAGAAAGCGATGATCCTCAAGAAAGGTGAATCAGAAAGAATTGCTAAGGCAAAGGATGCATTACAGGGGAGTACTTCAGATGACGATTAAAGGGTTCAGAGAAGTTACCGAAGCTAGAGGTGATACAGCAGTTTTTACGTTAGGTAGATTTAATCCACCTACAACTGGCCATGAAAAACTAATCAAAAAAATGGATTCTGTTGCAAAAAAGAATAGTGCTCCAATGTATGTGTTTCCTACACACTCAACAGACCCAGCAAAGAATCCATTACCTCATGGTTTAAAAGTTGCATACATGAAAAAGATGTATAGAAAGTATGCAAAGAATATACAGGTATCTAAAGCTCGTAATGTCTTTGAAGTTGCAAAAGTATTATATGACAAAGGACACAAAGCAATTATTATGGTTGTTGGTTCTGATCGTGTTTCTGAGTTTAGTAATCTTTTAGACAAATATAATGGTGTTAAATCCACACACGGTTATTATGGTTTCGATAATATCGAAGTAGTATCTGCTGGAGAACGTGACCCAGATGCAGAAGGTGTAACTGGAATGTCTGCATCAAAGATGAGAGCTGCGGCTGCAGATGGTGACAAAGATTCATTTCTCAAAGGTATTCCTTCTGGTTTTAAAGATGGAGATAAACTGTACAGAGATGTTCGTGCAAACATGGGTATTCGTGAAGAACGAGATATGGGTGACATGGATGATATGGAATCTAGAAGGGATGCATACCTCACTGGTAAACTATGGAACGTGGGAGAAAACGTGATAGTAAATGGTGTAGAGGGTGAAGTTGTACGCAAAGGAACAAACTATCTGTCCTATATGACAGAAGATGGTAAGGTACACAAAGCATGGTTGCACCAGATAGATGAAAGGGATTACAAGAAAGAGTACGCAAATTATCAAGGGAAACCAGAACAGATTGCAAGAAGGTCTAGTAGGAACAAAGCACGTAGGATTATGGGTGACAAGACTAAGATAGGTATGGATGTAGGACATAAGGATAACAATCCTCTGAATAATGATCCTAAGAACTTGAAGAATGAAGACCCATCAAAGAATCGTAGAGAACCACGATTGCGTGAAGAAGATGAAGTTGATGAAAAATATGATAGTGATAAGTTTTTTGGTGGAAAAGGAACACCAGAACAAAGACTGCAACTTATGAAACTTCAAAATAAAGCATTAAAACTTGGTATGGCGGGTACACCTAAGCAAAAAGCAATTAAGAAAGATATAAATGCATTACGAAAAAAAATGGGAATGAAAGTTTCAGAGGATATGGATGCTCAACCACAGGATTCTTCAATTAAAGATAGACCAGGCACACAACCTAAAAAATACTACAAGGGATTAGATAAGAAAACTAAAGAGAAACGTGATGCACACTTTAAGTCAAAGAAGGGTGGCCCTGCGCCTGGAGATAAGGGTGCAAAGACAAAACCATCTATACACACTAAGAAATATCAACAGATGTATGGAGAGGTTCTTGGTAGTGATGCATCACAACAGGATTACATAGACGATTTCATTAAGTCAGATGCACCACAATTTAAGGGTAAATCCAAAGAGAAACGCATTGCAATGGCAGTTGCTGCATATAATCAACGTAACGAAAACTTAGATGAATTAAGTTCTATGTTGCCTTGGTTAGATAAGGCAGTAGCAAAGATAAGTCAGATAACACACCCTAAAGGTTGGGATAAACTTGTAAAGAAATATATTGATGGTATGAAAGATAAAGAACACCAGAAACATCCAAGTGCTTGGGCTGGTGAAATTGCAAGACAATATAGGGGTGTAGAAGGTCGAGATTTAGTTAAATATATTAACAAATTGGTTGATCAAGGAAAATTACCCAAAGAATTGAAAGCAGAATATACAGAGGAGAGTAAAGTGTTTACCTTTAAACAGTTCGTAGAAACTATAAATAATAAAGAAAAACTGAACGAATGGGGTGAAGTTGAGGAGGCTGCGGAGTATCAAGGACGTAAAGTTACTCTGAACAAACCCACTAAAGGAGATGTTAAGAAATCCAAGGTTTATGTAAAAAACGAGAAAGGTAACGTAGTAAAGGTTGAGTTTGGTGATCCTAATATGGAGATTAAAGCAGACAATCCTGCCAGAAGAAAGAGTTTTCGTGCAAGACATAATTGCGAGAACCCTGGCCCAAAATGGAAAGCACGTTACTGGTCATGTAAGGCTTGGTGATGGATAAAAGGTTATATAATCAATTACTAAATGTGATTCCTCAGAGTCAACATTGTCAGCGTAATTGGGACTTGACAAAAGAAGTTACAGATGAACAGATTGAAGTCATGAGACTTGCTGTTTCTCAATGTCCTAGTAAACAAAACAATGCTTTCTATTGGGTACATTTTGTAAAGAATAGAGAACTTATTGAGAAGCTCTATGATTGTACATGGGGTTATTATGATAGACAAAGTACAAGTCCAACATATCTTGGAAGTAGGACAGAAGACCACGTAAAAAGAAATGATCAATGTTTAGGAAATGTGTTGGTTGTTTTTGAGAAGTGGCATAACTATGAACTACAAGGTGTTGCTGGTTATGCAGATGATAGAGTTAGTAATGATGCTAAGGGCAATCTAACTGTTGATATGACGGACGAACAGAAACAGAATTTTGAAATTGATCCTAAAGAGATGTTTAATGATGGAACAATGGACGAGAGAGTTCAAAAATTAATTGATAGGGATCGGTGGATGGCGATTGGTATTGCATGTGGTTATTTAAACATAGCAGCACACCAATTGGGACTTAAAACAGGGTTTAATCAGTGTTTTGGTAATCCACCAAAATCAAAGAAACAACCCGAAATAACTTATCCTACTGAAAGGATAAAAGATATTATGGGTTTAAAAGGAGAACCACTATGTTTTGTGGGTGTCGGTTATCCAAACGAAGGTGTAGAACACAGTCGAGGGCATCACGATAGAACTTTTAAATTCTGGCCAAAAAGAAAACAACCTATTGTAACAAAGGTTTGGGAGTAAGAAAAATGAAAACAAGATATTCAAAAAGTATATCAGAAGCATACGTAAGTATGTATGAGGCAAAAATGAGTTCTGCCCAAATCGCAAAGTTGAAAAAGATGTACGAACCGATGCGAGACAAGAGAATTAGTCCCGCCAATGCCACTAAACTAAGTAAGATAATAGATATGGTTGGTAGAGACAAGGAAGCACTCATTCAACTGTTTAAGGCAGACATTCCATTTGTTAGTCAAGGTGCAGTAACAAAACTTATCACTAAACATAATATGAAGGGTGCTGAGATTAACAAACTGAAAGAAGAGTTTAATGTTGAATCAGTTCAAGAGGGACTTGACAATGCAGATGCATCTGTGGTAAAAAAGGTTGTTAAGAAATTAAAAGGTGCAAGTGATGCTCATGCTGGACAAGCAAAAGATTTAGAAAAGGCGATGGACGAAGGAAAAGTAAGTAAAAAAGAACGTGATCGTCTTGAAGATCAAAACCAGCATGGAGAACTTGCTCTTAAACTTGCAAAGGCATATGGAACTCCTGCTGAAGTTAAGAAGATTGAAGCAATCAATAAAAGACATAAACAAAAAGGTAGTATAGAACAGAAAGATCAACAAGAACGTGATAAAATTTCTAACAAGTATTACAAAATGGCAGAACAAGTTGAACTTGATGAAGCAAAACTAAACATCAAGAAGATTCATAAAGCAGTTGATGATGGTAAATCTATGGATGTTATTGTTGGTATGTTTGCAGACAAAAGAACTACTAATACAGATGAAATTCGCAAGATAGTCAAAGATTATAAATTTAAGAAACGTATGAAAGAAGAAGTTGAACTTGATGAGGCTGCTGGACTTGCAGACAAATCAAAGAAATCTGGTATTTCTGTGGGTATTTTAAAGAAAGTATATGATCGTGGACTTGCTGCATATAAGACAGGACATAGACCAGGCACAACTGCTCCCCAGTGGGCGATGGCGAGGGTGAACTCGTTCATTACCAAAGGAAGTGGTACTTGGGGTGGTGCAGATAAAGACCTTGCAAAACAAGCAAAAGGTAAGAGTGAGGAAATAGAAGAAGATTTCTTTGATCCTATTACCGAAGCATGTTGGGCAGGATATAAACAAGTTGGTATGAAGGATAAAGGTGGTAGACGAGTACCTAACTGTGTGCCAGAAGAGGTTGCAGAGTGGGTACAGGTAGACATTGATGAGTATTACGAGATGGGTACAGATGAGTACAAGCAATATCTCAAGGGGTTAACTCCAGGCGAGGTTGAAGAGGGTGCAGCTTCTGATGCTCGTAGAGCGATGAGAAAAGACCCAGAAATGAGACAACGTGCGTTCTCTAAAGATGTTGAGGCAGATGACGATGACAGAAAGGCTGCATCAAAAAATATCATTGCACAAATGAGAAAGGCACAATCTTTAAAAGGTAGATTTGATGTAGAATTCCAAGATGGAAAGAAAGTTAAAATTCCTGCTAAGATTGCTGTAGAAGTTCAAAGAAAATTTTCTTCTTTACGTAGACCAGCAGATAAAGAAAAGTTTCAAGCAAAGGTTGGAAAATCGTACAAGAGTATGTTGGCTGCACTGAAAGAATCCTATGATTCTTCTCCTAGAAAATTAGTTGAAGGTACTTGGTCACTTCCAGACACACCTAGTAAGAAAAATGAATTTAAAAAACTGATGAAGTCAAAAATTAAGTTGGGTAAAGAGGGTGATGATGCATCTAATGCCCTTTACAGTCTTATTGGTGACGATCAGTTATTTGATGATTTATACACTGCTGGTAAAAAGAATCCAAATGGTGATGCAAGACCTGTTGTAAAAAAACATATGAAACGTCTTGGTATCAAGGAAGAACTAATAAACGAAGGATATCTTGAACTAGAATTTAAGGATAAGAGAAAAGCAATCCAAGCCTATAAGTATATTAATAATAAAATTTGGTCTGGTGGTTCTGCACCTTATGAGGATTTTAATCAAGAAGGTAATACTCTTCAGATTGATACGGATGGTAACTTAAATCGCCGTAATCAAATGCTTAAAGATTTGAAAAAAGAATTACCAAGAGATTTGCAATTTAAGGTTGCTGTTAATGAACAAGTTGAACTTGAAGAAGGTCGTATGAAAGAACTTCATATGCTTATCCAACAGGGTAAGTCTGCAAAAGAAATTGCAAAGATCATGAAGTTGGATGTTAAAACCATTAAGTCATTAATGAATTCCTACGTACCAGAACATGCAAATTCAAAACCACACCATCATCCACATCGTGAAGCTGACAAATATGAAGATGATGATCTTAAAGAAAAGAAGAAGAAACCTGTAGTTTTTAAAGGAACACCAAAACAAATAAAACAACAGATGAAGAATCTAAAGAAAAAAGATAAGATTAAGATAGGTGAAGGTGATGCAGAGGATCGTGTAAGAGATAAACATAAAGATCAAACTATGAGAGATCGTGATACTAAAGAAAGAGAAGTTGAACGTGCAAAAGTTCAAGACTTTCGATCTGCACAAAGAGATAAAAAGGCAGAAAGAGAACGTAAACAAAGAAATGAAGTCCTAGACAGGGTTGCTTCAAAACTCAAGGAGAGAACTAATGGGTAAAAAATATATGGATACAAAAGTCGGCACCCTAGAAGAATCCGTTCTAGGTGTTTGGAAAGACGCATACATTCCTAAAACTGAAAAGGTTGTTGAGGAAGGTTTAGAGGATTCACCAAATCCTGCTAATAGTCAACATCTATGTGCAAAGAATGTTGTACATGAAGAGTGGGGTAGTGGAAAAACTATTCCTACTATGCACGCTGAACCAGATGAAAATGGTGACATTGCTTGGTACGATGTAATGTTTGAACATGGTATTGAGGAAAAGGTTACCATTAGTGAACTCAAAGTCACTAAATCCGAAACGCACATGCATAGTGCTTCTTACAAGGGTAAGAAGAAGAAGAATGAAGACAACACCAACGATAAGTCTGATGACGGTGAAGGTATGGACAAAGTTCAACCTAAAGCATTGAAGAAGAAATTCAAAGATCGTAAAGACAAAGATATCGACAATGACGGTGATGTTGATAGTTCTGATGAATACATTGACAACAAACGTAAAGCAATCAGCAAATCTATGAAAGAGAGATGGGCTGAGGCAGTCAGAAAGGTTAAAGAAAACGAAAACGGAGAAGACCCTTCTGATGAAGACGATGAAGATAAAAAGAAAAACGGTAAGAAAGCAAAAGTTGAAATCAACCCCAAGATGGACGTTGATGAAAAGAAGAAGTAATGTGTAATGAAGAGTCTATTAGAACTTACGGAGGCATCTAAAGATGACCTTCCAGAAATTTATTGTGATCTGGATGAAGTTCTAGTAGACTTCATTGCCGGTGCAAATAAGGCAGTGGGTGGAACCTTTGTTACTTATGACAAAGAAAAGAGATGGAAGGTAATAAATCAAACTAAAGGGTTTTGGGCAAATTTACCTTGGAAACCTGGCGGTAAGAAACTTTATCAATTCATTTCTAAATATGATCCTCATGTTTTATCTGCATATACTGGTAGTGATCCTAATTCTAGAAGTGGTAAAATGAAATGGTTGGGTAAAAATACAAAGTTCAGTCGTTCTAAAATACATTTAGTAATGAGATCACAGAAAAAAGATTATGCAAAAACAGATGGGAAACCAAATGTACTGATTGATGACTATATTAAGAATATTAAAGAATGGGAAAGTGCCGGAGGTATCGGTATTCACCATACAAATACTAGTAACACCCTTAGTAAATTAAAGAAATTGGGGTTTAAATAGTTATAAATAGAAGAAATAAACACTTCTAATATAAGGAGAAAAACAATGGGTTTATGGGGAGCTTCAGATGCTGCGGAAGACAAACCGAAGCATTTTACCACTGAACAAAAAGAAGAGATTGTTGCCAATGCACACGGATGGACAGTGAAAGCTGGCTCTACCCTTGCTGGTAATGACAATACAGATGCCGATCCAGAAATTTTAGTTTTCATTCGTGGATTGGATGATAAACTTGGTGTCGGTGATATTACAGGATTTGATTGGAATATATCAGCATTTGATAAATCTGATGGTGGAACACTTAGTGTTACTGCACACTTTAACGAAGCAGTTACAGTTACAGGTACACCACAATTAACAGTTACTAACGATACGAATTCTAACCACACACTTTCATATGCAAGTGGTTCTGGAACCAGTGCATTGACATTTACACTTGCAATTGGTGCTGGAAACGCTGCTACTGATGCAGATGATGTGTTGTCTATTGCTGCTAATGCAATGTCACTTAATAGTGGTACGATTAAGGATACCGCTGGTGACTCAGTAAGTGCGTTTACTGCTGTAAACGAAGCAACTACTGGTGGAACAACATTCCCAACCGCAACCATTAATAATGGTAATGCATCTTTTGGAACCACAGCGGCAGTTGGTGCTGTTACTGCTGGTATTCTTACTGTTGATATTACGACTGCTGGTTCTGGTTACACGAATGAAGAAACTGCTACTATTGACTTAGGTACAGGTACAGACCCGACCTTAGAAATTTCTGGTACAACTTGTACTGGTGCAACAATTAAAACTGCTGGTGCTTTGACTGCAATCACTGGTGTTACTGGACTTACCATTACTGGTGGTAGTTCTGGTGCATCTAATGGACGTTGTTCAGTCACAATGAAGGTAGTTAGTGTTGCAGTTAGTGCTGCTGGTACTAACTATACTGCACCTCCAACTGTTGATGTTGCTGCAACTGGTTTGGTACAACCAGCAATTGAAGCAACAATGGTAGGACGTTCTGCAACAATTACTAATAGTTCTGCAATAGGTACTGCTGCTGGAACGATTACGGTTACTGCATAATAACTGATATAAATAAATGACATATTAAAAATGTGAGGTGAAAAAATGAGTGGTTTAACTCAAAATGTTATTGAAGAAAAGAAACAAGCATTGTTGAACGATGTGCAAGAAGTACAAAAAACACTTCAAGCACTTGATCAACAAAAGACACAACAAATTGCGTTGTTGAACGCACTACAAGGTGCAATTCAACAGTGCGAAGTTTTCCTACAGGACGGAAGAATTGTAGGTGAACAAGAAGAATTAGATAATGAATCTAGTGATGTAGAGAATAGTCCAGAGGATTAATATCTACAGTAGCATTCCGTCAATGGTGACGGTTAATATAGGAGACGCCAAATGGCTGATAAAAAGATTACAGCACTTACCGACCTTTCGACAGGTATTGCTGGTGCAGACCTTCTGCATGTGATTGATGATCCTACTGGAACACCAATCAATAAGAAAGTTTCGGTAACGAACTTTATTAACAACCTTCCTTCATTTATCGGGTTCTCTAACTCGTATGAAGATATTTCTGATGGAACACAGACTGCGATTTCTATTACGCATGCTGTTACGTTGCTTCAGACTGCTGGTTCTAACGCAACTACGCTTGCAAACGGTACGGTAATCGGACAGATTAAAGTCATCATCAACGATACTGATGGTGGTGCTTCCGAATGTACTCCTGCTTCCGTTTTGGGTTACACGAACATCGACTTTGAAGACGATGGTGACTCAGTTGTTCTAATGTGGACAGGAACCGCCTGGGCAGTAATTGCTTCCGTAGATATTTCTACTGCTGCTTCTGCTGGTATTGTTGAGACTGCTGACGACTAATAAGTAGTCTGGTCGAGGGGGGGAAACCCCCCTCACCTCTATTTTGTAGGAGATTGAAATGGCAAGAGATGATGGAAAAAGGTACGGTGCTGGTGGTGTTCTTCAAGAGATTGTAGAAGTTCAAGAACCAGAACCGCAAACAAAACCACGTTCTCAAAGAAGAGGACTTAGAAAAAAGGCAGAAGTATTGGAAGAGACAGTAAGAGATAGTCTACCTTCTGATTCAGAGCCAATGGAAGAGATCAATGAAGACATTTAAACAATTACATGAAATTGCTAATACCTCTCATCAAGATTTAGCAGTAGATAAAAATATAAATCCAGTTTCATTTGGTAATCCAGAAGTTGTAAAGAAACTCAATGCATGGGTAGGAACTATTGCTGGTAGTTATGTTCTACCAGAAGATGCTATTCATAAGTTGCGTAGTTCTTTGGCAAAGATTGGACTTTCCTTTGGAGAATGTAATTTGGAAGGAAATAATGGTTCCCTAGAAAAACCTCTTACACTTTTTGGTGGACGTTTCGGTAAAGGACTAGAAACACCTTATGATCAATTTGAAGAAGACGATGGTATTTCTCATGTTAAAGAAGGTGGTCTAAAACTAGTTATTGGATACGAAATGAACGAGGATGGTTCTACAGGGTTAACTGCTAGTATTAAATAATGTACGAAAAAATAACTACTGAGAATGTTATGATGTTTGCGATTAAGCACTATGACAATCCTCAGTGTGAAGGAGAGAAAGAATTTCATGATGATATGAAGAGGTTTAAGTATATCAAACGTCTACTACGCAAACATAAAGATAGCGATATACTTAAAGAAAGATTACTTCTTAATCATATTATCATATTAAATAATTTGTTTGGGCCGGAGGCTTGCGTGACCTTGTTACTCTTCAAAATTCAACAAGAGTATTGGGGAACACTCAAGTCTTTTTTGTTATACCTAAATATGATTAGAGATGATGAACTAACTGAGGTAGAATCAAATGAAGAGGTTCTAAACGTACTAAGGAAAATCTAATGGGAAGAGCGATTGATTTATTCGTTACATACAGGTTTATTAAACTCTTAGTTACTCCGTTCAATAGAACGGATGCGTATAAGAATGGTATTATTGATGAGAATGGTGCTCGTCTAGATAAACAATTAAATACAATTGACGAGAAAAACTCATATACTGTTCTACACAAACTCGTATTCAATATCAAGAAAATTTTTGGTAAGGTGCCTGGACTTAGAACTAAGTTAGGAACTTATGCCGCAGCCCTATTTTTACTCAAAGATACATTTAAGGAATCCGTAGATGACCCAGATGTATTTGAAAAAGAATTTATGAAATATCTCAAAGAACAGGGATACGAAATTGATGATAGTATAAGTGAAGAAGTTATAGGATTTGGTGAGGTATTACCAAAGGGAGAGTATACCCTAGTCAATGATATTTTAAATGCAGAAGAGGAAGAACTTACTGCACGAAGTGGTGATAAAGTAGTTGCATATGATGATGAGGCACCAATTGATACTATTCTTGGTGTCGATATATTCCCTGTAGTACATATCAAAACACAAGAAAAAATTTACGTAGGATTGGAGGATTTGAAACAATGAAAAAATGGAAAGAAGTATCCCCTTATAGTGGTAGACCAATAGGTGAAGATGCGCCTGCAAATTCTGTTGCTGGTGGTGGTGTTTCAATGCCCCCAGACGCAATTCAAGATAAAAAAAGAAGAAAACCTCTTATTGATGGTAGAACTAAGATGTATAGAAAACATCGTGAGAAACTTGAAGCACAACGTGTTCGTAGACAAGAGAGTAGACGTAGGCAAAGTTCTCTTACAGCGGAATCACAAGAAAAAATTAATCAATTAGAATTTGCAATGGCAGGGTACGACAAGGTAAGACCTATGGCAGACCTTAATGCATCAAAGAGTTATGATCTGTATCACAAAGACTTTTCCTCTGCAATGCAACACGCATACAAGATGGCAAAGAAACTTCATGGTATAACGATTGATCCTAAAGAAATTGATAGCAAGGTTGCAACTGGGCCGAGAAAACCTGGCAATGGTAAGACAAACAAGTATAGTCTAAAAGGTGACAAAGGTACTATTCAAATTCAAGTATATAATAAAGGTGGATCAAAACCGTTTGAACTGAATATGTATAAGAGTTAATGCCTATAGTTAAAGAGTATTGGGAACAAGACCCCAATAGAAATACTAAGAACTTTAATCGTAATAAACATCTTGAGATTACGACTAAGGCATTTTGGTCTGACATTGATGATTGTTGGAAACGTGTAATAACTGCTGAAAATCATGAAGAAATTTTGAATGAGTGTAAAAGATACAATGCATGGGAAGTGTATTCTGTGTCTAAAGTTGCACCTAAAAGACTTGCCAAGTTAGGTACTAAGGCATTTCCTAGTAGGTGGGTTGCGTTTCCTAACGAGAACACATTCCCTACATTTATGAAATTTTATAATAAACACAAAGATGAGTTTGGTTGGCATAATCCAGAGATCAGAAAGTTAGATGCTGGAGGAATGATACTACCACATACTCATGACCGTGAAAAGGAGACTAAATACCTTTATAATATGAGTATAAATCATCCAGAGGGATGTTTATTTGGTATAAAACCTGGCGGTAAAGTACCATATAACGCTGGTGATGTTATGAAGATAAATGTACATAATGAACATTGTGTTTGGAATAATTCAAACACCGATAGATATCATGCGATATTGGGTTACATAAAAGGAAGTAGATAATGATTAAAGTCTATATGTTTCTAATTATAATGGGTATACTTGGTGCCGTTGGTTACGGTGGGTATATGTATTATAAGGACACACAACAGAGAATTATGACTCTTAAAGAGAATAATGCGAAGTTGGAAGTTGCTGAACAGATAGCAAATGAAACTATCAATACCATGATCGCAGATCGTGAAAAGTATACAGAACTAAATAAAGAACTGCAAGGAAAATTGCAAAAGGCAGAAACTTATGGTGATCAATTACGTGCAACCTTGCAAAAACATGATTTAACACACTTGGCGAACAAACGTCCAAGTCACATAGAACGGAAGATGCAAAATGCGACTAACAGGTTATGGGATTGTCTTGCTGACATCACTAGCACTGATGGGGTGTTCGTTGATGCCGGAACCGAAAGTAGTAACTGTAACAAAAACAGTAAAAACAGAAGTTCCGATTCAAGCACATCCAAAGCAAGTCCAACTAAATGACGTTAAGATATACGTAGTATCCAAGATAAACTATAAAGAGTTTATCAAGGAGTACGAAAAGAAAAACGGTGGTGATTCTTATATTGCATTATCAGTAAAGGATTACGAAAATCTCGCATTGAATTTTGCAGAATTGAGAAGATATATTGAACAACAGAAACAGATTATAGTGTATTATGAGGAGGCATTAACCCCAAAAAAACAAGAAGGGAAAGACAAATGAGTTGTAGTTTTAACGGCAAAATCAGTGCTGAATTTACCCCACCCAAGTCATGGGAGTTAAACAGAGGACTATCTTTTACTGTAAGTGGTCACGGAATCAGTGCTGAGGACATTAGTTTACTAAAAGAGGTAGGTGCAAACGTCACTGAAACTGGAAGGATTACCTGTAAGAAAGGTATGAAAACTGATCTAGCATCTACACCAAGAATCCTTTGGAATCTTATTGCACCTTGGGATGTAGCACGTGCTGCAATTATTCATGATCATTTGTATGCTGCACTAAGAGGGTTTTATCATAAAGAAGTAACACCACGAACCATGAGTGGACGCCGAAAAGAGACTGTTGATAAGTCTGGAATTGCACAGGCAGAAGGAAAGAAGTATAAGTCTAAGTGGAGAAATGCGAGAGCACTTTCCGACAAAATATTTCTTCTAGGAATGAAGGCAGCTGAACCTTCAGTTCCATCATGGAAAATTTATTCTGCATACTGGGCAGTTCGTGCATTTGGACGTTGGCCTGCGAGTGCTAAAGATGTCTAAGTGTAGAAATTGTGGTCATAATTCTCACTGTGGAGTTCCATTGATGAGAGAAGAAAAAAATGACCAAGGACAACCATATCAAATAGAAGTTTGCAAAAACTGTAGGTGTAACAACTGCACAGCTCCAGATTGGGGTTAGAATGTGGTTCTTTTTAATCAGTAATATCGCTGGAAGTATTCTAGGTAGTGCCGCTGATTCTTGGTTTGCTGATACCAAAGCAGGCAAGTGGTTCTACAAAAAGGTTGATGATGTTTCGACATGGGCCTCTAAAAAGTTGGGTTTGAAGGTTTTACAAGATGAAGAAAATTGGAAAACAAAGTACCCGAATGTCAGTAGAAAAATTGACGAACTGGAGGCCAGAATCAAACAACTGGAAGGAGATAAAAATGAGTAATTGGATCGCAAATAGAATCAAAGAAGGTTCAACTCACCAAGGCGCAATCGTAGTTGCCGCTGCAGTAGCGGTAATTTGGTTCGCAATCCCGTTGACCAAAGTAATTCTGTGGGGTGCTCTCGCTTGGGGCATTTGGTCAATACTAAAGGAAAATTAAAATGGCAGAGTTGGAAACAAAGGTCAAACTTCTTGAAAAAGAACTTGAAGATCAAAGAAAAATACATGATCGTTTGGATATCGCAATTGAGAAATTGACTGATGTTTCCAACTCTATTCATCGTATGTTAGCGGTACATGAGGAGAAGATTGCAAGACAAGAAGAGGCAATCTTTGAGGCAGAACAACAAATTGAAAATAGAAGAGGGGAACTGCTCGTTAAAATAGATGAGTTACATTCAAGAATAACTACAAACACAAAAGAAATAATGACTGCAGCTGCACAACAACATGCAGATCAAAATAAAGAAATTCAAAAAATTAAAGACGAATTAGTTGCTAGAGTCGGTGTATTAGAGAAATGGAGACACGTACTTATTGGTGGTTCCATTGTAGTAGGATTTTTATTACACAAATTTATGGAATTTGGGGGTTGACAAAACCTTCCAAGTAATATATTATCTGTTATATGAATTCATACATTGATATTAAGTACATTAACCTAATATCCCCCTTCCTTCAACAATTCAAAAAGAAGGGGGATTTTCTATGGAACTTTAGATGCCCTTACTGTGGTGACTCTCAGAAGTCTCGCACAAAGGCAAGAGGTTTCGTATATCGTAAGAAAAATGACCTATTCTACAAGTGTCATAATTGTGGAGTAGGTACTACTTTAGGTAAGTTGATTGAGTTTCTAGACTCAAAAACTTACAAAGACTATATACTTGAACGATATAAAAAAGGGGTGAAGACTAACAACCCTGAGCCGGAGTTTACATTCGATGCACCTGTCTTTCGATCCAAAGATATTTTCAGTTCTCTCAGTTCACTTCAAGAATTGGGAAGCGAGCATCCCGCTCGTCAAATTATTGAAAGACGAAAGTTACCGAACAGCTCCCTCAGAGACTTATACCTCTGTAACTCGTTTTACAAATTCACGAACACATTAATACCAAATAAGTTTCCTTCCTTGGATGGAGATCACCCAAGGTTATTGATACCATTTCGTGATGAACAAGGAGAGATTTTTGCATATCAAGGAAGAGCATTTGGAAAAGAACAACCAAAATACATAACAATCAAATTAGAAGAACGTGATAAGATTTATGGATTGGATAGGGTTGATAAGAAGAAACATGTTTATGTAGTCGAAGGCCCTTTGGATAGTTTGTTTATAGAAAATTGCATTGCAGTTGCTGGTGCAGAGATACCAAATCTGGATTGCGATTTTACAGTTGTCTTTGATAATGAACCAAGAAACCGTGAGATATGCAAACAAATAGAGAAGACAATAGATAAGGGTTACGAGGTTTGTCTCTGGACAAATAGTAATCCACACAAAGATATAAACGACATGATACTAGGTGGTATGTCACCAGAAGATATCATGAAAGAAATAAAAGAAAATACCTTTCGGGGAGCAGAAGCCCGATTAAGGTTCACAGAATGGAGAAAAATAAATGTCAAACAATTACCTTCCAACAAGTTATCAAGAATTTATTCATCTTAGTAGATATTCGAGATGGTTACCAGAAGAAGAACGAAGAGAAACGTGGGACGAAACTGTAGGAAGGTACTTTAACTTCTTTACTGAACACTTAAAAGAAATGCATGAGTATAAAATTTCTAAGTCACTTAGAGATGACTTAGAAGAGGCAGTTTTGTCTACAAGTGTTATGCCCTCAATGAGATGTCTTATGACTGCTGGTGAAGCACTAAAACGTGAAAACATTGCTGGTTATAACTGTTCTTATGTTGCAGTTGATCGTCCACAAGCATTTGATGAAATTCTATACGTCCTTATGAACGGAACAGGTGTAGGTTTCAGTGTAGAACGTCAATATGTAAATGAACTTCCTCGCATTGCCGAGGAATTTTTTCCTTCAGATACAGTCATCACAGTTGCAGATAGTAAACTAGGATGGGCAAAAGCATATAAAGAATTGGTAGGTATGTTATACATTGGTCAGATTCCACGATGGGATTTGTCTAAGGTTCGTCCTGCTGGTGCTCCTCTCAAGACATTTGGTGGTAGAGCATCAGGCCCAGAACCATTAGAGAACCTATTCAATTTTACGGTTACTACTTTCCAGAACGCATATGGACGAAAATTATCTTCTCTTGAGGCACATGATATTGTGTGTAAGATTGCAGAGATTGTAGTGGTGGGTGGAGTACGTAGATCAGCACTCATCTCCCTCTCTAATCTTAGTGATGACCGCATGAGAGATGCAAAGAGTGGTCAGTGGTGGAATGATAACGGACAACGTGCTCTTGCAAACAACTCTGCATGTTATACAGAGAAACCAGATATGGGGATTTTCATGAACGAATGGAAGGCCCTTTATGATTCTAAGTCTGGAGAACGTGGTATCTTTAATCGTGAAAGTGCGGTTAAGATGGCAGAAAAGAATGGTCGTAGAAATACAAAAGACTATGATTTCGGCACGAATCCTTGTTCTGAGATCATACTACGCAATCGTGAGTTTTGTAATCTGTCAGAGGTTGTGGTTCGTGTTACTGATACGAAGGAGTCTCTTTTGAAGAAGGTGCGTCTTGCAACGATTCTAGGTACATTTCAATCTACACTTGTGAACTTCAAGTACGTATCATCCTCATGGAGAAAGAATTGTGAAGAAGAGAGACTTTTAGGAGTCTCTCTTACTGGTATTATGGACAATTCTCTAACAAATGGTAAAGAGGATGGTCTAGAAGAATTACTAGATGCATTAAGAGAAGAGGCAGTTAAAACAAATAAAGAGTTCGCACAAAAGATAGGAATCAATCAAAGTGTCGCCATAACGTGTGTTAAACCCTCTGGCACAGTCTCACAGTTGGTTGATGCTGCATCTGGTATTCATGCTCGTCATAATCCTTACTATATTCGTACAGTACGTGGGGATAAGAAAGACCCTCTTACAAAGATGATGGTAGACCAAGGATTTCCTGTAGAGGATGATGTAATGAATCCTAGTCATACATCCGTATTTTCGTTTCCAATGAAAGTAGATTCTAATGCAGTATTTAGAACTGATATGTCTGCAATCGAACAATTAGAATTGTGGTTGACATATCAGAAACATTGGTGTGAGCATAAACCATCTGTAACAATTTCTGTCAAAGAAAGTGAATGGATGGAAGTTGGTGCATGGACATATAAACATTTTGATTATATGTCTGGTGTCAGTTTCCTTCCTTTTTCGGAACATACATATAAACAAGCACCGTATCAAGATATTCAGAAAGAGGAATATGAAATCCTTCTGGATAAGATGCCGAAAAATGTGGAGTGGAGTAAATTGGCAGAATATGAAAAGACCGATATGACAATTGGGGCACAGGAACTTGCCTGTGCGGCAGGGTTCTGTGAAATACAATAATGAAATTATTTGTATGTGAGTCTTGTGAAGCTGAGTTTAGGTTAAAACATACTATGGACGATAGTTACTATAAAGTAGTCTATTGTCCATTTTGTGGTGAGCACTTACATGATGAATTAGAAGATGAGGTAGAATGGGATGAAGAAGACGATTGAAGTTTATGATGATTTAATTGATGATGAAACACACGCTAAAGTATATGAATGGTGTCAGAGTGTTTCTTGGTATACACGTTGGTTAGGACTACAAGACGTAAAGGGAAAACAGTTCAAACCAATTAATGAATATATTCCATCTGAAGATGGTAATTACAATACTAAACATGTGCTAGGTAACAGACAAGACTTTCAAGCAATGTTAGAGTTACTTAGATTTACTATGTATCGTCATCCTATAGGATGGAGTGATGAAAGCACAAAAGAAAGAAATCCTCTAATCTATGATTTGTGGACAAGAATTAATAATCATGTATTCAATGGTAATGCAACACTAGATGGTATTCCAGAACCAGCGGCGGGACTACGTGGTGCAAAACACTTCTATAAAAACAGAGAAGACTTCTACGAAAAATATGACGCTCCTCAAGATGTGAGAGAATTTACTGCTTACCTAAATGCAAGGTCTACAGAACAATTGGGTGGCGACATGGTTGGTGGAAGAGTTGGTCAAATTCATAAAGATACAGATGGTTCTTATGAAGGTGATAATTACTATACAGTTTTGTACATTGCAAATTATAAGTGGATACCAGATTGGGGTGGAGAACTTATATATTATGGTGATGAAGAGACAGGTGGGAAACATTGGAAACGTGGATGGGATATAGGATGGCCCGTTAAGATTGTAGGAAATAAACCTAATAGAGTTGTAGTATACAAACACAACCAAACACATAGTACGCAATCACCAAGATCAAATGCTCCAGAGATGACACAGAAGATTGCGTTTAGAATCAAGGTGAATTAATGTGGAAGATTTGGTGCAGAGCACTAGGTAGTAAGGCATTTGAAGAAGATGAAAAGGCGGATAAGGTTGCATTAATAAGGACTGCATGGGTAATACTACATATATGTACGTGTGCTGCAATTATATTAAATGCATGGAGACATTGGTAATGAAAACTCAGAGTGCAAAAGCAAAAGGTAGAAGATTTCAACAATGGGTACGAGATCAACTAATCGAAGAATTAGGAGTCCATCCAGAAGATATAGAATCTCGCTCTATGGGTGCTGGTGGAGAAGACCTCATCATGGCTCGTGCCGCTCGAGAAAAGTTTCCGTATTCCATAGAATGTAAAAACCAAGAGACATTGAACATATGGAAAGCATACCAACAAGCGACTGAAAATTCTGGTGACTATGAACCAGTATGTTTTATTAAACGCAACAACCAGAAACCTTTAGTGGTGGTTGATGCTGAATATTTTGTGAGATTACATAATGAATTGGTGGATTGAAGAATACAAGAAATACCATGCAGAGTTAGACACTCATTATCCTGGCGATAACCTAAAACCCCAACTACATCACATAAAGGATTTGGTGCAAGACACTAAAGCAGAGACACTTCTTGATTATGGGTGTGGTAAAGGATTGCAATATACGAAATGGAAACACCATGAAGAATTGGGTGTTATGCCTTCATTGTATGATCCAGCAGTCCCAGAGTTTGAAGAGTTACCAGAAGGTAAGTTTGATGGTGTATACTCTACGGATGTTATGGAACACATTCCTAAAGAACAATTACCACAGGTGTTTGGACATATTTTTAGTAAGGCACAAAGGTTTGTGTTTCTTGCGATATGTACCAAACCATCAATTGCAACACTTCCTAGTGGAGAAAATGCACATTGTACTGTAGAGCCCATAGGATGGTGGACAACGATGATTGAAAGATATGCACCAAGAAGGGTGTACACTCATGTAAAAACATATGGTAATTGTAACAATTATCAGATCATAAATGAAGACAAGTACCTAGAATGGTACATTGAAAATATAGAGGTATAATATGGAAGAGATCAAAGATTTTTTTGGTACAACATGGAATCAAACAGAAGTTGATGACCATGTAGTAGATAGGATCATAAATGCCAAGTCAGTTATTGACGTTGGATGTGGGTTTAACCCCTATAAGAAATTTAATCATAATCTTGTAGGTGTAGATTTGATCAATGAAGAGGCAGATGAAAACTGTGATATTCTTGATTTTGATACTATGGGTTGTAAGTATGATGTTGCAATCTGCTATGGTATACTGCACTTTAACTCTTATGATTGGATACGAGAACGTCTGGAATGGGTAGTGAATAACACTAAACCAAAGTCAGAGATTCTTATCAAAGTTAATCCATCCAGAAAGGAAGATCAGGCAGAGGAACTAAGAAGTTCTGAAGTTGTCTGGTTTAACAGATGGAATCATGGATTAGCACAACATTTTGCAGACATATATAATTTAGAAGTCTGGAATTGGAGGGAATGGCGTAACCCTCATGATAATAGTTTACGTCTAAAATTTGATTATCGAAAGGTTGGTCATGGAATTATTTGATGAAAGTACTGGTATCGCAGTACTATTGGTGTATGGAATTTTTGCTTATGCAATGACATACTGGTACTCGAAAGGGTATGACGATACAAAAGAATCTTTTCTTGTTGCTCGAAGAGAACTCAACACATTTCAAGGAAGTCTAAGTGTCTCTGCTGCATGGTTGTGGGCGCCTGGATTGTTTATTTCTGCACAACAGGCATACGTCAATGGTCTAGTAGGACTGTTCTGGTTCTGTCTAGGTAACTTCTT
>VTLG01002288.1_pt1 | contig 41000 bp, 72 predicted proteins | sample 4694571 | NCBI WGS metagenome assembly VTLG01 (sample SAMN12604809, study PRJNA352737) | marine metagenome | biome: ENVO:00000447; feature: ENVO:00000209|ENVO:00000569|ENVO:01000036; material: ENVO:00002151; isolation source: viral sequences binned using virsorter ...
TGGTTGAGGCATGAGTATAAATTTCCTCACTACCTGGTTTATTACCAATATAATCCAATGTATATAAACTCATTTTTTTTTATCCTTATGTACTAATTGAATCTACTCTACTAACCCAACAATCAACACTACTTGCAGCACTTGATTGTCCTTTTAAAACATCGGTATTCATAATTACAACTTTTGATCCACTTTGTATTAGTTCAACTGAACTAGCTGGTGGAATACTTAAGTCTTTTACAAGATACCTAGTAGTAGAACCAGACTCAGAAATCCATACGCTACAAGTTACTGCTGCTGCTGTAATGTTGGCTAATCTTAATCCAACAATTGCATCATCAGAATTAGCAGTCAAAATCGTTGTCGCTGTATTTGTGATCTGCCCACCTGTTCGTTCAAAATCCTGTGCCATTTATTTCCTCCTTATAAAGCTATTGCCATAGCTGTTGCGAAACCTTTTGAAGCTCCATTTGTTATTTTACTTACATCTATTGCATTTACCGCTAATGTAATTGTTCCTGTTGTTGTTATAGGCGAACCACTAACTGTAAATTCTGATGAACCTGCATCTGAAACTGCAACTGAACTAACTGTTCCTGTATATTGAGGTTGCACTTGTGAAAATGTAATATTTACTGCACCTATACTACCAGAATTATCTGTCGTACATAAGTAAATTTTATCTGCATTAACTGTTCCTTCTTGAACAATAACTAATTGACCTGCTAATTCTGCAACTGTGTCATAATCTGGATCTCTTGAAGCTGCACCACTGGCTGGAACAATATAAATACCATTTTCAGTTTGATCCGTTTGATCTTTAACTAAAACCTTATCATCTGTAGCTAAAGTAATTCCGTCTAATGTATCTCCATTTTCTAGGGCATTAGATAAATTAACATTTGCTGTTGTTGCAACTCTTGTAATAATTCTTGTTTTTAAACCTGTAACTAAATCATCTACATAACTTTTAGTAGTTACATCTGAAGCACCAGAAGGTGTACCCATTCCTGTAATAGTACCTCCACTAATTGAAACACTATTCGCTGCTTGAAGTGCCATTGAATCTAATCCTAAAGAAGTTCTAGCTGTAGAACCTGTTTCGGCTACCCAATTAGAACCTGACCCTACAATAAAATTACTATCCGTTGTTGCTAGTCCTGCAATATCTGCAAGTCCTGCATCATACGCTTGAACATTTGTTCCTATAACTAAACCTAAATTTGTTCTTGCAGTTGAAGCTGAAGCTAAATCAGATAAATCACTTGCCGCTACTAATTTTGTTCCTAGTTGAGTTTGAATAGCAGATGTTACACCTGATACATAACCTAATTCTGTTGAAGTAGTTGCTGATACTGCAATTTTTCCTGAACCATTTGATATAACCGATCTATCTGCCGTTAAATCTGAAGTCGCAATCGTAGAAGCTGCTCCAGTTATTGCTGCTGCTTTAGCATCTAATTGAGTTTGAATATTTGAACTAACTGTATTTAGGTATTCAAATTCTGTTGTTGAAACTGTGCCATCTCCAATTTTAGTTGCTGCAATTCCTGTTGGAATAGAATCGTTAGTTTTAGATAAAGCTGCAAGATAAACATAAGTAATTGCTTCACTAGATAATGAACCACTATCCCAAGTTACATTAACGGTTGTGTTGGTTGAAAAGGATGAACTAGAAATCGTTCCATAAATGGTACTAGGAGTGGGTGCAGTAAGTTTAATTCTTCTTCCTGCATGATAAACAGAAGTTACATCAACCCCTGCTATGGTAAAAGAAGTTGCTGACGCATACGCATACGTTACACTTGCATCACCATCTCCATATTGAACCCATTGCGAATCATTAAACCAATCTCTAGTATTTTTCATTAATGCTCTTAAAGCATTATTTAAATTACTAGGTAACATTCCTTCACCAACATTAATGGTATTAAGTGAAGTATTATCCGCTTGGGTTGTTGAGTAATCTTTTATATTTGTTGTCATTTTTTATTCTATAAACCAAGAAAACACTTTAGGGTTTTCATCATTATTTTTATTAATTAATACATTAGCCGCTTCTTCAATTTGTCTTTGAAAATATTCTTGTTGTTCCATAGCATATCTTACATTATCAATATTAATATTATCAGCCATTATCGTTGTCCTGCTCTACTTGCTACAAAATCAACTCCTTGTGCATGAGTCCAAGTTGATCCTGCTGCTATTTTAACATTTGCTCTTACATATCTTCCTGATTGTCTAACTGGAACGGTTCCACTTGTAACCATTGAACTATAAGAAGATGTGGTAGCGTCATCTGCTAATCGTTCCCTTGTTGTAATTGCAACAGTTGCTGTTGTATCTACAATGGGTCTGACTTCCGTTATATCTGATCTTAATCCAGGAAACAACTCAATTTCGGAAGTTTCTATTTCTGAATCATTTGTATTGCCAGAAAAAATAGCCGCTTTATAATCACCATCTATGGCTCCTAAATATAATTGTCCTCCATCCCAAAACGAAGTATCTAAAGCAATATTTATATCATCTAAATTAGAAGAAATTAAATCCATCATTTCTACAGTATAAGCACCAACAAATTGCGTAAAAATAGTAGAAGAAGTAGCTTTAGCAAAAGACCATTTTTCTGTAACATAATTATAAACTAACATTTTATCACATATCCCAGTCGTATTCGCTTCATTATCTCCACTGGCATATAACCAAATGGCTAACGTATTAAAAGGATCTACCGCAGCCACAATTCTATCGGTGTAGGCTTTGTCTAAATCTATATCAAAAAAACGATTTACTTTTTCTGCTCCAATCGGTTTGATTTGATCCCCATTAACTTCAAAGAAACCATCGTCTGCATAAAAGAAAACTCTACGATTATCTTGGCAAACTGTTTTTCCATAAACCGCACCTCTATTAGGTGATACTACAGAAAATCTAAATACGGTTGAGCCACCCACATAATCCATACGAACTATTTCGTTTTGTCTAAAAATATAACCATACTCCCCAGAAGTAATCGCTACAATCTGTCCGCCTGATCCTGGTAAGTCTTGGTAGTCGGCTTGTTTTGATCCTGCTGTCCAAGTGGTAATATCATTAATACCTGACCATTGAACTCTATTACGATTAGACGCTTGGTTTCCTGTTACTAAAAAATCCCTAACCACTCCTGATGTTCTAAAAACAGGGGGAGTACCATCTGTTGCAATAGCTGAAAGATTGGCAAAATTAGTAGAAGTTCCCATTAAATAATATTGAGGTGCATCTACTCCATTGCTAACAATAATATAATCTCCAAATTGGGTGAAAGTAAAAAAATCTGTATCGCCTCCAGTTAAACTGGATTTTCTTGAAGTAAAAGCTCCTGAAGCTAATTGCCAAATATCTGTTTTAGTTGCAGCAAAATTATAACTGGTATTATCAGTTGATCTAAATGAACCTGCTCCTTTTGAATTTTTACTAATATTACCAACCGTACTTCCTCCTGTGGAAGCACTATAAGCTACTAAAGATGGAAAAGGTTTATAACTTCTTGCAGCATAATAAACATTTTTTGCTACATTAGAACCAGGATTCATAAACTTGGGTTGATCCGGTAACCATTCTCCAAAAGGTAGTTGCATCTATTTCCTATTCGTTGTTACTGACTATTACTTTACCTTGATCGGCAAAAGCACCAGCCACCGTTACATCTGATCTAGTTTGTAATGGAGATCCACTCCATTGATCTTCTCTGTCATTTCTTTCAATTCGTTCTAATCCTGTTTGATAAAGTTGTAGCCAATTCTGTAATTTAGTAGGATCAATTCCTCCTAAAAAATTAGCGGCATGATAAAGGCTGCCGTATAAATAAATTCCAGGATGATTTTCTAAAATCCAGTTAGTTGCGGTACTTCCTGATAGGGGAGTAATCGCTTTATAATAATTTAAGGTTGATGTGTAAGTTGTGTCAGGCGTTGGAGCAAATCTAAAATTGGTTCCTAATAAGGTATAAACATTAGGTCGCCCAGTCGTAGAACCTCCTTTGATTTGGTCCATTTGAGTTGGAGCCATATAAGTTAGAGAATATTTTACTGCACCTTGAACAATATAAAAATCTCTGACTTGTAAAAATCCTGTGGGTACAGCTACCGTTTCATCATCAATAGAAAAAGCTGCATCGGAAGTGAGCATGGCTTTAATTCTTAATTTAGAATTATATTCCGCTTCTACCAGTTTAATAAAATCATCACCAATCTCTGTCGTTAAATCAGAACGGTTCAGCCAATTTGCGACTGCTGCTTTTACTTCGGTATAAGTTGATAATGCCATTATAATCTTCCTGGTGCGGTTCTAAAATATCTATATTCGTTGCTGTTTAGTTTTTCTTTTAAAATTTTGTTTTGTATTTCTTTAGGTAAACGAAGAAAATTATTGGTTCCATTATATTCTTTTGCCCAGATTTCCAAAGCTAATGTAGGAATAGAAGCTACTCTTTTAAATCCTTTACTGGGAGAATAACCATCGTTTTGATTATAGAGTTCTTTATTCGTTTTTAAATGAGAATCAACATTCAGTTCTTGTTTAATTCCAATTTTTTCATCAAGCTCTTCATTGATAAAAGTTGTTTTCATTAAACCTTCAACTTGTGTTTCTTTTTTCATTTAACCTTGACCTCTAGTTTTTTTTCTCTTCGGTATGCGTTTAGAATACGACTTCGCATGACGACCTGGTCTTTTTATTCTAGTTTGCTTAACATGAACATACCCATACGATCTGGGTTTAGCCATTATGACGTTAAGACAGTAACACCTAATATACCAGTACCAGTAGCAATAATTCCTGCAACTTTATCGCCTACATCAACTTTTATTATTTCTATTGTATCAGCAGGTAAAAAAGTGCTGCTAGTTGTTGCTGTTGGGTTACTCCCTACCGCATAATAAGTATCTGTATCAGCACAAAGTCTTACCCAGAAAACTCCACTTTCAGCAATTCCCAAAGCAGCAGATTGTGCAGACGTATCTGATGTCGCTACATTTGCCGTACTGGTTTGTTGAAAACCATAATTGTACATTGTTTTTTTCTCCTATTTAATTTGTGAGGGTGGAAAAACCGCTAGGTCAGAGCCACCCCCAATTTTGTTTATACTATTTTCAAATAGTAAATACTATCTTCTAATAACAAATGTTACATAAAGCACATTTGCATTAGTTGAAGCACCATCAGTAATCATTTCAATAGTTCCATCTTCCGAAACTGTGTTTGCCGCAGTTGGTTCAGATGTATCTACATCTCCAGCCGCAGAACCAGAATAAGCAACTGTAATTGCTGAATCGGTCATAGCTGTTCCGCCAATTTCAAAAGTAATTGCTGCATTTGCTGTAGCAATCGTTCCTTGAAGTGCCGTTATGATTTTAATGACTCTACCACCATCAGGTATTCCAACAAATGTTGAAGATCCTGTGCTGATGTCTGCAATCTTTGCAGTTATAAAATAGTCGTTAAGTGTTCTCATGTTTTTATCCTCATTGTTCCGCCCTTAATCTAATCTCAGGACTTCAATGTTAATATAAATGCAAGGGGAGCAGATTTTTTAGATTACCCCCCTTACACTGTTAGATATTACGAAGTAGTTACGTCAGTAACCATACCACTTGATCCTTCATTTTTTGCTTCAAGAGTATATTCAACTACCAAGAATCTTTGATCTGCATCAGCAGTCTGTGCAGGATGTTGGAGTTTGAAATCTCTTAAAAAAGCAACTGCCCAAAAGTCCATTTCAAGCAGGTAAACATCTTGTCCTCTTCGGATAGCAGTCCCATCGGATTTTCTAATCCAACGATCAGGAACAACTTTCATTGTTCCAAAATCAGATTCGTAAACATCGATAGAAGTCATTAATCTTCTATCTTCTGCTTTGTCGAATCTAGTTGCACCACCTGTGAAGAAAGATAGTTTCTGTTTATTGAAGCCATTAAGCATAATCGTATCAGGATTTCCTCCTGTGTCCCAAGTAGTTTTCAAAGTTGATCTCAGTAAAGTTTCTGTGAATGCTCTTTGAGTTCCATCAGTTCTAGCAGCACCGCTACCAGCTCCTGACCCACCTGTTCCAGCAGATACATTAGTAGAAATCCATGTTGGAAGTCCACCCAATGTTCTTGCCGCTGTATTACTACCTACTGCTTTTGCTGTGTTAGATAAAAGAGCATTTTCCATATCTCTTTTTAATTCTTTCGCAGCCTTAGCGACTTGATATGCTAACTCAGAACTTCTTCCTGCCGCAAGAACGGCATCGTCTGTACCAGTAACCTGGACAGCTTTCGTTGAAATTTGAGTATAATCAAATGCTAGAGTTGTAGAAGTTAGCGAACCATAAGAAATAGTAGCTCCTTCTATTGCAGCATTAGCAGCAACAGCAGACAGTGTATCTGTTTGCCAATCGTACTTAGTGTTAGTGGCTTTTGTTTTGCCGATACCTGACATGAAGGGAGTGTCCGTAGGTGATATATTATAAATTATATCAGATAGGTCCTCTCTTATACCAACTGTATCGTAAGTTGTTAAACCAGCCATTGTTTTTTGCTCCTTAGCTTTAGTTGTTATACATATTTTGCCAAAAGATCGGTAGCATCTCTAGGATTACCACTTCTCTTCAGACGGTTAATTTTATCCAACCTTGCTTTACTGGTTTGTTCATCTTTAGTTTCTTTAATGCCGGACTTTATGACTTTGGCTGGTTTGACTTTCTTACTAACCAAAGTTGGTTTCAACTTTTGGGCGTTCTGATGCGTCATTGCATCCATAATCACATCAAACATTCTTGAATCATAAACCTGGTTAATTTCTTGATCGTTGAAATTTCTACCTAGTAAATAATTTCTCATGTTCGTTTTAAGAGATGATCCTTTTATCGGATCCCCAAATTCAGGATGTTTTAAAGCAACCTTCTTTTGTTCTTCCCTTAAAATTTCCTGAAACTGATCTTCTTGGTGTGAACGTAGCTTTCTTTGAGCTTGTGCGACAGTTTCTCTTCTTCGCCTTATTTTTCTCTCAAGTTTCGCAGCTTCAGTTGGGTCCTCATCAAATAACTTATCCAATTCTTTTGAACTGAGTTCGCTATTGACTTCAGCATTTAAAGTCCTTGTAAGATTATCCAATCCTTCAAGTTTGGTCGAATAGTCTTTGGCTAGACGATCTTTGTCGGATAAAAGCTGTCGTCTTTCGATAGCTAGTTCTTCCGTCTTTCGTCTATAATCGGCATCTTTTTGATAACCTGCTTTCAGTTCATCAAGGTCAACATCGATTTTTTCACCATTGACTATTATTTGGTGTAAATCGGTTTCTTGAGTTTCCTCAGCGTTTACTTTTTCAGACGCTTCTTCTTTTTCTGTAACTTCCTTTGCAGGTTGAGTTTCAGAGTTTTTTTCTTCTGGTTGAACTTTAGAATTATCCATTTCGGTTTTCTTCGGTTCTTCCTTAACTGCTTCTTTTTGTGGTTCGCTAGTTATCTTGGTATTAACTTTACCTTGATCTAACAACCCCTCAACAGCTTTCGCAGCACCTTGCATTGCCTGTGATGACAATAATGGGTTTACTTCAGACATACCTGTCCTCCTTTGTTAAGCTCCCTTAATTGGGTTGGCTTATTTTAACCTATCGGCTAAAATTTTTTATCTTGTTGTTGTTTTCGGAAAACTTCTAGCTGCTTTTCCGCTAGTTTTCCGGTTTCAAGAATACTTTTTAAATGTTGTTCCACTTTTCCGACAACATTATAAGCGATCCAAAGTTTTTCTCTGGTTTCGCTTTCTTTCGCACCTGTCTTTTCTAAGAGTGCTTCAGAATAAATTTTTTTAAGAGTATCTAACGCCTCTTGAAAGAGTTTATTCTCTAATAATTGTTTGACCTGGGATGAACGGCTTAGCTCCTGCTCTCTCCTGACTTGGTCTTTCTGATCCATTTATACCTTTTAACTGATCGCTGAACATATTAGCAGACTTTTCTGCTTTTTCAAGAATTTTTGTATTATCTGCCATAATCATTTTATCTAAGTCAGCATCCGCTTTAATTTTAGCTGTATCAAGTTGTGTATTATATTTCAAGGCAATATCTTTAATCTTCGCTTCAAAATCTAATAACATTTCTTGATTCTTTTGTGATAGCTCTTGATATTGTAATTCCAAATCAGCAATCTTACGTTTATTCTCTGCATCAATCCTAGTAAATTCAATTTTTTCAATCGGTGTCAATGGTGGTGGCTGTGGAGGAGGCATCATTTGTTTACCTAGTTCAGGATTGACAAAATAACTCTCTACATTCTTTAATCCAGCATTTTCAATAATTTTAGACAAGGTATTATACATATTAGTTAAAGTTACCATTGGAAACTCCTTGCTTCCCTGTAATTGAAAGGCTTGAAGCTGTCTTTCTAAAATATTGTTCAACATAACGATTTGTTGTTCTTTTGATCCTGTTCCTAATCCCACTACCACTGAAACATTGAAACGATCTCTCCATTCTGTCGGTTTAACCGGAACATACTTGTTATGAATCATAATAACTTTTTCTTTGTCCTGATATTTAACCATCAGTTCAAACATTTTTCTAAATAAGTCTTTAACGCCAGTTTCTGCAAAAATTCTAGCAACTAATTCGGAACGCATTTGCGTTTGTGTCATTAACGAATTAACACCAGTTGCTGTTTTAGCATCTAACGTATCCGCATCTAATCCTTGCATTGATTTTGAAACACCAGTTCTGGCTTCTCTAACGGAATCCAAATATTCTAATAAAGGAAAGGCTTGTTGGGAAATCGGTTGCGATTGTAATGGTTGTAAAACTTGTTGAGGAGGTTGTTTTGTTCTCACTACACCTCCAGGTCTTGTCGTTAGAAGATCATCCATGTTGACCATACCATCCATGATCGCCACTCTGTTGTTATTGGTTAAATACATATTGTCCAACAGTTGACGCATCACAGTTGATTTCATTAATTGAATATCTTCAACTAATTCGGCAATAGAACGACCATAAAATCTATGCGGCATTGGAATCGGTGTAACCGAAACAAACGGCATCGTATCGCAAGGCGAATTTTCTAAAATAAAAGCACCATCCACTCCAGCCGTTAAAACTTTTCTTAATTCTGCTATGCCATCTTTGTCATAATCATAACGCACATAACATTCATAAATTTCAACTTTTTCCGTTGACTTATCTGTTGGCGTTTCTATCGGAAAAGCACTAATCGGTCTTTGTCGTACTAAATTTTCAGTATTAAACAAAGAAATTTGAGCCGTAGGTAATCGCATGACATCTTCTTCATCAAATCCCATCTGAATAATTTCGGATCTTGTCATATAAACTCTTTGAGCTATGAAATCCGCTTCATCGATGGATTTAGCGTTACGATTAATTAAAAATTCATCTGGCATAATCGATTCCACTTTAATCATTCCCTTTTTAATCGTTCTTTTCAGGGTACAATGATGCAGAACCGGTTTTGGCAGTTGAGCTTTGATAATTTCTAGTTGGGCAGGATCGCTTATTTCCATTTCGGCTTTAGCGATGATCTCTTCGTTTTGTCCTTTTACTTTTTCGTCAACAATTTCTTCTGTTTCAATCTTTTCAATATCATCGTCAGTGTCCATCAACGCATAATATTCATCTTCGTTTAAATTTTTGTAAGTTTCGTATTCAATTCTTTCGCTTTCATCATAATAGACTTTTAAGAATCCATTTTTTTCAATTAAAGCATCTTTGAAAAAATTATAAAGCAATTTAAAGCCATCGTTCTCTTTATAAAAAACATGGTTTAAATAAGCAGTGGCTTGATCCGCCATCGGCACATCTTCAGCCGTTACTGGATCGCAACGAACCACTTTGTCTGAGGCTGTGAAGATTCGCAAAAGGTTCGGCAGCATACTTTCCACAGTGTCCGCCACATCGGTACTTACGACCTGTGATCTTCCGTCAATTTCTGTGCCTAGCTTGTCGCCTAAATAATATTCTAATGATTTTCTTCTTGCTGCTGCTAAAGGTCCGCCCAAATATCCTAAAGAATTATTAATCTGTTTGCCTATGACAGCTCTTAAATCAGGATCTTCGGAGTATTTAATTCTTTTTGCCATTCTATACGATATACGTTGTGTTTACTTTAATCGGTTTTTTCCAGTCGCTTCGATTAATCGGCTCTACGATTGAACCATAACGAAAAGCATCAGCAAAATGTGATGCCCAATTATGTAAGGGTCTATTCTTAAAGCAGTTATTTTTTTCATCCCACCGCTTACAATAGGACTTTAATGCTTCTATGAGCTTTTTGCAATTCTTTTTGTGAAACCAGCATTTAGGTAAAAGTCGTCTGCTTTGTTCAATTCCATCTTCTACACTAAGTTTTGGTGCAATGTCAAATTCTAAGCCTAATTCCTTAGCGGTTTCCCATCTGGACTTGTTCGTTCCCAGTTCCCTCACCCTAATGTCATGGGGTGCGATGTGCTTGGAGAAGTTATAAGGTTTGCTGTCAATAATATTCAAATAATGATCCAAGCCTTCCCCAGAATTTTCATAAGAATCAATAATTCTAATTTCTCCATTATGCCTTTGGGCAAACAAAATCACCGTACTATCATTCATACCTAAATCCCACCAAGTTTCGGTTTCCATTTCATCATCAATTTCAAAATCCTTAATCCGACCTTTTTTGTCAAGTTCCTCAATCAGGTTGCCATAATAAGATCCTGAAATTCCAGCTTGAAAGCTACATTCCATTTCCTGCTGGTAAGCCTCTGGCGACATCACATCTTTGGCTGCCGTCAGTTCCTTGTTATCAATAATATTAGTTTGACTGGCTTTAAAAATACAGGTGAACCAATCGTTGGTATGCTTTGCCATTTCATGCAATTCATAAAAATAATTTCTACCTTTGGGCGTTCCAATGAAAATAGCAAAACCACCCCTATCGGATAAGCAAGGTCTGAGAATGGTGTCAAAAAGATCCGGTGCTACGTTCTGGGTTTCATCGACAATAATCCCATCAAAGTATTGCCCTCTGATGGCGTTGGAATTTTCAGCTCCGATTATCTGTATTCTGGAATTGTTGACGTTGAAATCTACCCTTAGCTCTGATTCGTTAAACTTCACACCAGGAATTGCGGCAGAGAATTGTTTTAAATAATCCCAAGCAGTGCTTTTTCCTTGTAAACGGTATGGCGAAATAAAGGCGTATCTAGGATAAGGCTTCTTATTCATTAGAGCTGCTCTGATTAAATGGTTGATGCTGAATACGGTCTTGCCTCCTCTGCGATGAACAATGATAACATTGAACCGGTTCTTATCGCATTTTTTATGCAAAAAATTCTGCAATTCTCTTGGCTTATAGGGAATGACAATTTGTTTCATTAGGTTACCTGATACCACTCATATTTCACCGTTAGCTCTTCTCCTGATTTTATATCCCTTAAAGCGATTAAATTCCATTTTTTAAAATCAAACTTTAATTTAGGATCATCCTGGTTGGTAAAACGCAGCTTTACTCTTTCGCAGTTCGGATTATCGGAATGGTTTAAAAACCCACCCAAGGGTGTGCGGATAATCTCTGAGCCAAATTGTAAATGCGACATTCCGAAATTAGTCCCCTGCTTCACCTTTTCTTTTGCGAAGATCCCTAGTCCATCTATTCCACTATTAGCGATGGCAAGTGGGTCTGGCAAAGGTCGATAAGTCTTGGTTTCAGGCAAGATTCATTCTCCTAGTGCAGCGTTCTTTTGGGTGTTGGAGTTTCTGTGTCGAAGGATTTGGGAATATCTCCGGTGAATTGGTCGGTTAGGAATTTGCTAAAATCGTTAGCTTCTGCATCATTTTCAAAACCTTGAAAATGGGTAACCACTACTGGTTTCCCTGTTTCCTTGTCTTTTAAAATAAAAATGATTGTTTTTAAAATTAAATTGTCCATGCCGTTTTAGTTTAAACTTAAATCAAATAATAAAGTTTAGATGTTTATACCTCCCTTAAAATTAAAATTCCCATCCGATTGAAAAAACCCCCAAGCCGAATAAACAAACCCCCCAAGTTGCATAATTTGTTCTGATTCTCTTAAAGGTTTTAGTTCGATAATACTTCGTTATCGTTAAACTTTTCATTTATCTAGCTTTTCTCATTATAGGTCAGCTTTGCTTACCTATTATTTTATTACTTCACATATAATAGATAGCTTTATGTGTGCTAGTAATACAAACTTACAAGCATTACCAACACTTTAGAAAGATTCTAATATATTTAATTCTTGGTCCAACTGATATTTATGGGTTCAGATGATCCTTTTAATGTTAATTCTGCACTTTTCGAATACTTTTTAGCTAACTTTGATGCACTCCATTGAGTATGTGCTGTTAATATTTTATATAAATTTGTAAGGTTCTGACCAGCTTTGCCATCAACTTCACCGGATTCTATTTTCTTTTCTAATTCTTTGCGTTTATCTTCCAGCTCACTGATTTTAAGATCTTGAGCCAATTCTTTGCTTTTAACGTAACGATTCATTAATTCATTATCATTTAATAAATAAGTTCTCCAGGATTGCCATGTAAAATCAACATCTTCCCTTGAAAATATTTCTCTTATGGTTAAGCCATCAGCAAACAAAGATAGGATATAATTTTTTAATTTTTCAGTTAATTTCTTTTTTCTAGCCATAATTTATTCCCTTTAGTGGCTAGGGCGTAATGAAAGGAATGTGTCGACAAGAATACGCCCTAAGCCTAGTTATAACCTTTATATTAGCCATAATTCCAAAGGGTTAAGGAATAGTAGCTAATTAAATATATAGCACAAGATGTAGTAATTACCAATCAAATTTGGTTTTAGGCTTACCACTAGGATTTGAGAACCTACGATTATCCCCAGTGATGGGATTCTTCTTGATAATTTTCCTATTCATCATTTCATCCATAATCCTGGTCGCAGTGTAGCTGCCATATCTCTGATTATTATAAATCCAACGGCACTGCTCCACCGACAGCATTCCTGCTTTATAATCAGATTCAAGTTGCATTGTAATTTCTAGCTTTTCTTCCTTAGTATAATCATTCTTATAGAAATGCTGAAGGGGTTTATCCTTATAATAGTAATAAGAAGGATTGTCAGGGCGGTTGTCAGAGAACTTGCTACTCATTAAATTTCTTAAAACCTTTAGACTTCCGCTTACTATTAATAGTATTACTATTATTAGTATTACTCTTATAATGGTACCCAGATTTTACGTAGGTTGATTGCGTAGAATCTGATAGGGTGCCTACCCTAAATTTGGGTAGTCTGAGGTTATAATAGTTTGAACTAGCTTTCCTGTGGATAGTTAAATAACCCCTTTTCACTAGCTCTGCTTTGCAATTCTGAAGAGTATTAATAGAAATGCCCAATTTCGCCAATAATGTCCTATTCCTTAAATTTCTATATTTGTCAGATAATGACCTTAAATAGCAAAACAACGCCTTAGCGTCATTGCTTAACTCTGCATCTAAAATCAGAGCATTCGGAACCATTGTAAAACCCTTTTTCGACATCCTTTGCTAAGACTCTATATACACAAATTTTGGGTATATCAATATACTACATTTAGTAGCTTTTCCTGGACTAACCACTAGACTAATAAAAGAATATAACCCTTAAAATATTATACAAAAGCTGTACTTCTTTATTCATTCTGCTATTATAAAGCATGATTCGTTTAACAAATAAAAAGGGAGGAACAATGACCAACAAAGAAAAGAAGGCTCATGTTTATAAAATGATTGAAAAGCATGGAGATAATCTAAAAGCTATTTTTAACATTAATGAAGATAGTGTTAAACTTTGTAAAAGACTTTTTAGATTAGAGAACAAAGCACACAAACTAGCGACTGATTATTGCAACGGAGATTTTCAAGGAGATATTGAAACCGAAAGCAATAAAATAGTTGATAAGGCTAAGAAGATTTTAAAAACAAATGAAATCTTTTTTAATGGGGATGCTAGAGGTTATGCTTTAAAATTTAACGAAGAATTTAGCAAGGACAAGTATATCCATAATGATTTAGGCGGTTATGGAATAGTTGCTCCTGATTTTAGATTTTAAAGAAAGGGGAATCGATGAAAAGCAATAATACTTACGGTGTAGTTTATGGTCCTGACAATATTCATACCGATGTATCCAGGACCTTAAAGGGTGCAAAGCAATACGCAACTAGAAATGGTTATGACAAAGTTAGCATCAGATATAACTGTGGCTATGTATGTTCTGTGTTAGCAACTAAAATCAATAATAAATGGGTGAATCATGAAAATAATTAGCGAAGTATTAGACTATATTAGTTTTTTATTATTGCTCTATTTCTGCTATTTGGGTTTAAAATATGCACCACAAATAGAGTCCTTAATAATTGAAATGAAAGGAGGGTTAATATGAAATTACCTAATAATTATGAAAAGTATTTGAAACATAAACTTTTTAAGTTTGCTTCAAATTATGCTGGGTTACAAGAATTAATAGGTCATTCTGTTGATTTAGAAACCGATGAAGTAAATACAGAAGCGTTGAAAAAATTTTTAATTGGTAAAATTGGTATTAATCCAAATACAATTAAAAAATTTTATGAAATTAATTAAGAATAGCTTGGCGGAGAGATACGCAAAGATTCCAAAGGAAATACAAAAGAAAATTCCTTATTATCTTTTCGTCAAGCACCCCCAAAGGGTTGAATTGGCACTCTTAACCACAGAATATGTCCTATTAGGTAGGAAAGAGATTTTTATTAAAATGCGTAAGGGCGAAAGGGTTTCGGTGTGGAAGTGCGAAAAGGTTACATAGTTCCTTATGGGGTTAAATATAAAAGAATGTTGGACAAGGTTAAGAAGGAAACCAAATGGAGAGATATTTTTAAGATTGTGGAGGAAGCTCAAAGGAGGTTGAAAAGGAATGTCAAAAGTAAATAAATGGGTCATTATTATTTTTGCAGTAGGGATATTATTTGCCATTGATGAACATGGAGAAAATCAAAAGCTATTGCAATTAAAGGAAATATCTAAAAGGGCGGATATAGAACTACAAAAATCTATCCTAGAAAATAGATTTAAAATAGAAAGGGAAAATGGAGTTACTTCTAATTATTGTTATTATTGATGTGATTATTGTTTCTATTGCTAGTCAGTCTTAAACTTAATCACTGCATTAAAACTAAATGATATTCTAGGTTCATCGGAGTTATGCGGAAATACGATATGATTTAAGCCTGAGTTCCAACAATAAAAATCCCTCTCTTTAGGAATCCGTTTATAAGTTCCAAACTGAAACAAATCCTCTTTCCCTTCAATCCACTCAATACAACCTGAGAAATCATTATGAGATTTTGCACCTTCAAGAGGTTTCATATCTTTTGGAATAGAAATATATCCAACAGTGCTGATACTGGGATTTTCAAATGTAGGTGAAAAATATTCTAAATGATGATGAGTAGGATTCCATTGATTTTTTAACATATAATTATGCCAAGCACTGTTAATAATAATACGATCCACTTCCTTGTTAGGTCTATGGATTCTTGAATATTCCTTAATGACGGCATCAAAGTAATTTGCTTTCCATTTAAGCATAACTTTAGGAGTAATAAGGAACTCTCCCTCTTTTCCTAAGCCACCAGCCAAACTATGACCAGTCCGATAAGGTTTTTGTTCTTCTTCCGGTAAATTTCTAATCATATCAAGATCCTTTTTAAAATCCTTCATCAAGTCTAAGGGGAGGTCTTGCTTAGAAATCGAAGGACCAAAAGGCTTATAAATCTGTACGTTTACTTTACTCATATTTTTTTAATCTCATTAATATCATTTAATAAATTTAAAGGAACGGAATGACAAGCTGGTCTATCCAATCCAAAGGTTGTTAAATATTGTCCTGTTCCTAAAACTTTTGAACTGTTAATGAACCCTGAAATCCTAAATATAGGAGCTTCATCAATGACATGAACAAAGAACTGATTTTCCTTATCTTTTCCAGGTCTAATGATTAAGGAATTAATTTTTTTAAGAGGTTGGCAGCGAACTTGGATTTTTAATTCATTATACATAAGGTCAGGAATAGAACCCACATTACAATGAAATTGATAAACAATATTTAGACAATTCGCTACGGCAATTTCACCCATTGCACCTGAAATGCTATCAGCAATCTTTTTGTTTAAACCTTTCTTATATCCAGCACCCCAATTTTCTTTTCTTTTATCCGATTCAATAGCTCTTAGCAGACCGGTTTGTGCTGCCGTAATCATATCGTAAGAGTTTAATTCAATTTCTCTTTCCATTTTTTCCATTGCATTTTTATAAAAATAATAATTTCATTCCTGGTGGCTATGATATAGCCTAGCAAAACACAAAATAATAATAACCAAATCATACAAACATTCCAAATTGCTGATTAATTCTTTCCTTAGCAATAACATTATACTCAGGATTAAGTTCAATCAGGATAGCTTTTCGGTTAAATTTTTTGGCAACAATACCTGTTGTACCAGCTCCACTAAAAGGATCCAAAACCACTCCACCTTCAGGACAACCAGCTTTAATACATGGTTCAATCAAATCTGGAGGAAAGGTAGCAAAGTGAGCTGCTTTAAAAGGCTTAGTCGTTATAGTCCAGACGTTTCTTTTATTTCTACCTAAAGGGTGATTCTGTTTTAATCCACTTTTAATATTAATAGTTGTTAATTGTTTGTCATAAGTATTATCAAAACCTAATAATTTTTTTAATTTCAACCAATCATCTTTACTAGGATAGCTGCCATTTTTTTCAAACCAATGATGACCAGCTTGATTACCAAAATGTTTTTCAATTTCATCAATAGTAATATTTTTATTTTTTCTATTTAATGATAAATATTCTCTAATTTTATTATGTTCAGGTAAATCTCTAGTTTCTACAAATTCTGGTCTTTGGTCTGCGTCTAAAACTCTATAAGGTCTTACAGCTTTCATATTACCATTTGACTTCATTCCACCATTAGCTCTAGTGCTGCCTTTTTGATTTTTAATATCTTGACTTAATCTTGCTAATGAACTTGCTGCTAAAGGTTCTCTAATTGCATCTGCATCATAATAATATTTTTTAGATTTAGTTATTAACCATATCTTTTCATGTGCTGACGTTGGTCTATCCTTAATACTTTCAGGCATAGGATTTGGTTTATGCCAAATAATTTCTGATCTAATCCACCAACCATCATCTTGAAGTGCAATAGCAATTCTATTAGGCATCATTACCAGGTCTTTATTTTTTAATTGACCTTGAATAGTAGTAAAAGGTTTATTTCTAAAAGTCCTGTCATCACCAACAATATTACTTGCATCCCTGCCATTTTTTGCAGTTGCATAGCAATCGCCATAATTTAACCAAATAGTTGCTGAGTCTTTTAATTTAGGTTTTAATAATTGAAATACATTAATGATATTTTTAATATGTTCTTGATAGGTTGGCTCTAAACCAAGTTGTGAATCAATTCTTTTAGCACCACATAATTTACAATGTTCGCCAGTTTTTATAGCTTCATCACCAAAACTACCTTTATTGTTTTTTTGAAAATTTGTTAATCCACCTCTGGTATTTCTGCCATAAGAATGAGAACAAGTAGGATCTCCACCTTCCCATTTAGCAGTTCCATAATCTCTTAAACCCCAATAAGGAGGAGAAGTAACAACACAATCAATGGAATAATTTTCTAGCTCTTTAATCTTATCCCTGACATCACCCTGCATAAATTTAATATCTTTCATCTAAGACAATTATTCATTAATCGTTTCAGCTTAGGATTCTTTTTTAAAATAACCGCAAACTGTTCGGTGAGTAACGCACATTTTTCTTCTCCAATATCTATTATTTTTTTCTTATTCAGGTCCACAATAATATGCCAAAGTTCATGAAAAAGGATCTTAACTAATGTATTTTTTGAAAGAAAGGGGTTAATTTTTAATGTTGATTCGTTAGGATCATAAATGGCTAGGCAACCCTTAACTTTAACCCAAAAAACCTTGATTTTCCTACGTTTATAGTGGATTTCTCTGATAACCATACCATATCTAGTAATATATTTAGCTGATTTATGCAACTAAATAGAGTACAAAAGATAATTAAATTATATACGTTGAATAATTATACAAAGTGTGCATAAATACGAATCAAGTGCTTTACTTATGACAACACAATTAATGAAAATAGGTGATGAGTGGAATCAGAAGGAAGGATGTTTTTCTGCTAATCATTTGAGTGCTTCACAGATTAACCTCCCTTTATCGGTGTGGCTAATGAAATACTGTGTTTGGGATGCAGCTAAAAGAAAGAAAATTCCAGCTTCCATCTCTATGTTATTCGGAGGGTTTGTGGGTAAGGCACTTCAAGATATTAATGAACATAAACTAACCATAAACCAGGTGATGAATGGAAGGTAATGGTTATAACCCTATGAAAATAGAATTTGAAAAATTGATAGAGGAAAATAAGAAATTAAAAAAAAGGGTAGAAGAAGTGCAAGGAGAAAATACTATCATTAAAGGGATTGGCAACAACTCACCTGAAATGAAAAATTTAAAAGAAGAAGTTATTTCTTTAAATGCTCAACTTAAAGAGAAGCATCTACAAATAGAACAAGAAGCAGTTTACAAAATGGAAGAACGAAAGAAATGGGAAACTTTATCCAATGACAATCATCAGCTTAAAAAACAACTGGGTTTTCATCTTGCCTTTAATAAGACCGGCAAGGATAAGGTTTTAGATTTAATCAAAGTTATATTAGAATTTTATGGAGAAAAACTTGAACAAAAAAAACCACATTAGCGATAGCGATGATATGTTCTTTGAGTTGATGGGTAGCGAACAGAACAAAGGTGATTTTCATAAGATGATGGAAATTATGCAAAAGAAATATGTTATGTCTTTTTCTTTTTTTCACTCTATGCTTTTTTTATTGAATAAGGAAACCAAGAAATACTTAAACGAAAAGGAAAGAGATTATTTAAAACAGCTTTTTGGTATGGAATTATCAGGATCAAACATATCGAAAATGCTTTTAGGAAAAATCAAATATGATCCGATCAAAAAAAAGTTTTACGAATCTGATAAAAGGGTGCGTATTCATCTAACAAAAAAAGGAAAGGTAGAAAAAGTATATGAAATCAGAGATCAAAAATAAAGGGAATACCGAAGAGAAGAGCAAAGGAGGTTTCAAGGAACGAAGGGAAAAGTGTTTAGCAAAATTAAACACAGTTCCTACCGTTAATATTAAAGGGAAACAATATTCAACAGTGGCTGAACGTCATCGTTTTTTATTAAAATATTTTCCTGAAACTAGGATTGATGAACAAATATTTTTCCAAGACGAAAAAAGAGTTATCACAAAAACTACATTATATATTGGTGAAACTCCTTATGCCACAGGTCATGCCGAAGAGAAAAGAGATTCATCATTTATAAATAAAACAAGTGCATTAGAGAATTGTTTAAGCAGTTCTTTAGGAAGATGTTTAGCTGCATTTGGATTACATGGATCAGAATTTGCAAGTGCAGAAGAATTAGCCAACGCTTTAAAACAACAAAGCAACGGACAGGCAAAAGATATTCCAATAGAAAAACAAACTACGGTTACAAGGTTGAATGCTTTGTATTCGGATTGGAAAACGAAGAACGACTTAATTGAAGGTCGTTTTAAAAAGCAAGAAGAAACCATAAACAAAACTGGAGGAACTTATGGAAAAAACTGGTAAAGAAAAAGATTTTGCTTTTTTTCCTTACGATGCAAATCATGAGAAGGCGATCAAGCTCTCTTTCTCAGGCAATATAAAATTGCATAATTCGGATAAGAAGGGCATAATTTTAGGAGTCAAAGGCACATCCAAAGATGGAAATACTAAATTTATTAGAATTTTTAGTCAAACTGGTGTGTTGTTTAAAGGTGATGATAAATTCACTGGAGATATTACTTGGTCAGAACTTGGAGGAAAGAAATCTCTTATTGGTTGGTTAAACGACAAAGGAGAAATTCTTTCAGGTTATGCCAACAACCCTAAAGGAACAGTAGCTGGAGCTAGTAAAGATGAAAAGTTTACTTTTTGAAATATTTATAGAACAGGAATATTACATCTACTTAATATGTTTAATATTCGGTTTTGTAATACTTTATATGCAAAGTAGATATTAATGGAAATTGTTGTTTATTTACATCTTCATAATATGGTGGTTGAAAAAGTTATTTCAGCCACCGCTCCCTTACTAAGTTGCTTGGAGTATGTGCAGCAGATCACAATCTCAGATTATTTACCTGAAGGAGTTAGGTATCAAGGCAAACAAGTTTGGGCATACTATTGTAAAGGATTAGAAGGAGGTTGGATTCAATGACACCAGCTTTGATACAATTCTTTAAGGATTATGGCAGAAAAAAGGGAACAGAATTGTTTAAAAAACATTTAAGCGAAATGGAAGGGATAGAGGGTGGCTTAACTTATGGCAAGATTATGAAGCTGTCCAAAGAAGAAAGACCTGAGTTTAATTCGGAAAGATATTTAAGAACAGTTAAACTTTTCGGAAAATCTAATGGCTTTTTTCCCTTGAAGGGCGGAGCTTCATCTCTTTTTAAAAATTATTTTGAAAAGGAAAAATGATGGAAGATAATGTGAGATTTTTAAATCAGATTGATAAGTTATTAAAGCAAAAGCAAACCGACTATGGCAGCTTTGATGTAACCTCTTGGGTTCTAACAGGGTTTTTAGAGAGAGTTTTATCAGCTCATAACGGAGTAACTGTAAAAGTACCTAATCGAATCTTTGGTATGTTTATGATTGTTTTGAAGCTATGGAGGATATTAAACAGAAAAAAATATCATAAAGATGATAACGATGATGTAAATGGATATAACGAATTACTTAGGAAATTAGTACAAAATGAGGATAAAGCGAATGAAAAATAAAATACCGATGACACCGAAGATGTTGAACGTCTTGAATTTTATTAAAAAGTACAGTAAAAAAAAGAAGTACAACCCTACGTTTCAGGAAATGGCTGATAACTTAGGGTATAAAAGTAAAAATTCTATAACCGTCTTGGTAAATAAGTTGGTTGCTAGAGGTGAAATTACCAAGATTAAAGGTTATCGAAGGAACATTGAACTTAATGGTTAAACAAGTGCAAAAGGATTTCTTTTATGAAATGGCTGCTAAGTTCTCAGAGATTTTTGAAGGTGATACAATTCCAAAAGCAACCGAAAAAGCTCATCTTCAGAATAGACCTGGTAAAGACGCTAAAGTAACTATCACCGATCAGCGTTTTATCAAGTCAAACATTAAAACGATTGGTGAGGAACAATATGGCGGAAATAGAACCGAAAAAGATAAGGGATCTAGAAGTCAAAAAACAAAAGGCAGTGGATAAAATGTGGAATCATAAGAGAATGTTTTTGAAACTACAAAATTCACTACCTAAATTTGATGAAAAGATTTCTGACTTAAAAAATAAGCAAGAATCAATCTACACATAATTTTTAAACTTAAAAGTGTGTTTAGATCAAGGGGATTCTATACGCTAAATGAAAGGGAAAGGAAAAGTATGTCAAAAAGGAAACCGCAGAACCTAAGACTAGCAAGAAACATTGCTAAGAACTTAGTTTTAAAGAGAGTCAAAGACGGCTTAAATCAAACACAGGTAGCACAAGCACTTAATGTAACGTTCCAGCAAGAACAAAAGTTTGAAGGTGGAAATAATTGCATGAGAGCTGACCAGCTTTTTTTAATTTGTAGAAAATTTGGCTGGGATATTAGAGATTTTGAAAACGAACCGCTTAATCAAAATGGTTCAACCTTTAATGTCAAAGCTACGTTTGGTGCAGCCAACGAATTAAAGGAACTGTTGGATGAAACAGGAGGAAAGAAAATCATAAGAGATTTTGATTTTACTAATTCTCTAATGAAGAAAATCCATAAAGCCTTTGATCGGATTGATAACAAGTCAAGGATCTCTATTATTGAGGAACGTAAAGATGACATTCACCCCAGTTAAAGAAAAGCTGGATAAGATTGTTGTCTTTGACCAAGCTCAGAGAGAAAAGTTAGACTATCTTAAAACGGTAGTAGAAGCATTTATCAGGAATGGTCATGCTGCCCATTTAACTATTCCTGGTTTTGCTAAGACCAAGCCTGAAATCGAAGCCTACATAACCTTGAAGGGCATCAACATTCCTATTCATGGTTACTTGGATCATAAGGGGTCTATCATTGTCGAAGATAAATGTATGTTCCCTAGAAGGGGTAGGCTTAAAAAAGATGGAACTAGAAGCTGGAATACAGCTAGGCTGCCTGATGAACCTCCTTTAAATCATTTAATTCAAGTAGCGATCTATCATCTTGCATCTAAGCTGCCAGTTTATATGTGCTACATTAATGAAAAGGAATATAAAGTTTTTCATGCGGAGAATTGTGAAAAACTCAAACCTGAAAACCTAAAAAAATTAGAGAAAATTATTTACCACAAGGCATTGGTTCGTCAGAACCTGCTTAAAATTTCTCATGATGTGAATGTCCTGAAAAACTATGTTCAACCGGACTTTGATAACTATATGTGGAAAAACGAATCGGATAATTCTTTATTGGAAGAAGCTAAAAAACTGTGGGAATATTAATCAAAACTTTCTAAAAAAAAATTTCTCTAAAAATCAAAAAAGCCTTTTCTTAATTTTCTTTTCCCTACTGCTACAATAATTATTTTTTGCCTTAATCCACTTTGCTTACTTCTAGAGCATTTCAAAAAAGTGCGTATGGTATAATAGGGTATGAATAAAAAATTATTATTACTTCCATGTTATGAACATGACATCAGAGAATATGTAAAAAGATGTAATGCCCATATTCCTTTGACTCCTGTTTATCAATTAACTCCGGAAGAAGAAAAAGAATTTCAAGAAGATAAAAAGCGATGTGAACTTCTTGATAAGCTGGAGGATGGAGAACCGATTGATGACAAGGAATTGAGTCAAGATGAGAAGTTTATAATTTGGAAAATTAAATATGGCAGAAAGGAGGTATAAATGGCAGAGGTAAATCCACTTGAACAATTACTAAAAGATAATTGGCAATCAATTAAAAATTGTAGCACTCCAATGGATCAAGTAATGCTTTCTGTTGATATGGTCTATCAACAAGAGTTAAAAAACTGTGGACCAAACGAAATTGTGTCAATAACTATTAAAAAAGTCAATGGCAATTTAGTTGTTCATGGTAAATGTGTTCCTAAAAAATAGTTATAGTTAAGGCGATCTGAAATAAGGTCGCCTTACCAACTAAACGCACTAGGTTTTTTCTCTACCATTTTAGTTTGAAGGTTTGCCCATAGATTCTTTTCAACTTTTTGCTGCCCATCATCCTTTTTCATGCACTCATAATGAGCTGGTTCTTTGGTTGCAAAAATAACAAAGGACATATCATTAGTTATTTCAGCCTTACAATACCGGCAAGGACCTACCGTTCTGATCCTTTGTGCCTTAGCTCTTGCCCAAGTTCTTTTAGGCTTTCTTTTTAACTTTAGACCCATATTTCTTCTGCCATTTCTTAGCAATCTTGGGTTTGTATTTCCAAAGATACCGTCTTTGCTTTGTAGATTTAAACGGCATTATTGCCCACCATCCTCCCAGTCCATCAAAGTAGACTTCACCTGGTTTCGTTTATAAAGTTTCTTAGACTTTACTTTTCTTTGATGAAAGTTCGGTAGAGATAGCAATCTTGCCATTGGATTATCTTTTCTTTTTACCTTTTTTTTTATTCTTCTTTTTGCCTTTTTTCTTTTTCTTTTTAGCCATTGGTCCTCCTTATTTTTTTTTATTTTTCTTTTTCTTTTTCTTTTTAGGTGGTCTGCCTTTTTTGGAACCGTAAGTTCCTGGTCCGTAAGGTGTCATGTTTTATCCTTATTATTAATTATGATTTTAAAAAAGTGTGTGCTGATTTCCAGTCTTTTTCATTTTTGATTTCAGAAACCACTCTTCTTTCTTCAGCTTTAACATTTTTAGTTTGAGGTTCAGATTTAATACGACCCTCTTCTTCTAAAAGATTTTCTGTTGGTGTGTCTTTAGCCATACTTAGCTCCATTGTTTATATCCAGTTTTATCTTTAGTTAAAGATTCTTTTCGCCCTTCACCGGATTTATAAGAGCAATGAATCCATCCTGAATTAATATCACTTTCGTCATAATATTCAAGTATCAGTTGGTCGAAGTCAAAGTTATTTTTAATATGAGAAGCGACTTCCTTATTATCATATCCAGGTATTTCAAAATCAACAGCAGCACCACTGTTGCAAGTGTGTTGAGAGTTTTTACTTGATCCTATCTTTTCACACAGTTCAGCACTTCTGAATCCTGATGTAATCTTAATGGGTGCTTCATAGTAATCCCTTAATGGTTGAAGGATCTCTCCACAAAGTAATTTAAGATTATAAATTTGTGCGTTATTCGGTTCGTTATCAATGCCGTTTCTTAATGCAGTTTGAGATTGGGTTAATTCTTTTAAGCTAAAATTTGAACTTAACATCATAATTATAAACCTATCTCTTCCTTTTTAACTTCTTTACAAAAAAATTTAATATACGTTTTATTTTCATTAACATAGTCAGTACCCATTAAATCCATGATTTGCAAGGAATCAATATAACCCTGCCTCATGCAAGAATCCCAATCTAGGAAATCCATATTTTGTTTTTCCCATCCTTTGTCGCACAATCCGTTGAGTGCCGAACATATAACTACTATCAATACTATTTTCATTATTTATCATGGATGCTCTACCAACATTTTATTAGTTTTCTTTGTGTCTTTGAGCTTTTTTTCTAAATCTTTAATTTTATTTTGTGCTTTTTCTAAATCTTCATTAGCATATTCTAGTTTTTGCAAACACCTTTTGTTTGCACTATCCTTACTTTTCCCAGCAGATTCCAATTCGCTTACTTGGTCTTTAAGAATACGGACTTGGTCTTTATACTCATTAATGAGTTCATGGGAAGTTTCTGTCATAGAAGAATTACTTTTTGTTATTACGGAAAATTTGTGTTCCCTTTATTCCAAAAATACTTGCACAAACTAAAATCCAAAGATTGGTAAACCATGATGGTAGTGCTGAGAAATGCTCAAAAAAGATATTGATCTTCTCCATTGCAGCCGGATCATCAGACCACACACCCCAAGCTAAAACGATTATAGGTAAAGTTAAAATGCAAAGGACAATTTCATCTTTGTAGTCGTTTTGCCTAGCTTCCAAGAGTTTACCTTGATATGCGGTTTCACCCCTAGCCATTTTAGATGCTGCCATGTGTTGGGCATCTGCCATAGCCATCTTAGTTTCTTGACGCTTTTTATAGATATGCGTACCTGCATTCAAAGCTAATTTTACTGCACTAAACCACATAATTATTTATACATATCCTTGCATAACCACTTTGAATACTTCTTCCATAGTTTCTTAAACCACTTCATAAGTCCTCCTTCTGTAGATTAAATTAATTACAGTTGTTTTTATCTAGGTCTATTGGCTTACCATCAGGTAAATACCAAAACCAACTACTTATCTTTGTTCCGTCTTGCGTATAAGTGCATTTCTTTCCTACTGAACAAGCACTTAAAGCAAAGAGCAAAGCTAATATCAGAAACAATTTATTCATCTGTTCTCCTTATTTTAAAGTATATAAAGAACTAAACCAACAATAATTAAAATAATTAATTTAGTTCTATCACTTCTATTGTACCAAAATGACGCTATCTTGCTTTTCAAGTCCGGCAAGGTTATCATAATTTAATACCCTTTTCTATTTATTTAATACCATGTATCATACGCACCACTTTAATGGTTTTTTGTATGGTTTCCAAGCTATCCAAAGTCTGGGGTTGGGCAGTAAAGGAATTAACATTTTGCATTAATAGTAAAGCAACTATAATTTGCATCATATTTTTTTTATCTCCTAAATTGATTAGTGAAATGTTGGGTGATTGTAAGGTTCGATAGGCGTATCATTAATGACTTTCATCATTGCTAGATATTCCTCATCTTTTAAAACTGTCTTATAGATTCGACAGGCAATCGCCATATAAGTGGCAGCGATTTTTTGGGGTTGATATTTAAGCGATAGCTTCATAGCTTCATGGAAAACCGTACCATAAATTTGTTCTAAATCATCTTCGGTCATGTTTCATAGCTCCTATAATACACACTCCATTTTTCATTTTTTCTATTTCTTTATATGTTTTAGATGGATTGGTTTTAGCTAATTCATGTATGCTCATTGTTAGTGGAGAATGTTCATACGTTTCTTGTTCTGCTTTTTCTTGATCTTCTTGACAGCATATACCTAATCTTTCTTTTTCTTTGGTATGCGTAGTGCAGGTTTTTGTTTCGTCTATTGACATACCTCACACTCTTCATGTTCGCAATTCATGCAGCTACAGACTCCATACATATCACTATGTTCCTTTAAAGAACAGTGGCAATTACAGTTACAATGCTTACATTTTGTCATTAATATCTGCTTCCTGAATCATAATTACCATCAGTATAGTCATGTTTTAACACTTTTAATATTCTAATTCTACCAGCCGTTTGACCTTCTTCTTCAATATATTCCACTTCAGCTTTTACATCTTTACCACAAGCGAACTGAACTCTCTCAGGTTGAATGGTTCTTTCAGCAATTCTTTTATTTTTTAAACATTCTGCCATTGAAGATTGATAAGTGTGTTCCACCAATTTTCCATTCATAAACATACAAAGTGCTACGCAAATTATTACTTCTTTCATTATTGATCTCCATTAGCAAAATCTCTTTGCTTATCTTTTAATTTTTCTACATCACCTTGTAGTTTTTCAACTGCTTTAGTTAATGCTTTTATATTCACTTCATTATGTAACATACCATCAACTCTTATTTGAACCTTGTCCATTTGTTTGTAAAGCTCTTCAATCAGCATAAATTGTTCTGAGTCTGCCGGTAAAGAACCCAGTAATCCTCTGGGCCACTTAATTCTAAATTCAGTATTAAGAACTAAATCCTTTTCCATAATTTCTAATTTAGTTGAGTGTTGGTTTAATTTTTCTTGTATTTGAAAAAAACCAAATGTGCCAAGTGCAACCATCACTATCAAACTAATTACGGTTTTCATCGGCATCTGTACCGATTGTTCAGGTCCTATTTTCATTTCCTCTTTCTCCCAAAATAATGATCTGAAGATTCATAGTTCCACCTTTTACCATGATGACCTCTAATATCAGCATACCACATTCTTAACCGAACTATCCATTTTCTTATGGGTCTTGGCATTAGAAAATAACCTTAATAACCAAGTATAATGTAATAAAAATAAACATACTCATCATTTGAATATCGTAAGGGTGGTTAATCATTAGCTGGACCACACCAAGCCAGAGTAAATAATAATACCATTAAAAAAAGGGAAAGAGAACGCATCCATTTATCTTGTTTCTCCTTGATTTTTCTTGCCTCTCTTCTTGCCTTTAATATTTTTAAAGTCCTGAATTTCATAATCTATCATCATAATTTCTATTTTTAATTCTTTTTGTTTCTTGCTTTGACTTCTATTAATTCTCCAGTTGTTAGCTTTGCGATAGGAATTAACCTTTACATCTATCAAACGGACTTTGCCTTTTTTATCAACGGCAACAATATCAAAAGGAGATTGAGGATCAAGGGATCTTGCACACCAATAACCTTGCTTGGTAAGCAGTTTAATAGCTTTGAGTTCGGCAATCATACCCTTTGCCGACTTGGATATTAACACCAAAAATTATCCTAACAATAGTTGTCTAATGGCTACGGCTACATTGGAAACAACAACAGCACAAATGAACCATAGTATTTTTCTTATATCATTAATTTTGGATTCTAGGTGAACTAAATGATTATTTTTTATTTGTCTTACTTCTTGATTAATTAAATCAATCTTACCTTGCAATTTAATAATTTCTTCCCTGTTCTGTTGGCTGACGTTTTCCATTTTATTTAACGCTTTCAAATTCTTCTAAAAAATCACCAGCTTCATCTTCATTAATAATACCCTCTGTAACCATTGCATTCATTAGTCTTGATGCCCATTTATAATGAGAAGGATTTCCTGGCTTTAATTTAAAACCTTGTTTTAATAAACTTACAATTTTAGGGTTGGTAAAAAGTCTAGCAACAATCGCTGGTCCTAATAATATTGCTGCTGAGGGTCCTGTTGCTATCCCTGTTCCTAGTCCAAACAATGCACCAGCTTGTGATAATTGAATAAATATTCCACCTGGAACACCCTCTCCTACCGTTTTCTTCTGTGCAATTTTTAGAGCTTCAAATAACGATCTAACTTCTTTAAGTTGAGTGGGAGTAAAAACTTTACCTAAAACCGAATCACCATATTTATTTAAATTTCTTAACATGAAATCACCATTTAATTTACTAAATCTTTTTATAGATTCAGATTTTAAATCAAATAATAAAGCTCCCTGTAAACTATTTTTTAAATTCTCTCTAACTAACTTATCTTCTGTTCGGTTAATTACTTTATAAACTCTATCTATAATTCCAGGTCTTTCAGGTTTAATTACATTTTTAAAAACCTGCTCCGCATCATTATTAATTAAACTTTTAATTAATTTATCATTAAAAGATGTTGCTCCCTTTTTATAAAATTTTTGTGCCTTGTTGTAAGCTATTCTAGCAGCAGGAGATAAGTTTGTTTTTGCAATATCATCAACAGCTTCCGTTAGTTTTTTTGCTAAAGTTGCAGCATATCTCTGTGCTGTTCCACCAATTAAATCATCAGCACCCCCTCTAGTTACACTTAAAAATTGAGATCGTATTCTATTTAAATCTGCAAAACTAATATTTTCGTCTTGTCTTAAAATATTTCTAGGAATTTTTAATGCTGCTGGTGATAATTCTTTAGTTGCTTCAGCGGCTTTAATTAATTTTCTAGCTTCTTTTTGAACTTCTTTAATATTAACTTTAACCCCTTTTGCTTGTTTGGTTAAATTTCCATAAAGTTGATTTGAAGTAGCTCTAAACGCATCTCTATTATTAATAATGGCATCATTTATTAATTTACCATAATCCTGTCTGTTTAAAGCTCCATAAGATTCAACAAAGTCATCAGTAAATTTATTAGCTAATGTAATAGCTCCTGCTCTAGCTTTTAAAAGAGGTCCACCTCCAAATAAAGATTTTTCTGCTACATTTTCTAAAATATCAATGGCTCTATTTTCTGTTTGTAAACCTGGAGTTAATTTACCTTGTTGAATAGCACTTGTTAATTCTTCATCATATTTAGATATTTCATCTAAAGGTTTATCTTTAAGTTTTGTTTTTTGAGTTTCAATAATTCTTTCAGCTTCATCAGCTTCTTTAGTTGTTTTAATTCCTCTAAATTTAATTTTGCTAATCATAGCAGGAATAGCGGCTCCTACCATTTCAAAGGTAGCACCTTGTGCAAATGCTCTTAACACATCTTTAGATAATTCTTCTTTAGGATCAAAAGTTGTTGAGGCAATACCTGCTCCTGTAGCTTGACCCACTCCAGCTCCTAATGAACGATAAAGCATTTGAATAGCAGGTCTTAAGGCATATCTTGCTGCGGTTAGTGTTCCACCTGTCATAGCTCCACCAACAGCCAAACCAATTTCTAAACCCAACCTTTTAAATTCTGGAGATTTTAAATAAGCATCAATAGCTTGTGTTCTAGCTTTAACCTTTTCCATATCTTCATAAGTTAATTTTTCAGCAATAGGAAAAGATAAATCAGTTTGAGAAATTTGAAAATCCTCAAGTTCTTTCTTTTTTTTCTTTTGTTTGATTGTTTTTATAATGATTTGTTGTTCTTCAAGGGTAGGTTTATCACCTTTAATACGAACCTGTCCTAATTCTTTTACAGTTATAACAGCCATATTAACCTCAATATCTATTAAAGGAATAGATGCCGTCATCACCTATTGTTAGTTCTTCTATTACCTCTTCTTTTACTTCTTCTTTTTTCTTTTTCTTTCCAGTAATCATTTCCTCATATTTAGTTACATCCATTTCTTCTATTCCTTTAGTTAAATTATCACCATAATTTTTTCTAGCATCATTTAAATATGATTTTAATGCTTTAGCTTTTCCTTCAAAGGTAGCTTCGTTATCAGTCATTTGCGGAATTAATCCTTTAATTCTTTCCGCTTCTTGTTCTGAAACTTGAGCACCAGAAATCGCTTGTGTTAAAAATGTTGTCATTTGTTTTATATAAGATTGCATTTCAGTGTAGTCTTTAGCAAATTGTGTACCAAACGCTTTACCAACAAATGCTTTTGCATGACCATAATCAGTAATTCCAACCGGTTTATCTAATTTTTCATACATTTTAACTGATTTGGTAAGCATACTATCTACAGTTTTTAATGATGCTCTTTTTTTAATTTCTTCTGCAAGAGGTTTTTTTAAAACATTTAATTTTCCTGTAACATCTTCTTGCACAATAGTACCTTCATCAAAACCTTTATTTGCCACTTCTTCTTTAGTTAATAATCTTGATCCTTTAGGTTTTCTTTTTTCTAAAATAGATTTAAGAACTACATTAGGTGCAATTGGTAATAGTTTCTTTTCTAAATCTGTTAAATCTTCTAAATTACCTAATTCTTTTAAGGCATTCATTTGATTTATTTTTTGACCTAATTGTAATGTTTTTGATCCAGTTCCTAAAAGTGCTTGTGCTGGGTTCTGTCCAGACATTCCTCCTAATAAACCACCAGCTCCCAACATGATAGCTGGGTTACCTAATAGTCCTTGCGTAATTCCTTGTGGGTATCTTCTTCTTAAATCATCTAAAAATGCCATTAAATTAATCCTCTCTCTTGCATATAAGGTATATTAAAAGGGTTGGTTGCTAAATTTTGTGCCGTTAAACCGCCATAGGGGTCGCTAGAATAGCCAAATTGATTTGATGTGTCCACCATACCCAATGTTGCGGCAATATTGGCTTTAGCGGTGTTATAAGTCGTCATATAATTAGGGTCTAGTCCTGTTCCGGTTGGATTGTTAGCAAACCATTTATCCACTTGTGATTCTTCAGGAGTTTGATTCGCAATGGCATAAGATGCCGTTGGAATTAACTGTTCAAGAGCTGTAGTTTCTGGTCCTGATAAATCTTGTAAATTAGAAGTATCTCCACCTTCGTATAATTCTCTAAATGCTTCGGTTCTATGACCACTATCATAAAATTTTTGATCGATAACAAGTTGTTCTTCATTGTCTAAAGATTCATAATCTACGTCAAACTCACCTTGTGCATATTCATTTGGACTTTCATAAACAAAATCTCCATGACCATATTCATCTTCTCCGGTAATTCCTGCATATTGATTTTCAGGTTGTCCTAACTTTCCAGCAATAACCCCAAGTAGTCCACCGCCTTTATAATAATCTACAACTTTATCTACAAAAGATTTTTCTACCGGTTCAGGAGTAAAATAAGCATCAGACGCTAAATAAGTAGAATCAATATCTTCTCCTCCAACACTAGGAGTGGGTGTTGTCGGCATCCCTGAGTGTTGAACTCCTGGACTCCAACCATCTCCACCACTAGGTTGTGATGGTGCTGGATTGTTTGCAGCTTGAGAAACAGCTCTATCAAATTGTCCGTAATCTGATCCTGTATCTCTACTAGATGTTGATGTATTTGTTGATCCGTAGCCGTATGGCATTATTTTTCCTTAAAGTGCTATTGCGATAACCACTAGAATTAATAAACCCACCAAATATTTCATTGGGTGAGTTTTTACTCTAACTTCCATATCGTAATAAAGTTTTGTTATTTTTTTCATATTGTCCTGCGTAAGAGTTTAAAAAAAATTATACCGAAAAGTAGAATTTATTTTTAATGTTAGTTTACTAAAAAATAAATGGCAATCACTACCACTACTATTGCAGTAGCAATTTTAGGATGAGCTTGTGCTAATCCCCATACTTGCTTAATTTTTTCCATTATAATAATCCTCCTAATAATCCACCTAATCCACCATATAATGCTCCTGGTATTCCACCAATAGCAGGTAATTGTGATCCAATTAAAGCTCCTGATAAACCCATACTAAATGGATTAGCTCTTGTATCTACTTGCCCTGATTGAACTGGAAATCCACTTGCAATAGGCGATACCATTCCACCATATTGTTGTAATGCAGCAAACGGAGCCATGTTTTGTTGTCGTTGAATATTTTCTAATTGAGAACCAACGCTAGTTAAACTAGGTGCTCTTGATGCAATATCTAATTGTCTTGACCGATCTATATTATATTGTTGAAATGCCAAAGGTAAAGCAGCTTGAGCCACTTGTTGGGTAACTTGGTTTTGCATTAAAGGAGATCCTGGAGTTCTTCCAGCACCTGAAAATTGTCCGGCAACATTAGAATAAATATCACCTGCTGTTTTTTGCATTAATGGTTGTAGAAAAGGATTTAAGTATTGACCGGATAAAGTATCGGCAAGTTGCTGTTGTGCAGCGTTTGCCATTATTTCTTGTTGAGCTAAACCTTGTGTGGTTTGCGTAGTGGGGGCAACATAACCTGCTGCTGCAGGTCCTTGCTGATATATTTTTCCAGCTTCGGAAATAATTTGATTTAATGCCGGTTGTGCCGGAGCGTAAGGTTGTTGGGTTGTGGTTTGTGTTTGTCCACCCCCAGATGATCCGCCTCCTAAAAAACTCATTCTTTTTTCTCCTGTTTAATCTGTTTTTCTAAAACCACATGGGTTCGTTTATACCCAAATTGATTTAAAATTTTTTGCCATCCAGGTCTTGCTATTAATTCCATAATTGAACATTTTTCTTCTTGTGCAAATTTTTCAATATCTTTAATCAAATATTGCCATTTGTGCCTCTGTCTGCCAGTCATCATATAGATGTGGCAGACTTTTCCTAGCGGTTTTTCTACTATCTCAGTAATGACAACACCAAAATATTTTTCGACACTTGTTTTTTGATCTTTATCCCAAAGAATCCAAATCTGAAATTTACCTTCTTTGGCAGTCTTTAAAACAAACGCTAAATCTGAAAGTTGACCTGAATAAAGTAAGGCTTTTCTAATATCTTTTTCAATCAATCCCCATACTTTGTCAAGTTCTTTTGTGGGTATTCTGACTAACTCCATAAATATACTAATTTTAAAGCTAATACAACTATGTAATTGCTAGATAACTTATTGTTATATCTACAGCATCCGTTGAACTCATAGTTGCTTTTAGAATATCCGTTGGCTCTAAAATTAAAGGTTGGGTTATCAATTCTTTAGCCGTATTAGCGGTTAAAGCATCGGTATTGATTATTTTATAAGTCGCACTAGCTGAAGTATCAGTTACCTCTAAGGTAACGGTAGGTGTATTAGCCGTATTATTACTAATATTAATAGATTTAATAATAAGGGTTTCATCACTAGCTGCCGTTAGAATTGAGGTTTGGGAAACTGTGGCTAATGCCTGTCCTTTAAATTTATAATTATGTGCCATCTTTCTTTTCTTCTTTCGGTAAATGGCTTAATAGATGTTGTAATTTTCCATAATTACTATCCTTTATTTCTAACCATTTATCAATTTCCTTATTTATATCACTATGATCCACAATAGCCATAGGGTTATTTAATAATAGTTTTATATTTTCATCAGCTTCTAAGACTTTAGATTCGTATTGTCTTTTAAGAGATTCTATTCTTTGTTTCATTTTTAAATGTTATTAAAGGGGAGTAGATAGGTGGCTATCTGCCCCCCCTCTAATAACATATCAATTTTTAAACCAACTGGGTAGTCCTAAATGGGGTCGCTTGTCAAACATATTTTCTTTAGCTCCAGGAGTTTTTTTATTATTATAATGTAAAAATACTTGGATATGTTCTTTGCCTTTAAATTTATTTCTCCAATGTTCTAGTTCACAACCACTATACACCAGCATATCTCCTGGCTTAAGGTCTACTTTTATTCCTTTTAATCCTTCTTTACCAGAAGGTTCTAAATAGATTGACCATGGATCTCCTGCAAGATTCATCGTTGTAGATATCTCACAACTAAATCGGTCCTTATGTCTTTTAAGAACATCACCATTTTTATAAATTCTGGCGAAAGTATAAGCAGGAGTTAATTTTAATCCTGTGGTCTTTTCCATCATGGCTTGACACTTCAACATTAAAGTTTCCATAGCGATATCTGCATAGGAGCAATAAGTATGTGGAATCTGACCATCTGCTCCTTCATATTCCCCTAATAAAACTTCATAAGGAGAAATAAATCTGCGTTGTCGACAGGTATCATAAACCTGTTTTTTCATTAAAAAGTAATTAGCAACAAAGGCAGCTAACTCTTTTGAAATAGCTTGTTTAATAACTACATATTTATTTTTCTTAAACATTTCTTGCCATCTCTTTAGGGATAGCCGTTATGTTCCAATGAATAAATCTAAAGGGTGCTTTACCATGATCGACTGCGTATTCATGTTCTAAATATCCTGGAAAAATAATTAAAGTTCCAGGCTTCGGTTTGAAATGAACCAGTTCACCACCATTAAAAATACCTTTTAATTCTGGTTTCATTTTTAATTTAGTTGTTCTAGCTCCTGTTCTTGGATCATGGAAAATAGGATAAGAAGTTTTTTCACCGCATTTTAAAAAGTAAAATCCTGATACATGTTGATTCCAATGAATGTGTGCTGAATGATGACCTCCCCCTTTTTTAGAAAATTCCTGTACCCACATTTCAGAAAACATGGTTTGATATTGTTTCATATCGTAACCATGATGATCTAAAAATTCCCAAGATTTTTGACCTATATAATTTCTTAAATCTATAAAATCATTATCATTAGTTAATGGAGTTGAGTGCCAGGATCTGCCAAAATCACCAAATTGTTTTAGATAGGTTTTACTTTCAGGCATTTTTTTTGCTGCCTTAATATATTTATCACTGGCTTTGTTTAAGGACTTCACAAATTCTGGTTTTTCTTCTGACCAAATAGGGGTTTTAAAATAGTCGTTTATATACATTATTTAAATGGATATCCTAAATGCCATACGACAAGTGAATATCTAGTTCCTGAAGTTACTGGTTTAACTCTATGCCAAACAAAGCTAGGAAAAACAATTACCGAACCTTTGGGGAGTATTTCCGTTGCTTTTCTTAAATGTTTAGCTTCATCTCTTTGGGGAGGATCGTATTGTCTAAAATCAAATTCTAATTCTCCACCTTTATATTCTGAACCATCGGTGAGTTGACAAGTCATCGATAGTTTTCTAATCTTTCCATGAGAAGGAGTTTTAGGTTGGTCATAAGTTTTTTCCCAACTATCACAATGCCAATCGTAATATTGATTGAGTTTATATTTGGTAAATTGACAGGACTCTGAAAAATTCCATTCAAAATTCCAACCTGCTCTTTTGTTGGCTTTATGAACTAAGGGATGGATCTCTTTATAGATCCAGGTGTCGTTCAACCAAACCAAATCAGAATTTCTTTTTCTTTTTAAGTCGTTTACTTCGTCTTTGTTTAAAGGTTGTTTATCTAAATTTCTTCCTCTGCCATAACCTCCTGTAATTGCCATCGTTTCTTTTTTAGATAAAGCATATTTAATAACTTCATCACAGAATCTAGGAGTTAATGCAGATTTAAAATACCAAAAATAATTAGATAAATTCATGGGTAATCGTTAAAATAAAGTTAAGGGAATCCTTTTGATTGTTGGTGATATAATACATCTGTGTAGATGGAAACATTATAAATTCATTATTTTTTAAAGGTATATCCCAACTTCTTCCTTTTCTTCTGTTAGCATCATAGTGTATTCTAACACTACAATCTTTAACATTAACACCATATAACAAAGTGTAATCAGGAGAATTTCTTAAATCGACTGGATCTATATTAAGTAAAGGAGCAGAAAGTTCTTTAGGTTTATAAACATCTCCCCATGTTTTTTTATTGATTAATGAAAATCCATATTCCACATTAATATGTTCTCTTAAATAGGTGTTAAGTTTATCCCATTCCCTTGAATAGGGAAAATCTTTATTATTGATTTGTGATTTTAGAATATCTTCTTGAAGTTTATTACAATTTATTTCAAAACCTTTCGGCATTGAAACATCGCCATAATATATTGCTATTTCTGAAAGTTTGTTTTTTTGTATTATGCCACCCATACAATTTGGTTAAGCTGCTCTAGTTTTTAATTCCCAATCGGTGTTGCTTTCGTTCCATTCATAATATGAATTAGCCGCTGTTTGTTCAGCCGTTAAAGCTGGAGCATCTCCTTTTGGGGATTTCCAAGAAGCTGTAGGAACATCAAGAACCCAACTTGCATAAGGTTTTTTAGGATAAAATATATTATTATCTTCATCCCAAGTATAACCGATACCTGCGTAGTTGCCTCTTAATGCTTTAGAGTTATCGCCTGATTTATGAGTACCTTGAGATGTATTATAAGATGTTTGAATCCACATTTGAGCAGGCCAGTTATTGTGTCGTTCTAAATAGTGTTGTCCTACTGCTTCATCTTCTACGCCATCGGCGTTAAGCATATCTTTATTATCAAGGGTTAAGACTTGAATAACTTTTGAGTTTGATCCTAGTTTTGCAAAGTGTGCCATAATGTTTATCCTTATATTATACTTAATTTAAAATGTAAATCCATATTAATTATTGAAATTTGTACCTTATAATTACTACTCCTGAACCACCAGTTCCCCCAACATTATTGCAAGGCGATCCTGCTCCGCCACCACCGCCGCCTGTATTAACCGTTGCTGCTACTCCATTCCCACTAGGCGCTGGTCCACCTGCACCTCCGCCACCTGTTCCACCTGTACCAAAAGCTACTGTACCTGGTCCTTGACTATTAGCACCGCCACCACCGCCACCAGCTCTTGCTGTTGGTGTGGCATTAATTGAAGTTGTTGCCCCTGTTCCTCCTGGGCCTGATTGTTTTCCTGGATTATTTCCTGCTGTTCCTGCAACAGTTGCACCTCCTCCTCCACCAGAACTATATCCAGCGGAATCTCCACCACCGTCTCCACCAGCTGTACCTTGTGCTGGACTAACAGATGGAGTATTTCCTGCACCGCCTCCACCATATGGTTGAGGACTTGGTCCACCAAATGGGGTATAACTGGATCCACCTCCAGAACCGCCATCGGCTGCACCTGCTGGAGTTCCTGGAGAATTATCGCCAGTACCTCCTCCTCCACCTGCTGAGGTTATTGTTGAAAAAATTGAATTAGATCCACTAGTTCCAAGCATACTAGGTCCACTTGGCCCATAGCCTCCTGCTCCACCAGCTCCTACTGTAATGGGATAACCTTGAGCCGTAACTGTTATACCTGTTCCTGCATCTAATGGACTTGCTGTATAAGGATCTCCTGTAACTTTAGCTTCTCTAAATCCACCTGCGCCTCCACCACCACCATATTTAGCTCCACCACCTCCGCCTCCAGCTACTACCATATAAGATACATTGGTTTGCAATACACCTCCTGCTCCTGCTGTACATACGGTAAAAGTTCCTGGTGCTGTAAAAGTATGATATTTATAATCTCCAGAAGTAGCTCCTGCACAAGGCGTTCCTCCTGTTGCTACTATATAAGTTTCTGCACCACTTGGACTTGCAGTGACTGACTGTTGAGTTGTTAACCAACCTTGAGTACTATCAACATAAACTAAAAGAAGTGACCCACCTTCATTGTCTACAGTTGGATCAATAGTATTGTCGCCACCAATCTTTTCTGAACCGTTAGGTGCTAATGTAACTGCGTTACTATCCCAAGTTGCAGCATAATCTTTTAAACCTACTATAGCTCCAGCACTTCCTGCTGGTAAATTAACCGTCACTCCCCCACTTGTAGTATTAACAAAATAACCTTTTCCTGTTGCTGCTGTAAATTCTGCTGTTTTAATATCTCCTGTTTGCCAATCTACTGTTCCTGTTCTTCCAAAACCGGTTGCAGTTCCAGAGTTGGTAATTGTTGCACCAGAAGGAATTGTGAATGTATCTCCACTATCTCCTAATGTAACAGTTCCACATGCTGTTCTTGGACTAATTTTATTTACTTTTACTTCACTCATTATTGAAATTTGTACCTTATTATTACTACTCCTGAGCCTCCTGCTGCTCCACCACTAGGATTATTTTGTTGAGCACCTCCACCACCACCACCTTTATTGGTAGCTCCAGCACAAGCCGATCCTGCTGGACCTGGACCAGTACCACCTTTACCTCCAGTTGCACATGGACTTGCAGCTCCTGGAGTACAAACTCCATTGCCTCCGCCTCCACCTGCTCTTGCAGTAGGTGTGGCATCAATACTTGAAGTTGCACCTGCACCACCTGCACCACCTGTATAGTTGTTGGGTGGGACATTTCCTATTGAATTTCCTCCGACAGCTGTGGCTCCACCACCTCCTCCACCAGCATTATTATTATCTGGAGCAGTTCCACCTGGATTTCCTTGAGGTGGACTAAAAGGAGGAGTATTACCAGCTCCTCCTGGAATTGAAGTAGTTGGTGCTGGTCCCCAGAGTGCGCCACCACCTCCACCTGAACCGCCTGGTGAACAACCAACTGGAGGATAAGATCTTCGACCTCCGCCTCCGCCTGTACTTGTAATTGTTGAAAAACTTGAATTAGAACCTCTATTTCCTGCATCGTTCTCTACTGTTACTGTTGCACCACCTCCTCCTACTACAATTGGATAACCTGTAGCAGAAACAGGTAAGGCTGCTACGCCACTTCCTAAAGGGGAAGCCGTATAACATCCTGAAGCTGTTCCACTAGATTCTCTATATCCACCTGCTCCTCCACCGGCTGCTGAATAAGTACAACCAGCTGTATAAGAACCACTGCCTCCACCAGCTACAACCATATAATCTACGGTAGTTGAACCACCAGGTGCTCCTCCATAGGAAACACAAAATGTACCTGGTCCTGTGAAAGTATGAACTTTATAATCTGTACAAACGATTGCTCCTGTACAAGGAGTGCCTCCTGTTGCTACTATATAAGGAGCTTGACCTCTAACATTAGAAGTTGAATCCATTGTATTAACCCAACCTTGCGTTGAATCTACATAAACAAAAGTAACTGACTGACCTTCTGTACTTAAAACTGCATTGGCAGCAACTGCACCTATTTTTTCTGCACCATTAGGACTAACAGTTACATTATTTGTTTGCCAAGTAGCTGCATAATCTGCCATTGAAACTATTGAACCAGCGGCTCCTGCTGGTAAATTAATTGTTATAGCTCCTGCTGTTGTATTTAAAAAATATCCTTTACCTGTTACTGCTGTAATTGGAGAATCACCTGTAACCTTAGGGGTTGTTACCCAATCAACAGTTCCTGTTCTTCCAAAACCTGTTTGAGAAGCACCACATGCTAAAGCTACTGTATCGCCAGAAGCTCCTAGGGTAACATCTGTTCCACACTTACTAACTATATTAGTGCCTGGTGTATTTTGTACATTGTCTACTTTTATTGTTGATGCCATAATTCTATTTTACCATATCTTATTGAAATTTGTATCTTATTATTACTACACCTGAACCGCCTAATCCACCTGCTGTAGCACAATTAGTAGCCCCACCTCCACCACCTCTATTAATCGTTCCAACTCCAGCTGGATTTCCACCTGCTCCACCTGTTCCACAAGGACTTGCTGCTCCATATAAACTACCAGCTGGAGCATAACCTCCACCACCAGCGCCACCAGCATAAGCTCTTGGACTTGCTGAAATTTCTGTTGTTGCTCCTGCTCCACCTCTGCCTGAAGGCGATGCAGGACTTGCATTACCATCAGCTCCTGCTTCAGTTGCTCCACCACCGCCACCAGCTGGATAATTTCCTGCAGGTGTTGGAGGTCCAGCCACACCATCACCACCAGGAAAACCTTGATTTGGAGTTGTTGGGGGAGTATTTCCTGCTCCGCCAGAGTAATAGTAACTTGCTCCTCCACCAGAACCACCAGCTCCAGCAGGTTGTGGTGCTACACCTGCACCACCTTCTCCACCACCAGCAGATGATATTGTTGAAAAAGTTGAAGTTGAACCTTGCGTTCCAGCATTATCTGCTGGTGCAGCTCCTCCTGCTCCTCCACCACCTACTACAATTGGATAACCAGTAGCTGTTACTGTAATTCTATTTGGTGCGCTGGGATAACCATCTAAAGGGGAAGCTGTATAAGGTGCCGTAGGAGATACTAATTCTCTAAATCCACCACCTCCTCCACCGCCACCAGAGGCCCTTGACCCTCCACCTCCACCACCTGCAACGACTGCATAAGAAACTAAATTATTAGCTGCACAAATAGCTGCTGCAGAAACTGTAAAAGTACCTGGACCTGTAAAAGTATGAATTTTATCATTACCAGAACAAGTAATACATCCACCTGTAGCTATCATATAAGCATTACCTCTAACATTACTTGTTGAATCCATTGTGTTCAACCAACCTTGTGTTGAATCTACATAAACAAAAGTTACTGATTGACCCTCTGTAGTTAAATCTACATCAGCATTTACTCCGCCAATTTTTTCTGATCCGTTTGGTGAAACGGTTACTTTATTTGAATCCCAAGTTCCTGCATAATCCATTATTGAAACTATTGAACCTGCTGCACCAGCAGGAAGATTTATTGTAATAGTACCAGCTGTTGTATTTAAAAAATATCCTTTACCTGTTACTCCTGTGATTGGTGAATCGCCTGTAACTTTAGGTGTTGTAATCCAATCTACGGTACCTGTTCTTCCGAATCCTGTTTGACTTGCACCACTACCTAAAGCTACAGTTTGTCCACATGCACCTAAAGTTAATGTAGTTCCGCATTGTGGTTCAACTGTATTTACTTCTATCTTGCTCATTATACGACTACCAATGTTCCTGTTACTGTTATTGTTTGTGTGAAAATAACTGGTCCTGCAAGAACAGCACTTGCAATAAT